>JABAOG010014599.1_pt1 | contig 10874 bp, 6 predicted proteins | sample 7062131 | NCBI WGS metagenome assembly JABAOG01 (sample SAMN14538629, study PRJNA623070) | marine sediment metagenome | biome: marine biome [ENVO:00000428]; feature: marine pelagic biome [ENVO:01000023]; material: deep marine sediment [ENVO:00002113] | place: India: Arabian Sea | collected... | reverse complement strand
GGGTCAGTCGATGACCGGGCCGGGGCAGCCGAAGACGACGTCGATGTCGGTGACCGAGCCGCTGGTGATGTCGTCGCAGCTGCTGCCGTGGAAGGTCAGGCGCATGGTGGTCTCGTCGTAGGTCCAGCCGTCGGCGCCGTCCTCGGGGATGCCGGCGGGGTCGTCGTCGAAGTAGACGAAGAGCATGGAGACGTCGTCGGGGGCGCCGTCGAGGGCGAAGTCACAGGTGACCACGGCGTCGGCGATGTCCGAGAGCGCGGCGGTGAGCGCCGCCGCGTCGTTGGCGGGCACGAAGGAGCCGGTGCCGCCGGCGCTGGCAACGGCGTTGAGCTCGGTGGCGTCCACGTCACTCGAGAAGCCGACCACGTAGGTCTTCACCGGCACGTCTTGGCCGAGGAGCGCGGCCGCGCCGTTCGGGCCGGCCTCGGCGCCGCCGTCGGTGCAGGCGGCGGTCTCCTCGCCGTCGGTCACGAGGAGCACGGCGTTGTCCCGAGTCGGGTCCTGCAGCGGGTCGCCGGTCAGCGCGAAGAGCGAGCGGCCGGTGCTGGTCTCCGGGTCACCGGAGTCGCAGAGGTAGTTGGGCGGGCTGCCGTCGCTGCTGCCGGAGCCGAGGAGCGGATCGAGGAAGCCGTTGATCGCGCTGGCGTTCATCGGCGCGAGCGGCACCACGATGCTGCCCGCCGAGCAGCCGCCGGGCAGGCAGGCGCTGTAGGTCGCCAGGCCGAAGCGGATGTCCGCGTCGTAGGTCTCGGTGACGGTCTCGATCGCCCCCTTGGCGATGTCCCAGCGGGTCATGCCGTCGATGGTGCCGCCCATCGATCCGGAGCGGTCGAGGAGGATCATCATGTTCGGCGCGAGCCGCGTGGTCTCGAAGACGGTCTGGCCGCATTCGCCGCCGATCTCGCACATGCTCTCGGCGTTGCAGGTCTGGCCTTCGGGGCAGTCCTCGGGGACCGCGCAGGCGCCCTCGGCGAGGCAGAGGCCGGAGCCGGTGCCGCAGGTCTCGCCGCTGCTGCAGTCGGCGTCCGCGCCGCACTCGCCGGGGCCGAGGCAACGGCCGACCACCGAGCAGGTCTCCCCCGCCGTGCAGTCGCCGTCGCTCGAGCACGCCTCGCTGCCGAAGTCGCGATCGCCGAAGTCACGAGCGGGCCCCATGTCCCGGCTCGGCCCGAGGGAGCCTTCGCAGTCGCAGGCGAACAAGAGGCTCAGGACGCAGACCCAACGAAGACCAACCATGGGGCCATGGTGCCAGCTGCGCGTCCTCGTCGCGACCTCTAGCGAGCGGGGTAGCAGCCCAGGTCCGCGCCCACGGTGACCTCGCCGTCGTAGCGCTCTCCGATGATGGCGAGGCTCTCGTCCAGCCGCTCGAGGCTGCGAGCCATGTGGTGCGAGAGCACGACGGATCCCACCTCCGCGTCCCGCGCGAAGGCGCCGATCTGCGAGGGGGTCGCGTGGAGGCTCGCGGCCACGCCCCCGCTCTCCTCCGGGATCGCGTGGTGGGCGACGAAGAGATCGGCGCCCCGGGCGAGCTCGGCGAAGCGCGGGTCGTCGAGCCGTTGGTCCCCGCCGAATGCGATGGAGGAGCCACCGCCTTCGACGACGAAGCCGAGCGCTGGCACCGGTCCGTGGGGAACGCCCACCGAGCTCACGCGCAGCGGACCGATGGAATGTGCTCGTGCCTCGCCGCTCACGTCGACCTCCTCGACGACCAGCCGGAAGGGCTGCCCCTCTTCGCGCAGGTAGCCTCCGAGGTAGCGCCACGCCCCCGCGTCGCCGAGCTGTGCTTCGAGGAAGGGACCGATTGCGGGGAAGGGCCCAGTGCCGCTCGGACCGACGAGCGTCATCGGCTCGCGCCGGGACGAGAACGACGCGCTCTTCAGCAGCGCGATCAGATCGGCGCTGTGATCGACGTGGGTGTGGCTGATCAGCACTGCCCGCAGCTGCTCGGGCGCGACCCCGGCCTGCGCCATCCGCAGCGCGACGCCGCCGCCGGCGTCCACGAGCAACTGTGGCTCTCCGTCGAGGAGCACCACGTAGCCCGATGACGCTCGCTCGTCGTCGACGATCGGACCGCCGGAGCCGAGCACGCGCACCGCGAGGCCCTCGTCCAGGCAGCTTGGAGCCGCTTCGCTCGGACGCGCCGGCGCGGGGCCGGAGCCGCCGCACCCGGCGAGGAGGGCCGCCGAGAGGATCCATCGGAGAGGTGAAGAACGCACACCAAGGAGTAGGTTCCCGGCGATCCATCGTTACGCGTCGGTGGTCGCTCCTCGGGCTCGGGGGCAGAGTCTTCCGCGGCGGCTTCCTCGGGCGGCGCGTTCAGCACGGAGTCCTGCGCAGCCTGCCGGATCACCGGCTGCCGGGTCGGCCATGCCTCGAGCGAGCGTCAAGGGCGACGATCGCGCGGCCGAAAGAAAGTGCTCATGGGCGTGGCGCGCCGATCCCAGCAGCTTCTTCTCGTAGCGCCGGTCGTGCGGCGAAAGGACGGATCGATGAAGAAGTGGACTTGGATCTCGGTGGTGGCCCTCGTGGCCGTGGGGTGTGGCGACGACGGTGGACGCGTCGACGACACGATGATGGACGTGGACGCGCAGGTGCCGATGACCGACGCGCAGACGCCGATGGACGCCTCGGAGGCCGACCTCGGCGGTGAGTGCCCGGCGGGTATGGCCGGCGACGACTGCAGCGAGTGCGCCGCGGGCCATCAGGACGTCGACGGGGACGGGACCTGCCAGCTCGCCTGCGCCGCGCCCCCGCCCGACGACCTCGACTGCGGGGACCGCGGCGCCTGCGTGGAGTCCACCGAGACCGGCCTGCGTGGCTGCGAGTGCGACGAAGGCTACGGCGGCGAGACCTGCGAGACCTGCGCCGACGGATTCGCGGAGAGCCCGCTGGGCGACTGCGTGCCGGTGCCGAACCTCCTGCCGGGGCTGCAGATCTGGATGGACGCGACCAATGGCGACGAGATGGTCGTCAACGACTCCGACGAGGTCACGAGCTGGAGCAACGTCATCGGCTCCGAGGTGCTGGTGGGTCAGTCGGGCGCTCGGCCGGCCTTCGTCGCCGATCACTGGGGTGAAGGGCGACCCGCGTTGGTGTTCGACGGAGCCGACCGCATGGCGACCACCGGCTCGACTGACGCCTTCGCCGACGAGTACGCGGTCTACCTGGTCGTGAGCGCCGTCTCGGGTGGTGGCCAGGGGGTGCTCTCGGTGCGGCAGAGCACGAACTACGGCGTGATCCTCGAGACCTTCGGGCCGGCGACCTACGAGTACCGGCACCGCAACCCCTTCGGGACCACCGGCGGTGACGCGGTCGCCACCCTCCGGCCCACCGACGAGGTGCATCTGGTCCGCATTCGGCGCACCGCGGGGCTGGTGCAGCTCAGCGTCGCCGAGGGCACCGATCTGAGCGCCAACGAGAGCCAGGAGGTCGGGGCGAACAGTGGCGCCCTCGGAGGCTCCCCGCTCTTCGAGCTCGGGCGCAGCGAGAACGGCTTCCTCGAGGGAGCCATCGGTGAGGTGCTGGTCTTCGACGGCACGCTCACCGCCGACGACCGCGACATGCTCGTCGAGTACCTCGGTACGAAGTGGGGGCTGTGACGCGCCGAGAAGGTCCCCCATGACCCCTCCGCCCGAGGCCGGCCCATCCGTCTACGGAAGGGGCCGGCCTCGACGGCTGACGAAGTCGACCCACTCATGGGTCTCCCATTCCTCCCGCCGCGCGTCGTACTCGTGGCAGTAGAGGTCGATGATGCCCGAGTCGTTGACGTAGGCCGTCCCGGCGGCGCGCAGGTAGCAGTTGTTCCAATCCTGCCAATCGCCGAAGACGTCGATGCCACGCAAGACCGGCCCGGATGGGCCCTGCTCGACGCGGTCGAGCCTCCAATGGCCGGTGCTGAAGGGAAGGCTGTCGCCGGTGGTGTGCAGCGCGTAGATGTCGCCGGTCTCGCACTCGGTGATGAGGGACATGTTCTCCGAGGAGCGGTAGTGGTCGCCCCACTCCGGGCGCCGCAGGTGATCGCCCCCGCCGGCGTACCTCAGAGTGCCGCTCATCAGCGCTCCATCGATGGTCCAGAAGTAGGTGGAGCGGATGTGGTTGCCGTTGCCACCGGGGTTCGTGGACGCGATCAACGCCCTGCCGTCATCGAGTCGAACGATGCCGAGCCCACCTCCGGAGCTTCTGATCTGGTCGCCGCCCACGGCGAGGTCGGCCGGATCGTAGACCTTGGGCGAGCCGTAGGGGTCGTCCAGGTCGAGGATCTTCAGCTTGTCCTTCTCGTTGACGATGACGTGGTGGCCGAGGGCATGAACGCCGCTGGGATGCCACTCCGATTCGATCGCTCCGTGGATGTGCGCCATGAAGAGGTTGCCGGTGGAGGAGCTGCGCTGGACGACGAACACCGAGCCGGGGTTGTCGTCCTTGTCGCTGTAGCTCCCGACGAAGGGAAAGTCGGGATGGCCGGTCCTGGCGAACCCCTGAACGTGCCCGTGGGCGGTCGAGTCATCGAAGGCTCTGGACGGGCGGAAGCCCGACGGTGAGTACGACGCGCCCCACCACATGTGCCAGGACTCGCTGTAGCGATCGACTTGGCCCTGCCGGAAGATGCGATCGAGCTGCTCGCGCACGTTGGGGGCGCAGACGTTGCAGTCCCGCTGGCTGGGGTCACAGGTGGTGTCGCCGACCATCCGCCGGACGAAGCTGCCCCAGATGTGGCTCGCGGAGTTGATGATGTTGGGCGCTCCGGTGGGCGAGACCGCCACTCGAACGCCATAGCCACCGTTGTAGGTCCACCCGGAGCCGTTCCATCGGTAGATGTACCCGTTGCTGCCACTTCCGCCGCCGAGCGAATAGACCGTGCCGTCGGCTCCGGCGTCGATGTCACGAGCGGCGCCGGGGAGCCTCGACCACCCGGAGCCGTCTCGGCGCCAGATCTGATCGAGGCTGTTGACGATCCAGGGATAGCCGTGCTCGTCGACGGTGATCTCGACTCCGTATCCGCCGTAGGTATCGAAGGTGCTGCCGTTGAGCTCGGCGATGTACCCATCGGTGCGGATGATGAACACCGAGCCGTCCCGGCCGATGTCGATGGCCTTCGCGGCGCCGGGGACGCGGCTCCAGCTGCCCCCGGCGTAGCGCCAGATCTGGTTCAGCGCGTTGATGATCCACGGGTTGCCGTCGGGGTCGACCGCCACCCGCGTGCCGTAGCCACCGAAGGCCACCCATTCCCCTCGGCTCCATTGGTACAACCAGCCGTTGGCGCCATGGCTCGCGGTGCCGATCGCGAACACGTCACCGTCGGCGCCGATGTCGATGTCCTGCATCGAGCCGGGGGTGGAATAGAGGGGGACGGCGAAGGCCACCGAGCTGGTGACCATGATCAGCCCCCCGATGATCGTGGCGAGGAGCAGGTGACCCTCGGGCCGGCTCTTGGTCGGAGTCGTCGTCATGGCTCAGCCGTCGATGTTGGTGATCGAGTACGCGCCGGCCGGGGAGCAGGACTCACCGGCGTCGCCGAACGCATCGAGGACCGCAGGTGGTCCGGATCCCGCTGATTCGCTCCAGGTCCCGAGCCGCGTAGCCGCACATCAGCGATGCGCCGCGGGTGACCGCTTCGATGCCACCGGAGATGTCGATGCACGCGTCGAGAGTCACGGTCGCCGCGCCGGTGGCGTCGGAGCAGAGGCAGGTGACCGAGCGCGAGCGCGGGTCCGGGTCCGGCTCGGGGTCCGGCTCGGAGACGCTGCACTGGTCGTAGCGGCCCGACCACCGCGGCCAGTAGAAGTCGTAGGAGCTGGCGCTGACCGTTCGGGACCCGGAGGCACGCAGGCCGTCGCGGCAGAGCAGATCCCGCGCGCTGAATCGCAGCGTGGCGTCGTCGTACTTCAGCGCCTCGATGATGCTCCGCACCTGCTCGACGCTCCCCGCCGAGAGCCGGCAGCGCCCGTAGGTGGTGTCCCTCGACTCGCTCGTCTGGTAGCAGTCGAGGCTCCGGCTGGTGGCGCCGGTGCGATAGCTCGCGCGGACCTGGTCCCACTCCCCGCGCGGGTGATAGTACCTGAAGACGAGACCGGTGCAGCTCTCGTCGGGCACGGGGAACGAGTTGAAGGCCACCTCGATCCCTCGGGCGCTGTCGGAGAAGTCGCGGGTCCGGATCCGCGACTCGCTCGATGAGCAGTTCCGGACCCAGTCGGAGTTGTTCCGGTTCTCGGTGGTGCAGCCGTCCGCGTTCGCCGCCAGATCCATGCTGTACATCGAGTAGGTGCTGCCGCCGACGGTCGTCCGTCCGCTCACGCGAGCGCGGTAGCCGCCGCACCGCCCGGCCTTCCAGTAGGCGCTCGGCAGCGTCCGGCTCCCCGCCGACCACGAGTAGAGGGTGTCGTCCCAATAGGCCTCGGGGATCGGCGTGCTCGCCGATCGGCCGGTGGCGACCTCGTCCCAGCGGCCGTGGGTGAAGTTCCACGCGCGGATGCTGATCTCCGCGTTCGCGTAGGGGTGATACCCCGAGAAGTAGATCCGCTGGCTCCGGTCGGAGACCACGTGGCCATCAGCCGGGCTGACGATGCAGCCCGCAAGGGTACAGAGTGCTGCCGTCAGGGCAGCGAGCGTCGTTCGTCGCATGGAGATTCTCCTGCCGGCGGGGCCGGCGAAGTCGCGAGCGGGTCGAGCCCCCTCGCCGGGTGTCACCAGGACAGAGAACGGGCCCCGTATTCGTGAACCGACGTCCGTGAGCTTCCTCTCGACGGGCAAGTGTCGATGTCGCGGGGCCGTTCGATCCGACGGCCACGTCGACACCGCCCCGGCGCCACCTCATCGGTTGCTCCCATCGGGGGTGGTGGTATGCGCTCTACGCACACTGTGTGACCTCGGAGCACCATGGCAGGCACCAACGACGAGCTCGAGGCCGAGCTGCAGCGACTCTGCGCGGCCGGCCGATACGACATCGCGACGACCCGATTGATCGAGGGGTACGGCCCTCAGATTCTCGGATTCCTCGCCAGCCGTGCGGCTCACACCGCGGAGGCCGACGAGGTGTTCTCGACGTTCTGTGAGGACGCCTGGCGCGGGATGGAGGGGTTCCGGTGGCGATGCAGCGCCCTGGCGTGGGCCTACACGATCGCCCGCAACGCCGATCTCAGGCACCGACGCATGCGCGTGCGCCACGACGGACGGAACGTGCCGCTCTCGCAGGTCGCTGAAATCGCCGGGGCGGCGAGCCGGGTCCGCACCACGACGCTGCCGCACCTGCGGAGCGAGGTGAAGAGCCGCATGCGCCAGCTCCGGGAGCAGCTCCCCGAAGAGGCTCAGACCCTGCTGGTGCTCCGGGTGGATCGCGGACTGGGGTGGCGGGAGATCGCCCACGTGATGGCCGACCCGGAGGCGCCCGACGAGCCCACGGACCGCGTCGCGGCCCGGCTGCGCAAGCGCTTTCAGCTCGCCAAGGCGAAGCTGCGCGACATCGCGGAGCGCGAGGGCGTGCTCGACTCGCACTGAACGGAGAAGGTCGTGAGCGAGCAGGGAAGACCCGATCGCCGAAGGACGTCGAAGAACGACTGGCCGGCGTCCACGGAGGACGAGTCGAGCGTCTACGAGTCATGGCTCGTCGAGGCGGCGCGCATCAGCGATCCGAGCCCCGCGCGAGCGCTCCCCATGCTCGAGCCGGGCGCGCTCATCGGCGACGGGCGCTTCGCGATCCAGGGCGCCATCGGCCGGGGTGGCATGGGCGCCGTGTACGCCGCGCGAGATCGGAACACCGGCGCCGAGGTGGCGCTCAAGACCCTGCTCGTCGACGATCCGCTGCGGCTCTTGGCTCTCAAGCAGGAGTTCCGGGCGCTGCGCGGTCTCGGCCACGAGAACCTGATCAGTCTCGGGGAGCTCTTCGAGGACGCCGGTCGCTGGTTCTTCACCATGGAGCACATCGACGGCGAGCACCTGCTCGACCACGTGCGCCCCGATGGTGCGCTCGACCCCCAGCGGCTGGTGAAGGCGCTGGCGCAGCTCGCCCGCGGGTTGATCGCCTTGCACTCGGCCGGCTTCGTCCACCGCGACGTCAAACCCTCCAACATCCTGGTCGACCGCGACGGTCGGGTCATCCTCCTCGACTTCGGCCTCATCGCCCACGCCACCCCCGTCTTCGACGAAGGGCGCGTCGCCGGGACGCTCGCCTACATGGCGCCCGAGCAGGTCGCTCGCCGGCCGGTCGGCCCGGCCGCGGACTGGTACGCGGTCGGCGTGATGCTCTTCGAGGCGCTCACCGGGGCCCTCCCGGAGACGGTGGGCGCGTCGCCCGCGTCCCCCCACCCCGATCTGACGACGGCTCCCCCGTTCCTGCGGCAGCTCTGCCTGGCGCTCCTGGAGCTCGACCCGGCCGACCGCCCCGNNGACCGCCCCGACGGTTGGCAGGTGCTCGCGACGCTGGGAGCCGACGACACCGAGTCGACCGCGGGGCGCCCCGTCTTCGTGGGACGCGAGACGCACCTGCGCACGCTGGGCCATGCGCTCGAGCGTTGCCGGGACTCCGGTCCGGGCGTCGTCCACGTCCGCGGCGAGTCGGGCATCGGCAAGAGCACGCTCGTCGGGGAGCTGCTCCGACGCGAGCGCGCCCGGGGAACCGTCACCCTGACCAGCCGCTGCTACGAGCGTGAGCACCTCCCGTTCAAGGCGGTGGACGGGATCGTCGACGATCTCGCCCGGCACCTGGCGGCGGTCCCGACCGAGCAGCGACGGGAGCTGCTGCCCCGCGGCGCCGGCGCCCTGGCCCACATGTTCCCGGTGCTTCGCCGCGTGCAGCCACCCGCTCCATCCGCGGACCCCCTGGAGACCCGCCGCCGAGCGGCCGCGGCGCTCCGCGAGCTCCTGAGGCGCCTCGCGGCGACCCGTCCGCTGCTCCTGGTCATCGACGACGGACAGTGGGCCGACGAGGACAGCCTCACCCTGCTGGAGGGGCTGCTCGCGCCCGGCGGTCCGACGGCGCTCCTGGTCGTGACCAGCCGCGGCGAGCCGAACGCCGCCCGCTTCGAGACGATCGCGCCGGCCGAGGCGCTCGAGGTCGGCGGTCTTTCGGCGAGCGAATCGACGGCGCTCGTGACCGCCCTGGCCGCCGGATCCGATCGGGTCGACCCGGAACGCGTGGCGGCGCTGGCGTCGGGTCACCCCCTCTTCCTCACCGAGCTCGTGCGCTTCGGCTCGTCGAGCGCTCGAAGCGGCCTGGACGAGGCGCTGCGCGCGCACGCGAGCTCGGTCAGCGGCGAGCTGCACCGGCTGGCGGAGCTGGTGGCGCTCTCCGCAGGTCCGCTCCGGCTCCAGACCCTGGCCCACGCCGCGGACGCGGCCCCGAGCGACGTCGCCCGCACGATTCGGCGGCTCGAGGTGGAGCACCTCCTGCGACTGACCGGCGATGGGTGCGCGGTGGAGCCCCATCACGACCGGCTGCGGCGAGCGCTGGTCGCGGAGATCCCTCTCGCTCGCCGCCAGCAAGCGCACCGGCGGCTCGCCGAGGCGCTCGAGAGCCACGAGCCCGACGCCCACGAGCCGCTCGCCGTCCACCTGGAGGCGGTCGGCGACACCGCCGGCGCCCATCACCACGCGATCCACGCGGCGCGAGCGGCGGTCGATGCGCTCGCCTTCGAGCGCGCGGCGCGCCTGTTCCGCTGGGCGCTGGAGCTACGGCCCGGCGCCCGCGGCGAATGGACACTCCATGCCGAGCTCGGCGCCACCCTCGGCAACCTCGGTCGGGGCGCGGAAGCCGCCGCGGCCTATCAGGCGGCGGGCGCCCGAGCGCCGGCGGCCCACCGAGCGGAGCTCGACCGGCGCGCGGCCGAGCAGCTCCTGCGCGCTGGTCACATCGACGAGGGTCTCGAAGCGATGGACCGGGTGCTTCGCCAGATCCGCATGCACCGGCCGCGCTCGCTACCCCAGACGCTGATCGGGCTCGCCACGGAGCGAGCCCGCCTGGCCTTGACGCGACGGCCGCCGGAGCCGGTCGCGACCCTCGCCGAGCTGCGGGTGCTCGACACCTGCTGGGCCGTCGCCATGTGCATGTCGATGGTCGACCCGATTCCCGGCACGATCCTCCAGCGACGCTTCCTTCGCTTGGCTCGCAAGCTCGGTCAGCAGGGCCGCGAGGCGGTCGCGCTCGGGATGGTGGCGACCAGCGCGGCGACGGCTGGGCCGCCCGCCAAGCGCGCCCATCAGCTCCTCGCCGAGGCGCGGACGATGGCCGCCGATTCGGATGACCCGCGCATGGACGCCTACCTCTCGCTGAGCGAGGCGACGGTGGCGTTCCTCACCGGGAGCTGGACCGAGGCCCACGAGCGCAGCGAGCACGCCATCGAGGTCTTCCGCGATCGCTGCGTCGGGGTCGCCTGGGAGCTGGCGACCGCCCAGCGGCTGGCGCTCACCAGCCTCTGGCACACCGGTCGCCTCGACGAGCTCTGCGACCGGGCGGAGGAAGTGCGTCGGGACGCCGAGGACCGCGGCGACCTCTACGCCGTCACCCAGCTCCAGACCACCGTGCTCCCGGTCGCGCACCTCGTCGCGGACCGACCCGGGCCGGCGATGGAGGAGCTCGAGGACGCCCTCGCCCATTGGTCGAAGCGCGCCACCTTCCTCCAGCACTGGCAGCACATGCAGGCGAAGGCCCTGGTGCTCCTCTACGAGGGCCGCGCGGCCGAGGCGCTCGCGTTCACCGACGCGCGGATCCCCGAGATCGGCCGCGCGTTGCTCTTCCGCATCCACGCCATCCGGACCTTCACCCAGTTCGTCCAGGCGGGGGCGGCGCTCGGTGCGGCGCGCGGCTCACCCCACCGCGACCGGCTGCTCGCCCGGGCGGTGAAGGAGGCGGAGACGTTGGGGGCCCACCGGGGCGAGGTCGCGTC
>JABAOG010030265.1_pt1 | contig 10876 bp, 10 predicted proteins | sample 7062131 | NCBI WGS metagenome assembly JABAOG01 (sample SAMN14538629, study PRJNA623070) | marine sediment metagenome | biome: marine biome [ENVO:00000428]; feature: marine pelagic biome [ENVO:01000023]; material: deep marine sediment [ENVO:00002113] | place: India: Arabian Sea | collected... | reverse complement strand
GGTCCGGGACCGACGTACGGGCGAGAACACCCGCATTGACCTGCCCGAGGACAGGGCGGCCGCTCAAGTGCTGAGCGAGAAAGAGGTCCTCGCCCTGGCCGCGCTGGGGCTGAAGGACGAGCAGCACTACGGGATGCCGCAGGACGCTGNNACTTCGTGCAGACCCGTCCGGTGACGACCCTGAGCGAGGGGGCGCGGGCGTCGGCCGCCGGACCGCCAGCGGAACGCCCGGGCAAGGTGCTGGTGCGCGGGCTCGCCGCGAGCCCCGGCCTGGCGTCGGGAGCGGTGCGCGTGCTCGATTCGCCCGGGGAGGGTGCCAGGCTCCGGCCGGGCGAGATCCTGGTGACGGGCCGCACCGCGCCCGACTGGGTTCCCATCATGCGGCGGGCCGCCGCGATCGTCACCGACGCGGGGGGCATGACCTCCCACGCCGCCATCGTATCGCGCGAGCTCGGCATCCCCTGCATCGTGGGAACGAGGGAAGCGACCCGGGTCCTGAGAGACGGCCTGTCCGTCACCGTGGACGCCCGCGAAGGGACGGTGGTCGAGGGCGTGCTCGGCGACATCGGTCCGGGAGTACGCACGCCTCTCCCGACGCCGGCGTCCGTTTCTCGCGCGCCCGCCGCCCGCCTGCCGACGACGACGCGGCTCTACGTGAACCTTGCCGAGGCGGAACGGGCCGAAGCGGTGGCCGCAATGCCGGTGGATGGAGTCGGGCTCCTCCGTGCCGAGTTCATGGTCCTCTCGGCGCTGGATCACAGGCACCCGCGGCTGCTGCTCGAGGAAGGGCGCGGCGCGGAGTTCGTCGAGCGCATGGCGGCCCGGCTCCGGATCTTCGCCCGCGCGTTCCACCCCCGTCCCGTGATCTACCGCGCGATGGACTTTCGCTCCAACGAGTTCCGCGGCCTGGCGGGCGGCGAACGGTTCGAGCCGGAGGAGGCCAACCCCATGATCGGCTATCGGGGGTGTTTCCGGTACGCTCGCGAGCCGGACCTCTTCGCGCTCGAGCTCGAGGCCATCCAGGCCGTGCGCCGGGAGTTCGACAACCTGCACCTGATGATCCCCTTCGTGAGGACGGGCCTGGAGTTCCGGGAGTGCAGGCGGATCATCGACGAGAGCGGCCTGGCCGGGGATCCATCCCTGGAGCTCTGGATCATGGCCGAAGTGCCCTCGGTGGTCTCGTGGCTGGAGGACTACGTACGCCTCGGGGTCACGGGCGTGTCCATCGGCTCCAACGACCTGACGCAGCTCATCCTGGGTGTGGACCGGGACAGCGAGATCCTCGCGCCGATCTACGACGAACGGGACAGGGCCGTGGTCGACGCCGTCCACGCGATCATCCGGGAGTGCGAGCGTCTCGGGATCACGAGCTCGATCTGCGGGCAGGCGCCCTCCGTCCATCCCGACTACGTCGACATGCTGGTGAGCTGGGGGATCGATTCCATCTCGGTCAACCCGGATGCGATCGAGTCGACCCGCCACCGGATCGCGGCCGCGGAGGCAACGCGGCAGCCGGTCGCGGCCGGGACGGGTGCGCGGACCCACGAGGACGAGTGGGGCCGGGCGAACGAGGGACTGGCGCTGGAGACGGAAGAGATCTGCTGAGGCCGCGGCCGGGCGCGATGGAGCGAATGCGTCCGCGGTGGACGCCGGATCACCGCGCCCGGGCCGCGCGTCAGAAGGTCCGGACGATGCGGAGCAGCGTCTGGCCGTCGCCGTGCGCGATGCGCAGGACCTCCCCCCGATCCGTGTGACCGGCCAGGAGATCGAGCGCCGTCACTCCCTCGATGGTGTGCGTCAGGTGGTTGCCGTGATCCCCGCTCAGCATGATCTCGATTCGGTCGTCCCGGGGATCGTAGGCCACACCCCGGAGCTCGAGTCCGGCGGCTCCGTGCTGCGCCCCGAACTCCGGCTGGTCGACCTCGAGGGCCATCGGCCAGCACGCGTTCCGCTCGCTGAACACCTGTAGTTCGCAGATCCAGTCTTCCCTCGGTATGCGTCCCATGGGCCCTCCTCCGGCCGGACACCCTGCGCCGAGAAACGGGATATCGAGTCGCGCGCGCGGATGCTCGATGCCAAAGGTACCCGCGCGTGGCGGGACCTGCTGTCGGGAGCAACCCGAAAGCGTGTAGGGAACGGGAGGGATTACGGGTAGGAGAAACCAGTACCCGCCGCGCGGGGCGCACCACCGACGCCCGGCGCAGTCGGAGAATCCCCTACGTGCGATGGCCGCGTCTGTAGGCATCCCACCGGAGGATCTTTCCCACGATCGCCTGACAGCCACCGGGTACGCGAGTCGCTAGCTTCCATTCGTGAACACGTCTCCCGAAGAGGAGCACGCCCATGGTCACCGTTCGAGACGTCATGCAAACCCGGGTGGCGACGGCTTCGCCCGAGATGACGGTGAGAGAACTGGCCCGGTTCTGGGACGAGCACGGGATCAGCGGCGCTCCCGTCTGCGATGTATCCGGGAAGGTCCTCGGGGTCGTCTCCGCCACCGACCTGGTCCGGCTCGCCGCCGACGAGGCCGACATCACCGATGACATCGACCCGTTGCGCCCGGATTTCCCTCCCGAGGAAGTCGAGGAAGACACCGAGGAGGCGGCGTGGTACTACTTCCTGGCCCGGGAGGCGCCGGCGCTGTACGAAGGCGTGCCCGCCGGGATCCCGGAGGCGGTGTTCGACGAGTTCACCGTGCGCGACATCATGACGCCGGCGGTCCTCTCCGTACGGCCGAACGCCACGGTTCCCGAGCTTGCTCGCTTTCTGCTGCGCGCGCGGATCCACCGGGCGCTGGTCATGGAGGCGGGCAAGCTGATCGGGATCGTGACCGCGTTCGACGTGCTTCGCGCGGTCGCCGGCGAGGCGAACGGCGCGGAGGGCGCCGGGGCCTGACCGATCCAGGCCGGATCTCACACATCGCACGGGACGAACTCGCCATGGGTGGGTACCTATGCTCGATGATCGAGAGTTGGCGGCCCTCTACCGAAGGCTCGGGGACCAGGGGGTCCTGAGCGTCTATCTGGATGCGGATGAACACGATCCGGCGAACCGGACTGCCTGGCGCCGGCGGCTGATCCACCTGGCGGCTCGGGCGCGGATCTCCACCGATGAAGCCTCGGGAGAGCGGGAGCTCTTCGACCATGCCCTCTCGCGCGTGCACTCGGAGCTCCGGGCGTTCGATGCGTTCCTGCCCGACCGCGGGTGGATCGCCTTCGCCTCGCCGGATCGGCTGTGGTACGCCGAGACGGTCCCGGTGCCGGTGCCCGACGTGGTGTGGTGGGGCGCCGGCATCCGGGTGGCGCCCTACATCCGCGGCCTCAAGCAGAACCGCCCCGTGGCGGCGATCCTGCTGGATCGGCGCCGCGCACGGCTGTTCCGGTATCGCGCGGGCGTCCTGAGCGAGCCCGTGGACATGGTGGCGGCGGTCCTTCCGGCGGACGTGTCGGACATCGGCACCTCGAAGCGTGCCAGGACGCACTCCGGTTTCCGGGGCGTCACGCGGACCGATACCGTGCGACGGTCGATCGAAACGGGCGCGGAGCGGCTTCTCAAGGACTGCCTGGGGAAGGCTCTGAAGCTGGCCGGCGAGCACGGCCTTCTGGTGCTGGGCGGCACCCCGGAGATGGTCGCCGCGGCCGCGCGACGGCTGCCGAAAGCGACTGCCGGCCGGGTCGTCGAGCTTCCATCGCTGCACGTGGAGATGCCCTCGGCCGCGCTGGCGGCGGCGCTGGAATCCACGGCCTCCGCGCATTCGCGGGACCGGCAGAACGCGCTCCTGGAGGAAGTGGTCGACCGCGCGCGATCGCACGGACACGGCTGTCTGGGCCGGAAAGACACCGAGGATGCCCTGCGGGAAGGCGGGGTCGAGACGCTGGTCTTCTCCCGTCACTTTCGCGAACGGGAGCCGGACCTCGCCGACCGCTACGTCGGTTCCGCCCTGGTCCAGGGAGCGAACGTGGAGGAGATCGCCGGTCCGGGCGCGGACCTCCTGGACACCGAGGGGGATGGCATCGGCGCGCGCCTTCGATTCCAGATCCGGACCGACGAGGCGGACACCGTACGCCAGTGATCCGGCCCGCGGTCGCGCACGTCGCGATGGAGGTCGCCCTGAGCGCACGCCGGCGCCTCAGAAACGCGACTCGAACGTCTTGATGTCCCAACTGTGGTCGCGCTCGTTCAGCGTCGCGCAGAGGATGCGGTTGCCGTCGGTGCGCACGTTGACGAGCCCGTAGACGACGCCGCTCACGACGTAGGCGCCGCCGAGGGCGCGGCTTCTCCGTCTCGGCCGGAGCGCGCCGGCCGAGGTCTCGGCGTAGTGCACACGGGCACCCGCATCGGAGGTGAGGCGCACGTCCACGGTGCCGTCGCCCGCCGGGTAGCCGCCGGCTCGCACCTCGAGCACGCGCCCGAGCCGCAGACTCCGCGCCACCTCGGTCGAGTAGACGAGCGGGGTCGCGACCCGGTCGTCCTCGATACGCGCATGCCCCGTCAGCGCGCTGGCGGCGACGATGCTCGGGCGCGGATGGCCGTGCCCCTCCGCGTCGCCGGAAGAGATGACCGTCGCCGACGCGGCGAGCGTCGAGAGGAACTCGTACGAGCTGTCGTCGCTCCCGTGGTGGCAGGCCTTGGCCACGTCGCAGGCGAGCTCCTGGCGCATGCCGGTGTAGTGGCCGAGGAGCGCCTGCTGCGCCCCGGCGTTGAGATCGCCCGTGAGCAGGATCCGGGTACGACCGTAGTCCAGCCGGAGCAGGACGCTGTGCCCGTTGGTGTTCTGGCTCGAGCTGCCGAGGGAGCGCAGCGCCGGCGACCCCCCACGCTCCTCCTCGACGGGGCCGAGCACTCTGAGCGTCGCCGGACCGTCATCGGGGCCGAACGCCGGCAGGTGGCCCGTCCGCTGCGACAGCCGCTCGACCGGGCAGCCGAGGTCGGTCACGCACCGGATGAACTCGGCCCACTCGCCCTGTAGCGTGGGGCCGCCGTCGTTCTCCAGCGCGGCGACCGCGCTCGCCCGGTCCTCCATGAGGCGCGTAAGGTATCCGCCCTCCGTGGGCCCCAACCAGCGCCGCCTCCCCGGCTCCCTCCACCAGCCCACCCCCGCGTGGTAGAACGCGCCCACCTCGACCGTGTCGAGGTCGAGTTCCTCGGTCTCGTTCGGGTCGATGAGGTCCCGGAGCCCGCCGTAGTGGTCCGCATCGCAGTGTGAGGCCACCAGCGCATCCAGCCGGATCCGGTCGCGGCGGTAGTCCTTCGCGAACTTCCAGTCCACGAAGTCGGCGGCGTTCTTGCCCGTCGGCTGCGCGCGGCGTTTGTAGCCGCCGTCGATCAGGACGTGGCGGCGGTCGGGCGTGCAGATCAGCACGCCATCGCCCTGCCCCACATCGATGAAGTAGACCTCGAGCAGCGCCTCCTCGCCCAGCGCGCCGCGGGCGACGTGGCCCTCCCGACCACGCGCCCGGACCCTGATCCGGGCGCCGTCCCCGGCACGCGCGTACGTCACGCGGTCCCCCCAGAGCAGGTCGATGACCTTCTTCCTCCCGGTCGCCTCGGCGTAGAGCGGCGCGGTGTCGGATCGCACGTATCGGGTCGGCATGGGTCGGCTCCGGGAGAGGGGGACGCGGTTTCCCGTGGCGGCCACGGCCCGGTCGAGCCGCCGGCGACGGGCGTTGCGGCATCTTCCACGCCACGACTCGGGACACGGGCGCCCCTCGTTCCGCGCGGTGCGCGCTCAATCCCACTCGAGCACCAGCACGCCGTCGCGCAGCGTGACGCGGTGGCCGAACCGTCGGCACTCGCGGTCGAGCATGGCGCGGAGCCACGCGCCGTCCGAGGGCGGGGGCCGGGTCAGGCGGAACCTGCGAATCCGCAGCGGGCTCATCTCGAACCGGAACAGCCGGCCGGTCCGGGCCTCGAACGTCGGGAAGTACATCAGCACGAGGTCGTCCCGGAACTCCTCGTAGCCGCCGATCCCCTCGTAGTCGTTCAGGAAGTCGCCGCAGCCGTAGAGGATCGGCCGGTCGCGGTAGACCTCGATGCCCTTCGGGTGGTGCGAGGAGTGGCCGTGGACGAGGTCGATTCCCGCGCGCTCGATGAGGCCGTGGGCGAAGCGCCGGTGCTCGGACGGGATGTCGAACCCCCAGTTGCCGCCCCAGTGGATGGAGGCGACGGCGACGTCGCCCGGACGCTTCGTCGCCGTTACGGAGCGGGCGATGTCCTCGACGGTCCGATCGGAGAAGTCGGGGAGCAGGTGCACGCCCGGCGTGCCGGGGGCGGCGGCCCAGCTCCGGGGGACGCCGCTGTCGGTCGCGCCGAAGGCGAAAACGAGCACCCGGCCCTCGACTCCGACCGGCAGCACCGCCGGCGCCCGGGCCGCCCGGAGGTCCCGGCCGGCGCCGGCCACGGCGATGCCCGCCCGCGCCAGGGTGTCCAGCGTCTCGAGCAGCCCGGCCTCGCCCCAGTCCAGCACGTGGTTGTTGGCCAGCACGCAGCAGTCGACGCCCGCCGCCGTCAGGACCGGCACGTTGCCCGGGTGCATGCGGTAGTGGATCCCCTTGGGGGCGGCGTCCTCACTGGTCGTGATGCCGGTCTCCAGGTTGATGATCCGCGCGTCCGGGCGCACCGCGTCGAGCACCGCCAGGGCGTCGCCCCAGACGTAGGCGTAATCCACGGGCCGCGGAATCGGTCCGCTCACCCGCTCCGCGAGGACCACGTACTCGAGGGCGGAGGTCACGGCCGGCTCGTACAGGTGCGGCGGGGACGGGTGCGGAAGCACCTGGTCCANNCAACCGGGGCGAGGACGGGTGCGGGAGCACCTGGTCCACGCCCCGGCCGGTCATCACATCCCCGCAGAGGAAGAGCGTGAGCGAGGCCCGGCGCGGAAGCTCACACGCGATGCCTCGCGCGGCGGCGCGCGTCACGACCGGCCGCCCCGGCGCGCGACTCGCCCCGTGCGCCGATACCGCCACGCCATCATCCCGCCCAGGGCGATCAGCAGCCCCCCGAACGCCCACAGCGCCGCCGCCGGCACCGCATGCCGGCTCGGACGCTGGCGGGGCCCGCGGACGCTGCTGGCGGAATCCCGGACCAGGCGGACCACGTGTGCGGCGTACGCTCCCGGGTACACCGCCACGTGAAGGTGCGGCGGCCGCCGCTCCTCCGTCGCGTCCACGACGCCCTGCGCCTCGAGCGCGAGGAGCAGGCGCTCGAGATGGCGCCGGCACTCCGGGCGATCGGGGATACGCAGGTCCACCGCCATCCCCGCGGGGTGGACCGAGAGCGGGTGCGCGTTCGGCGGCTGCCGGTCGAGTGGCCGGACGAGGCTTGTCACGACCAGCGGCTCGCCGCAGGCCCGCCGATACTCCCGCGCCGTCCGCTCGAGGAACACGCGGGTCACGGGGTGCGTGAAGGGGAGGTCGACCCCCTCGAGCCGGTAATCGCCGTTGCCCGGCGCGGGAACGAGCCCGCCCTCCATCACCAGCCGGGCCACATCCACCGGCGTCCGCACGAAGTCGAGCCGGTGCCACCTCGCCACGGCGTTCTGCCGGACCATCGACTCGGGCGAGCCGACCAGGGTGGGCCCGGGCGTCGTGATTACGGGCTCCATCAGCAGGGGTAGCAGCACGAGGACGAGGACGCCCAGATAGGCTCTCACGACCACCTCGCCGGCCCGACCCTCCCATCCGATCTCGCACCCGGGGCCGCTGAAGTGCGCAGCGGCCAACGCGGCAAGACCTTACTGTACCGACCGCTGCACGGATCGCGCCGGAGCAGGGGGGGCGGAGAACGCCCCGTGACGCTCAGCCGCGGCCCTTGACGAGGAACGTCACCTTCGCCGTGATGCGGTATTCCGAGATGCGGTCGTTCTCGACCACGGCCTTCATGCCGCTCACCCAGATCTCCTGGATGTTCTCGACCGTCCTCGCGGTTTCCTCGAGCACCTTCTGGACGGCATCGTCCCAGCTCTTTTCGGACTGGCCGATGACTTCGATGACCTTGGCGACGGACGACATGGCGACCTCCCGGGAAGGTGGATGGTTCAGAGCATCGGCCCGCGCCGCAACATGCGTTCCCCTCCCGCGGCGGGTCGCCCTCGGACGCGCCGGGCCAGATCCCGGAAACGGACCGGCCCGCCGCCCCTGCCTCAGGTGCCGCCAGGGGCCCGCAGGATCGCCAGCGCTTCGTTCGCGTCGCGTCGCGCCTCCTCGACGGTGCGCGAGATGGCCAGGAACGCGATCTCCTCGCCGGCCTCGCCGCGGCCGGGCGACAGGAACACGATGCCTGAGCGAGCGCGGGCGACGAAGAGCCGGCCCCTCAGCCGCTCGAGGGCTTCAGAGAATCCTCGGCGAATGCAGGATCCCGGGGCGACCACCGCGAACGGCGCATCCGCCCAATCGCCGGCGAGGCGGTTGACCAGGGTCATGGGGATCGATGTGCCGCCCCAGCGGCCGTTGCACTCCACCCAGTGCACCTCCGCCCGGTCCGCGTCTCGACCCACGAGGATCGCATCGAAGCTGCAGCGTCCGAAGTAGCCGAGTTCCTGGAACAGGGTTGCCAGCAGGACCGCCTCCCTGGCGATCCGTTCCCGGACGTGCCGGGGGAGGTCGGCCGGCACCGCGCCCACGAACACGGCGGCCGGCCCGTGGACCTGCTGCTCGAAGATGCCCTCGACGAGCGGCGGCGCGACGCCCGCCTCCGGGATCCAGAGCTGAACGGAAGGCGTCGCCGCCACGGGCGACTCCCAGACGGAGACCAGCAGGGGGAACGGCCTGCTCCAGCCGAGCCGCAGGAGAAGGCGCCGCAGGCTGTCCCGCGCGGCGGGGAGCGAGAGGTCGCGAAAGCGCGCGGCGTCGACGACCGCGTTCCCCTCTCCGCCGGCCGCGCTCGGCAGCTTGATCGCGACCCGGTCGTGCTCCCGCGCGAGGGCGCGGACCCGTTCGGCCAGAACGGCCAGGCTGTACGCCTGGCGCGTGGGGGGCAGTGACCGTGCTCCCAGCAGCTCGGACGCCCGGCTGGCGAACCACAGCTTGTCGTTGACGCACCGCGTCAGCCGGGGTGGAGGCGCCGCCACGGAGACCGCCACGCCGGCCCGCGCCGCAATGGCCGCCGCCAGGGCCCAGATCCCGCCCGAGCCGATGTACGGATGGACGTTCAGGCCCGCGTTCGCCGCCGCGATCTCCGCCAGGCGAGCGAGCGTGACCGGATCCCGCCGGACGCGCGTGGCCAGGGATGCGCCCGCGACAGGCGAGGCCGGCCGCAGCACCTCGACGGACCCGAGGCCCAGCACCTCCCGGCAGTAGCGCTCGAACGCCGGCACGCGAGGCGCCCAGAGCGCAACCACATCGCCGTCGCCGGCCAGGAGGAGGGCACGATGTTCGATCGCGCTCGACTGCCACCGTCCGCCCAACTGGACCGTCGCCGGGTCGTGGACCAGGAGCGACGATCGGGGGCCGAGCCCCACCCGTACGCCACCTCCGAACGCCTCGAGGGAGCCGATCTCCGGGTCGGCGGCTCGAACGCGCTCCGCGAGGCGCCGGATGTCCCGCCGCTCGCGTGCGTCGAGCCGAACCGGAACGTGCTCGATGATCGGGAGTCGCCCGTCTCGACCGCCGCGCCGGTCCGGAGCCTTCGCGACCGACCCTTCACCGTGCGGCACGGACCTCCCTTCTCGCGGCGGTTCCTGCCCGGATTCCGGCCAGCGCACGCGAGTGGCCGACGCTCAGCCCCTTCCTTTCGGCGTCCCTCCGCCCCATACGCGGCGCGGCGCATGGTCCGTCCGGAAGGGGCGCGGCCGGAACGGGTGCGCCGCCATGCCCATCTCTCGCCGCCACAGCTCCTTGAGCCCCTTGGGGAGTTGATCGGTGAGGTGCTTCTCCTCGGTGTCGCCGATCATGGGAGTCAGCGCGTGGATGACCGCTCCCGGGACCGCGCACCGCAAGTTGCGCTCCCTGGCCTCATTTCCCGGGGCCACCGCCTCAGAACACGAGCGCCGGCGTGAGCTCGGCCTGAAACCCCAGGACGAAGCGGAAGGGCGGCGACTCGTCGCCGAACCCGGCGCCGACCGCGGTGGACAGCACGATGAGCGGCGTGAGCATGCGGCGCAGGCCCAGCTCGACCACGTTGGACGCCTCGTCCTTGCGGCGCTCCTGCTCCCGGATCACATCCGCGACGATCATCATGTCCGGCCCCATCCGCCCGCTGTAGCCGAGGATGAAGGTCCAGCGGTCGTCGCGCTCCTCGGGGCGGGGATCGGCGTTGTTCTCGAACTCCACGTTGAAATGCAGCCGGTCCAGCCGGTTGCCGATCGAGCGAGTCGCGATGAGCAGGAGCCGCGTGTCCAGCCCATCGCTGTCGCGCCCGGTCGGCAGGACGGCCACCCCCTTCAGGGCGAACGCGGGGAGGATCAGCCCCTCGGTGTTGAAGTTGTAGAAGGCCTCCAGCTCGATGTTGCCGCTCCCCGTCTTGTCGGCCGAGCCGAGGAGGACCGGGACCGCGACGGCCACGTCCGCGTTGCGAGCGATCCCGTACGCGATCTCCGGGGCCAGCTCGAAGAGGTCGCGCTCGTCCCGGGTGCGGTCGTAGCGGAACGGGAGCTCGAACTCCCAGTTCCCGTAGGGGCTGGCGTAGGCGTCCTCCACGCGCAGCGGGAAGCCCTCTTCGAGGTTGATGTGGTGGGTCTGGGCAGGCAGCGCCGCTGGCCCGCCTGCCCGAACGGCGACGGCGAGCAGCAGGCTCACGGTGTGTCTGGCGGTCGTATTCATGCGTCCCGGGGTGGATGGTGTGCGATCCGAGCAGCTCTACCGGCGCCGGGGGAGGGGCGGCGCGGTCGGCTCGACGTCCATCGGATACGGCGGGATGTCGGGCATGCCGCCGTACTTCT
>JABAOG010015618.1_pt1 | contig 10880 bp, 11 predicted proteins | sample 7062131 | NCBI WGS metagenome assembly JABAOG01 (sample SAMN14538629, study PRJNA623070) | marine sediment metagenome | biome: marine biome [ENVO:00000428]; feature: marine pelagic biome [ENVO:01000023]; material: deep marine sediment [ENVO:00002113] | place: India: Arabian Sea | collected... | reverse complement strand
GCCCGGACCAGCGTGCAGGACAACTGCGTGGTCCACGTCAGCGCGGAGGGCCCGACCTTGATCGGCGACGACGTGACCGTCGGTCACGGCGCGGTCTTCGAGAGCTGCGAGATCCGGAGCGGCGCCCTCATCGGCATGAACGCCGTGGTGCTGCACCACGGGGTCATCGGTGAGGAGGCCCTGGTCGCGGCCGGGAGCGTGGTGCCCGTGGGGATGGAGGTCCCGGCCCGGACCCTGGTGGCCGGCGCGCCGGCCACGGTCCGGAAGCGGCTGGAGGGCGAGTCGGCGGGCTGGATCCGGGGCAGCGCCGAGCACTACGTGGCGCTGGCGCGGGAGTANNGTCGCGGTCATCGGCGGCGGGGTCATCGGCTGCGCCACGGCGTGGCGCCTGGCGAGGCGGGAGGCGGACGTGGTGCTCCTCGAGCGGGACGAGCCGGGCGCCCACGCGTCGTCCACGGCGGCCGGTATGCTGTCGCCGCTGAAGGAAGCCGAGGAGCCGGGGCCGTTCCTGGACCTCGGGCTCCGATCGCTGGAGCGCTACCCGTCCTTCGTGGAGGCCGTGGAGGCGACGTCCGGCGTGGATGTCGGCTTCCGACGGGACGGCCGGCTCGACGTCGCGCTGACGGACGAGGGCGCCGGGGCACTGCGCCACCATCACGACCTCCAGGTCCAGGCGGGCTTCGACAGCCGCCTCCTCGAGCCGGCGGAGCTGAGGCGCCTCGAGCCCGAGGTCTCTCCGGAGGCCCGCCTGGGGCTGGCCACCGACCAGGACCACCAGGTCGACAGCGAGCGGCTGGTCCGCGCCCTCTGGATCGCCGCCCGACGGGAGAGCTGCGACGTTCGGACCGGCGCGCGGGTCACCGGCCTCGTGACCTCGGACGGCCGGGTCCGAGGCGTCCGGCTGGAGTCCGGCGAGATCGTCGAGGCCGAAGCGGTCGTGGTGGCCGCGGGCCCCTGGAGCGGACGGCTGGACCTGCCGCGTCCCCTCCCGATCCGTCCCGTCCGGGGCCAGCTCGCCGTCCTGGAGACCGTGCCGCCCCTCCTCGGCCGGACCACCTGGGGACCGGGGTGCTACCTGGTGCCCCGACGGGACGGTCGCCTCATCGCCGGGTCCTCCATGGAGGAAGCGGGGTTCGCCCCCCACGTCACCGCCGCCCCGGTGGCCCGGATCCTGGCCGCGGCCCTCCGCGTCGTGCCGGGGCTCGCGGACGCCCGGGTGCGCGCCCTGAGGGCGGGGCTCAGGCCCGCCTCGCCCGACGGCCTGCCGGTCCTCGGGCCCGACCCGGAGATCGACGGGCTGGTCTACGCCACCGGCCACTTCCGCAACGGCGTGCTCCTGGCCCCGGAAACCGCCGAGCGCGTCGCGGCCATGGTCCTGGACGGTGAAGCCGGCGAGCCCGCGTTCGCCCCCGCCCGATTCGGCGACGCCGGGAGCTGAAGGGGCGGGGTGCCGCGCGGAGACCGGACGAGTCGCCCGGGAGCCTGCTCAGGGGTCGCTGCAGTCCCGGGTGTAGCCGCACCGGGGGCAGCGCAGCTTGCACGAGGCGGTGTAGTACAGCTCGCCGCCGCACACCTCACAGCGTACCGGGGCCTCCGGGTCGTACGACGGATCGTAGTCCGCCCGGTCCACCACCCGCTCGGGCGCCGGGGGGCCTGTCCGCCCCCGGGACGGACTCCGCCTCACGGCGCCGGGTACGGCGCCCGGCCCGCCGTCCTCAGGGCCTCGAAGTAGGCGGCGGGGCCGGAGCCGAAATAGAGGTACCAGACCAGCGCCCCGATGACGGGCACGAGGACGAGGGCGGCCATGGCGATGTCCCCGCCCGACGTGGCGCCGACGCCCGTCAGCGCCGGGCCCAGCGCGGTGAGCGCGAACGGGAGCAGAACCGCCGGTCGGGCCCACGTCCGTCTCAGGCCGAGGGCCAGCGCGGCCCCGATCACGGCGAGCCCCATGGGCACGAGGACCGGCAGCAGCGCCTCCAGCGCCTCCCCTCGCGGGACCGCCCGTCCGCTCATCATCACCGGCCCATCCCCCACGGCGAATCCCAGGAAGACCAGCCCGATGGCGCCGGCCCAGAACCAGAGGAGCCAGATCAGCAGGCTCAGCCCCAGCGGGCGCTCGGGGGGCTCGCCCTTCCCGGCCCCGTCCCCCGCGCTCCGGGTCGGAGCGGCTTCTTCGACGGGATCCTGGTGCGGGCCGGGATCCTCGTGTGGGCCGACGCCCTGGTGCGGGCCGGGCTCCTGGTGCGGGCCGGCGCCCTGGTTCGGGTCGGGGGACTGGTTCGTGCTCACGACATCGCGTAGGCGAGGTACCACTCGATCATGGGCTCTCCCCAGAGATACGCGATCGCGGCCCCCATGGCCAGGAAGGTGCCCAGCGGGAGGTAGGTGCCCAGGGCCTCGAGCTGGCCCCGGAGCCACGCCAGAGGGACGCCGACCGCGAGGCCCAGCGCGGAGCCCAGCAGGACCGTCAGCAGAGCGTGACCCAGTCCGAGGAACGCCCCGATCATCGCCATCATGTGGATGTCGCCGACCCCCAACGCCGGTTTCTTGAACAGCCACTCGCCGCCCAGCTTCACGCCCCACATGAACGCGTACGCGGCCCCGGCGCCGACGAGCGCCGTCATGAACGGGAACCCCCCGGGCCACGCGGCGATCCCCAGCCCCGCCACCATCCCGCCCAGCGACAGCTGGTCCGGGATGATGCGGTGACGGGCATCGATGATGGCGATGGCCAGCAGCCCGGTCAGGAACAGCGCGCCTCGCACCGCCTCCAGCCCGGGTCCGAACCAGAGTCCGAGCCCGAGCCAGATCAGCGCCACGGTCAGCTCCACCAGGGGGTACTGCGCGGAGATCCGCTCTCCACAGGTCCGACACCGCCCGCGCAGCACGAGCCAGCTCAGGACCGGCACGTTGTCGTACCAGGCCAGCGGCGTGCCGCACCCCGGGCACCGCGACCGGGGCCGGATCACCGATTCCCCGGCGGGCCACCGGTAGATGCAGACGTTCAGGAACGAGCCCAGGGCCGCGCCCAGTACCGCCAGGTAGACCAGCCACACCGTGTCCATCATGCCCTCTCCCGGGTCAGCTCGTACATCAGGATTCCCGCCGCCACGGCCACGTTCAACGACTCGGTCCCGCCCCGCATCGGCACCGAGACCAGTGCATCGCACTCCGCCCGGACCGCGGGGCCGAGCCCAGCCCCCTCGTTCCCCACCGCGAGGACCACCCGCGCCGGGGCCGCCCCCTCCGCGAGCGGGCGCCCCGCCGCGTCCGCTCCCAGCAGCGCGTGGCCGTGCTCCCGGCGCCAGTCCGCGAGCTCCACCGGCTCCGCGGACACCAGCGGGAGCCGGAAGACCGCCCCCGCCGACGCCCGCACCGCCTTCGGATTCCACGCGTCGACCGTGCCCGGCAGCGCGACCACCGCCTCCAGCCCGAAGGCCGCCGCGGTCCGCAGCAGGGTACCCAGGTTGCCGNNAGGCCGCTGCGGTCCGCACCAGGGTACCCAGGTTGCCAGGATCCTGCACCTCGTCCAGCGCCAGCAGCGCCGAGGCGGATCCCGCTGGCTCCAGCGCACCGAGCTCCGCCCCCGGGATCTCCGCCACGACCAGCACTCCCTGGTTCGTCCGCGTCTGCGCCAGCTCGTTCAGCTCCCCCGCGCCGACGGTCCGGCACTCCACCCCCGCCCGCAGGCGCGACCCGAGGGCCCGTCCCCGCTCTGTGTCCTCCAGAGTGGACGAAATCAGCGCCAGACGTGGGACGATCGTCGATGCCAGCAGCTCCTCGACCACGCGCACGCCCTCGGCCAGGAAGAGGCCCTCGGCCTCCCTCTGCCGGCGCCGGGCGAGGCCCCGGATCCGCTTCCGCTCCGCGCGGCTCACCATGGCGCCGTGTGGAACACCGCTTGCACCGGAAGTCGTTCGGCACGGAACGACTCGGAGAGGAGACGGACCCTCATGACCGTATCAAGCATGCGCCGTACGCTGGCGCTCGGGCTGGTAGCCGGCTCGGCGGGCCTCGCCGCGTGCGGGGTTTCGCAGCAGCAGGAGATCCAGATGGGGCGGCAGTACGCGGCGGAGGTGAACCGCCAGCTGCCCATCGTGGACGACCCGGGGATCCATCGGTACATCAACGAGCTGGGGAACCGGATCCAGCGGCAGCCGGGGAACCGGGACATCCCGTACACGTTCTACGTGGTCAACATCGAGCAGATCAACGCGTTCGCGATCCCCGGCGGCTTCGTGTACGTGAACCGCGGCCTGGTGGAGCGGACCGACAACCTGGCGGAGCTGGCGGGGGTGGTCGCCCACGAGATCGGCCACGTGGAGGCGCGGCACAGCGCGGAGATGATCGAGCGGATGCAGGCGGCGCAGGCCGGCGTGGCCATCGGCTCGATCCTGCTGGGCGGGCCGCCCCAGGGGCTGGCCGGCGCTGCGGTGAACGTGGGGGCGCAGGCGTACTTCTCCCGTCACAGCCGGGAAGCGGAGAACGAGGCGGACGCCATCGCGGTGCGGCTGCTGCCGGGGGCCGGGCTGGACCCGGCGGGGATGGTCACGTTCTTCAAGGAGCTGGTGGCCGAGCGGGAGCGCCAGCCGTCGCAGCTCGAGCAGTGGTTCTCCACGCACCCCCTGACGGAGGAGCGGATCGCCCACGTCCGGGACCTGATCCGGCAGCTGCCGCCGGAGAGAACGGCGAATCTCCAGGTGACGTCCCGGGGGTACGAGACCTTCAAGGCGAGGGTCCGGCAGCTGCCGCCGCCCCCGCCGGAGTTCCGGCAGTAGGCCGGGCGCACGGCACGGACACGGTGAAAGGGCCGCGGCGGAGCGTCGCGGCCTTTTCGCGTGGTCCTGGGCGCCGTAGCTTCGGGCTGCGCGTCGCCCGCGACCGGCGACGCCGCTGAACGCGAACCACGACCAGTGCGCGGCCTTCCGTCTCCCTCCGGGGGCGGCGGGTCCGATCGGAACCGATCGCCCATGACGCTTCCCGTAGCCATGACCATCGCCGGCAGTGACAGCGGCGGCGGTGCCGGCATCCAGGCGGACCTCAAGACCTTCCACGCGTTCGGCGTGTTCGGCACCAGCGCCGTCACGGCCATCACGGCCCAGGACACCACCGGGGTCCACGGCGTGCACGCCATTCCGGTGGACCTCGTACGCCGCCAGATCGAGGTGGTCGCCGCGGACCTTCGGCCTGCGGCGGTGAAGACCGGGATGCTGGCCACCACGGCGCTGGTGGAGGAGGTCGCCCGGGCCATCCGGGACCTCGGCCTCCCCAACTACGTCCTGGACCCCGTGATGGTCGCCACGAGCGGGGACCGGCTCCTGGACCGGGACGCCGAGTCGGCCGTCCTCGAGCGGCTCCTCCCCCTGGCCACCGTCGTGACGCCGAACCTGGACGAGGCCCGCCTCCTGTCCGGCCGCGAGCTGCGGGACGAGGCGGACATGCGGGCCGTGGCCCAGACGCTCGTCGAGCGCGGTGCCGCCGCGGCGCTGGTCAAAGGGGGGCACCTGGAGGGGGACGAGGTGGTGGACGTGCTGGTGGACGCGGAGGGTACGCGCACGTGGCGGCGGGCCCGGCTCCACACGACCAGCACGCACGGCACCGGCTGCACGCTGTCGGCGGCCATCGCCGCCGGGCTCGCCCGGGGGCGCCCGCTCCGGGACGCCGTGGATGTCGCCCTGGACTTCGCCCACCGGGCCATCGCCGGAGCCCCCGGGCTGGGCGCGGGGCACGGCCCCCTCAACCACTTCGTCGCCCCACGGTCGGACTAACGGGCGAGGAACCAGTTCATCAGCAGGTAGCCGCCGGTGAGTCCCAGCACCATGAGCGCCCCGTAGAGCGTGGGCGGAGCGGGGATTGGCAGCCGGAGCAGTCGCACGAGCGCTCCGATCACGAGGGCCACGAGAACCCCGGCCCACGCCGGGACGGCGACCGCCTGACTCTCCATCCTCAACCTCCGGTATCCTGGGGCGGGGCGTCCTCGCGGGCCGGGCCGGGCCCTTCGACCCACCACCCGGGCAGCGAGACCAGCGCCCCGCGTATGTCCATGTCGACGCCCCGCAACCGCTCCCGGACGAGGAACGCGTCGGTCCGGTAGTACAGCACCGTCCAGGGCTGCTCGTCGCGGAGGAGCTGCTGCACGCGGCGCCACTGCGGTCGGGCCGCGGCCCGGTCACCCTCCTGGGCCGCGCGGTCCAGCAGGGAGTCTACCTCCGGGCTGCCGTACGACGCGAACTGGTAGGGCCCCGCCAGGGCGTCCGAGTGGAAGAGGTCGTGCAGGTCCAGCCGGAAATCGCCGGTCCAGCCCAGCAGCGCCGCGTCGAACCGGCGGTCGGCGGAGGTCACGTCGCCGACCAGGGTGGTGAACTCCGTGGCCCGGGTGGAGACCTGCACGCCGAGCTCGGCCAGGTCGCCGCGGATCGCCTCCGCCAGGTCCCGGTTCACATCGCTGGCCGCAGGAAACTTGAGCTCCAGCGTGAAGTCCGAGCCATCGGCCAGCTCGAGCACCCCATCGTCATCCCGGTCCTGGATGCCCGCCGCCGACAGCAGCGCCCGGGCCGAGTCGGGGTCGACGGGGAGCGGCCCCACATCCTCGGCGTAGGCCCAGTGGAACGGCATGATGGGCCCGGCGGCCAGGACGCCGAACCCGTGCCGGATCCCGCGCAGCAGGGCCGACCGGTCGATGGCCATCGCCAGCGCCCGTCGAACCTCGGCCCGGTCGAGCGGGGGCCGGCGACCGTTCCATGCGATGAAGCTGAACTCCCGGGACGGCATCACCGCGGCCCGCAGGTCCTCCCGCTCCGCCAGCTCCCGGACCTCGCCGGGCCGGGGCTGCAGCACCACGTCGACCTCACCCACGCGGATCTCCGTCAGCTGGGCCGCGTTCTCGGGGATGACCCGCCAGACGAAGCGGTCGAGGAGGGGCCGGCCCCCGAGTCCCTCCGGGTAGTCCGGGTTGGCCTCGAACACCCATCGGTCCCCGGACCGACGCGATACGAAGCGGAACGGACCGTTGCCCACCGGCGCACGGTTGAACGGGGCCTGCCGCAGGGCGGCGGGCGGAATGGTGTCGAGGAGGTGCTCCGGCACGACGGGCGTGAACGGCCAGCCGGCCAGGGGGTCGGGGTGCGGCTCGAGGCTGAAGCGGATGGTGCGGGCGTCGAGGACCTCCGCCCCCGTCCACCGGGAGAAGTAGTCCGAGTTCGGGAACCCCGTCTCGGGGTCCGTGGCGCGCTGGTAGGTGAACAGGACGTCCCCGGCGGTGGTCGGCTCGCCGTCGTGCCAGCGGACGTCGTCCCGGAGGTGGAAGACGACGGCCGTGTCGCCCTCCATCTCCCAGGCCTCGGCCAGGGCCGGCTCGTACTCGAGGTCGGGGCCATAGCGGACCAGGGGCGTGAACAGCGCATAGCGGAGGATCTCGTTGGTCCAACGATCCGCGGAGACCAGCGGGTTGGCGAAGTCCAGGTCGCTCCCCGCCCCCACGACGACCGTCCCGCCCCGTCGGTCCGGGGGCTCGTCACACGCCGGGACGCCGGCGGCCAGGAACAGCAGGAGGATGCACGTCAGCGTCCGGTACGCCCGGTGGGGTCCGTTCATGGTTCCGTTGGTTCTGTGCCGGTCAAGGAGATACCTGAATGTGGCGGACCGCCCCCCCGACGAGCAAGCGTCCCGCCGGCCGTCGCCGATCCCGCCGCGATCAGAGGCGTTCCAGCACGCCCAGGACCAGGTCCTGGAACCGCCCGGCCGCGGCCGCTCCCGCCGCGATCACCTCGTCGTGCTCCAGCGATTCCGGGCCGATCCCGGCTGCCGGATTGGTGATCAGCGCGATCCCGAGGACGCGGAGCCCGCCGGCCCGGGCGGCGATCACCTCGGGGACCGTGCTCATCCCGACGGCGTCGGCGCCGATCGCGTCGAGCATCCGGACCTCCGCCGGCGTCTCGTAGCTCGGCCCCAGCACCGCGGCGTACACCCCGGTCGCCACTTCGATGCCGCGCTCCCGCGCGACCTCCAGCGCCAGGCCGCGCAGAGCCGGGTCGTACGCGGCCGTCATGTCCGGAAACCGGAGATCCCCGTCCCGGACCGGGCCGACCAGCGGGTTCCGACCCATCAGGTTGAGGTGGTCCGTGATGAGCATGAGGGTGCCCGCCTCGAACGCCCGGTTCACCCCGCCGGCCGCGCAGGTCACGATCAGGGTCCCGGCGCCCAGCGCCGCGGCGGTCCGGACCGGTGTGGCCAGCGCGGCGGGGGCGTGGCCCTCGTAGGCGTGATACCGGCCCTGGAAGGCGATGATCTCGACCCCACCCAGCCGGCCCGCGACCACGCGCCCCCGGTGCCCCTCCACCGTGGGGGGGGCGAAGCCCGGGATCCCGGCGTACGGGACCACCATCGCGTCCTCGACTCGATCCGCCAGCTCCCCGAGCCCGCTCCCCAGCACCAGCGCCACGGCGGGCGTCGCGCTCAGTCGGTCGGCCAGGTGGGCCGCGGCCCGGGCCGGGGGATCCGGCGCGGCGCTCATCGGAGCGACCCCCGGCCCGGGCCAGGCTCCCCCTCGGGACGTCCGGGCCGACCCATGCTCAGACCAGGATCCCGGCGATGGTCGCCGTCAGGAACGCCGCCAGCGAGCCGCCGATCATGGCCCGGAGCCCGACCCGGGACAGGTCGCTGCGGCGCGACGGCGCGATGCCACCGATCCCACCGATCTGGATCGCGATCGAGCTGAAGTTGGCGAACCCGGCCAGCGCGTAGGTCGAGATCACCACGGAGCGGGGCGAAAGCCCGCCCCCGGTCGACAGCAGCTCGGCCAGCCGCAGGTACGCGATGAACTCGTTGGCGACCGTCTTGATCCCCAGCAGCGAGCCGACCGTCACGGCGTCCGACCAGGGGACGCCCATCAGCCACGCCAGCGGGGCCAGCAGCCAGCCCAGCAGGATCTCGAGGCTGAGGCCCTGGCCGGCGTCCAGGGCCCCCAGCGACTGGAGCAGCGCCTCCAGCCCGATCCAGCCGGCGACGCTGCCCAGCAGGGCGTTGATCAGCGCGATGAGCGCGATGAAGGCCAGGAGCATCGCGCCCACGTTGAACGCCAGCGTCATCCCGTCCCCGGCGCCCCGGGCCGCGGCGTCGATCACGTTCACGTCCGGCGACTCCACCGCTGCGCCCAGGGACGAGCGCGTGACCGGCTCCCCCGTCTCCGGGTACATCAGCTTCGCCACCACCAGCGCCGCCGGCGCCGACATCACGCTGGCCGCCAGGAGGTGCCCCGCGATGTCCGGGAAATACGCCACGAGCATCCCCACGTACGCCGCCATCACGCCGCCCGCCACCGTGGCGAAGCCCCCCGTCATGACCGCCATCAGCTCCGACATCGTCATGCGCTCGACGAACGGCTTGATCAGCAGCGGCGCCTCGGTCTGGCCCACGAAGATGTTGCCGGCCGCCGACAGGGTCTCGGCGCCCGACGTCCGCATGGTGCGCATCATCACCCACGCCATCCCCTTCACCGCCGCCTGCATGATGCCCAGGTGGTAGAGCACCGTCATGAGCGACGAGAAGAAGATGATGGTGGGCAGCACGCTGAAGGCGAACGACGCCCCCGTCTGCGCCACGTACCCCAGCGTCCCGCTGCCGGGGTCCGTCACCGGGACCGTCTGGTCCACCAGGTTCCCGAACAGGAATCTGGCGCCGTCGTTCGTGAAGGCCAGCAGCGCCAGGAAGACGTCGTTCAGGCCCGCGAAGAGCGCGGCGCCCACCGGCGTCTTCAGGATGAACAGCGCGAAGGCCAGCTGGAGCCCCAGCCCCCAGAGCACGACACGCCAGGGGATCCGGCTCCGGTCCACGCTCATCCCCCAGGCGAGCACCAGCATGAGCACCAGGCCCAGCAACGAGAGCAGGCGCTGCGACAACGGCACGTCCACGGCCGCTCGCGTGTCCGCGAGCCGGGTCGGGGCCGTGTCCTGGATCGCCGGGGCCGTGTCCTGGATCGCCGCGGCCGTGTCCTGGATCGCCGCGGCCGTGTCCTGGATCGCCGGCGCCGCACCCACCCCCGTGGCCCGCGCCGGGTCCCCGGCCTCCCGGATCACGCCGCCCTCCTGCGGCCCCTTGGCGGGCGTCCCCAGCGTGCGGGACGTCACACCCGCCAGGAGCAGCAGCGCAGCCACGACCCACAGCCCCACCAGCAGTCGGGAGACTCGGCCCTTCGATCCCATCGCCCTTCCCGGTTCTCGAGTGCCCATGGGCCCGGTTCATGAACGCCGGAGAATACGCCGGCCCCCGGGACCCGTCAAACCGTCGCCCCCACTGCCAGGCTGACAGCGCCCGGGAGGCGAAACCGCCGAAATGGCGCGAAAAAGCGCACTGGAGATGGCATATCGGTTGCACCCCTGCGTGGCGGATCCGAACGCCTCCGGCCGCGGGCCGGTCCCGTTGCGGGCGGCGTTTCGCGAGCGATCGGCCGGGCCCCGGAGGCCCGGAGACAGGGCATAGAGGCATCGAGCCAGTCGAAGGCGGGCGAACAGACAGGAGATCGGAGAACACATGGCGAATAAGGTGATCGGGATCGACCTGGGGACCACGAACTCGGTGGTCTCCGTGATGGAGGGCGGCGACCCGGTGGTCATCCCCAACGCCGAGGGCGGGCGCACCACGCCCTCGGTGGTGGCGTTCACGAAGGACGGGGAGCGGCTCGTCGGTCAGGTGGCGCGGCGGCAGGCCATCACGAACCCCAAGAACACGATCGCGTCCATCAAGCGATTCATGGGTCGTCGCTGCTCGGAGGTCAGCTCCGAGCGGTCGAAGGTGCCGTACGAGATCCGGTGCGATGCCCAGGACCGGGTCGAGGTGCACGTCCCGAACGCCGACAAGACGTTCACGCCGCCCGAGATCAGCGC
>JABAOG010002046.1_pt1 | contig 10881 bp, 8 predicted proteins | sample 7062131 | NCBI WGS metagenome assembly JABAOG01 (sample SAMN14538629, study PRJNA623070) | marine sediment metagenome | biome: marine biome [ENVO:00000428]; feature: marine pelagic biome [ENVO:01000023]; material: deep marine sediment [ENVO:00002113] | place: India: Arabian Sea | collected... | reverse complement strand
ATGAAAACCGTATTAGCCGTCACTGCGATATTGGCCTTTAGCCTGCCTGGCACACCACTTCAGGCCCAGCCGGAGCGGATTCGCCCCGGCCTTTGGGAACACAGTTTTACCATGCAATCACAAAGCGGCGAGATGGAAAGGGCCACGCGGGAGATGCAGCAGCAGCTGTCGAGCATGCCGCCGGATCAGCGAAAAATGATGGAGCAGATGATGGCTTCCCAGGGCATGCAGCTCGGTCCCGATGGACAAANNCAGCTTGGTCCTGATGGACAAACTATCCGAGTCTGTATCAGCAAAGAGCAGGCGGCCCAGGGAATGATCCCCCAATCTGACAGCAACTGCCGCCAGGAAGTGATCGAGCGCCGAGACGACACCATCAAATTTCGCTTCCATTGCCCCGGCCCCCCCCCATCCAGCGGTGAAGGGGAAGTGACTTTCAGCAGTCCCACCCGCTATAGCGGCAAATCGACCATCAATACCATGGTCAATGGCCAGCCCGAAACCGTTACCACAGTGCAATCTGGCAGATGGTTATCGTATGAATGTGGCGATCTACAACCTAGATGAGCATAGAGCTTATGAGATAGAGCCCAGAGCCTGAGTTATCCACTAAGGGATATACTTTTATTGCCTCGTATGTTAACTTTGTCACATAAATGTGAAGGTTATGTTACAAGTCCCTGTATTCAATAAGGAAATCAGGGTATCCTCAAGAATAACTTAAATAAAAATGACAAAAATTGATAACCGTTGCAGCGGAACAGTTTGCTCCTGCTCCCATTCTGTGCCGGTTATCATCTGTCACCTTTGATAAAACATTAATGATAAGGGTGTATCCCACGCATTCACTGCGGTGGTTCGGTGAATCTTTGGATGCTTTATGCCTGCATGGGGCCTGGTGAAACACGGGGGAGAAAATCATGCTTAGAGATAAGGCAGTAATCGGCTATATGGGCTTGCCGGAAAGAGAAATATCGGTAATCCAGAGCATATTCACCCTCACAGAAAAATTTCACGGCTCTTATGAATTGCCTCGCGAAGACGAGCGGCGAAGTGCCGACGTTGTTTTTGTCAATGCCGATGAAAAGGCCCAGCTCGAGGCCTGGAAGCAGTACGCCAGCGAAAATACAACCGCGGTTCCGATATTTATCTCCACGGACGGGCGTGACTTTGACGAAGGCTTCTCAATCAAGCGCCCATTGATATTAAAAAAAATCATGGATGCGCTTTCAACAGTAAAGCAGCTCTATGCCGACGCCATAGCAGCGAAAACCCCTGGTCAAGCCGCGGATGGTCACAGAGGTTATTTCAGTATTCTGGTCGTCGATGACAGCCTNNNGGTTGACTTTGCCACAAGCGGAGACGAAGCCATTGCCCTGCTCAAGGGTGATGCTCACTACGATCTGGTTTTCATGGATGTGATGATGCCGGGGACCGACGGCTATAAAACCTGCAAATGGATCAAGGCCAACAAACCCACCTATGTGGTGATGTTGACCAGCCGCAGCTCACCGTTTGACAAAGTGCGTGGCGCCATGTCGGGTTGCGATACCTACCTGGTAAAACCGCCGTCAGACAATGATTTGAAACAAGTCCTGGAACAACGAATCGAAGCCTTCAACGCCTCGAGCACGAGCGCAGCTGAAAGCGGAAATACGATTGTTTCACGATAACACAACCTCCACAGAAAGAAGGAAAAATAACGATGGCATTAAATAAAATCTTGATCGTTGATGACTCTCCGGCCGATCTGATGAACCTGCAAAATATTGTCGAAGGCGAAGGGGTTCGTACGGTTACCGCCTCTTCAGGTAAAGAAGCCATTGAAAAGGCCAAAAACGAGTCTCCCGACCTGATTTTTATGGACATCATCATGGATAACATGGATGGCTACAGTGCCTGTCGTGAAATCAAGGCTGAAGCAAGCACCAAGGATATCCCTGTGGTATTCGTCACCAGCAAACATCAGAAGGCCGACATTATGTGGGCCAAGAAACAGGGTGGTCGATCATTGGTGGCAAAGCCGTATACCGAGTCAGATATTGTTGCTGAAATGCATGCGTGAATGAGCATTTGTCTGGCTATCAACGCGAGTAAAGTAGTAAGCTCTCAAAAAAATGCTTAAGGTTATACCACCCCGAATGAAATAATGCGGGGTGGTAACTAACCAACGATAACAACAAACTAACCATTTAGCATGGAATCTTCTTTGGGGAGAGTCATGGACAGTTCCTTGTCGTCGCCGGTAGAGGCCTTGAACCGNNGAAAGCTTCCACGGTGTGGTAGTGGGTGATCTCGGCCTGCTCCTGGCCTCCGATAAAGTGGTGGTAGAAATCTTCGAAACACTACCGCTGTGTCCACTTCCCAATACCCCCCCTTGGCTCCATGCCATGGCCAATCAACGCGGCAATATTATTCCTGTCTTTGATCTTGCGATCCTGCTCGGTTTTCCTGATAGCGAGCCCCGCCGTAGTTATTATCTGGTAATCGGGCAGAACGAAAATGCTTTCGGCATGTTGCTGGAGCAGCTTCCCGAGAAAATACTTCTTGAGCCTGACGATGAACTCAAAGCAAGACCGTCAATTCCGGGCAATCTCGAACCTTTCGTAAAACGTTGTTTCGAGAAAAATCAAAAAATTTGGCTGGAGTGGGAGCCACTGGCATTTCTCTCACATATTTCAGCAAACGAATAACAGTTACTCTTTGCTAATAATAAATGTAGATAACGTGCTACAGGAGTTTGACAAAAAATGAAGCTGATGCCTGATTTAACAGTCGCCGCCCGACTCAAATTGCTGGGTATCGTAATCGGTGGATCACTGCTGATTGTCGGTGGCCTCTATGCGGTAAACGGCTATTTTGAAAACAGAGCCGATGAATCCACTACAAAACTCAATTTGTTCCTTGAGGAAAACCTCAATCTCAAGGCGGCTGTCCTGCGCTCTCAGGTTGATTTTAAAGACTTCCTTTCGTTTCGCCGTGCCGAGTTTGTCGATTCTTACGCCAACACCATGAAGGATCTCTTCACACGCCTCGAAACGATCAAATCGTTGAGTCCCGACCCAGCGCTTGTGCCTCTGATCGATGAGAGCCGTAGCACCCTGAATGATTATCAGCGCCAATTCAAGGAGATGGCGGAACTGCGTCTCGATATCATCGGCCTTGATGAAAAATCAGGTCTCAGGGTCGAATTGCGAGATGCTGTGCATAATGTTGAGAATAAACTGGATGAAACGGGCGAAACCCAGCTTCTGGCGTCGATGCTGATGCTGCGTCGTCACGAAAAAGACTTCTTTATGCGGGTGAACGACGATTACCTCGTCAGGCACCGTGAAGAACATGCCAACTTCATCAAGCTTCTAAATAACTCAAAACTGTCAACGGCAACCAAACGTTCGTTGCGCAAACTCATCGATGAGTATCGCAATAAATTTGTTATTACCAGTGGCGCCATCCAGAAAGAGGCCGCGATGATCGACAGCCTGATGGTCACCGAGCACAAGTCTGAACCCATAATAGCCCAGCTCAATAAACGCTCCAATGAAATTGCCGCGGATCTACTGCATCAAACTGAGCTACGACGGATGTACCTGAATTTCACCTTTATTGGCATCATGGCCGCGATTGCTCTTATCGTTACCGTGATCGGTACTGTTACATTCCGCTCAATCCTCAACCCGCTGCGAACCTTGCGCGATACCGTATCCGAAGTGACTTACGGGAACTACGACAAGCGTTCAGGACTTACCACACATGATGAGCTTGGTGAGTTTGGACGGGCATTCGACACCATGCTTGATGACCGCCTCAAGGCACTTGATGAAGCCGAGCGCGAGAACGAGCGCCTCAACAACTCCATCATTGACCTGCTTGAAGCGGTAGCCAAGCTCAGCGACAGGGATCTGACGGTGGCGGTACCGATCAAGGAAGACGTTACAGGCCCGGTAGCGGACGCCATGAACATGATGGCCCGCGAAACCGCCAAGGTATTGGGTCAGATTAACCGCATCGCCGGCGATGTAGAGTCGGTGGCCGTTGCGGTGCGTGAACAAGGTAACAAAGTAACCGAAGTGGCCGGTGAAGAGCGACGCATCATTACCGACACACTAACCCAGCTCAATGAAGCGGCCCGCACCATGAACGGCATCGCATCGTTGGCGGAGCAGTGTAACCTTATCGCTGAAAAGGCCTCCACCACCACCAGTGAGGCGTTGTACACAGTAAACGATACCGTCGCCGGCATGTCTGAAATCCGTGAAATCATTAGTGAGACGGAAAAACGTATCAAGCGACTCGGTGAGCGTTCCCAGGAAATTACCGGTATCGTTGAGATCATCAACAACATTGCTGAACGTACCCACGTGCTGGCGCTCAACGCCAGTATGCAGGCGGCCGTCGCCGGTGAGGCGGGCCGCGGTTTTGCGGTGGTCGCTGACGAGGTACAACGCCTGGCGGAAAGCTCCCGTAACTCCACTTCGCAGATCTCTTCCCTGGTTAACAACATCCGCACTGAAACATCTGAAACAATGGCAACCATGAACCGTGCTATTGAACAGGTGATCGCCGGTTCCAACCGCGCTGAGCAAACCGGTAAGCAGATGCAGCTGACCATGGAAACCACCAGCGAACTGGTAGCCGGTGTAAATCAGATCGCAGAACGCTCCAGTGCTCAGGCTGAAATCACCAATGCCTTGCTCCAGCAGGCGCTTAACATCCAGAAAAGTACCGAAGTTACCAGTGACGAGCTCACTGAACAGGGTGCACACACCGAGAATCTGGTGTTGTTCTCCAAGTCACTGCTTGACTCAGTACGGGTATTCAAGCTGCCTGAAGCGATATAAAAAGTAAAATAACAATTATCGGCCGGGTCTACTCGACGGGTTGACCCGGCCTTCTGTATGGATGGGCGTAATGGCTTTGACACACTCCATTGAAGCAACCAGCAAGCTACTCGATTACCTTGCCGAAATCGAGGTGATGCTCGCATCATCCGAACCTGTGGAGGTTGGCTCTAATTCCGATCCTGATGTGGATATAGGGAGCGTGCTTCAGCAGCTGATAGAGCATGCCGAGGAACAGGGTCTTTTCGTTGGCCGCCAGGCGCTGCAACATACTCTGGAAACGATCAGTCAACACCTCTCAACAGTAAGTCAGCCGACAGTGAACAATAATAACGTCTTGTCGACGCTGTTCACGGCGCTAAAGTCCTATCTCCATGGTGTGGAGATCGAGCAACAGATTCAAACCATCGTAAATTTTCTTCCCACAGAACATGCAGAGCAGTATGCAACAATGCTGTTCAAGGAAACCGTTCAGGATGCAGGGGAAACCACTTCCAACGTAACAGCCCTGGTGGATTCCCAAAACACCTCACTTGCCACCACTGAGCGCATGGATGATCCCCCCCTCACGCCTGACAATGACATCTCGCCTTTGCCATTGAATAGCGATCAAATAGAGAACGCGTCTAATTCGCCCTCCTCGGCGGACGGCGACAATGACCACCCAATAAAGGCAGCACTCAATCTTGCTGTGGAGGATCTCCACGCACTGCTTAACTCAGAAGCGTCATTACCTGCTCAGGACACCTTGGAGATGCAACTCCAAGAACACCTTGGTAATTTGGAATTTATTGCCCAAACCACCGAAGCGGATGACTTTCTCAGTAGTTTGGAAACGCTGCAAAACTGGGCCCAGGAGGCATTAAGCGAACAGAACCTGGATCTCAGCACCTTTCTTAGCGAGCTACTGGTGCACTTGGCCAATCTTCCGTATGAAAATGTTAGCAAGCCGCAACAGAGCGCTGAGCACGCTGAACCAGAGACTCATCAAAATGATGGACTCCCTGACTCATTCAGCGACCAACGTCTTGCCATGCTTTATGAGGAGCTAAGCGATCTCGATGAGCAATTGGCGCGACAAGCACTCATTATCACCTCTGATGTAACCGATGGCGAAACCCTGCTGGAGTACATCGAGAACTACAGTGAATTACTCGGTCGCCTTGCCAATGCCTCTGATGCGCTGGGCATGCATGGCTTAAAGCGGATATGCAATTTTGTTATTGAGAACGTTAACCTGTTACCCATCCAGAATACGGATAGTCGCATCGCAGTACGACCTCTGCTTAGCCGTTGGCCGGAGATGGTAAAGCACTATCTTAGAGACCCTTCAGACGACTCGGTCCTGATGGGCCTAATCGATCTGTTGCAGGAATCAGCATGGCCACACCGTTTTGATGGACTGGATGGTCGCGATCTCTACTCCGAACTCAGCCGTGGCGCGGCTGAAGAGGAGGAGATCGTCTCAGAGGAGACTCGTGCCACGCACGCGACTGAAGAGGATGTAAGACTCGATTTCAGCGAGGATGTCAATCCTCAACTCCTTGATGCCTTTTTGCTTGAATCGCCCGATGTTGCCTCCCGATTCAATCAGGTGATCAGCGCTCTTAACACAACCGCCAACCCAATCGAGGAGATGCGCTCCGCGCAACGACTGTCGCACACCTTGAAAGGATCGGCAAACCTGGTTGGAATTAAAGGGATCGCCAATCTGGCTCACCATATCGAGGATATCCTCGACGTTCTCACACGAAAGCAGTTGGCTCCCTCTGCCTCCTTAATCGCGGTGTTACACGAAGCGGCAGACTGTCTGGAGTCCATGATTGATGCCGTAGCAGGGCGCGACACCGCTCCTGATAATTCACGCAATATTCTGCAGCATGTCCTGGATCTTGCCAATCACGTTGACAGTGGTGAATACGACCCATCTGCTGAGTTAGCTCTAGCCAAACCAAGCCCTATCGACCCGGCTCCTGCCGAACAGGCAACAGTACCTAGCACAAATACTGTTAGCACGGTCGCCGAAACGATCCGCGTACCTACAACCACGGTTGATGCGATGTTTCGCCTGGTGGAAGAGATCACTATCAGTCTGGCACAGATCAATGAACATGTTAATCGTGTCAAACACCGAAGTGATGCCCTTAATCTTCAGGATCGAAATCTACAGCAACGCCGATTTGATCTGGAAAATTTGGTCGATGTACGAAGTATCGCAGCAATGCAGAAGCGCTTGAGCAAAAGCCGTGAGGATATCCAAAAATTCGATCCTCTCGAAATGGATCAATATGACGAACTGTATGGCGCTACCCACAGTTACATTGAAGCTGTAGCCGATGCACGTGAGATCAGTAACGACCTGCATGAGGAGATCCAGGACCTGGATGGTTTTCTGTTAAGGCAATCACGGCTTAATAAGGAACTGCAACAATTGGTATCGGCGACCCGAATGGTACCGGTGAGTGATATTTCCAACAGGCTTCAGCGTGCTGTACGTCAAGCCTCGCGCGCGACCGGAAATGCTGCAGAACTTGTCATCGATCACCGGAATCTAATGATGGACGGTGATGTTCTTAACAAGCTGGTTGACCCCTTACTCCACATTTTACGTAATGCTGTAGACCACGGTATGAGTCAAGCTGATGAGGGGACTGAGCCAGGACGAATCACTGTTCGTTTTCACCAGGAAGGCAGTAACGTTGTAATAAGCTGTACAGATAATGGCCGAGGACTCAACTACCAGCGTATCCGGGAGGTCGCAATTGAAAAGGGATTAATCCGCCATGATCATGACCCCTCGAAAGAGGAACTTGCGCGCTTTATCATGTCCCCGGCTTTTACCACTCGCAGTTCAACCACTCAGGTATCCGGTCGTGGTATCGGTATGGACGCCGTATTCTCAGCAGTTATGGAATTAAAAGGCACAATAAGTGCGCACGATGTCGAACCGCATGGTACGGAGTTTATTATCCGGCTACCGCTTAGTCTGGTTACCACACACTCACTGGTGGTTCAGAGTGGAGCAAACATCTACGCCATTCCTTCCGCAACCCTGGCGCAGATCCTCAGCCCCGGCACCGGTGAAATACGGAGCGAGGGTAATGACAATAGCTTCCTGCTGGACGGTGAAAAGTTTTCCATGCATCCACTGGCAGCAATGTTGGGTTACGAATCAGGGACAACCCTCGAGAGTTCGACCATCCTGCTGACAAGCCATGATACCCTTTCAACCGCCATCGCGGTCGATGCCGTTCTACAAAGTACTGAACTTGTTATAAAACGCCTCGGGCGTTTTGTACCAAAGGTCACTGGCGTTGCGGGCGTTACCGTGCTTGGCGACGGCCGAGTAATTCCGGTTCTTGATTTACCCGAATTACTCCTTGCCGCTCAAGAGGGCACTCTGACCTCTTCGACATCAATGGAGAATCGCATATTGCGTCCAGCTGTAGAAAGGCCTACTGCTCTGGTTGTCGATGACTCACTAAGTGCAAGAAACAGTTTAAGCCAACTGCTGGAGGACACAGGATATGCTGTGCTTACGGCTCGTGATGGCGTTGAGGCAGTTGAATTGCTCCAGGTTAAGCAACCACTCGTTGTCCTGGCGGATCTTGAGATGCCTCGCATGGACGGTATTGAGTTGACCCGACACATCCGTTCCAACGAAAAACTGCAACAATTACCGGTTTTGATGATTACATCACGCTCGCAAAAGAAGCACCGGCAAGAGGCTGAATCGGCAGGCGTTAACGCTTATTTGACCAAGCCGTTCAAGGAAGATGAATTAATCGATGTGGTTGCCAGCCTGGTATAAGTGCCATGTCAAAAATCAAGTACGCTAATCTGACCATTGATGGGCAGGCTCTTTTGTTTCCGCGATCAGAACTTATACATCTTGAATCAATGAGTAATATCAAACCACGGTCCGATGGGGCTACCGATTAAAGCTCTGCTCTCTACCGGTGATCTTTTGTACTTTATTACCAGCGCAAAGGCACTGATAAATTACCTTCTCAGCGAAGAGGAAAAAAATGACCTCATCCGCGTATGCCTGGATTCTTAGCGATAGCAGCGGTAACAGCTTTGCTGTAGCCGATGTTGAGGTGGTGGAATACATCACCGAAGCTGTCATAAACGATGTACCTTTAAGCCCTGACCACTGCCCCGGTGTTATGCCATGGCGCGGTCAACTGTTACCGGTCATCTACTACGATCGTATCTTTGGCTATCATTCATCCCAGGAAGTGCAACATCTCATGGTGCTGGCCTATCAAAAGCAGCCTGGTGAACCGCTGCATCACGTTGCCGTCGTGCTGGGAAATTCCCCAACCCGTGTCCTTGTTGCTGCCCAGGAGAGTGAAGCGTTGCCAGAACTCTATTCAATGCCTGCCTACCGTCCACTGGTGCGAGCTGTATTTTCAAACAATGGAAAATTAATACCTGTTATCGATCTCAATTATCTTGTCTCACCCGCCTTCCGCGATGCGTTGGAGAAGAATGGTCATGCCTGAAGTTGTGCAGATATTTTCTAGCTTGCGACTGGCCAACAGTGCAAATGACGGTGCGACCTCATCGGTCATACGGTGTTCCGTCCTTGTGCAAAAAGTGCCACTTTCCATCAAGATATAGAGCCTTCAGATCATCATCTGGATAGATCACTTCATCGCCTGCACTCCTGTCGCCAATCTCAAGATATACCACATCCTCGTCGGTTTCATTGATCAAATTAGCGGCATTTCCACCCCCTGCCCTGAAGCCCGCACACATACCTGGTGATAGCTGCATCCGCCCTTCTTCTGTATGCAAAGTGGGCTTGCCCTCAAGGATGTAAATGAACTCATCCTGTCTTGAGTGAGCATGGCGTAAAGCTGAAATCGCACTCGGTGCAAGTCGGGTCAGGTTCACACCAAAGTTTTCAAGAGAAAAGAAATCTCCTAATTTTGTTTTTTCTCTCCCTGCCATACGCGATGCAAATGGTTCAGGATAAATTGTCGATTTTACCCGTGGCACCACTTCGTCAGCACGGACGGCAAGCGGTTGTTTCCTTTTCATCTTGAATCACTCCATAAAAATACAATTGATCATCCACATGTCTTCTGCCGCGATGACTGAGGGGTACCGAAACAGGAGTCAATCCGGTTGCTGGAATTTCGGCATATTAAAAGGCTGTTTTACAGCTATATTTTCTGTCAATCAAAATGCGTAACCAACATGCAGTTTAATCGCATTAAATGTCATTCCGGTACGCATGTAATCGATAACATCCTGGATGTCATTCCGATCATTCTGATCCTTTACTGTGTGCAGGAAATTCTCCTTAACACTTGCCTTACCCACGGGAACGATAAGCTCAAACCAGTCAAAGCCAAAAGTGAATCCACTGTCGTATTGCCAGCGGTTACCGAGCCCAAGCAATAGTACCTTGTTCTTCACTTCCAGAAATTTTGTTTCAGCCACATCACCGCCTGTAATTCTGTTCAGGTAATCACTGCCGAGCGAAAAATTGTATTTCCTCTCTGCTACACCAAATTTCAGGTTAAAGCTGTTCCCGGGATACCACCTCGTATTCAGCCCGATAATTCTTTCTGATAAATCGAAAAGATCAATGCCAAGAAAACCAAGGCTGTATCCGCCATCAAGGTACTCACCTTCCATAGTCCACTCGTCATTGATCATCCAGCTGCCCGCAAAGCCGGTCTTTGTCGGCATGATGATTCCGTAGTTCATCGGGATAAAGAACAGCGAATAATCCTTTTCCTGGCGGTTTGACCTGCTTGTCTTCTTGCCAACGAACCGTTGTACCGCATTTTTGGATGATTCCACCGCAGCCCCGCCGGTTTCGATCGCTTTCTGCGTAATTTCATGATTCATCAGGTCGTTCACGCCTCGCTTTGTCTTGTCCCAAAGACTCTCTTCTTCCTCTTGCACCTCTTCTTGCGCCAGAGTGTAAAGGGCGGGCGCTTCTGCATGATCACCCTTCGCGTCGATTTCTTCATAGAATGGGTTCTGTGCCGCCTCATCTGCTGCAAACAGTGTTTGCGGG
>JABAOG010046052.1_pt1 | contig 10884 bp, 12 predicted proteins | sample 7062131 | NCBI WGS metagenome assembly JABAOG01 (sample SAMN14538629, study PRJNA623070) | marine sediment metagenome | biome: marine biome [ENVO:00000428]; feature: marine pelagic biome [ENVO:01000023]; material: deep marine sediment [ENVO:00002113] | place: India: Arabian Sea | collected... | reverse complement strand
CGCCGACCTCCTACCCCGCCTCCGCTCCGTCGCCTGACGAACGATCACGTTCGGCAGGCGTAGCTACATCGCAACAGGGCTGCATGCATGGTGTTGTGTGGCTGTGCCTGGTGAACGGCGAAACGGGTGGGAGGGTCACGGTGGCGGCATCTTGGTGGCGATCCGCTGCACGGTCTTCCACGTGCGGGTCGTGATGCCCTTGCCGAACGCCTTCTCGAGCAGCGTCATCACGTCGGGCGTGCTCGTCGACGTGGTGTCCGTGACGATGTAGATCGCGCTCCGGGCGTCGTCCGTCCCGACGATCCGTACCCCGCTTCCCGGTGCGAATTCCGGCGGCTCCGGCATCGCGCCTCGATCCTTCCGGAACGTCGCGGTCAGGTAGGAGGCTCGGCCGTGCTCGAGGTCACCGAACGGATCGGCGGCGATCATCGCCTCCAGTTCCTCGGCGCTTCGCAGCAGCGTAGTGCTGTTGATTCCGAGATCGCTGCGCAGCGCTTCTTCGATGCTGGTTTCGAGCGTCGGGACGTCCGTATCGTCACTGCGGAATACAAGATTGCCGCTGGAGATCACCGACGCCACGTCGTCGAACCCGAGACGCTCGAACACGCCGCGCAGTTTCTCGTTGCGCATGTTCGGGTTGGACGGCCCGATTCCCCGGAGCAGTGCGGCATAGGACGGCATGGGGCGAATCTACCCGCCCCGGGTCAGCGTCAGTGGCTGGTGTTGCGCTGGTACGCCCGGTCCCAGCCCTCGGCTCGGTATCCCATGATCTCGTTGATGGCCACCATGTGCGAGTTGGTGTCCCCATTCCATGTCCACACCTGTTGTATGCCGGGCCGGTCGGCGAGAATCCGCTCGAAGTTCGCGGCCTTGAGGATGATGCCCAGACGTTTGCCGCGGTGGACCGGGTCGACGATCGTGGTGTCCTGGATGGCGTCGCGATCCGAATCATTGGCGATGACGACCTGGGTGAAGCCGGCCATCCGGCCGTCCGGGGCGACCACCGCCGTGGCCCAGATGTTTCGGCCGGCCCGCTTCTGGCGGTGTTCCATGGTGCGGATCCGGCGCTCGTCCCATACCTCTCCCTCGTACTCGATCTCGCCGAACGGAGCGTCGGTGCTGAGCCGGCCCTCGAGGCGGGCGTATTCCCGGACGTGCTCGGCCGGGGCGTGGTCGCGCCAGCTGATGAGCTCATAGCCGGCGGCGTACGGCTTGGCCGCCTCGACCGCCTTCGCGATGGCGTCGAGCGGGTACGGCCGGCGCTGAACGTGCCGTATCTCGGTCAGCCGATGCGTGAAGCCGTGGCGTTCGGCGAATCGGGTTCCCGGCGTTGCGGACGTCTCCATCGCGGCCGATACGAACGTCAGCAGGCTCGTACGGTCCCGCTCCTGCGCCGCCCGTTCGACGATCTGGAGAAGCGTCGTGCCGATCCCGCGGCGACGTGCGGCTGGGCGGACGTACAGTTCCGGCTCGCCGAGCCCGACGTTGTCCCGCAGCGGTAGGGCCAGGCACGCGGCGCCGACCGCCCGTCCCTCGTCCTCGGCCAGCCACAGGACGATGTCGCGGTGTTCAGTCGACTCGAAGGTGACGCGGGCCTCGTGCTCGCGGGTCTGCGGGCCGGTCGGGTCATCCGCGACGGACGCCTCGTGGTAAACGGCGAACCAATCGGGGAAGGCGTCATCCGCGGTGGTGATCTGCCGAATGTCCATTTCGCCATTGTTCGCTTGGCGAGACGACCGCAACAAACCATTTTCCGGCGGCGACCACGAATCGCGGTAATCGGCGTACCAACCATCGCGATGGCCGCGACATGCTTTTCTATGGTCGGTTGGGCCGGATTCGAACGGCTCATCGCAGGCGCATTGCTGGCGGCGGCACACGCTGTCTACTGTGTGCGGCATGGAGAGCAGGGTCTTGGGCCGCACGGGCCGCAAAGTCAGCGTCGTCGGGCTCGGAGCGTGGCAGATCGGTGCCGGATGGGGTGACGTCCCGGACGATCAGGCAAAAGACGTCGTCCGCTCGGCGCTCGACGCCGGGATCACGCTGATCGACACCGCGGACGTCTACGGCGACGGGCGCAGCGAGCGCTTCGTCGGCGAGCTGACCTCCGGCGCCGACGTCTTCGTGGCGACAAAGATGGGCCGACGGGTCGAGCAGTTGCCGGAGAACTACAACGACCAGAACTTCCGGGCGTGGACGGACCGCTCACGCCAGTTGCTCGGCGTGGACACTCTCGATCTGGTGCAGCTGCACTNNCGCTGGTCGACGAGGGTGTGCTGCGCGACTACGGGGTGTCCGTAGAGACATGTGATCAGGCGCTCGCCGCCATCGGCCGGCCGCGTGTGGCCAGCGTCCAGATCATCTTGAACTGTTTCCGGCTCAAGCCGCTGGAGCAGGTACTTCCCGCGGCCCGTGCGGCCGGCGTCGGCATCATCGCCCGCGTGCCGCTCGCGTCCGGGCTGCTGTCCGGGCGGTACGACGAGTCGACCACGTTCGCACCGGACGACCATCGGACCTTCAACCGGCAGGGCGAATCGTTCGACGTCGGCGAGACGTTCTCCGGCGTGCCGTACGAGGTCGGCATCGCGGCTGTGCGCGAACTTCGTGACCTCGTCCCGGACGGCGCCACGATGGCTCAATTCGCGCTGCGTTGGATCATCGACCAGCCGGGCGTCACGACCGTGATTCCCGGGGCGAGATCCGGCGATCAGGTACGCGCGAACGCCGCGGCGGCTGATCTCGCGCCGCTGACGTCGGAACAGCTCGATGGAGTGCGGGACGTCTACGACCGGCTGATCCGGCCGCACGTCCACCATCGCTGGTAGCTACGCGCGAGACCGCTCATACTGGGCGATGAACTCGTCGACCGATGTTCCGGCGACCGTCTCGGCGATCAGGTCGAGGTCCACCTGGTCCAGGCTCTTGAACCGCACGCAGCTCTTGCCCATGTCGAGTCTGCGCCCGCCGGCTTCCCAGCGCCTGCGGAACTCGCCCTCGTCGGCAGAGCCCGTGTAGATCATGTTCATGTAGAGCGAGTAGTGGCGCTTCTGAGCAGCGAGGCCGGCGTAACCGAGAGGCTGACCGTTGTAGGTGTCGGGATAGCGCTCGAGTGGCACCTGCCAGCCGATCATGCCGTACGCCAGCGCTTCCTCGTACCCTTCGGGCAGTGCGTCGTTGACGACGTCGCGGACCGCGGCGATGACTTCGCGGCGCTCAGGCTCAAGGCTGCCGAGNNCCATGCCGGCAATCATAAGCGACCGCCGGTCGGCCTCAGCGGGTGAAGACGAGGCAGGAAGGGGCGGGCGTCGATACCGGCTCGCCGATCGGCGATGGCAGGCCGGTTGCCGGGTCCACGCGGAACTGGGTGATCGTGTTCGAGAACTGGTTCGCGGAGTACAGATAGTCGCCGTCCAGCGTCATGTCGCGAGGATGCTCGCCGCCGCAGGGCACGGTGGCGTCAAGATTCACCGTCGTACCGTCGGGTGCGATCGCCAGCACCGCGATCGTGTCCACGCCGCGGTTCGCGACGTAGCAGAACCGGCCGTCAGCCGATACCCGGATCGCGGAGGGTTGGCTCGGAACATCGCCCGTTGACTGTGACGAGGGAACGTGCGAGGTTACGCTGAATTCGGCCAGATCGAGCACGGACACCGTGGAGTCGAGTTCGTTGGCCACGTACGCGTACGGCTCGGTGGGATGGAACGCCAGGTGCCGCGGACCGGCGCCCGGATGGACATGTGCGACCGCGTCATCGCGCAGCCGCCCATCGTCCAAGACATAGCGGAAGATCGAGTCGGTACCGAGGTCGATCGCGACGACGTGCCGGCCGTCCGGCGTAGGCATGATCATATGGGCGTGTGGTGCCTCCTGCCGGTCCGGGTCGGGCCCGCTGCCGGTGAGCCGGATCAGCTCGGAACGCTCCAGCGGTGCGCCGTCCCCATCGATGGGATGGACGGCGAGTGAACCGTCGCCATAATCGGCCGACAACACGTACCCGTCAGGATGGACTGAGACATGGGCCGACCGTTTTCCACCGGTGAGCTGTGGTCTGCCCACGGGGGTGAGCGTGTCACCGTCGGTGCGGTAGCCCGCGATGGCTCCGCCGTCGGACGCTTCAACGGCCGCGTAGAGGATCCGGTCGGCCGACAACGCGAGATACGTGGGGTTGATCGCCGGCTGGCCCGGCCGGAGCGTAAGCAGTCCGTCGTCCTTGTCGATCAGGCCGATGCCGGTTGCGCCGGTGGGCGTTCCACCACGGGAGGTGTAGCAGCCGAGGAAGGCGTCCATCTGCGCAACTCTAGCGGGCCGAGCGGCACCGGAACGGCGCGGACGGGCCGGCTCGGTCGAAGTTGCCGGGTGGGCGTCATGATGCCAGTGGGAGGCAGGAGTCGCATGTGGCAGACGTGCTTATACCATACGGACAAGTATCTGTCGATCGTCTATATGGACATAAAAACTTAATCTGAGACCCTCTGTTCGCCAGCCGCACGTTTCTCTTAGCGTTTTCTTTCAGGAGGACTACGAGTCACGCAGCAAAAGAGTGGGGCTCTGGGTATGCCTCCGATAACGGGGGAGGGACATATGGGTACTCGTGCCCAGAACTGGACATCCGATTGGCCCAGCTACGCGGCATGCCGCAGTACCGAACCGGACGAGCTTTTCGTTCAGGGCGCCGCACAAAACCGCGCCAAAGCCGTGTGCTTCGGCTGCGAGGTCCGCACGGAGTGCCTCGCGGATGCGCTCGATAATCGTACGGAGTTCGGGATCTGGGGAGGTATGACCGAACGGGAGCGCCGTGCATTACTGCGGCGTCGTCCCGATGTGAGGTCGTGGCGCAAATTGCTCGAGGCGGCTCGGGTCGAGTACGAGGTTGGCCGTCACGAGTATGGAGTCGCCCACGTGTAGTCGGCGCGCCGCGAAATTGGCCGCGTCAGTCCGGTGACTTGCGTTGTGGGATTCGTCGCGCATCGGACCGTGCTCACGAGCCGGCCCACGTTTCCGCGACGGTTCGCAGCCCAGGCAGGTCGTTGACGTCGCGCGGCAATGCGGGCGTCTGAACGACGGGCACGTTCGGGTAAGCGGCGGTGAACCGCTCGGCGAGGCGGGCGTCCCGCAAGGCCAGTCGGGCTATGTCGGCGTGCAGCCTGAGTAGCTCGGCGGTGAGGGCGTAATCCCGTGAGTTGCCGAGCCGTTCGGCTGCCGCGAGTGCCTGCTCGGGGCTCAGGCCCGACGTCCGGTGGACTCTGTTGAGCACCAGCCCGGCCAACGGCATGCCGTCCTGCCCGAGCCGCTCGACGAAGTACGCCGCTTCACGCAGCGCATCAGGTTCGGGGGTGGCGACGACGACGAATTTGGTTTCCGGCCGCTTCAGAAGGGCGTACGTCTGCTCGGCGCGTTCCCGGAAGCCGCCGAACGTCGTGTCGAGCGCGCTGACGAACGTCTGAACGTCCCGCAACAGTTCACTGCCCAGTATCTTGTTGAACACCGAAGTCGCCATCGCCATGCCGGCCGAGAAGAGGCGCAGCGCCCGCCCGCCCGCCCTTGCCGGTGATGCGAGCATCCGGACGAGCCGTCCGTCCAGGAATGAGCCGAGCCGGTCCGGGGCATCGAGAAAATCGAGCGCGGACCGGGACGGCGGCGTGTCGACGACGATCAGGTCCCACGAGTCGTCCTGGCGGAGTTGGCCGAGCTGGCGTAGAGCTTCTCCATCGCCATGTACTCCTGCGTGCCGGACAGCGACGCCGACAGCTGCTGGTAGAAGCGGTTCCGCATGATGCGCTGGACACGCTGGAAGCTGTCGGCGTGGCGCTCGACGACCTCGTCGAACGTGCGCTTCATGTCGAGCATCATCGCGTCGAGCCGGCCGCCCGCGGCATCGTGCGCACCGTCCACCTTGCGCGGCGTGTTGTCGAGTTCGGTCAGACCCATCGACTGCGCCAGGCGGCGCGCCGGGTCGATCGTCAGCACTACGGTGTGCCGCCCCTGCTCCGCGGCCCGCAGCGCAAGTGCTGCGGCAGTTGTCGTCTTGCCCACGCCGCCGGCGCCACAGCACACGACGATCCGGGTATCCGGATCGCCGATCAGAGCGTCGGTGTCGAGATGTGGCTCGGTCATGCCGCGCCCTGGCTCGTCAGCGTCTCGGCAAGTTCGTACAGCGCAGCGAGGTCGATTCCGTCGGTGATGTACGGCAACTCGTAGGTCGGACGGTTCAGCGCGGCGATCGTCGTGCGCTGTTCGTGTTCGAGCATCACCCGGTCGGCGTGCGCGCCCGCCTCGTCAACGAACCTGTCGAGCACGGCAGCGGACGACTCGAGCCCGGCGGCCTTCAGTCCGCCGGCCAGTTTGTCGCGGTCGAGGCGTCCACGCTGGGCGGCCTTCAGGCGGGACGCGGACAAGTGAGCCTGCCGCATCTGGTTGACGATGACGCCGCCGACCGGGATTCCCGCTGTATGCAGCTCGTCGATCGCGTCGATGGTCTCTTGGACCGGCATGTCCTCCAGGAGCGTGACGATGTGGACGGCGGTCCGCGGGCTGCTGATGAGGTCCATCGTCGCCCGGGCGTGCCGGTTCACCGGTCCGACCCGGGCCAGCGATGTGACGGCCGCCGTCACGTTCAGGAAGCGGGTGATCCGTCCGGTCGGCGGCGCGTCCAGCACGACCGCGTCGTAGACATGGCGGCTGTGGCGGGTTCGCNNCGCGTCGTAGACATGGCGACTGTGGCGGGTTCGCTTCGTCGCTTCGTACGTCTTGCCGGTGAGCAGGACGTCGCGCAGGCCGGGAGCGATCGTTGTGGCGAAGTCGATCACGCCCATCCGATCCAGGACCTTCCCGGCGCGTCCGAGGTGGTAATACATGTCCAGGTATTCGTACATCGCATGCCGGGCGTCGATGGCGAGGCCGAACACGTCGCCGCCTCCTCGAGCCACCGCGATCTTGCGCTCCTCATAGGGGAGCGGGGCCAGATCGAACAGCTGGGCGATTCCCTGCCGCTCCTCGACCTCGACCAGCAGGACGTCCTGCCCGCCCGCGGCGAGCGCGAGCGCGAGCGACGCCGCTACGGTCGTCTTTCCGGTGCCGCCCTTCCCGGTGACGACGTGCAGCCGCACTCCTTCCCAATCGCTCATCCTCTGCAGCGTACGCGACCCGGTCTGATCCTGGCCGGGGCATCGAAATGGTCGTTTTGCGGCCTACAGGCGCCAGCGCACCTCGCGCTCGGGCCGGTATGAGCACAGCCGGCCGGTGGTCACCGACCGGTCCAAGTGCCTGGCCAACGCCGGGTTTACTTCCGCGATCGCCTTCAGTGCCGTGCGGATCCGCATCGTGACGGTTTTGCGGGCCCGCTCCACGGGATCGCCCTCTGTACGGGCCCGGCCGCCAAGGCCGAGCGCTCCGGCGAGCTCGGCGGAGAGGAACTCCTGCTCACGGCGCAGCTGTTCGGCCCGTCCTGCATCCGATCGGGCGTCGGCCTCGGCGAGTTCGTCCTCGATGTCGGTCAGGCGTTGCCGGTATGCGGTCCGCGCCGTCCGGTCCAGCCGCTCACCGGTATGGCTGCCGGCCGCGGCTGCCGGTGGTCCGCCGGCGGCCTCGATCAGGTCCAGCACGTGCACGCCCCGGCCGGGAGTGGCCAACAGCGTTGCGAGATCGCGCATGCCCTTCGTATCCGGAACGGTCGCTGTCGACCCGTCCCACTGAAGCTGCCAGACTCTGCCTGACCGGCGGAACTCCCCTGACAGGGCTGCCGGCGATCCGGTGTCGGTTCGCCGGCCAGGGTCACCGCGGCCGTGCCGTTCCAGATCCGCGAGTGCGTGGTCAGCCTGCCCGAGCAGCAGTTCGGCGCCGGCTCGTTGGTACGCCCCGAGTGCCTGCTCAAGCCGAGCTCGCGCTGCGTCGCGGTCGCCGATCCTGGCCGCGAGCCGGCCGAGTTGGTGCGCAGCCACGCCGAGACACGTCCCGAGAATGCCGTTGATGACCCACCGATGGGCGTACGGCCGCAGCGCCCTGTACACCGCGGCTGCGGCCTCGTTCTCGTCGAGTGCCAGCGCAGCCTCGCCGAGCAACCAGAGCTCCGGCAAGTACTCGGCGTCCTTTGGCCGCTCGATACCGGACGCCAGCTTTCGCCGCACCATCCGGCGTGCCTCGTGCTCGCGGCCGGCGGACGCGTAGAGGTAGGCGAGCACGTCCAGATCGTCGTAGTACGGCGCGATGATCTCCCGTTGATGGTCGGCCACCGCGGCGGCCGCGTCGTGTTCGCCGCAGACGCGGTGCAGATTGGCCTTCAGTATCAGGGCGACGATGGTGGCATTGATGCTGTCGGCACGTGCCGCGATGTCTTCGGCCTCGGCGATCTGCTGTCTCGCGGTATCGACGTCGCCGGACATGAGAGCTCGCGCGCCGCGCCAGACAGGGACCGGCCAGGCGTAGATCGGCAGCCGGAGCCGGTCCGAGCCACGAGCGTACGCGGCGACCTCGGCGTCGACAGAGGCGAACTCACCGAGTTCGGCCAGTGCCGCCACCCGCAACCGGCGGGCGAGCAGCAGACCGGCGGTATCACCGGCGCGCTGGGCGACTTCGATCATCTGATCGGTCTGTTCCAGTCGTGCCTCGGTGTAGTCGGGTCCGGAGCGGGCGTCGCACCACGCGCCGAGCGCCGCAACCTCGGTCGCGGCATCCCTGCCGGTCCGAGCCAATGCCACGCTCTGGTCGGCCAAGTCAGCGCGCTCATCTGCCGGCCACTGCCAGGCCGACGCCACGGACAGGCGGGCCAGCGTCGATGCCCGCAATCTCTCGTCGCCCGGCAATGTCAATTCTGCGAGCGCATATTCCAGCAGCGCCACCTGCTCGTCGTCGCGAAGCGTCACTTCGAACCCGCCGATACCGATGCCCAGTGTCGCCCGCGCCACGTCTCGCGGCCGGCCTGCCTCGCGCGCCTCACGGGCGGCTTGCCGTAGCGCGTCCCGCCCGACGGACAGCATTCCGGCGAGGATCTGGGCTTCGCCCAGTTCAATGCGCAGCGTCAGCGCCTCTTCGGCAGGTTCGTCCAGTGCCCANNTACCCCATTCGATCCCTGGCTTCGCGCGCGGCCTCCAGCGCACGTGCGGCGGCGATGGGGCGGGCGTCCGTCCCTGCCGCTCGACGCCACTGCGTCGCTCGCCGCGCAGCGTCGGCCTGCCGGTCATCCAGTACCTCGGCGACCCTTCGGTGCAGTTCGCCGGCGCCGGACGGCGCTTGACCGGCGTACAAGGCTTCGCGCACCAACGCGTGCGCGAACCATATCCGGACTCCGTCGGTGTGCAGTAGACGCGCGGTGACCGCCTCGTTGAGGCGGTGCAGCACGGTGGAACGCGGTTCGCCGACCACATCGGCGAGCACGTCTGGTTCGGGCTCTCCGGCAACCGCGGCAACGGTGAGCAGGTCGCGGCACGCTGGGCTGAGCCGAGCCAGGCGGCGACCGAGGACCTGTTGCACCCCGGCCGGGACGGCGGGAGTCGCATCCGCGCCACGACTCGCGTGCAGGCGGGCAACCTCGTGCACGAAGAATGGATTTCCGCCGCACTTCTCGGTGATCCGCGCGGCCAGTTCGTCGGTGAACCGGTCGCCCAGTTCGGCCGCGATGACGTCGGCCACGGCAGCGACGCTGAGGCCAGGCAAGGACAGCCGCTCGACCCCGGCGGGCAGGGACTGCAGGAACCTCGTGGCTTCGGGGCCGACCTCGGCCGGATCGTCCCTGGCCGTCGCGACTACGAGCAGTGGCAACCCAGGCGTGGCGTCGGCGACGAACCGTAGCAACGCCAGCGACGCTGGGTCCGCCCAATGGACGTCTTCCAGTGCAAGCAGCGCGGGCTTGTTCGTCTCGGCAAGTCGCTCCACGACACGGGCGAACAACTCGGGCCGCGACGAGGTTCTGGAGGCCTCGGCCAAGGTCGTGCTGCCGAACCTCCGCATAACCTGCAGCCAGGGCCAAAATGCGGGCGCATCGGTCTCCGAGCAGCGGCCCCACGCGACGGCCATGCCTCGGTCGGCTGCCGTCGCCGCCAGCGTTTCCACCAGTGCGGACTTGTCGATGCCCGGCTCTCCGAGCACGAGTGCCACGTGACCGCATCGGCGCTCAGCGTCGTCTAGCAGAGACTCGAGCGTACGAAGCTCCCGCTCGCGTCCGACAAGTGTCCCTTGGTGGGTTGCCCGATGCCCCATCGTGGCCACATTGCCACGCGGCGTATGACATCGCCATAGCGGACGTGACGCCTACCGGACATACGGCGGGAAGAGCTCCCGCTGAGAGAGGAGGGTGTCATGAGTACGCAAACGCACGACAAGCGGATCGGCGCGGTGGATGAGCAGCGCGCCGACGCGTTTGTCGAAAAGGCCTTGGGCGACGTGAGCGCCACGACAACGGTTCTGATGGCCACGATCGGCGACAGACTCGGTCTGTTCACGACCCTGGCCAAACACGGCCCGGCAACCAGTGAACAACTCGCCGAGCGGGCCGGCATCGCCGAGCGCTACGCCCGCGAGTGGCTGGCTGCCATGGGAACGGCCGGCTACTTCGACTACGACCCCGAATCCGGCGCGTACACCCTTCCGGCCGAGCATCAGCCGGTGCTCGCTGCCGAGGGGGGGCCGATGTTCTTCGGTGGGGTCTACCAGGAGTTCGCCGGATTCGCCGCGGTGCTCGAGCGAATCATTGACGCATTCCGCACCGGTGAGGGAGTCCCATCGGCGGAGTACAACGAGCACTTCTTCGTCGGCCTGGAGCGGTTCACCGCCGGCTGGTTCAACAACCTGCTGCTACCCGAATGGCTGCCCGCGATGCCGGCTGTATGGCAGCTACTCGATGCCGGCGCCGACGTCGCAGACGTCGGCTGTGGCCGGGGTCGTGCGCTCATC
>JABAOG010009094.1_pt1 | contig 10890 bp, 11 predicted proteins | sample 7062131 | NCBI WGS metagenome assembly JABAOG01 (sample SAMN14538629, study PRJNA623070) | marine sediment metagenome | biome: marine biome [ENVO:00000428]; feature: marine pelagic biome [ENVO:01000023]; material: deep marine sediment [ENVO:00002113] | place: India: Arabian Sea | collected... | reverse complement strand
GACGGCCGAATCTTATACTACCGGCGTAAATAAAAAAACAGTGCACCGTACACCGCACACCGTTCACCGTTCACTGTAAACTGTACACGGTTAACCGTTCACTGATTCAAGGAGATGAAATGAAAACCCGTTCCACTTTTATGCTGGTAGTTATTTTGATGATAACGGCCGTAATCCTATCTGCCTGCGGCAGCGACCCCGTCACCGTTGACGACCTGCCCGTTTACCCCGACGCCGTCGCCCTGCAGCCGGGCGAAGACCCCATCGCCGACACCCTCTTAAACAACGCCGAACAAGACCAGGCCCTCCGCAGCGACCTCGGCGTCGGCGGCAGCGTCGTTCAGAAAGCGTACCGTCTGCCCGAAGGCACCACCTGGGAGCAGGTAAAAGGCCATTTTGACGGCCAGCTGGGTGGTTGGGAAAGCGGTTTGGGCGGCGTTGGCGGCGGCCTGGCCAACGACATTCTCGACTCCGCCAACGTTGGCAACGAACTATTCCAGACGACCATCTACTCCAAAGACGACCAGAGCCTGACCGTTTTCCGCATGACCGACGCCCTCAACCCCGACCAGCCCTATCTGATTCTCTCGCTGGCGACGAATTGAGCAAGGGGCAAGTTGGCAAGGGGCAAGTTAGCAAGTGAGTGAGTAAGCAATTGAGCGTTTGGGCAGTTTAGCGGTGTGGTAATAAGCTGCCCAGGGTTAAACAATTGAGAGAAAAAGAGGGCAAGTGGTGTGGCTTGCCCTCTTTTGTTTTTTAGCAAGCTATCGACTTGGGTTGAAAGATGCCGAAAAAACAAAAGTCTAGAGATGAACTGAATGGATACGCATTTCTACTCGGTGTAACCTTTCGGCCGTTTTTTGGGACTTTATCTATAGAAGGCCTTCAAATATTATTAACCTGAGGACATCAAACGTTGGACAATTTGTCAAATTGTCCCACAATCCAGACTTTTGTTGTTNNTGTTCTAATTTGTGAGGTGGGTTATAATCTCGGCCGTTCTTATGGTCCAGAAAAAATCCCCTTACCCGACCGATTTACCCCCCTGGCTGCTGGCCCTGGCGCGGCAGATTGCCCGCGACTGCGCCCATCCCGGCACTTACACCATCACCCTCGACGTCCCCCACCACAAACGCGCCCCCCGCATCATCCAAATCGACAAGACCGAATCGATTCGCCGGATGAAGATTTAAGGACTGACCGCCGCGACCGCTTCTTCCGCGGCCGTTTGGGGCGATTTGGCGGAGGAGATGACATCAAAGACGGCCGTACTTAAAGCCGAAACGATAGAACTCGTGGCCACGTTGGGAAAATGGTCCGCCCGGTCGAGTTCTGATTGCAAAAAGGTCAAATAAGCGTCATTGAGCGTCCATTCATCAAAGGCCGCCCGGCGGCCGGGCAAAATGGCAGCCGCCGAACTCCATTCGCCCAGGTTTGGCCCCGAAGCCAGCCAGGTCAATAATTCGGCCGCCAGCTCCTGCTGGTCCGGGTCCGGGGTGCTGATGGCCCAGGCCCAACCCTTAACCAGCGGCGGCAGCCGCCCCTCAAAGCCCGGAATGGCGCTGTAGTTGTTGCCCGGCACATTGGCCCGGCCATTCATATACAGGCTGAAATCGGTCTGGATAATATTGGCGGTTTCATTTTCCAACAAAGACCAGACGGCCGGCAGCGCGGTCAGGGTACTGCTTTCCTGCAAGATAAAACCCGAGCTGCGGCCGCGGCTGAACTGGTTCAGGGCCACGGTCAGCGGTTCAACCTCCAGCCGTGGTTCGTTGGACAGCGTCCCACCCGCCGCCAGGTAGAAGCGCAGCGCCAGCTCGCCGCCGGTTGTCCCCGCCGCCGAAAAAGCAAAACGGCCGTTTGGAATAGCCATAAATTCATCCCAGGTGGCCGGTAAGGTCTGGGTAATGGCGCTGCTGCTGACAATGTGGGTCAGGTTGGTCAGGGCAAAGGGATAGGCATAGTAGAGGTCCTCGTCATTTTGGGCGAAGGCGGCGGCGGCCGGATAGAGGTCGGCCAGCATCTCATCACTCACCAGGCCCTCCAACGGATAAATGAGGTTATCGGCCGCCGCCCTGGAAATCTGGTCGGTCGGCAAAACGATGAGGTCGGGTAAAATATCCGGGGCCACATTCCGGCCGGTTGAAAGATAGTTGAGGGTGCCGCCCGGGCCGGTAGGCGCCTTTATCTGGACATTGAGATTAACGTCGGGGTGGCTGGCGTCGAAGGAGGCCAGCTGGCTGGTTAGAATATCGCCCCCGGCCACGTCAACGCGGGGCGAAACATCGTTGACCACCCAGATATTCAGGGTAGTTGGCGGGGCCGGCCCTTCCGGGGTGGGGGTCTCGACAATGGCCGGTTGGGTCGGCGTCAAGTCGAGGGTGGGCGTGGCGGCGGTCACGGTTGCGGCCGTTTCCGTCCCGTCGCCGTCCAGCAGGCCGCACCCCGCCATAATAAATACCAGAACCAGCGCAATCCAAATTCGATATCTCATGCCGCTAAGTATAACGGATTGGTCGAAAAATGTCTCAATTATTCATCGCTTATCCTTGATAAAGCGGCTAAAATTGGGCCAATGCATCATCATTTAACCCCTTTTATTGGCCGGGAAAGTGAATTACAGGAAATCGGCCGGCTGCTGAAAGAACCTGATTGCCGCCTGTTGACCTTGATTGGTCCGGGGGGAGTTGGCAAAACACGGCTGGCCGGACAACTGGCCGAACGGCTGGCCGGCTTGTTTGATAATGGCATCTTTTTTGTGCCGCTGCAGGCTATCTCCTCGCCCTCGCTCTTACCGGCCACAATTATCGAGGCCCTGGGGCTTCATTTTTCTGACCAACAGGGACTGAAACAACAGTTTTTTGACTATTTGGGAGACAAAGAATTACTGCTCTTGTTGGATAATTTCGAGCAGCTGCGCCCGGAAGCGCTGCTCCTGGGGGAGATATTGGAACAGGCCCCGGCAGTTAAAATAGTAGTCACGTCCCGGGTGGCCCTGAACCTGAGCGGCGAATGGCTTTATCCGGTGGAGGGGTTGTCTTTTCCAATCGATTCGACGGTGGCGGAACCGCAGCGGTTTGAGGCTGTATCGTTGTTTGTAGAACGGGCGCGGCGAACGAACCCCGGTTTTGACCTGGAGCAAGAGGCTGAGGGGGTGATTGGCATTTGCCGGCTGACGGCCGGTTTGCCGCTGGCGTTAGAGTTAGCCGCTTCCTGGGTCCGGACGATGCGGTGTGAGGCGATTGCGGCCGAAATTCAACAAAATCTCGACTTTCTGACTACCCGCCTGCAGGATATTCCGCCCCAACACCGCAGTATGCGGGCGGTGTTTCAGCGGACCTGGTCGCTGCTGGCGAATGAAGAGCAGGCAGCTTTTGCCCGGCTGGCGGTATTTCGGGGCGGGTTTCATTGGACAGCGGCCTCCCGGATTACGGCCGCTTCGCTGGAAACGCTTTCCAGCCTGGTGGACCGGTCGTTGCTGCAATCGGGCGCAGACGGCCGTTTTCACATTCACGAACTGCTCCGCCAATACGGGGCGGAACAACTGGCCCAGGCGGGTGATGAGGAAGCGGCCGTCCAGGAGCGTCACGGCCGTTTTTATATCCACTTTATGGCCGAAAGGACCGAAGCGCTGCACGGCGGGCGGCAGCGGGAAGCATTGGCCGAGTTGAATGTTGAACGGGAGAACATTCGCCTGGCCTGGCAGTGGGCCTTGGAGAACCGGCAGGTGGCCCTCATTGCCGGCATTCTGGACCCGTTGAATCTTTTTTATGATTTNNCTTTGAACGGGCGGTTGAGATTGTTGAAGCGATTGACGACAATGAAGAAGCCCGGCAAACATTGGCGCTGCTCTATCTTTATCTGGGAGGGGTGTATTTGCGGGTTGGGATGTTGGCGGCGGGCGAAAAAGTGCTGCACCGGTGCCAGGCGCTTTACAATCAGCTGGGAATCAAGCCGCCGCCGGGTTATTGTACCGACCCGGTCTTTATTTTAGGGCTTTTTGCCTCGGTGCGCGGCGATTTTGATACGGCCGCCCGGCTGGGCCAACAGACGTTACAAACGGCGCTCGACACGAATCATACCCCCAACCAAAAGATGGCCTATTATTTGTTGGCCCGGGCCGCCTTACTCCAGGGAAATTTGCAGGAGGCCCGGGCCTATGCCCAACAAAGCTATACCCTTTCCCGGGTGACCAAAGACCGCTGGTTTATGGCCTACTGCTTGAACGAGCTGGGCAATGTGGCTTTTGCGTTGGGGGATTATGAGGCGGCCCGGCAGCATAATACGGCCGGTTACAAGATTCGGCGGGAGTTTGAAGACCCGGAAGGGATGGCGATTGCCCTCAGCAATCTGGGCGCGATTGCCTTTCGAGAAGGGCATTACGACGAATCAAGACGGTTGTTCCAGGAAACCCTTTCAATATCTGAAAAAATCATTAACCCCGGCATTTCCATCCTGGCGCTCCAGGGGNNACAGCTGTTAAAGCTGGTCAGAGAAGGGCAGTTTGTCAGTTTGTTGCTCTCTATTTTGGTGGATATTGCTGAACATATTGCCGGCCGTGGGGATGCCGGGCGGGCAGCGGCGTTGTTGGCCCTGGTAGCGGCCCACCCCGCAACGGAACCGGAAGCGACTGAGCGGGCCCGAGCCGGGTTGGCCAGATACCGGGCCGGGCGGGGCGGCGACGTTGAGCCGGTTTTGCCGCCGGATGCCGGCTGGCCCGCTTTGGAACAGCTGGCGATGGGCTTGCAGGCGGAGCTGGAAATGGCTTCTGAGGTAGAGGCGGTTGATGGGGGCGATTTTTCGGCCGTTTCACCCCAGGCCGCTGTCTCGCTGGTCGACCCGCTGACCGAGCGGGAAATTGAGGTGCTGGCCTTGATGGCGGCGGGGCTGTCCAACGTGGAAATTGCCGAACGGCTGGTTCTGGCGGTGGGCACGGTTAAATATTACACCAGTGAAATTTACAGCAAGCTGGGGGTGCGCAATCGGGTGGAAGCGGTGCGGCGGGGGAATGAAGTCGGCCTGATTTCATAGCCGTTACGCCTTTTCCAAACCCTCTTTCCCTAATCCAAACCCCAAACCAACCAATGGCAGGTCAAAAACGGCCGGTTTGTCTTTATAGTGTGCCCTAACAACAGATGGCTTCATTGCGCAACAGCCTGAACCAATCGAAACCCATTTAACAAGCGCTCGCCATGAGCAAGGAGATAAACCGATGTTAATCAACCGCAAACCTTTCCTATTATTGGTCGCCCTGGTCGCTGTCGTTGGCAGCCTGGTGGCAGCCGCCAGTGCGATGGCGGCCCGCAGCCAGAGTGTCCAATACAAAAAGGGCGAAGTAATCGAAATTGAAATTGCCGAGGACGTATCCAAAGTGGTCTTTGACGAGGCCCCGGTCTATGAGGACGGCTGGCCCGCCCACGGCAACCCCNNAACCCCTTTATCACAATGGGCTACATTTACCCCAAAGGCACCCTGAACGGCTCGAACGGCGTCGTTTATGATGAGAACGGCAATCCCAGCCCGGAATTTGAAGACAAAGTCCTCGGTATCTGGGTCTGCTACGGCCGGGCCATTAACGAAGCCGGCCATACGGTCAGCGGCCCCTGGGCAGTTTCCACCCAGCTGTTCCAGTTCAACGATGTCTATGACAACGCCACGATTGTGACGATGGGCTTTGAAAGCATGGAGATTGGCCCCAGCCAGGTGCGGGCTATCGTGGGCGGCTCCGGCTCCTTCCTGGACGCCCAGGGTGAAACAATCCAGACTCTGCTGGGCATGGATGAAGAAACCGGCGCGGTAAACATCAGTCTGGCTATTGAATTAGAAAAGTAACTGATGTTCCCCGACCGGAGCCGGTAAAAATCAGGAGGGTAAGCAGGCGCTTACCCTCTTTTTGCGATACCTGAGAAACCGGGTTTTTCTGTGGTATTAGAACCATTTAGTTTACATAAAGCGCCTTGCTTGATGGTGTCAAAAACCCGGTCTCTTTCTACAAGAAACGATAAAAAGGAATCCAAAGATGAACCCTTCATTTATACCAACTGTGTTATTGGCAGACCAACTGGTTGAAAAATTCAACGGCCAATTGATTCGACCCGGGGATGCGGATTATGACCAGACGCGCCGGGTCTGGAACGGCATGATTGAGCGTTATCCGGCGCTCATTGCCCGGGCCGCCACTGTTGAAGATGTGGCCGCGGCGGTCAACTTTGCCCGGCAGAATGACTTGCCCCTGTCAGTCAGGGGCGGCGGCCATAATGTGGCCGGTCATGGCACGAATGATAACGGACTGGTTATCGACTTATCGTTGATGAACCAGGTGATGGTGGACCCGGAGCAGGCCATCGTCCGGGCCGGCGGCGGGACAACGATTGCCGAACTGGACCTGGAGACGCAGCGGCACGGCCTGGCTGTCCCGATGGGGCTGGTTGGCGCGACCGGTATCGCCGGGCTGACGTTGAGCGGCGGTTATGGCTGGCTCCGGAATAAGTATGGCCTCAGCAGTGATAATTTAATCGAGGCGACAATGGTGACGGCCGCCGGCGAGGTTGTGCGGGCCTCTGAACATGAAAACCCTGATTTATTGTGGGCCTTGCGCGGCGGCGGCGGCAACTTCGGCGTTGTGACGGAGTTTGTGTACCGGGCCTATCCCATCGGGCCGGAGGTGATGTTTGCCTTCGTGTTACACGACGCCGAGGGGGAACGGATGGCCCAGGCAATTCGTTTTTACCGGGACTTTTCGGCCGCCGCCCCGGATGAGGTCAGCACCGTTCTCTCCTTGGGCATTGTGCCGGCCGATGAGCATCTTTTCCCGGCTAAGATTCATGGCCGCCGCTTCGCGATGATGGCCGGCATGTACGCCGGACCGGTGGCGGCGGGTAAGAAGGCTTTGGAGCCGCTGGTTGTCTTTGACGGCCGGGCGGAACCTTTGGTCGATTTTAGCGGCGTGATGCCCTACGTTGAGATTCAAACGATGTTTGATGCCGATTACCCGAACGGGCTGCGTTACTACTGGAAATCGTTGAACCTGGCTCAGCTGGATGATAAGGCGGTCGAAATTATTGTGGCCCATACCCTGCGCCAGCCCTCACCGCTCAGCACGGTGGATATCTGGCAGATTGGCGGCGCTGTGGCCCGTGGTTCGGCCGAAAACAGCGCTTTCTATGGCCGGGAGGCGGCATTTCTCCTGAATCCGGAGGCAAACTGGGAGAATCCCCGGGATGACGGGGCCAATATCGAATGGGTGCGGGCGTTTCTGGCTGAGATGCGGCCGTTTTCCGATGGCAGCCGCTACCTGAACTTCGCCGGTTTTGAGGAGGAAGGGAGCGCGATGATGAAAAGCGCCTATGGCAAGCAGTACGCCCGCTTGCAGGCGCTCAAAAGACGGTTTGATCCGGACAACCTGTTTCGCCTGAATCCAAATATCGAGCCGGGCTGAGCTGATTGAGATAAGGGGGTTGGTGTAATTGGTAATTGGTAATTAGCCAGACAACGGCCCAATTACCAATTACCAGTTACTTCTTAATACCGCAGGAGGGCGCCGATTTTTCCGGCTTCCTGGAGTTGGGGGTTTTCGCTGATGATTTCAACCTGGCCGCCCTGTTCCATAGTGCGGTGAACGGCCGCTTCGATGACGTCGCTGACCGGCTGCCAGCTGCCCTGGCCATAGGGCGCTTCCTCATCTTCGTGGGCGGTCAGAAAGGCGGAACCGTTGTGGACAAAGCCAGGGGTGCGGTAGCCATCGCTGATGACCAGGGTCTGAACCCGCCCTTCGCCGATGGCCTTCAGCGTTTTGTCCAGGCCGAGGGTGGCGTTGACGCCTTTGGCGGCCGAGGTAATCATATTTTCAACCAGCAATTCCTCGCGCCGGGCGTTGGCCTGTTGCATCAGTTTAATGGTCTGATTGCGGACCTCATGTTCGCCGGCGTTCATGTCAATGGTGAAAGTGCCGGCGATGCGGCTCTGGAGCTGTTTGGAGAGATGTTCCCGGAATTGGGCTACGTTTTCGGCCGTGCCGCCCAGGAAGAGACGGCGGATAGACTTGCCCGCGAAAAAGCGGGTCGCGGCGTCGGCTATCTCTCGCCAGTTACGTTGGACAACCTCTTCTTCATACCGGTTTTGGCCGCCCCGCGACCCGGTGGCCGAGGTGCTGGCCCCGGCCCGCCCTGAGCCGGCCCCTTGCTTGGTTTTGCGGATTTCTTCACCCATCGCTCCGGCCTTTTCTTGCAGTTCGGCCAGGTGGTAGTGAAAGAAACGGGCCCCGACTTTGTCGACGACGATGGCGCCGTAGTTGGCGTAATATTCGAGGAGATGGGCCAGCGGTTTGACATGGGGTTTATTGGAGATGCGGACCCGGTTGCGATAGGAAACGGCCGTTGGGAAAGAACGGAAAAAATCATGGCCGGCACAAGAGAAGAGCGCCAGCCCTGGCTTTGTCCAATCAAAGGACAAGTCGAGATAGGTTTCTATTTTTTCAACATCTTCGGGGTAGTTGTCACCGGCTTCCTTCAACAGCGAGCGAGCCTGGAGTTTAATAGTCTCGCTGGACTGTTCGCCGGTATCAGTATTGAGGTAAACACTAACGACACTTGACTCTCCGGCATTAAAGGCCATTAATTCCTGTAACTGTTCCTGAGTTATCATTGATGGTTTCCTCCTAAGTGTATGATCCGCCCTCTGCACAGCACCTAGATGTGATGCGGCTGCGCGGCGGATATTAATAAAAAAGTCGAAACGCTATTACTACAATTACGGCCGTGCGGCCAATGTTAGCGGCACCTCGACCGTTTCATTCCCACGCAAAACGGTCAGAGTAATCGTTTGCCCGACTTCGGTGTTAAAGACCAGATAAGCAATAAGTTGTTCCGTATTGGCCACCGGCTGGCCGTCCACGGCGATAATCAGGTCGCCGCCCTGGCCGGTATTTTCGTCAGCCGGGACCAGGTCCGATTCGGCCGCCGGGCCGCCGGCGGTGACGCCGACCACATAAGCCCCGGAAACCTGCGGCAGGTCATAAATCTCCTGTAGATTCAGGTTCAAAGTTTGGATTCGAACGCCCATATATGAATAAACATAGCTCCCATTTTCAATGAGAGAAGGCACAATGCGGCGCACAGCGTTCACCGGAATGGAGAAGCCGACGCCGGAATTGAAGCCGGTGACGCTGCGGATGGCACTGTTGACGCCCAATACTTCGCCGTTCAGGTTGAGCAGCGGTCCGCCGGAGTTGCCCGGGTTGATGGCGGCGTCGGTCTGGATGAAGTCCTCGATGGCGTACCGCGCCACCTCCGGGTCCCCGCCGGTCGTCAGGTCGTTCTGGATCACGTCGAGCGGACGCCCCTTCGCGCTCACGATCCCGCTCGTGACGGTGAAGTCCAGGGTGCTGGCGTTGCGGAACCCGGGGTTGCCGATGGCGAGGACCCACTCGCCGACCCGCAGGCGATCGGAGTCGCCGAGCTCCGCCGCCGGGAGCCCGCCCTCGTCGATCAGGATCAGCGCCATGTCCGTGGTCGGGTCGGTACCGACGACCGTCGCGTCGAACACCCGCTTGTCCCACAGCGTGACGGTGATCCGGTCGGCGCCGCTCACCACGTGGTTGTTCGTCAGGATCAGCCCGTCGCCGGAGACCAGCACCCCGCTGCCCCCGGCCAGCTGCGGGAACTCCGGGACCGGGTGATCGTCCGGGAGACGGTCGAACATGTCCTCGAGGCGGTTCCGCATGCCCCGGTGGATGGCCTCGAGCGACCGCTCCGTCTGGATCTGGACCACCGCCGGCGTGACCGCGGCCGCCACATCCGCGAAGGCGGCGCTCAGCCGACGCGCCGCCTCCAGAGACGCGGTCTCCCGCCGGGGCTCCCGCTCGGGCGCCCGCCGCGGGGGCGCGGTCCGGTGCGGCCCGGCCTGTTGCGTCAGGGCCGCCAGGTGGTAGACGGACGGGCCGGCCACGGCCCGGTCCGGCGGCGTCCCGGCCGCCGAGGCGACGGCGCACAGCGCGGCCAGGGCGATCAGCGTTCCGGCTCTGGTGGGGTCGATCCTCGACATGCTGCCTCTGCAGTGGGTCTCCCGGAATGTACCGCCTCCACGCGCGCGAGTTCAACCGTGGAACCCGGATGCACGTCGCCCCGGCGGCCCGTCGGGGCCCCCGGGGCAGCGCGGCCGGGGTGGGGCGCGGCGCCCCTTCCGGGCTACTTCTCCTCCTCGACGATCTCGTAGTCCGCCTCGACCACGTCCTCCTCCTCCGGCGCGGCCCCGGCCTCGTCGCCCGGGGTCTCCGGCTGCTCCGGCCCGGCCTCCGCGCCCTCGGCCTGCTGCGCCTGGTACATCTGCTGGCCCGCCGCGCTGAACGCCTGCATCAGCTCCTCCCGGGCCGCGTTGATCTCGTCGAGGTCGTCCTGCTTCAGCGCCTTCTTCCCGCGTTCCACCGCGGCGTCGATCTGCTCCCTGGTGTCGGTGGCGACCTTGTCGCCCCACTCGTCGACGTCCTTCTCCACCTGGTAGACCAGGCTGTCGAGCTGGTTGCGGGCCTCCACCTTCTCCTTGCGCTCCTTGTCCTCCGTCGCGTGCGACTCGGCCTCGGCGACCATCTGATCGATCTCGTCCTCGGACAGCCCGCTCGAGGCCTCGATCCGGATCTTCTGCTCCTTGCCNNGCGTCGATGTCGAACGTGACCTCGATCTGCGGCATGCCCCGGGGCGCCGGCGGGATCCCCGTCAGCTGGAACCGCCCGATGGTCTTGTTGTCCGCCGCCATCGGCCGCTCGCCCTGCAGCACGTGGATCTCCACCGTCGTCTGGTTGTCCTCCGCCGTGGAGAACATCTCCTCCTTCTTGGTCGGGATCGTCGTGTTGCGCGCGATCAGCGTCGTCATCACGCCGCCCAGCGTCTCGATCCC
>JABAOG010017038.1_pt1 | contig 10901 bp, 8 predicted proteins | sample 7062131 | NCBI WGS metagenome assembly JABAOG01 (sample SAMN14538629, study PRJNA623070) | marine sediment metagenome | biome: marine biome [ENVO:00000428]; feature: marine pelagic biome [ENVO:01000023]; material: deep marine sediment [ENVO:00002113] | place: India: Arabian Sea | collected... | reverse complement strand
GGCTGCCCCGGCCCGGTCATCGACTGACCCAGCCGGCGGCTCACTCCACGTTGCCCTCATCCAACCAGCGCATCCGGCGGCTGACGTGGCCACAAGCGCAATCGTGGTCGCAGTGGATCACCCACCGTTCGATGGAGCCGTCACCCTCGAAGTCGCCCTCCGCGCTGATCTCGATCGGCCGCCGGCCGCTCTTGCTGAGGTGGCCGGTGCGGACCTGGTACACGTAGCGCACCGCGCCGGGATCGAAGCCGATCCGCGCGAAGACGGGGTCCCTGGCGAAGCGCCCATCCTGCTTCTTGCCGGTGTAGCTCGGCGGCCGCGGCCCCGCCGGCACCAGCGCGTCCCACCCGCCATCGTCGGCGCAGGCCTTCGTGAGCAGCTGTGCGAGTCGCTCGAGCCTCGCTCGCTCCTCCCGGCTCTCGGAGCGAGCGTTGTACTCCCGTAGCAACGGAAGACCGAAGACGAAGAAACCGGCGGCCAAGACGAGGGCCAGCCCCACGCACCCGACCCTGAGCGCGTAGCGCGACTGTTCTCGCGGGCGTGGGTCGTCCTCCGGTCCGGTCGGTCGTCGGCTCATCGNNACGCCGCGACGACGATCGTCCCCATGAATCCCCCTGCCCGTGAATCCCCCATGAATCCCATGAGTCGCGAAGGGCTGGCTCTACGGATCGGACGGCGCCGGGAACAGTCGACCGATCAGCGTACGTTGGGGGCGCGGGAGGAGACCGTGCGTTGGATCCACTGCATGCTGCTCATCACCTCGCTGGCCTGCGCGAGTGGGGCACCGCCCGCGCGCTCGGCCAGTGCGTCACCCGAGCCCACGACCGGCGACTCGGACTCGACGGAACCCGAGCGCAGGACCGAAACGACCGAGGCCGACCCACCCGAGAGGACCTGGGCGATCGTGCCGGTGACGCTCCCCATCGACGCGGGCACCGAGGACCTGGCGAACTCGATCGAGGACCGCTGTCCGCAACTGGATTTCGAGTGCGCCGCCGAGGTGGCCGGATCGCGGGAGCGCGCGTGCGCGGCGCTCGGTTGCCGGTCGTGGCAGCTCCAGGCGGCAAGCGGAAGCCAGAGCACCGTTCCGATCGAGCTCGCCCCGCCGCTCCCCCTACTCGACACGCGCCGAGCGTCGGAGCTCGAGATCCGTGACATCGACGGGGACGGGAGGCTCGAGGCGCTGGCCACCTTCGGCGTTCACGTCGCGGACATCGACGGGCTGTGGACGATCCGCCTGACGCGGATCGTCGATCTGGAGACCGGCGCGACCCAGGGCCTCTTCCTCCGCCGCTCGGAGAACGACACCTTCGCCGAGGAGGGCCAGTCCTCGCGGTTCCACGTGACGGATCAGACGTGGCGAATCGAGGGCACCGAGCTCCATCTCCATCGGGTGGTCGGTGAAGGGATGTGCGACTCGGGCCGCGACGGACCGCCCGTCGCCCGCGAAGACGACTTCGACCCCTGTGAGGTGAGCACCCGCGACCGCATCTGCGTGCGTCGGCCAGACACCGACGACTACCAGTGCCGCAGCAGCCCCCTCGCGCTTCCTCCCTGGCTCGCGGCCAAGCTGGTCTGGCGCTCAGCCCCGTGACTCGCCGCGGGCTCAGTGGCGGAGGAGCCAGGCGACGCGGTCGTAGGACGCGAGGTAGTGGAGCACGACCACCGCGGCCAGGCCGAGGCCGTACGCGCGCACCCCTTGGTGTAGGAGCGCGGCCACCGCGGCGCCGAAGAACGCGAGCTCGCCGAGGAGCCGGACCCAACCAGCCGTGACCACCACCGTCTTCCCGGAACGGCTCGGATCGTCGGGCACGGCGAAGACGCCCCAGAGCATCGCCGCGACCAAGGGGAGCCCGAAGGCGAGCATCCAGCGGACCGCCCCATCGCCGACGCGGTAGCCCCACCAGCCGAGAATGCCCAGGGTGGCGAGCTCGAGCACGAAGCGAAGGGCGAGGTTGGCCGGGTGGGTGCCCATCGCCCCCTCGTACCATGCGCCCCAAAGTGGCGACGACCGCCGTGGTAGAGAGCTCGATGAATGAATCCTGATCAGCTCGTCGAAGACGCCGTCGCGCCGCTGGCGGATGCGCTCTCCAGCGTCGTCTTCTTCGAGATCCCTCTCTTCGGTGGGGACTGGCCCTTCGTGGTGCTCTGGCTGTTGCTGGGAGCGATCTTCTTCACCATCGCCCATCGGGGCATCAACCTCCGCGGGATCCCGCTGGCCACCCGAGTGCTGCGCGGCGAGTTCGACGTCCCCGATGCCACCGGCGAGGTCACCCACGCGCAGGCGCTCTCCGCCGCGCTCTCCGGCACGGTGGGGATCGGCAACATCGGCGGCGTGGCGGTGGCCATCGCCACCGGCGGGCCGGGCGCCACGCTGTGGATGATCGTGGCCGGCTTTCTCGGCATGGCCACCAAGTACGTCGAGTGCACCCTCGGCGTCCGCTACCGGCGGGAGAACCCCGACGGCTCGGTCAGCGGCGGACCGATGCACTACCTGCGGCGGGGCTTCGAGGAGCGCGGCTTCCCCCGGCTCGGCGCCTTCCTGGGCCGCTTCTACGCGGTGGGGATCGTGATCGGCTGCCTCGGCATCGGCAACATGTTCCAGTCCAACCAGGCCTACGTGCAGTTCGTCGTCGTCACCGGCGGGACGGACAGCTGGTTCGTGGGCAAGGGGTGGCTCTTCGGCCTCGGCCTCGCCACGGGGGTGGCGGTGGTCATCCTCGGCGGAGTCCGCGTCATCGCTCGCGTCACGCTCCGTCTGGTGCCCTTCATGGGCCTCCTCTACCTGGTGGGCGCGCTCGCGGTGATCGGGATGAACGCGAGCCACCTGCCGGGCGCGATCGCCGCGATCTTCGACGGCGCGATGTCACCCCAGGGCGTCGCCGGCGGCGTCGTGGGCGCCATGGTCATCGGCTTCCAGCGCGCCGTCTTCTCCAACGAGGCCGGCATCGGGAGCGCGTCCATCGCCCACGCCGCGGTGAAGACCGACCGCCCCGCCACCGAGGGCTTGGTCGCGCTCTTCGGCCCCTTCGTCGACACCGTCGTCATCTGCACCCTGACCGCGCTGGTGATCGGCGTGACCGCCCAGGCCGACGGCGCGTTCCTCACTCAGCGCACCTTCGAGGGCGTGGGCATGACCTCGGAGGCCTTCCGCCGAGCCATCGCGTGGTCGCCCTACCCGCTCGCGCTCGCCGCGCTCCTCTTCGCCTTCTCGACCGCGCTCGCGCCTGGTCCTACTACGGCCTGAAGGGCTGGACCTCGCTCGTCGGCGAGGGACGGAGGCGCCGGGTCGCCTTCAACCTCGTCTTCTGCGCCTTCGTCGCCCTGGGCTCGACCATCCAGCTCGAGAGCGTGCTCGACTTCTCCGACGCGATGGTCTTCGTGCTCTGCGTGCCCAACATCCTCGGCCTGGTCGTGCTGACGCCGGTGGTGAAGGAGGAGCTCCGCCGCTTCCGGGAGCGGGTCCGCGAGGTCGACGAACCCACCGCGGAATGACTTGCCGCACCCGAGCTCGCCGGGAATAGATCGTTTCTCGATCTGGCCCGTCCAGGCCCTCCACACGGAGGGAAGAGATGTCGCGATGGATGATGATCGGGGGGGCCGCGCTGCTGGTGGCCGGAGTCACGAACGCCTGGCAGAGCAAGGCCCAGCCGGCCACCACGGCCACGGCGCTCACGGCCGTGGAGAGCGTCGAGTGTGAGGCGACGGGCGCCCCCACCCGCACGACCCGCGGCCCACGCGGCAACGCCGAGACCCGCCGCGCCGCCCAACGCGCCCTCGGCTTCCTCTCCGAGAGCGTGTCGACCTGGCAGCAGCAGCACCGCTGCTTCGGCTGCCACGTGCAGGCGGTCAGCCTCGAGGGCCTCTCGGTCGGCCGCGCCCACGGCTACGACGTCTCCCGCGGCACCTTCGGCACCGTCCTCGAGGGCCTCCTCGATTCCCCGGGCGGCGCCCGCACCAGCGAGGGACTGAGCTACCACGGCTCCCAGCTGATCCACCCCTCGAACGCCTTCGGCGGGGCCGCGCTCGCCACCTACGACGCGCTGGTCGACGACCGCCTCTCCAGCGACCTGCAGAAGGTGGCGAGCCGCCTGGAGGAGCTGCAGGAAAACGACGGATCCATCGGCGGCAACTACGTGAACCCGCCGGTCGCCGTGGGCACCATCCAGAGCACCACTCAAGCCGTGCAGACCTGGCGCCAGGCCTACGCGCGCAGCGCCGATGACCGCTGGCTCCGTCCCATCCGCCGCGCCGAGGACTGGCTCTCCGGCCAGGTCCAGGCGCTCGCCGAGAGCTCCGACGTGCAGCAGATCGACTACGCCGTCCTGGGCCTCCTCGCCGCCGGCGCACGGCCGGAGGAGGCGCGGCTGCAGCGCCTCGCGCGCCGGCTGCGCACCCTCCAGCGACCCGACGGGAGCTTCGGCTCCCCGCTCCTCACCGGGCAGGCCCTCTACGTGCTCCGCCGGCTGGGAGCGTCCGAACGCGACCGCGCCGTGCGAAAGGGCACCGAGTGGCTGGTCGCGGCGCAGGAGCCGAACGGCGGCTGGGGCGCCGGCGGCGCGGCCCGCGGCACGGCGACCTGGGGCGTGCTCGGCCTGGTCTCCCTCGACGTGACCAGCATCGACCTGAGCGGGCTCCGCGACGGTCAGCACCTGGGCGCCCCCACCCAGCTCCAGGCCCGCGCGAGTGACAACGAGGGCTCGGCCATCGCGCGCACGGAGATCTTCGTCGACGACGTGCGCGTCGTGAGCTCGTGCGGCGAGCGCGCCACCCTTCGCCTCGACCCGGCGGCCCTCGAGCCCGGCCGGCACATCGTGCGCGCCGTGGCGACGAACGCCCGCGGTCGCTCGGGGACCACGCTCGTCGAGCTCTACGCCGGCGACCACTTCCTCACCGAGCCGGGCAGCCGCTGGGACGGTGGCGCCACGGTGATCGGCGTGCGCGACGTGGCCCCCGAGAGTCTCCGGCACCGGGTCGAGCTGCAGGTGCTGCCCGAGGAGGGCGAGGGCGGCCCCCTCGCCACCGTGACCCGGCCGGGCACGCAGGGCGCGCTCGAGCTCCGCGTCAGCGAGACCACCGGTGGCGAGCCGCTCCCGCGCGGTCGCTACCGGGCGAAGCTGATCTTCCGAGACGGCGACGGCGTCGCCCGGCAGGAGCTGGAGGTGCCCTTCGTGCACGACACACCGGACGCCCAGCACGCGCGCTACGGACAAGTCGCCGGCCAGCTCAACCTCGAGGACGGCGTCGCGCAGAACGCCGAGGTCGAGCTCGTCGACGGTGAAGGCAACGTGGTCCAGCGCACCACCTCCACGCGCTCCGGTCGCTACCGCTTCCGCAACGTGGACCGGGGCCGCTACCAGGTCCGCGTGCGCCGCCGCGGCGTGCGCCGCGCCGAAGCCGAGGCCACCGTCGAGGCCGCCCCCGCCGCCGAAGCGGCCGCCGACTTCGCCCTCTGACGGGCGGTCCTCAGCGGGGCGTCGAGCGACCCTCGATCGGGCCGCTTCCGGGAGCGCGTGCGCTCGACCCCGCTCTGACGCGAGCGGCGAACGCTCAGCGGCAGAGCGGGTCCCTGGCCTCGACGCCGGGGATCAAGGTGGCGTAGTCGTCGACCCGAGTGCCGAGGTCGCCCGGGTCGAACTGGTAGAGGATCGAGCGTTCGGGCGGCACCCCCACGTTCGCGTACGCGGCGGCGTCGCTGTCGGTGTTGCCGATGGCGTCGTCCAAGGCGCCCGGGAAGCGCGCGAGCAGCGCGTCGAGCTCGTCGGTCTTGAAGGTCTCGGCGGCGCCACCGGTCGCCCCCGTGAGGGAGAGCGTCGTGTGGACGATGCCCGGCGGGTAGCCCCGCAGAGCCAACCATTCGTGGGTGCGGGCGTGGAGCCACTCGGGCCGCGCGGTGAGGTAGAGCACGTGATAGCCACGATGGGCATAGGCAGCCATCAGCTCGGGACCGGACGGGTTGGCAGCCGGGTCGGCGCCGCCGAAGACCGCGCTCCACTCGGCGGTCTCGCTCTCGGTCTGGGTTCCATCGACGTCCGTGACCACGAAGCGAGCGTCGGCGGGTAGGACCTCGATGTACTGGTCCGTGGTGGAGTGGTCCCCCTGGACGACGAAGTGAATGCGGTGCCTTCCCACGCCGAGCCGCATGGCATCGGGAATCGGGAAGTAGACTCGCCCGCCCGTGTCCTCGACGCCCTCGACGGTGGCGTGATCGCCATCGCCGGTGGTCGTCGCCGTGCCCAGCCGCTCCCAGGTCGTGCCGCAACCGCGGAGCAGCAGGATGTCCACGTCCTCGTCCTTCAGGTCGTCGTCGGCCGCTCCGTAGGCGAACTTGGCCAGCGCCCACTGAGGGTCGTCCGCTCGAAGGATGAGGTCGCGCCCCCGGTGCCGCGGCGCCCCCTGAAGCACGGTGATCTCCGACGCCACCGAGTGCCGCCAGTCGCTGGTGGGCCCGGGGCTCGGCGGGCTGGCGTCGCACGCCAGCGCCAGGGGGCACAGCGTCGGCGCCGCGGCGTCGACGCCGACGGTGGCGTCCTCCGCTACGCCGGCGTCGACGAGGTCCGGTCCGGCGTCCGGCGCCGGCGTACCCGCGTCGCCGACGCCCCCGCCGTCGAGCGGGCTGGTGTCGGTGGCGTCTGCGCCGCCTCCGCACCCCGCAACCGCCATCGCAATCGATAGGATCCAGGCGCGACCGGGGGTGAGCATGCAGTCACTTTGACCCAAGATGGGGAGTGACAACAGGGGCCACCTGGTTCGTGAAACGCCGTTCGATCGGGCGCCCTTCGGCACGCCCGTCCGACCTGGAGCCGTCCCTCGAGGTCGAACGAGGTCACGATCGCCTCGCGGACGGCGTGCCTGTACCCTGCACGGCGTGACGGGGGAGGTGATCGCCGACCGCTTCGAGCTCGGCCGAAAGGTCGGCGAGGGCGGCATGGGCACGGTCTTCACGGCCACCGATGGGGTGAGCGGGGAGACCGTGGCGCTGAAGATCCTCCGCACCGGCACCGAGGCGCCGGACGTGTCCGAGGTCGCCCGCTTCGAGCGGGAGGCGTCGCTGCTGGCGCAGCTCGAGCACCCGGGGATCGTCCGCTACGTCGCCCACGGCTCGAGCGGCGGGAAGATCTGGCTGGCGATGGAGTGGCTCGAGGGCGAGACCCTCGACGAGCGGCTCGAGCGCCAGGGGCTGACCCTGACCGAATCGGTCGACGTGATCCGGCAAGTCGCCGAGGCGCTGGCGGCCGCGCACGAGCGCGGCGTCGTCCACCGCGATCTGAAGCCGGCGAACCTCTTCTTGGTCGGCAAGGACCCNNTGACCAGCACCGGCGTCGCCATCGGCACGCCGCAGTACATGTCGCCGGAGCAGGCGCGGGCCGACCAGGGCGTCGACGCGCGCACCGACGTCTACGCCCTCGGCGCGGTGCTCTACGAGTGCCTCACCGGTCACCGCCCCTTCGAGGGCGAGACCCCGGTGGCCATCCTGGTGAAGATCCTCCTCGAGGACCCGCCGCCGGTGGTCGCCCACGTGCCGGAGGCGCCACCGGCGCTGGTGGCGCTGATCGACCGCATGCTCGCCAAGGATCCGGCCGAGCGCCCGGCCGACGGGTCCGCCCTCGCGCAGGTCATCGCCGACCTCGGGCCGGTGGAGCCGATCACGCAGGTGGCGCCTCGCGCGCCGGCGCTCGGTGACCGGGAGCAGCGGTTGCTCTGCGTGGTCCTGGTCGCCGACGTGGGCCTCCACGGTGCCGAGGCCCCGACGGTCGCCGGCGTGGACTCGCTCTCCACCGACCTGCACGGCGAGCTCCGGGAGCTGGCCCACGCCCACGGCGGCAAGGTGGAGTTCCTGGCCGACGGCTCGATGGTCGCCAGCCTCGGCGGTCGCGGCGTCGCCACCGACCACGCCGAGCGCGCCGCTCGGCTGGCGCTCGCCATCCGCGGCGTGCTCGCCGATGCACCCATCGCCGTCGTCGCCGGCCGCAGCGTGCTCACCGAACGGCTGCCCGCCGGCGACGTCATCGACCGCGGCGTCCGGGCCATCGCGGGCGTCCCCGAGCCCATCGAGGGCGCGCACCCGGTGCGCATCGACGACCTCATCCACGATCTGCTCGGCGAGGGCTTCGCCCGGGCCGGCGAGGCGGGCGCGCGGCTGCTGGTGCGCGCGGAGGATCCCGGCGCCACCATCCAGGACGCGCACTCGCTGCGGCTGCACCGCGCGACCCCCTGCGTCGGTCGCCGGCGAGAGCTGGGCTCGCTGATGGCGATCGCCGACGAGGTCGCCGAGGAGCCGGTCGCGCGAGCGGTCCTCGTCACCGCGCCCGCCGGCGGCGGCAAGACCCGCGTCGTCCACGAGCTGCTCGGCCGCCTCGATCCCGAGGACGCCACGGTCCTCTTCGGGCGCGCCGATCCGATGACCCGCTCGCCGCTCGCCGCGCTGGCCCCGGCGGTGCTCGGCGCGGCGGGCGCGAGCGACGCGGACCCCCTGGAGACCCGTCGCCGGAAGCTCGCCGAGCGCGTCGGCGCCGTCGTCGACTCGGACCCGGGCCGGGTGACCCGCTTCCTGGGTGAGCTGGTGCGAGCGCCCTTCGATGCCAAGGGCCACCCGGCCCTCGAGGCCGCGCGCCGCGACCCACAGCTGATGGGCGACGCGATGCGCAACGCCCTGGCCGATTGGCTCCGCGGGGAGACCGAGGAGCGACCGGTGATCCTGGTCCTCGAGGACCTGCAGTGGGCCGACGCACCGAGCATCGAGGCGATCGACTTCTGCCTCCGGCGCCTGGAAGAGGAACCGCTCATGGTGCTGGCCACCGCGCGACCGGAGCTCGACAAGGCCTTCCCGAACGTGTGGGCCGACCGGGAGCCCATCGAGGTGCGCCTCCCGCGGCTGACGCGACGGGCCGCGACCAAGCTGGTGAAGGCGCTCTGGGAGGACGCGGACGACGCGACGATCGAGCGCATCGTCGAGCGCGCCGACGGCAACGCCTACTTCCTCGAGGAGCTGGTCCGGGCCCTGCGGCGGGACGACGACGCCGAGCTGCCGGAGAGCATCCTCGGCATGGTCGAGGCGCGCCTCGGCGAGCTGGATCCGGGCGCGCGGCGAGTGCTGCGCGCGGCGAGCGTCTTCGGCCCGCGCTTCTGGACCGGCGGGGTCGAGCACCTGCTCGGCCCACGCGGCGCGAGCGCGGCGCGCTGGCTCGAGCTCTTCGCCGAGGACGAGCTGATCGCCGAGGCGGTGACCCACGCCTTCGCCGGCGAGCAGGAGTGGCGCTTCCGCCAAGGGCTGGTGCAGGACGCCGCCTACGCCACGCTCACCGACGAGGACCGCACGCTGGGCCACCGGCTGGCCGCCGAGTGGCTGGAGAACCACGGCGAGCCGGACGCGGCGGTGCTCGCGGCCCACAAGGACCGCGGCGGCGATCCGGTCGGCGCGGCGCCACACTACGCGGACGCCGCGGACCGCGCGCTCGAGGCCGGCGACTTCGCGCAGGTGCTGGCGATGGCCGAGCGCGCCCTCCGCGTCGCCGACCAGCTCCCGCCGGCGTTGGTCGGCCGGCTGCGCCTCGACGAGGCCGAGGCCCATCGCTGGCGTGCCGACTACGCCGCCGCCGGCCAGCACGCGGACCACGCGCTCGCCCACCTGCCGGCCGGAAGCGCCGGCTGGTACCAGGCGATCGGCAACCGGGTGGTCGCCAGCGGTGTCGCGCGGGACCTGGACACGGTGACGCGCTGGGCCGAGCGCGCTCTCGAGACGACCGGTGAGAGCGAGGAGGCGGAGCGACTGCGCCTCGTCGCGCTCTGTCGCGCGGCCCACCAGCACCTCGGCGGCGGCGATCTCGAAGGAGCCGACCGGCTCATCGACGCCGTGGTCGGCATCGCCGCGCAGCTCGGCGCCGGCGACCCGTGGACGCGCGCCTGGGTGGAGACCACCCGCGCCGCGCGGAGCCTCCACGCCGGAGCCATCGGCGACTACCTCGAGGGCACCGCCGCGGCCATCGCCGCCTACGACGAGGCCGGCGACCTGCGCCATGCCTGCAACCAACGGGTCCGGCTGGGATACGGCTTGCTCGAGGTCGGCGCCCTCGAGCGCGCGGAGACCGAGCTTCGGGAGGCGCTCGGCGCGGCGCAGACCCTCGGCGTCCCGCTGGTGGCCGGCTACGCGCTGCAGAACCTCGGCTGGGTCCGCGCCCTGCGCGGCGCCGCCGAGGAGGGGCGCTCCCTCGAGGAGCGCGCGCGAGCGCTCGGGCGGGAGCTCGCCAACCCGGCGCTCGAGGGCGGCGCCCACTACTACCTCGCCCGGATCGCCCGGCTCGCCGGGGACGCCGAGGCGGCGATCGAGCACGCGGAGGCGGCGCTGACGATCGTCGAGCCGATCCCGCCGCTGCGCACGCTGACGCTGGCGGTGCTCGCCCGAGCGCTGAAGCTCGCCGGGCGAGGGGACGACGCGCTGACCCGCGCCCGCGAGGCGATCGAGGCGCGGGACACGCTGGCGTCGATGGAGGAAGGCGAGGCGCTGCTCTGGCTGGCCTTCCTGGAGGCGCTCGGCGGCGAAGGCGACGAAGTCAGCGAGGCCCGCACGCAGGGCCAGCGGGCCCTCGACCGACGCCTCGCCAAGCTGCCGGAGGCGCTGCGGCCGAGCTACCTCGCGCTCCCGGAGCACGCGGCGCTCGCGGCGGCGGTGAAGAGCTGAGTCGGTTCTCGGTTCTCGGTTCTCGGTTCTNNGTCGGCGTCGGCGTCGCAGTCGGCGTCGCAGTCCGCAATCGGTGTAAGCTCGTCGGGCTCCCCGCGTTGACTCCCCCCATGAAGACCCCCTCCACCGACCGCTTCCTCCGCCGGCTGCTCGACCGCGGCATCGTCCGCCTCGTCGGCGGCGCCACCCTACTCGGCGGGGTAGTGGCCGCGCCGCTGATCCT
>JABAOG010017981.1_pt1 | contig 10903 bp, 10 predicted proteins | sample 7062131 | NCBI WGS metagenome assembly JABAOG01 (sample SAMN14538629, study PRJNA623070) | marine sediment metagenome | biome: marine biome [ENVO:00000428]; feature: marine pelagic biome [ENVO:01000023]; material: deep marine sediment [ENVO:00002113] | place: India: Arabian Sea | collected... | reverse complement strand
CCCCGGACGCGCCGAGCGGGTGGCCCAGGGCGATTGCGCCGCCGCGCGGGTTCAGCCGGGCCGGGTCGGCGCCGGTCTCCCGCAGCCAGGCCAGCGGCACCGGCGCGAAGGCCTCGTTCACCTCGAACGCGTCGATGTCGTCGATCGTCAGCCCCGCCTTGTCGAGGATCCGCCTCGTGGCAGGGAGCACCCCCGTGAGCATCAGGACCGGGTCGCTGCCGGTCACCGCGAAGCTGTGGAACCGAGCCCGCGGCCGCAGGCCCAGGGCGGTCGCCTTCTCCTCGCTCATGATCAGCGCAGCGGATGCCCCGTCGCTGAGCGGCGACGAGGAGCCGGCGGTGATCTTCCAGTCCAGGTCGGGGAAGCGCGCGGTCGTGGCCGGGTTCCGGAAGGAGGGCTCCAGACCGGCGAGCGCCTCGACCGTCGTGCCGGGCCGGGCGGTCTCGTCCACGACGTGCTCGGTCCCGTCGTTGAGCGCGATGGGCACGATCTCGGTGTCGAACGCGCCCGACGCTGCCGCGGCCGCGGCGCGGCGGTGCGATTCGACGGCGTACTCGTCGAGCACCTGCCGGTCGAGCCCCCACCTGTCGGCGATCAGTTCCGCGGAGATCCCCTGGGGCACCAGGCCGTCCGGGTACCGGGCGTGCACGCCGGGACCGAACGGATCCGCGCCCTGGGTGCTCGAGCCCATCGGCACCCGGGTCATCGACTCGACCCCGCCTGCGACGACGACGTCGTAGACGCCGGCGAGAACGCCCTGCGCGGCGAAGTGGACCGCCTGCTGGCTGGACCCGCACTGGCGGTCGATCGTGGTCCCCGGGACAGCCTCCGGCCAGCCCGCCCCGAGCACCGCGTTCCGGGTGATGTTGAATGTCTGCTCACTCGCCTGGGACACGCAGCCGCCGATCACGTCATCGACCAGGACGGGGTCGACGTCGTTGCGCTCGACCAGCGCGCGCAGGACGCGGGAGAGCAGGTCGGTCGGGTGCACGCCGGAAAGCCGCCCACCGGGCTTGCCCTTACCCGATGCGGTCCGGACCACATCGACGATGACTGCTGTGCTCATGGCCGCTCGCCTCCGTTCATCTCCTCCCTCCGATACTGCCTCATGTGGCCACCTGTGGACGAGTCGGTGGATGGAGGCGCCCCATCTCTGGATAACTCGGGGATCGTTGTGGAAAAGTCCAGACTCCGCAGAAATAATCATGTCACGGGCCCCGCTACGGGTTGCGCAATGCGGCCGAGAGGCGTAGGAATGTGTCCGTCGCCATCGTCATCGGCGGTGGGTGTTCTGTTACGTCGATATTCTCGCGAGGCCGGGGAAAAGCTCCCCGGAAAACCGGATTATCGGCGTGACAGGACGAAGGCGAGGCCCCTCCATCTCATACATGGAGGGGCCTCAGCCGTGTTCCGAGTATGGCGTACCGGCCGCGGCGCCCGCGGCAGCGACACGCGGGCGGGAACGGACGGCCGGCGATTCAGGCGAGCAGTTCGCTGAGCGCCGTCACGGCCTGCTGGAAGCACTCGATCGGCGCGCGGGCCAACCCGGCGCCGACCTGACCACGTCCCTCGGAGGCGTCGAGGATGCCGGTCGTGATCGCGGGGACGGCCTCGAGTTCCACGACCTTGCGCACGTCGATGCCGAGCGGGGTGCCGGTGAAGTCGAGTTGCGGGATCTTGAACCGCGAACTGCGAGCCGCGCAGATGCGGCCCACCTCCCGCGTGCGTTCCACGGCGTCGCTCATCCGGCCGCCGACGAACCCCGCCACGGCCGGGGAAGCGGCCGCAGCGGCGCCGCCGAGCCCGACCAACTCGATGATCGCGCTGTCGCCGATGTCCGGCGCCGCGTCGTCCGGGCCGAAGTCGCCCCGGTAGAGCGCGTCCTCGACGGGCGGTGCAGGCGCGATGAACCAGCGGTCGCCGGTCGCGGCGAGCCGGATACCGAAGGTGGTGCCGTTGCGCGACATCCCGGTGACGACCGTCGCCCCGGACACTCCGGCCGCCCAGTCCGCGCTCGCCTTGGCGGCCGCGATGGCCGGGTTGAGGAAGAACAGGTAGTTCTCCGACAGGTACTGCGCGAGCTCGGCCCGCCGCGGGTCGTCCAGCGCGGCGAGGCGGGGCAGCAGGGCACGGATGAGCAGGTTGGTACTCGCCTGCAGCCGCATGTGGATGTCGTCACCCATCTGGACGCCCTGCGCGGCGATCGAGAACAGGTCGACGGGCTCGCCGTCCGACAGCACCGCGTCGAGCAGCGGGCCGGCGGCATCTCGCAGCCAGGTCAGGTGCCGGACCGACTCGTCGCTGTCCGCCCCGAGCCACTGCCGCTGGCCCGGTCCCTGGTTCAGCGGCGTGTAGGCCGTGTTACCGCCCTGGTCGTTCTCGACGACCAGCACCGGCGCGGACGGTCCGAGCGTGGTGGCCAGCGGCACCGCCGCGGACCTGTCGTTGGCCGGGACAAGGTCGACGTCCCCGCCGGCCACCAGGCGCGCGGCGCGGTCCCGGTCATCGGCCCAGCCCTCGACGAGGACCGTAGCCAGCACCGACCGGCGGAGCGGGTCGCAGAACTCCTCCCAGTCCAGCGGCGGACCGGGGTGCAGCACGGTGCGTCCGCCCATGTCCGGCACGACCTCGCCTGCGGGGCGGACCGCCACGAGAGCCGGGGCTGCCTCGTCCAGCCGCCGCACCGCCTCGCGGTTGGCCTCCTCCACGGTCGCGGCTGCCGGCCCGTAGAGGCGGGTCAGCGCCCGGACGAGGGACTCGTCGCCGCCGGCCGGAATGCGCCAGTCCACGTCGACGACGCGGGCGTCCTGCGCCTGCAGCGCCTCGGCGAACATCGCCAGGCCGACATTGACCACCGACGCGTGCTCGGGGAGCGTGACCCGCGGTGGCCGGTCGGTGTCGCTGCCGTTGGTCGCGTTCATGGGCGCCTCCCGTGCGTTGTCGGCTCTCCGGTTACGGTTACTGGATGCGGGAAGTCGTTGCGGTGTGGAAGGGCGGCTACCAGTGCACCGTGCGTGCCCGGCACTTCGACGTGCCCACTGACGAGCCGCCCTCGGCCGGGGGCGATGACACCGGCCCCATGCCGACGGAGGTGTTTCTCGCGTCCCTCGCGTCCTGCTTCTGCATGGCGGTGTACCACGTGGCGAGGAAGCGGGATATAGAACTGAGCAGTCTCGAGGTGAGCGTGTCCGGCGAGTACGAGGGGCCCCGGTTCCGGCGGCTGCGGGTGGACGTGCGGCCGGGGGACGAGATCGACGATCTGCAGAGGCTGCTCGAGCGCGCTTTCGCGGTCTGCTATGTGTCCAACACACTGCGCAACCCCCCGCGGCTGGAGATCGCGGTGGACGACGAGGTTCTCGTCAGCCACGGCTGACCCTCTCCGCCGCGTCGACCAGGGCGTTCTCCGCCCGATTGTAGCTACCCGCGGCCTGCCGTGCCTCCTCGGCGATGCGGTCGGCCGCGCGGGCGCAGCGGTCCGCCATCCCGCGGACGGTCTCCGGCGCCGCGCCGCCGTCCACGGTCCGGCTGCGCACGATGGCCTCCGGGTCCAGCACCTCGGCGAGGCCGTCGTCGCTGAGGCCGAGCCCGTGGCCGAGCCGCTCCTTGGCGGCGTCGTCGAGCATGCCCGCGGTGATGTCGACGCCGCGGAGGCCGTCGCGGCTGGCGCGCCGGACGGTGTCCCCGACGACGTGGTACGCCGTCCGGTAGTCGATCCGGCACTCCTGCATCACGTACTCGGCGAGGTCGGTCGCCTGGGAGAAGCCGTCGAGCAGCGCGGCTGCCATGCGCTCGGTGTTCACCCCGAGCGTGGCGATGACGCCGCGCATCAGCCGGGTCGCGCGGGTCGCCACGTCCAGCGCGCGCGGGGTCTCGCCGTACAGGAAGATCAGTGCGTCGCTGCGTGCGGACGGCGTCTTGCCGACCGCGAGCAGGCCGGTCAGCCGCCCGATGAGCAGGCCGGCGCTGCCGCGGACCACGCCGAGGCTGTACGGGTTGCGCTTCTGCGGCATCAGCACGCTCGCCCGGGTGTACGGCCCCGCCAGCGCGACGAAGTCGAACTCCTGGCTGTCCCAGATCTCCAGGTCCTCCGCCAGCCGGCTGAGGTTCTCGACCAGCGTGGTCGCGGTCGACACGAGGTCGACGAAGCCGTCGGTCTGCCACATCGCGTCGCGGGTGTGCGCGATGACGCCGTCGAAGCCGAGCATCTCGGCGAGCCGCTCCCGGCTGATGTCCAGCCGGGACCCGTGCACGCAGCCCGCGCCGCCGGGGCTCTCGTTGATCCAGCCGAGCAGGCCGGCGAGCCGCTCGCCCGAGCGCAGCGCCGGGTAGGCGAAGTGCAGGATGTAGTGGCCGAAGGTCGACGGCTGCGCGTGCTGCAGGTAGGTCTGGTCCGGAAGCAGCGTCTCGGCGTGGCGTGTGGCCTGGTCGCTCACGGCGTGGACGAACGCGGCGACGTCGGCGAGCAGCTCCGCCACCTGGCGCCGCAGCAGCAGCCGCAGCGCGACGCGCACCGCCTCGCGGCGCGGCCGGCCGGCGTGCAGCCACCCGGCGTCGTCGCCGAGCCGCTCCACGAAGTGCTGCTCGCGGCAGTTGTAGATCTCGCCGACCTGCGGGTCGTACGGGAACTCCTCGGCCGGCTGCTCGTAGGCGTCGAGGAGCACGCCCAGCAGCCGGCGGGCCGGGTCCGCGGGAACGATCCCGGCCTCCCGCAGCGCAAGCACGTGAGCGAGGTCCGCCAGGCCCAGCGGACGGTGCAGCAGCGGCGCCTCGGCCACCTCGAACGCGAAGCCGGCATCCACCAGCTCCGGCGCGGGCGGCTGCCGGGACGGTCCGGCCTCACGGTTGGTCATGCCGTCCTCCCTGCTCTCCGCCGGACCGCAACGCCCCCTGCACCGCGGCGAGCAGTCCTCCGGTGTGCCAGAACACGATGGGGCCGTCCATCCCCCCGCTGCCCCCGCTGCCCCCGCTGCTCCCGCTGCCGGCCGAGACCAGCCGGAAGGTCTCCGCCATGGCCTTCGCGGTGAACACCGGATCCAGCAGCAGCCCCTCCCGGTGCGCGGCGAGCAGCGCCGCCTCGTCACCCGCCTCCGAAGGCACCCCGTAGCCCGGGTGGCGGGCGTCGCGCACCTCCACGTCGTCGGCCTCCGCCGCGGGCCACCCGTACACCTTCGCAGCATCGTGGGCGAGCCGCAGCACGCGTTCGCGGCACTCGTCGACCGGGCGGCTGACCGATGCGCCGACCACCCGCCACCGTGCGCCCGTCGCCACGGTTCCCGCCACCAGACCGGCCTGGGTGCCGCCGGAGCCGTTGGCCACGACGATCATCGATGGCCGCACCCCGAGCTCGTCCACCTGGGCGGCGAACTCCTCGGCGGCCACGCCGTAGGCGGCAGCTCCGAGCGCGGTGGCGCCCCCGCGGGGGATCACGTACGGCCGCCTCCCGGACGCGCGCAGCCGGTCGGCGAGTACGCCGAGGCCCTCGTCGACGGACTCCCGGCGGGGGTCGCCGGTGAACCGGACCTCCGGCCCGAACCCGCGGGCGAAGCGCAGTCCGGGCGGCTCGTCGTCGGGCGCGTCGCCGTAGTAGAGCAGGACGCAGTCCAGGTCCGCGACGCGCGCCGCGGCCGCCGTCGCGTGGCAGTGGTTGGAACCGGGACCGCCACCGGTCAGGACCACGTCCGCGCCCTGTTCCAGGGCGTCGGCGATGAGGAACTCGAGCTTGCGGGCCTTGTTGCCGGCGACCGCGAACCCCGTCAGGTCGTCGCGCTTCACGTACAACGGGGGCGAGCCGAGCGCGGCCTCGAGCCGGCGGGCACGCTGGAGCGGTGTCGGCATCGCCACGAGCGGGAAGCGTTGCGGCGGCCGCGCGGTGGTCGCCGTGCCCAACTCATGCCCCCTCGTCGCGGCGGACGGTGCGCGCCGTGCCGACGACCGCGTCCACCATGGCGGGAGCGCATCCGACGTCGGGCTCGGCGATCAGGTGCGCGTGCCCGGACGGGCGCGCCTCGGCTGCCGTGCCGGGCAGGTCGGGCTGGTCGGGCTGGTCGGGAATGTCGGGGAGGCGGTGGTGCTCGAGCACCTCGGAGAGATGCTCGCCGCGCTCCCGGCCCTCCCGAATGGCCTGCTGCAGCACGTGCTGGGCGCGGTGCTTGCCCAGCCGCGGCGCGAGCTCGGCGAGCAGCCGCTCGGACGCGGTGTCGCCGCCGGTCGCCGCCAGGTTGCGGGCCATCGCGCCGGCGTCCANNACGCGGGCAAGCGCCGCGCTCGCCCCGGTGAGCAGGCAGACCTCCGGGAACGCCACCCACTCCGCCTTCCAGGAGCGGCCGTCCCGCTCGTGCTCGCCGAGCATGCCCTCGAGCAACACGCCGGCGTTCGCGCGGACCAGCCGCGACAGGGTGACGAGATGCTCGGAGACCTCCGGGTTGCGCTTGTGGGGCATGGTGATGCTGCCCACGCTGCCGTCGCCGGTCGGCTCCCGCAGCTCGCCGATCTCGGCCCGCTGCAGCGTGTAGATCTCGTTGCCTATCCGCCCAAGCGTGGCCGCGACCATCGCGAGAACGTGGCCGAACTCCGCGACGCGGTCCCTGGCCGTCAGCCACGAGATCGCCGGCGGGTGCAGCCCGAGCCGTGCGCAGAACCGCTCGCGGAGCTCGAGGCCGTGCTCGCCGAAGAACGCCAGCGTGCCCACGGCGTCGCCGAGCTGGCCCACCTCCCAGCGGGGGCGGCCCTGGTCGAGCCGCTCGATGTGCCGGCGCACCTCGTCGGCCCAGGTGGCGGCCTTGAAGCCGAACGTGATCGGCGCGCCGGGCTGCCCGTGGGTACGTCCCACCATCGGCGTGTCGCGGTGCCGCTCGGCGAGCTCGACCGCGGCGTCCTCGATCGCGAGCAGGTCGCGCCGGACGATCGCGCCGACCCGCTTGGCGGTGAGCGCCGTCCAGCTGTCGGTCAGGTCCTGGACGGTCGCGCCGTAGTAGACCCACTCCCGGGCGTGCTCCGGCAGCATCTGTTGCAGGGCGCGGATCAGCCCGAGCGTGGAATGGCCGGTCCGGCGGGTCTCGTCCACCAGCACGTCCCGCCGCAGCCGGTCCGCCCGGGCGTGCTCCCGGATCGACTGCGCGGCCCCGGCCGGGACGATTCCGAGGTCGGCCTGCGCCGCGGCGAGCTCGGTGAGGATGTCCAGCCAGCTCTGCAGCCGGGCGGTGTCGTCGAACAATTCCCGCAGCTCGCCGCTGGTCCACAGGTGCGCGTACTCCGGCGCGTCGGCTATCCGGGTGCCCATGCCGGCTCCATCGCCTTCGCGAGTTCGGCCACGCCGCGCCTGATCTCTTCCAGGGACGCACCCCAGGGGACGGTCACCCGCGTTCCCTCGACGTCGATCTCGTACTCGAACAGGCAGCACTTGGTCAGCGTCGGCTCGCCGCCGGTGAGGTCGCTCGCCATCGCTCGCGGGCAGGAGTCCACGTTCGGCGGCACGTCCCCGTAGACCCAGCGGTGGATCTGCCGCGAGCGTTCGCACCCCACGAGGACCCAGTCGCCGCGCGGCGGCAGCTCGTCCAGGTAGTCCAGCCGCGCGCCCGGCGGTGCCGTGGCGCCGGCCCGGCACGGCAGCAGGTAGTGGCCGGACGGGCGGGTGCGGGCGAGGTCGTGCAGGTCCACGAGCACCGGCTCCACCTCGATCGGCGGCAGGTCGTCGGCGACGCTGAGCACCCTCCGGACCTGCTCCACCAGCTTCGGCGGGCTCGGCGGAACGGTCTCGAGGACCCGCATCCGCAGCGGCGCCGGGTCGAGCAGGAACGACACGTGCTCGAAGCGCCCGTGCACGATCACACAGCGGGCCGGCGACGGCAGCCGGCGCGCTGCGGCGGCGAGGTCCGACGGGACGGCGGGGTCGAGGTCGGGCGCGTCCACGACTGTGCACTCCTCAGGGCCGGCGAGCAGCCGGACAGCGGTGATCGGGGAGAACAGCGGGTCGGTCGTGGCCTTCTCGATCTCGACCAGCGCGGTCTGCAAGCCCCGTCGCACGACGATGAACTTGGTCCGCCGGTACGCGTCCCGTCCCAGCAGCAACTCGCTGAGCGCCGCCGCGGTCAGCGGGACGTCGACATCGGCGACGCTGACGTCCCGGTAGCGGTCCGGCGTGCGGTTCCGCGCGGTCATCGTTCGGCCCCGTCCCGGGAGCGGGCGCCGATGGTGTCCGCCCGCAGGCCGACGCGCAGCGCCTCGAGGCCCAGCAGGCCGCCGGGCGGGACGTTGGCCAGGTTGACGTCCGCTCCGAACCGGCGGATGAACCACGCCTGCTGCTCCTTGCGCGGGGCCTCGAAGATCAGCGGGCCNNCCCAGCGTGCTCCGGCGTCCAGGTCCGACGCCGCCTCCTTCGCCCAGTCGTCCGGACTGACGACGGCCGCCGGATCCTTGGAGCCGACCTCGGAGAGCACCGTGAACCGGCCGGCCGCGGCCTCGATGAGCCGCCGCTTGTCCGAGGCGGGCATCTCGGTCGCTCCGTTGGACACCTCGACCAGCGGGAACCCCGCGTCGTCCGCCCAGTCGAGGAACCCGGAGGACCGGCCCTGCGTCCAGGCGACCTCGAGCAGCGTCCCGCCCGCGCACGCGAGCACCTGGTGGTCGGCCAGCACCGAGAGCTTGCCGGGCAGCGTCGGGTCGAGGTACGCGGTGCCGAACGCGAGCTTCCACACGTCCGCCCACGCCCCGGCGGTGCCGAGCATCTGGCGTACCGCCTCCGGCGGCAGGCCGTCGTCGAAGACGTGGGTGAGGCCGCGCTCCCGCGGCTTGCCGCTGCGCCGGGGCAGGTCCAGAAAAGTGGGGGTGACCATTACATTCCGTATAGTAGAAGACTGTTGACGTTAGTTCTATAGTTCGATTATGGCTGACACTCTCGACGCCGTCGTCACGGGCTACGCGTCGAATGAGGGGATCCGGGCGAAGCGCTCGCTGCGGGTGCTCGAGAAGGTCCTCGGCCCGACCGACTGGCTGCACGGTCCGGGCGACGACGCCGCGGTGGTTCCGGTCGGGGCCGAGCGCGTCGTGGCGGCGGGGGAGGCCATCTATCCGCCGTTCGTCGCCGCCGATCCTCACGGCGCGGGCGTCGCGGCGGTCGTGACGAACGTGAGCGACGTCNNGCCGGCGTCGCCGCGGTCGTGACGAACGTGAGCGACGTCGCGGCCATGGGCGCTCGACCGCTGGCGATCGTGGATACCGTGGTCGGGACGCAGGCGATGGCCGAGAGCGTGCTGGCGGGGATGCGGCGGGCCGCGGACATGTACGGCATTCCGGTCGTAGGCGGCCACCTGACCGTGGCGGAGGGCAGCAGCGCCCTGTCCGCCTTCATCGTCGGGCAGGCCGGGGCACGGGTGCTGTCGGTGAACGAGGTCCGGCCCGGCCAGGCGCTCCTGGTCGCGTACTGCACGGACGGAGAGGTCAGGGCCGACTTCCCGTTCCTTGCCTCGCTGGACGCCCGTGGCACCCGCCTCGCCGGCGACGTCGCGCTGCTGCCCGCGCTGGCCGAGGAGGGGGTGTGCGCGGCGGCGAAGGACATCAGCATGGGAGGGTTGCTCGGCTCGCTCGCGATGCTGCTCGAGCCCACCGGCGCGGGCGCGAGCCTGGATCTCGCGCGGGTTCCGCGGCCGGACGGCGTGCCGCTGGAGCGGTGGGTCACCGTGTTCCCGACTTACGGGTTCGTGCTGTGCGTGCCGCCGCCGCGGGTGGCCGACTGCCTGCGCGCGTTCGACGAGCGGGGGCTCGCCTGCGCCGAGGCCGGCATGGTCGACGCCACCGGGACGTTGCGGGTCGGGCTCGACGGCCAGCAGGAGGTGCTGGCCGACGTCGCGCGCGACGGCCTCACCCGTGCCGGCGCCAGGGCTCGAGATCAATGACCATCCGCTGGTGCGGGCGCCCGGCGTAGGGCTGCACGTCGCCGACCGGCCGCCACCCGAGGTGCTGGAAGAACACCACGTTCGGCGGCTGGATGTAGGCGAGCATCTGCTGCCCGCCGCGGTCGGCCGCCGTCTGCACCGCGAACCGAACGAGCGGTCCTCCGAGGTGCCGGCGGCGGTAACCGTCGAGCACGGCGAGCCGGTCGCCCTGCCACATGCCCGCCTCGATCCCGGGTTCGTCGAGCGGATAGAGCCGGACCGCGCCGACGGGCCGCCGGTCGGCGAAGCCGAGCACGTGCAGGGTCCGCGGATCGTCGTCGTGCTCGTCGCGGTCCGAGCCGCGGAAGATCGACTGTTCGTGGACGAACACCGCCTCCCGGATCGCGAAGTGCGTCTCGCGCTCCTCGGGCGTGGCCACCAGCCGGCAGGACGTCCCGCGCTCGGGACCGCCCGGCTCAGCCGACGCTGGCGATGGGGAGCGAACGCCGGTCGACGCCATCGTCGGACAACTCCTCGAAGGCCGCGATCGCCGAGCACGCCTGGCAGCGCGCGCAGCCAGCGGCAACGTCCCAGGACGCGAGCCCACGCCCGGTCACGTACGGGCCGATCTGCCGGTACAGCGACTCGACGTAGCCGGGCGGCGGCGGCAGCCAGTCCTCGAGCAGGCTGCCGGGTACCGGGCGCAACGGCACCACGAACGGGTACACCCCGGCGTCGACCGCGCGCTTGCAGCCGTCGACGGTGGCCCGCTCGTCCTCTCCCATGCCGAGGATCACGTAGGTGGACACCTGGCCGGGGCCGAAGATCTCGACGGCACGCTCCCACGCGGCGAAGTAGCCCTCAACGCCGGTGCGTGCCTTCGGCGGCGCGACCCAGGCGAGCACGTCGGGATCGAAGGACTCGATGTGCATGCCGACCGAGTTCACGCCCTGCTCCTTGAGCTCATCGAGCACGCTCAGGTCGTCTGGCGGCTCGAACTGGGCCTGTATCGGCAGCCCCGTGGCGTCCTTGAT
>JABAOG010010993.1_pt1 | contig 10905 bp, 12 predicted proteins | sample 7062131 | NCBI WGS metagenome assembly JABAOG01 (sample SAMN14538629, study PRJNA623070) | marine sediment metagenome | biome: marine biome [ENVO:00000428]; feature: marine pelagic biome [ENVO:01000023]; material: deep marine sediment [ENVO:00002113] | place: India: Arabian Sea | collected... | reverse complement strand
GCCCTTCCTCGGTTCGGTTACTGGCGACCGGGCGGCTGTCGCCGTAGCCGACCGCGCGGATCCGGAAGGCGGGGATACGCAGACGCTCGGTCATGTAGTTCATCACCGCACTCGCACGCTGCTCGGACAATTGCTGGTTTCTTTCCACCTTGCCCACGGAGTCCGTGTGACCCTCGACGGTCAGGCTGCACTGCGGAAACACCTGTATCGCGGCGTCGACCTTCGCCATCAGCGGCTCGAACGAGGCGTCGAACTCGGCCGAGTTGCTCGCGAACCGGAGTCCGAGTAGACGGATGATCAGATTGTCGCCGTCGCGGAGGACGATCGCCTCGTCCGGCTCGAACTCGTCGGCCACCTGGCCGAACTGCTCGCGAATGCGGGCCTGCCGCTCGACCTTGCGTATCAACGCGTCGCGATCGGCGGCGGCTCCGCCGAGGCGCGCGTCGAGTTCGCGAATTTCCTCTTCGAGTCCTCGGATCGCTACATTTTGCTCGGCGACGATCTCCCGCAGCTCCGCCAGTTCGCGCGCATAAACGATCAGTGCGTCCCGGGTTTCGCCGGGACCCCGGGACAGGTCCGCCTCGAATTCGAATGCGTCGGCAACGGACAGCAGTGCCGACTCCCAGTCGATGATGAGGTCTTCGGGCGTCAGGTCCTTGTCGCGCAGCTGTTCGACGACCTTGCCGATATGCATCGCATGTCGCGCCTCGTACTCGGCCCGGCGCGCCAGTTCGATTGCCGGTGCCGTATCGTATCGATCCGCCACCAGCAGCGCATCGGCGTCGGCCAGCAGTTCTTCTGCCCGCGCGGTCGTCCGCGGGGCCATCTTGTCCGTTCGCTCCGCGCGCGCGAGAGCGAGCGTATTCCGGGCGACACCCAGGTGCAGCGCCCGAATGGCGTTGAGCTCGGCCTCGCGGAACAGCTCTTCCGCCTCGTCGAGGTTGCGTCGGATGCGTTCCTCGTTCTTGCCCCGATCGAAATCGCGCAGGCCGTCCGCGTATTTCGACGTCGCGCGGGCGAATTCACCGGGCGACAGGTTGGGCGCGTCGGCCGCCTCCGCGGCTTCTCGTGCCTGGTCCACGTCCGCGAAGATCTCGTTGCCGGGCGACTGTGCCAGGACGAGACCGGGAACCAGACAGACAATTGCAGCGGCCCGCCGAAAGGTCCCGGCGACAAGGGCTGTGACCCTTCGTGCACTCCGGTATCGCAGCGCTCCCTCGGTCAATATGGCGGTCGCTTCCGGGCTACCCGCGGATGGCTGATTTGTGCGTTCGCTCACAGTAATTACGGGGCTCTGTCCATAGGATATGGATCATGCGTGCGAAGTATTACACAAGGTTTTTGCTTCGATCGAGCGAGGAGAGCGTCGCTGATGAATACAGCGGTGTCGTCGAACTGACGCATGGAGCCGAGCAGCTCCTGGATCCGACCGACATCGAAGCACTGCTCGCGAAGAACTTCCAGATGGAGGCAGAGCAAGTCGAGTTGCTGAACTGGTCACGACTGCACTGATACGCAAAGGTTTCGAATACTGACCGGCTGTGAGTTGGTCTACTGGCTTCCCCCTGTATTGCCCGGCGCTTGTAGCCGGGCTTTTTTTTGTCCCGCCGATGCATCACCGACGGCGCCATGCGAGAATACGCGCCCAGGTGAGCACCGGACCGATTTCGTGAGCAAGTTCAAGGGCATTCCGATCGTCAAAAGCGGCGAGAAATACCAGACCGAGGCGGGAATACCGGCGATCCGGAATGGCATCAACAAGAATCGTGGCTGGGGAGACGTGGCGAGCCAGCGCAAACCCTCGTGGCTGCGCGCCAGGCTCCCGACGGGGCCGGGCTACGCGGCGATCGGGCGCAACGTCAGGGCGAACCGGCTGGCGACGGTGTGCGAGGAGTCCATCTGCCCGAACATCGGCGAGTGCTGGAACGCGGGCACGGCGACGTTGATGCTGATGGGCAGCATCTGCACGCGCGCCTGCCGCTTCTGCGCCGTGGACACCGGTAACCCCGGTGGCGCGCTGGATCCGGCTGAGCCGGCCAATGCCGCGGAGTCGGTGCGCAGCATGGCGCTGCGCTACATAGTCCTGACGTCCGTCGATCGCGACGACCTGCCGGACGGTGGCGCCGGGCATTATGCGGCGTGCATCCGCGAAATAAAGAAGGTCAATCCAAGGACTGGTGTCGAGGCGCTGACGCCGGATTTCCGTGCCGACGTCGCGGCCGTGCGGACCGTCGTCGATGCGCCGCTCGAAGTGTTCGCGCACAACATAGAGACGGTGGAGCGGCTGACTGGCGTCGTCCGCGACCCACGCGCGGGCTACGCACAGTCCCTGTCGGTGCTCGAGGCCGCGAAGCGCCACAATGGTGATGTGCTGACGAAGAGCAGCCTGATGCTCGGACTGGGCGAGACGGACGACGAGATCGCAGCGTCGATGGACGACCTGCGGAACGTCGGCGTCGATTTGCTCACCCTCGGGCAGTACCTGCGACCGACCACGAACCACCTGCCAGTCCAGCGCTACGTGCATCCGGGCGAGTTCGCGCGTTATCGGGAGATGGGTCTCGAACGCGGTTTCATCGAGGTCGTCTCGGGCCCCCTGGTACGTTCCAGTTATCGAGCGGAGCGAGCCCTGGAGAGGAACAACGTGGGCCTCGATCCCTGACGGATCGCCTTTAGCGGGAGTTCATACGATAGATGGGCGAGTTCTTCTTCGAATACGGGATGTTCCTGGCCAAGGCGATCACCGTGGTCGCAGCGATCGGGGCGATCGTCATGCTGATCGCCGGGGCGTCTCGGCGGGTGCAGGCTCCCCCCGGCCTGACGGTCGAGAAACTGAACGACAGGTACCGCCGGTTGGCGGACGTCCTGCAGCAGGCCGTGCTGAACAAGGCGGCGTGGAAGAAGCGGGAGAAGCAGGAGAAGAAAGAGGCGAAGAAGCACAAGAAGGCGGCGACGACGGAGGAAGATCACCGCAAGAGGATCTATGTCATCGATTTCAAGGGGGACATCCGGGCGACGCACGTAGCGAGCCTGCGCGAGGAGATTTCGGCCGTCGTGAGCGTGGCGACGGACCGGGACGAGGTCGTCTTGCGCCTCGAGAACCCCGGCGGGGTCGTGCACGAGCACGGGCTGGCGGCTTCCCAGCTGCAACGGATCAAGGACCGGGGAATACCGCTGACTGTGATCGTCGACAAGATCGCGGCGAGCGGCGGCTACCTGATGGCGTGCATCGCGGACCGCATAATCGCTGCCCCGTTCGCCGTCATCGGGTCGATCGGAGTCATCGCCCAGCTGCCAAATTTCAGTCGCGCGCTGGAGCAGAAGGGAGTCGATTTCGAACAGATCACGGCCNNACGGCCGGCAAATACAAGCGCACGGTAACGATGTTCGGGCGAAACACCGACGAGGACCGCGAGAAGCTCAAGGAGGAGCTGGAGGACGTCCACGTCCTGTTCAAGCTGCTCGTCGCTCGGAATCGGCCCGGGCTGGACATCGAGTCGGTGGCGACGGGCGAGCACTGGTACGGAACGCGAGCCGGGGAACTCGGTCTAATCGACGAGATCGGCACCAGCGACGACTACCTGGTCGCGGCTGTGCCGGATGCGGATATTTTTAAGGTAAGCTATCGCGGCAAGCAGACATTCCAGGAGAAGCTGATGGCGGCTTTCGAATCGTCTGNNACTACCTGGTCGCCGCCGTGCCGGATGCCGACATTTTTAGGGTAAGCTACCGCGGCAAGCACACGCTCCAGGAGCGGCTGCTGTCGGCGCTCGAATCGACCGTCGCCCGGGTCGGGTCGTGGTTCGCGGAGCACCAGAACCGAAGCCGGTTTCGTTAGGGCCGGCGACGGACGGACACGGATGTAATGCATATGAACAGAACGCGCGGGTTATTGGTTGGGGTGCTGCTGCTGGTCGCGGCCGCTTGCGCCGTACCCTTCGTCAGCGAGCGTGAGATCGAGATCGAGTCGGAGAAGGAGTTCGACAAGATGCGCCAGTCGATGGCGATCTCGAACGACGTCAACGTCCGCGGCTACATCTTCTGTGTCGCCGATGCGATCATCGCCGAACTCGAGGAGCCCTATGCGAGCATGGACTGGGAAATCGAGGTCTTCGACGAGGATGCGATCAACGCGTTCGCGATGACCGGTGGCAAGATCGGCGTGTTCACCGGCATCCTGAAGGTCGCGGAGAACCAGGATCAGCTCGGCGCGGTGATCGGCCACGAGGTCGCGCACGTCACGCAGCAGCATGCCGTCGAGCGCGTCAACCAGGCGATGACGACGCAGATCGGTGCGGCGGCCGCCGGTGCCGCGCTCGGTGGAGGCTACGCCGGCGATGCGGTGCAGGTGGCCGCACAGGTCGCGCTGACCCTGCCGTATGGCCGCAAGCAGGAGAGCGAGGCCGACACCGTCGGCTTGGTGTATTCGGCGAATGCCGGCTTCGATCCGCGCGCCAGCGTCCAGCTCTGGAAGAACATGGCGGAAGCGAACGAGGGGGCGCCGCCGGAATTCCTGTCGACTCACCCCTCGTCCGATACGCGTATCGAGGACCTGATCGCCGAATTCCCCGGCGCACTCGTCAACTACAATAGCGCGAAGAGCTCGGGTAAGGTTCCGAATTGCGCGCCCTGATCGCCACTTCCGTCGCCGTCGTCGGGGCCGGCTGCGCGTCGTTCGAGCGGCCCGTCCTCCCCGAATGGCCCGACGAAGGGGCGGTCGCGACGGAGGAACTCCCGCCGATCGTCGGTGGCCGGTACGAGATCGACGCGGAGCAGGAGGTCGTCGGCGAGCTGCAGGTCATGCAGACCCGCCACCAGGACACGTTCGTCGACATCGCCCGCGCGTACGGCCTCGGCTACGACGAGCTCGTCGCGGCGAATCCCGGCGTCGATCCATGGTTGCCGGGAGAGGGTACGGCGGTCGTCTTGCCGACGCGTTTCGTCCTTCCGAATGCCCCGCGCGAGGGGCTGGTGCTGAATATCGCGGCGAAGCGGCTGTTCTATTATCCACCGGTCGAGCCTGGCGAGCCTCGGCTCGTCGAGACCTACCCGATCGGCATCGGCCGAGAGGGCTGGGCGACGCCGACGGGGGCAACGACCGTCGTCTCGAAGGCCCGGGATCCTGTGTGGTTCGTGCCCGCGTCCGTGCGCCGTGAGCACCTCGAGGCCGGCGATCCGCTGCCGTCACAGGTGCCGCCCGGGCCGGACAATCCGCTCGGCAAATATGTGCTCGGGCTCGGCCTTCCCGGCTACCTGATTCATGGAACGAACAAACCCGCCGGAGTAGGCATGCGAGTCAGCCACGGCTGCGTCCGCCTGTTTCCGGAGAACATCCAACAGCTGTACCAGCAGGTGGAGATCGGAACGAAGGTTCGCATCGTCAACCAGCCATACCTGTTCGCGCGCCTCGGCGACGACCTCGTGTTCGAGGCGCACGCTCCACTCGAGGACGACGAGCGTGACTGGAATGGCGGTCTCGTGCAGCAGGCCCGCGCCGGCCTGGTCGGCCATGCCGAGGAAGTGATGTCGCTCGACGAGGGCCGGGTATACCGCATTGCCGACCAGTCGCGAGGCTTCCCCGTCTCCGTCATCAGCCGGCGACCGGACACGGAGGCGACCGTGCGTTCCGCGCGTCGCGTCGTCAACATCATCGAGCAGAATCGGGTAGCCGAGCGCGGCCAGGACTGACGGGGCGTTCTTTCCCGTATCGCAACGCTCGTTTAGACTAGCGAGTGTTGTCATTCGCGGGGTGTGTCTGTTGACAGAAGCCGCCAACAGCGGAATCTGCGTGCTCGAGGGGCCCGCGCCCGGTCAACGCATACCCGTCCGCCGCGAGGCTGTCGTCGCTTTCATCGGCTCGGCGCCGCGCGGGCCGGTCGGGATTCCCGTCGCGGTGCATGGCCTCGACGAATACCGGCGCCGCTTCGGCGCGCCCGGTTACCGCGGGCGTGTGCACGATCTCCTCGCCCAGTTCTTCGACAACGGCGGCACTCGGGCCGTCGTCGTCCGCGTCTCCGTTTCGGAGCGCCGGCATCGACTCGTCATGGCGGGTCCGGCCGGAGACCTGATTCTGAGCGCGGTCAACCCGGGGCCACACGAGTGTCTGCGGGCATCGGTCGACTATGACGGAATACCGCCAGATGACGAAGAGAGATTCAACCTCGTCATTCACCGGCTCGCGTCCCGCGACAGGCCGATCGTCGAACAGCAGGAGATCTATCGCGCCGTGACGATCGACCCCGGAGATCCGGATTTCTTCGCACATGCGCTGAGCCATTCGGAACTCGTGCGCGTGGCCGGCCCTGCACCGATGGCGCGACCGGGTATCACGAGTTATCCGGGCGCCTCGACCGCCGCGCCCTACCAGTATGCCGACGACGATTGGCGGGAGAGTATTTCGCTGAGCGATTATGACCTGATCGGTAGCAACACCGCGGGCACCGGAATCTTTGCCCTGGATCGGGTGCCGACCGTCGACATCATCTGCCTGGCGCCGGACGGCGAGGACGTCGGGCCCGTGGCGTTGTTCGCGGCCGAACAGTACTGCCGTGACCGGCACGCGCTGCTGTTCATCGATCCGCCATCGGACTGGCACACCGTCGCCGACGTTGTGCGCGAGCGCATATCGTCGGTGTTCGCGAGCCCGAACGTGGTCACCTATTTCCCGCGACCCGAGATCGGGCCGGGCGGTGGCCTCAATCGGCCCGGGAGCGCCCTCGGCGCGCTGGTCGGGCGACTGGTGGCCGGCGATCCCGAGCACGGCGTGTGGGGATCGCGCGATCCGCTAATCCTCCGCTGCCGCGCGAGGCCAAGCTGCGTTCTCACTGAACAGGACCAGGCCGCCGTTAGGCGCCTCGGCGTGAACGGACTCCGGGAGTGCGTGGGTGGATATCTGCAGGCATGTGGGTTGGTCACGATGGACAAGAGCAGCGGGCTCGACGCGGAATGGAGCGACCTGCGTCTGCGCCGGATTGGCTTGTTTATCGTCGGCAGTATCGCGCGGGCGACACGCTGGGCGGCGTTCGCGGAGGACGGCGAACGGACCTGGGACGAGGTGCGGCTGCAGGTGTCGGCGTTCATGCACGAGGTTGCGGCCGCCGGTGCGCTGCGCGGCGGCGCCGCGGAAGGGACGTGGTATGTGACCCGCGATCGTGACATGTTCGGCTACACCGGCGTGGTCGGCGAGGCGGTGCCTGGGCTCGCAAGCTTCATCGTCGGTTTTGCGCTGTGCGACGGCGAGTTCGCGGCGTTCCGCTTTGTTCAGGATCGGCTCGACTGCAAGGCATACCCGGTTGGCTGGCAACCCGGCGTGGCCTTGGCCGTCTGAGCCTCGCCGACCGGGGCACGCATGGGCGGCACGACCTACTATTTCGCGTATGGCTCCAACATGCACCCGGGACGGATCCTCGCCCGCATACCGGGTGCTCGCCCGATCGAGGCCGCCATCCTCGAGTGCCATGCGCTGAATTTTGACAAGCGCAGCCGGGACGGTTCCGCGAAATGCAACGTGGCACCCGACGCAAAGCAGTGCGTGGCCGGCGTCGTGTATCGGCTCCGCGCACCCGCGCTGGCCCGGCTCGACCGTTTCGAGGGTGCGGGGTATCGTCGTGGTGTCGTCCGCGTCAGCGGCGCCCGGTCCGGCCGCATGTACCGCGCTTACTGTTATGCGGCAAAGGCGCATGCGGTCGACGCGGAATGCATCGCCTTCGCATGGTACCGGGACATCGTCGTGGCCGGTGCCGAGGCCCATGGCCTTCCGATCGACTACGTCGACCGGCTGCGCGGATGCCCCACTCGGCCGGACCCGAACGGTCGACGGCGTCGGCGTCATGTCGCGTTACTTAAGCCTCGCGGCAGGTTCTCGCGACGGGTGTCGCGGGCGGCGCGAAAATGAGATCCAGGCGGGCGTATGGCTCGTTCAAAGCACGGTCGGCGAGGGTCTTTTTTGCACCTCATTTGTGCTTATGTCTAATAGCGTGAACCAAGTCATGTCGTGGCTCTGAATAAACCGTTATAAAGTACCTACGGGCGAATCGTCTAAGCTATCGGGGAGAGCTGTCTGTAGGGAGTACCCATGGTCGAGGAAACAGGGCATCCAGTCGATGAGCTCGTCACGATCTCGAGCCTGGCGGAATTTTTCCATGATTCCGTGGATGCGGCGCTGGCTACGAACCAACTCGTCCTCGAAGACCACACGACGCATTACGTCGTGAACCTGCTGACGCTGTTCTCGCGATCGGAGGCTTTATACGAGCAAACGCAAGATGGTTATCGATTGCGGCCGCTGGCATCGATGTTCGCCGACGCGGTAGAGGCTCGCAGCGAGGCGGAGCGAAACTACAACCTGCAACGAATTGGCGACGTCGCGCTGTTCGTTGCCGGCTTCTTCGCGCACAGCCTGGAGCGGGCGGCGGTCGATGTCGACTACTACATATACATGGGCGGCGGCGCGTATCGTTCCCTGTCGGTACACACACGCGGCACGACGCGCGGCCAGGCGTTGAGCCCCGTCTTCGACGAACTCGCCGCCAAGTTTCAGGGTCTCGTCGACGTCCTGAACGAGGTCCGCGAGTCGGCGCGGAGCGATTCGGACACGGATCTGCTCCGCACGTACGAGTTGTGGATCAAGACCGGCAGCCGGCGCGCCGAGCGCCTGCTGCGCGCAGCAGGGGTACACCCGATGTCACAGGCCCGCGTGGGGTACGAGCACTAGCGGGCAGGTGACCCCGATGTTGCGCGACCTACAGTCGATGTTGAGCCGCATTTACGGCATCCAGCAATCGCTCGACATTCACGATTTCCTCATCACCGATGCCGAGCTGCTGGGCGTGATCGAGTCTGACGCACAGTCGCGGGAGACGACGGAGAAAGTACTGATACGCCAGTCACGTGGCGAGGTCGGTATGACGCTGTACCTGGATCCCGACCTCCTGCACAGGCTGCAGGCACGCGACCCGCGACGGCGACTCGGACACGCGAACCTCGTTGATTTCTGGACCGTTCTCGAGGGTATCAGCCATTTCAACTACATCGCCTGGAACGCCGCGGTGGACAAATCCGTGACGCTGATGGAAGTCGAGATGCAGGCGGAGGTGGACAAGTACGTCGGTGCGCGGCTGCTGTCCGAACAGCAGTCCACGGGGCTCGGTGATTCACTGTATCGCTGGCTCTTCGATGATCCGAAATTTGCCGACAACCTAGGTCCGGACGAGCTGTCGCGGTACCGGAGCGCCTCGCGCTACGCGGGTTATTTCTGCCGCAGCCTGGAGCGTCGCTTTCCGACCCCGGCGCGGATGCCGGCGATGCTGGAGGAGCTGCGCGCCTTCTACCGTCTGTCACAACCCGCGAAGGTCGGTCACATCCAGTCGGCCCTGTTTTCCTGAGGTCCCGGGGCCGTTCGCTCGTCTCCTGTGGTACGCTCGGTCGGGGCGTGCCGCCGCGGGTTCCCGATATAAACAGACCGCACCCGGAGTTGAACAATGGAGAACAAGACTGCTCAGCTGATGGCTATCGTGATGTCGTGCGCCGCGATGACTTCCGGGTTCGCCGCCGCGGGCGAGTCAGCTGCTCCTGATCTCGCCCGGATCGTCGTGGGGGAACATCGCTCCGCCGAGAACATCGCCCGCAATGAATATCGCCATCCGGTCGAGACCCTGGAGTTCTTCGGTATACGCCCCGACATGCGAGTCGTGGAGATCTGGCCGGGCGGGGCCTGGTACACGGAGGTGCTCGCACCGTATCTCGAGGGTGAGGGGCAGTACGTCGCGGCGAGNNGACGGGCAATACGTCGCCGCGAACTGGGACCCGGACTCCGAGATCGAGTTCGTCGCGCGGGGCGTCAAGGCGTACCAGGACAAGCTCGCGGCACGCCCGGAGCTGTATGGTAACGCCCAGATGACGGTCCTGATGCCCCCGGAGAAGTGGGATCTCGGCCCGCCCGNNCACAACTGGATGCCGCGCGGCTACGCGGAACAGATGTTCGAAAAGATCTACGAGGCGCTGAAACCCGGAGGCGTCCTGGGCGTCGTCGAGCATCGCGGAAATCCGGGCGTGCCGCAGGATCCGAAGGCGGCCTCCGGCTATGTGAATGAGGACTACGCGATCGCGATGATCGAGGCGGCGGGCTTCGAGCTGGTTGCCAGGTCGGAGATCAATGCGAATCCGAAGGACACGAAGGACTACGAGAAGGGCGTCTGGACCCTGCCGCCGACGCTGCGTGCGGGCGACGATCCAAAGTGGCGCGAGATCGGGGAGAGCGACCGCTTCACCCTGAAGTTCTCCAAATAGGAAATCGGCCGGCCGCGGACGCCGGCGCCGCCGATGATTCGGTTCAAGTCCATGCTCCCGGAAGCATCTTCGACCGCGAGACGCAGTCTAGAGCGATTCGTGAAGCTCATCCACACCCTTCCCCGACAGGGTAGCTGCCGAACTCGTCTCAACTCAGGAACCGTTCCGCGCCGCGTGCCACCGTTGAAGTTCCGCCCCCTTGTCGATATTATGACGGCCTGGGCCAGCCGATGACGCAACTTCAGCCGGGCCCGAATACAACAACCTAAACGAGCGAGTAAGCATCTCGTCCGCTGTGCTGAGTCTGGGGCGCGTGGACGCATAAGGGGAGATTGCTATGCGACGAATTATCCTGTCGTCCATCCTGACGCTGTCTGCGTCGTGGATTTTGGTTGCGCCGGTGCAGGCAGCCACCGTCCAGTTAGTTGGCGATACGATCATTTACGAATACGACGATGCGCAGGCGGCACTGGCCCTGTTCGGGACTCCGACGATCGTCGGCGACGCGGTCCGTTTCCTTCCGCCTTCTTTTCGCGCCGAGTCCATCGACGGTGCGGGGACCGACCTGGTGACCGCGAACTTCATCTTCGACAGGGTTTATTCCATCGGGGGCGGCGA
>JABAOG010005275.1_pt2 | contig 10906 bp, 13 predicted proteins | sample 7062131 | NCBI WGS metagenome assembly JABAOG01 (sample SAMN14538629, study PRJNA623070) | marine sediment metagenome | biome: marine biome [ENVO:00000428]; feature: marine pelagic biome [ENVO:01000023]; material: deep marine sediment [ENVO:00002113] | place: India: Arabian Sea | collected... | reverse complement strand
TATTCCGGATCGACAACCATTCTCACATATCTGCGCGGAAACGGACTGGCAAAGTCGACCAGTTGCCGCGTCAGATGGATCGACATCACGGCCCGCAGCCAGTCGGACATGAGCAGATAGGCCTTGAAGACCGAGAGCACCCAGTCGTGCCCGCCTGCCGCGATTTCAGGATTGAGCTGGGCTCCGAAGGCGTAGAAAGGGCTCTCCCTCGTGCCCGCTGCGCCCGCCTCCCGCAGGGCGCCGACAAGGGCGTCGAGGCGTTCCAATTCTGCGATCTCGACAGGCGGGCAGATGATTTCGCAGGGCATGACCAGAGAACTGACATCGCCGAACAGCGCCCGCAATTCGCTCTGGAAACCACTCAGGAGTTGGGTGAGCGCGTCCTCCGTACCAGTCGCAAGAGCAGCTTGCGAGGAGGAACGGTGCGCGTACTGGGTATCGAGCTCGCAGGTGAAGCGCCCCATCGAGGTGTCCAGAATGTGAAAGCGGTGGGGATCTTCCTCCTCGATCCGGCCGCCGAACAGGGAGCGGACGATTTCCGCGCCCTCATGCGCCGACACGGCCGCGAATTCCAGTTCAATGCCGACGTGCCTCAGCTTGCCATCGGCGGTCAACAGGCGTGGCGGCGGTTTGAGAGTATGCGGTCTAATCATCGTAAGTCTGTGGGTGGACGAAGGCGCCTAGACTCGCCGAGCGGCATATCATGCCAAGGTTCACCTCATGCACCCCTTTGTCATTCTTTCCCGTTTATCTTCCTTGGTCGTCCCAATAGGTCACCGGGTCCGGAAGCCTGTGCAGGAACCTTTCACGGCAGCCGCCGTTCCATCAAAAGACGGAACTAACCTTGGCGAGACCGATCAGCGCCGTGATGCCGTCTATATGGAGAGGAGGGTCGCGATTTCGAAGCACGAAACCGGAGCAGAACGGCCTGTCTATATTGTCGATGGCTTGCGCACGCCCTTTCTCAAAGCACGTGGCGAACCGGGGCCGTTTACGCCGGGCGATCTGGCGGTGCAATGCGGCCGCCCGCTCCTGGCCCGTCAACCGTTTCCCCCCAGCGCCTTCGATGAGGTGGTGATTGGCTGTGCCAATCAGATCATGGACGAGATGAACGTGGCGCGCGTTGCGGCGCTCCGCCTCGGCTGCGGTACGCGCACGCCTGCATGGACCGTGCATCGCAATTGCGGGTCGGGCATGCAGTCTATAGATGCGGGCTTCCATGCGATCCGCAGTGGGAGGATGGATCTGGTCCTCGCCGGAGGCACCGAGGCGCTCAGCCATGCGCCGCTGGTGTTGCGCCGCGAAGCCGTTTCCTGGCTGGCATCATGGCGCAGGGCGGGTATTGCCGATCGCACACGCCTGCTCGGCGACATTGAAACCAAATTTTTCGCACCGGTCGTGGGGCTCGAACGGGGACTGACCGATCCGGTCAGTGAACTCAATATGGGACAGACGGCCGAAGTGCTGGCGCACCGTTTCGCCATCACGCGACGGGAAGCCGATGAATATGCCGTTGAAAGCCACCACCGCCTCGACCGGGCGTGGGCGGAGGGCTGGCTCGACGACGAGGTAGAGCCGATGTTCGACACGGATGGAACGGTTTACGAGCGCGACGACGGCATACGCCCCGACAGCACGGTTGAGAAACTGGCGGGGCTCAATCCCGCGTTCGAAAAGTTCGGTGATGTCACCCCGGGCAATTCCAGCCAGATTACCGACGGGGCCTGCTGGGTCATTCTGGCCTCCGAACAGGCGCTTGAGGAATGGAATCTGAAGCCGCGCGCACAAATCCGCGATAGCGAATGGGCGGCGCTGGCGCCGGAGATCATGGGGCTGGGCCCGACACTCGCCGCGACCCCCGTCGTTGTCCGCAATGGGCTCAGCCTGGCGGATATCGACCTGTGGGAACTCAACGAAGCCTTTGCGGCGCAGGTGCTGGCCTGTTTGCGCGCATGGGAGGACGACGCCTATTGTATCGAGGTACTGGGTCTCGACTGCGCCTTCGGGCAGATCCAACGCGACCGCCTCAATGTGGACGGGGGCGCAATCAGCCTCGGCCACCCGGTCGGCACCAGCGGTACACGGATCGTTCTTCATCTCATTAATGCCATGGAACGGCTCGGCGGCGGACTTGGCGTTGCCACCGAATGCATCGGCGGCGGACAGGGTGGGGCCATGCTGGTGGAGATGTCCTCATGACCCNNCCGAAGATGACGTCGTGTGGTTCATACTCGACAAGCATGGCGTACGGGCCAACACATTCGATCGCGAAGTTTTCGAGGAACTCGATCACCTGCTGACCCGGGCGGAGGCTGCCCAACCCAAGGCGGCCGTGTTCCGTTCGGCAAAGCCTGCCGGCTTCGCCGCGGGGGCAGACTTGAAAACCTTTCGGGACATCCGGTCGGCCGGGGATGTGCGCCAGGACATCGCCGACGGGCATGCCCTGATGGATCGGATCGCCACCCTGCCCATGATCACCATTGCGGTCGTGCATGGTCATTGCGTTGGCGGCGGCCTGGAGCTGGCGCTGGCGTGCGACCGGGTCATTGCGCGCCGCGACGCCTCGATGGGGTTCCCCGAGATTCGGGTCGGGCTGCATCCCGGTCTTGGCGGTACCGGGCGCCTCACGCGCCGGATTTCGCCCGTGGAAGCCATGAAGATGATGCTGTCCGGCAGACCGGTTAATGCGCGCAAGGCCTATTCGCTCGGACTCGTGGACGCCGTGTGCGAGGAGCGCCATGTCGCCAATGCCGTCAGAGAGGCGGTGGCGGGCAGGATCGAGCGCCGTGGCGGCGGTCCCACCATAACGGCCATGAATCTGGGCGTCGCGCGGCCCGCGATCGCGAAGCGTCTGGAATCGGAAACCCGCAAGCGGGCGCGAAAAGCGCACTATCCGGCACCCTACGCGCTCATCGATCTGTGGCGGGAGCATGGCGGCAGCGAGCGGGAGATGCTGGGTGCCGAAATCGACTCGTTCGCCAATCTTCTGCCCACGGACACGGCCCAAAATCTCATCCGCGTGTTCTTCTTGCGTGAAAAACTGAAATCTCTTGGCGAGACGGAAGAACGCAGGATCAGTCATGTGCACGTTGTGGGCGCCGGCACAATGGGTGCAGAGATCGGCGCCTGGTGCGCCTTGAAGGGCAAGCAGGTGACGATCGCCGATCCGGACCGGAACGCCCTCGGCCGTGCGGTTCGTTCCGCGGCGGAATTGTTCGAAAGCAAGCTCAGCGGTGCGGCGCGCAAGGCGGCCCTCGACCGTTTCATGCCCGATACGAGCCAGCTGGGCCTGCGGCGGGCGGATCTGATCATTGAGGCGGTTCCGGAAAAGGCCGAACTCAAGCAGGAAGTCTACCGGGAATGCGAGGCATGGATAAAGGATGGCGCACTCATCGCCACCAATACGTCCAGCCTCCCGCTCAATGAATTGTCCCGTTCCTTCCAATCACCGGAGCGTTTTTTCGGGCTGCACTTCTTCAACCCGGTNNGTACGTCACCGCAGAGTCTCGCAGCCGCGCGCTCCTTTGTCGCGTCCATCGGGCGACTGCCCGCGCCAGTGCGTTCGGCGCCCGGATTCCTCGTCAACCGTGCGCTTACCCCTTATCTGATGGAAGCGTTGGTGCTGATCGACGAGGGGCATAAGCCGGAACTCATCGACAAGGTGGCGGAGGAATTCGGCATGCCCATGGGGCCGGTGGAAGTGGCGGACCGGGTCGGGCTCGACATCTGCCTTCAGGTCGCCACCGCGCTCAGGGACATGATCGATCGTCCGATGCCGGAAATTCCGGGCTGGTTCCGGAGAAAAGTGCAGGACAGGCTGGGGAGTTGGGCCTCAAGACCGGCCGGGGCCTTTACAGCTACAAGGACGGAAATCCGCAGAAATCGAGCGTGGATGAAACTCACGAGGCGTCGATGCAGGACCGCCTGATCCTGCCGATGATCGACGCCTGCGTGGAGTGTCTGGCGGAGGGCGTTGCCGCGGACGAGGAGGTCGTGGACGGAGCCATGATCTTCGCCACCGGCTTTGCTCCCTTCCGCGGCGGACCGCTCGCCTATGCCCGCCGCCGTGGATTTCGGGAAATTCGGGAAGCGCTCTCAAGCCTGTCGGAGACAGTTGGCGAGCGGTTTCGGCCCCATGACGGCTGGTCACGGCTGACCGGAGAGACGGAAGCCGGTTTCGCTGCTTCCTGAGGAGGCTTTCGGGCAGCCGCCTGCCCGGTCGCGTTATAACGCAGGCTGACGTAAACGTGGAAAGGAGAGGGTGATGGCCAGACGACACTCCAAACCGCCGGTGCAGATGCCGGAAATGACGGAAAGTCCGCAACCGGACGAGACGCACCTGAACGAACTTCTGGACGAGGCCCTGGAGGAGACGTTCCCGGCCAGCGACCCTCCGGCGATGCTCGAACCGAAATGCCGGGGGGACCGATGACGGTTCCGCCCGAGGCGCGATGTTTCGACGTGGAGGCAGCGAGATATGACGACCAGCACGGTTGGCCGGGCGGACGTGGTCCGGATGTTTGGTGACATCGAGGATCACAAGATCGTCGAGATTCTGGCGACAGGCGCCAGCGCTTCGGAGCTGGAGGAGGCGGCGGCCTATCTGGTGCGTGAGGACGACGTCATGGGCGAGCTTCGCCGGCCGCTGACCGGCAGGGCGGCGCGCGTCTATGAGATCGTCCACCGTGAGCCGGACGAAGTGGACGAAGATTCCGCCCGCAGATAATCCGGGAGTCGGTGCGGGCCGCCGCCGGATAAACAGGATGATGCCTCCATTGACCCGCGCGCTTAGACGCCAGTTCATGGCGACGCTGGCGTGGAGCGCCGCCGGCCTCGGCATGGCGTCTGCATCCGGTGGACGCGCAGCCCCGGAATCACGCGGTGCGCATCGTCTGCGGGACTCCGATACCGTCACGTTGTTCCTGTGCGGAGATGTAATGACCGGGCGCGGCATCGACCAGATTCTGCCGCATCCGGGTGAACCGCATATTTGTGAGCCGTGGCTGGCATCGGCGCTCGCCTATGTGGACCTGGCGGAAAAGGCGAATGGTCCGGTTTCACGCCCTGTGGACTTTTCTTACGTCTGGGGCGACGCCCTTCCGGAACTGGAGCGCGCCGCGCCCGATGCCCGCGTCATCAATCTGGAAACGAGCGTTACGGCGCGCGGCCATTGTGGGGGCCGGGGCATCAGCTATCGGATGCACCCGGCCAATCTGCCCTGTCTGACTGCGGCCGGCATCGACTGCTGCGTGCTGGCGAACAACCACGTGCTCGACTGGGGGCAGGCGGGGCTTGACGACACGCTCCGATTCCTGCCGGATGCCGGACTGAAAATCGCAGGTGCGGGCCGAAATCTCAACGAGGCCATGGCGCCTGCCATTCTGAATTTGCCGGGCGGAAACCGAGTGCTGGTGTTCGCCGCCGGGGTCCCCTCAAGCGGTATTCCGCGCCGCTGGGCAGCCGCGGACGGGCATCCGGGGGTCAATTATCTTGGCGATCTGTCCAGGGACACCCTTGCCGCAATTTCTCGAAACGTGCGCCGCCGTAGACGGAGTGGCGACGTCGTGGTGTTTTCCCTGCACTGGGGCGGTAACTGGGGTTGGGAAGTGCCAGCCGGCCAGAGGCGATTCGCCTACGGATTGATTGATGAAGCGGGCGTCGATATCGTGCACGGTCACTCCTCCCATCACGTCAAGGGCATCGAGGTCCACAACGGCAGACCCATCTTCTATGGTTGCGGCGACTTCCTTAACGATTATGAAGGCATAACCGGATANNCTCATGTATTTCCCTAGCGTCTCGGCGTCCGGCGGGCATCTCGTTCGTTGCCGGATGGTTCCCTTACGCATTCGAAACCTTAGGCTGAACCGCGCGTCCCGCGAGGAAACGGATTGGCTCCGGCAGACGCTGAACCGCGAGGGCGAGCAGTTTGGGACGGCCGTCCATAGAGGCAAGAATGGCGATTTGTTTCTTGACTGGGGCCCTGACCCGATACGCCTCTCGCGCCGCATTTCGAGAGCGGTCATCCGGAACGTTGTGCGTGCCCGCTTCGTTTCATTGCTTGCCAGTCTGGCGTGAATGCCGGGCCCAGTTTCCGCCCCTGCGGCGGTTCACCTTCCAGCAAGGGACACTGCACATGGACACTCTCAAAGAGCTTCTCCACCACTTCATCAAGGACATGTACTACGCTGAAAAACGAGTGGTCAAAGAGTACGACGAGATGTCGAAAAAGGCCGACTCGGATCAGTTGCGCCAGCTTCTGGAAATGCATCGNNCGAGCTGCTTGGCGCCCAGCCCAGCGGAACGACCTGCGAAGCCATCGACGGCATCCTGGAAGAGAATCGCGAAGTGTTCACAGCTTCGGACGCGGACAATGTCCGCGATGTGGGAATCGCGGCGTCTGCGCAGGCGATCGAACATTACGAAATTACCCGTTATGGTACCCTGATCGCCTGGGCGAAGCGGCTGGATATGGATGAAGCGGCCAAGCTTCTCCACGAAACGCTCGAAAGACACAAGATGGCGGACCGCAAGCTGACCGAGTTGGCGGAAAGTTCACTCAACAAGATGGCCGCCTGAGCGCGCCACGCTGCCGGGCTGTCCGGGATGGTCCGGCAGCGAGAAGGAACTTGTCCGACCGCCTGTGGTTTCGTGATTCTACGGGAAAGGCCGAAGGGAGCGCGCCGTCCGGCGTCGGACTACAACGTGCAGAGGACATTCGGATGCCCACCTACATCATGCTGACGCGGCTCAGCCATCAGGGGCTGTCGTCGCCGAGCTCACTGGAAAATCTGTCCCGCGAGGTCATGGAACGTATACGGATCGAGTGCGAAGGCATCGAATGGAGGGCGAGCTACGTGGTGCTTGGCCCCGCCGACTATGTGGATATTTTCGAGGCGCCCGATAACGACATGGCGGTCAAGGTCGCGACCATCATTCGCACTTTCGGCCACGCCACCACGGAAATCTGGCCGGCGACAGANNTCGTTCGCTATCTGCCGCCGGCGCCCGTATCGGGTTGAAGAAAGCCGGCGGCACGATTCAATCGACCCGCCCTCTTCCGGCATTCCCGGCGCCCCGTCATGTGGAGCATCACTCCGTTTGGCGCTGCTCCGCCTCGGCCTCGTGCAACAGGGCTTCCGCCCGGGCGAGAAATGTTCTCACTTCCTCGTCCGATGTCTGACGGAAATCGCTGTAATGAAGACCGATAGCGATGAACGGCTCGGGCGTTTCGAGGCACAGAACCTCGTCTGCCTCCTCTTCGAGCAGCTGCACGGCCTCGGCCGGCGCAACGGGGACGGCAAGCACCAGTTTCCTTGGATTCTTGCGGCGCAGGGCACGCAGAGCTGCGCGGATGCTGGCTCCGGTGGCAATGCCGTCGTCGACGAGGATGGCCGTGCGGCCTTCGATAGGCACCGCTGCACGGTCTTGAAGATAGCCGGTGCGCCGCCGTTCGATTTCCTTCAGCTGGCGCGGGATTTCCGCATCCAGAAAATTTTGGTCCAAGCCCGTCACGGCCGAAATTTCCTCGTTAACGACCACTTCCGGCTCATCGCCGTTTACCACGGCCGCCAGCGCCAGTTCCGGCTGGTAGGGAACGCCGATCTTGCGTACCAGCACCAGATCGAGCGGCGCGTGAAGGGCCTGCGCGATCTCGAAGNNAAGCACAACCGGCTCCCCGTAATCTTTTTCCCGGAGTATTCGCGCCAACCTGCGCCCGGCCTCCGTCCGATTGGCGAAACCTGTAAATCTGGTCATGGCGCCTGTCCTTCAAAATGAGACTCGAACCATTGTGCGGTCTTTTCCACGACCTTGCCCAGAGCACCGCGTTCCTCGAACAGGTGTGTGGCGCCGGGAATGATTTCCAACCGTTTCTCGCATTTCAGCGCATCGAGGGCCTGTTCATTGAGTTCGATAACGCCATAGTCGTGCCCGCCGACNNGGCGCGCGCACTTGCGCCAGCAGGTCACCGGCAAGATCGGGCCGGCCGCCGCGCGAAACCACCGCAGCCACATCCTCAGGCATTTTTGCGGCGCCCGACAATGCGGCGGCCGCTCCGGTGCTGGCTCCGAACAGGCCGATGCGCATTTTGTGCAGGCTGTCTTCATTCCGGGCCCAACCTATGGCTTCCGTTACGCGCTGGCCCAGCAGGGGGATGTCGAAGACGTTAACCCGATCCGACGCTTCTTCCGGCGTCAGCAGGTCGAACAGCAGGGTTCCCATGCCGTGGATGCGCAGCCGTTCGGCCACATAGGCGTTACGCGGACTGAAGCGGCTGCTTCCGCTGCCGTGGGCGAAGATTACGAGGCCGACCGCCCCTTCCGGCATGGTGAGGAATCCTTCCAGTTCCGGCGGCCCGATCCGGACAATGCGCGTGGTTTCATGGTGATTGGTCATAGTGCTGCAAACTCCGTCCGGCGCCCTGAGCGGGCGATGAACCAAACAACCTGAGCCGTCCGGATATGTCGCGCATTGACCCGGGTCAACCGACCGGCGCATTTGGCCGTGCACAGTGCGCCACGGGGATGCGCATCGCAGGATGACAGGATATGAGCGAAGGGCCGACATTCGTACCATCCCGGGACGGCATATCGACCGCGGACCGGGTCCAGGCGCTGAGCTCACCGGCGATCTACCCTCAGTCTCCTGAGGAGGTCGTCGTCCGGGAAACTCATATGTCCTGGGTCTTCCTTGCCGGCGCCCACGTTTACAAGCTCAAAAAGCCGGTAAAGTCCCGTGTCCTCGACTTCAGCACCGTGCGGGCGCGCGAAATCAATGCGCGCCGAGAAGTAAGTCTGAATCGCCGCCTCGCTCCGGATGTTTACTATGGAATTGTGCCGCTCACGGAAGAAAGCCCGGGTCGCCTCGCGCTGGCCGGCCGGGGCCGGGTGATGGACTGGCTCGTGCACATGCGGCGGCTTCCCGAGGCTGCGATGCTCGATGTCGCGATCGGCGCCGGCACGGTGTCACACGAACGGATGGACGATCTTGCGGATCGCCTGGCAGTCTTCTACAGACGTGCTGAACGAGCCGACATTGCGCCCGCAGCCTATGCCGCGCGCTTCGAGCGGGAACTGACGGCAAGCCGGGATCTTTTGTTGCACTCCCCGTTCTCGCTGGATGCCGGAATCGCACCGACGCTCGACCGGGTGAGTTCTGCCCTGCGCCATATCCGCTCTCTGTTGGCGCACCGGGTAAGGAGAGGCCATGTGGTTGACGGGCATGGCGATTTGAGGCCGGAGCATGTGTGCCTCCTGGAACCCCCCGTGGTCATCGATTGCCTCGAATTCAACCGGGAACTCCGGCTGGTGGACCCCTTCGATGAANNATTCGCCCCCGCCTGATCGATCATTGCGCGCAAGCCCTGAACGACCGTCCGTCTCAGGCCCTGATTGCTTTCTATACGGCCTTTCGCGGCGTCGTCCGGGCCCGTCTCGCACTCGCCCATCTGCTGGAGCCGGATGCAGCGACGCCGGAAAAATGGCCGCCTCTGGCGCGGCAATATCTGGAGATTGCCGCCGAGGCTACATCCCGTCCTCCAGCAGGCTGACCACGGAACCGCCGTCATGGCAGCGGCGGATCGCCTCCGCGAAGAGCGGCGCGGCGCTGACGATCTCGACATGTTCATTCACGGTTTCCGGCGGGAGCCGGAAGGGCGGCACCGTGTNNGCCGCATTACCCGTAAACAGTCCATGCGCGGCGAAGGCGTAGACGGTCCGCGCGCCCGCCTCTCTACAGGCCTGCGCTGCCCGGGTTATCGTGCCCCCCGTACTGATGAGGTCATCGATCACGAGGACGGCGGTGCCGTTTACGTCGCCTGTGAGATGTGTGCCCGTGACTTTCCCGGCGCTGCGGCGCTTTTCCATGTAGGCGCCGTTAACGGGCCGGCCCAGCATGGATTCGAAGATTTCGCGGAAGAGCTGCGCGCGCTTCACGCCGCCGGGATCGGGTGAGGCCACCGTCACGTCCCGGCCGCCGACCAGTTCGAGGGCGCGCCCGGCGAACAGGCGGCGCGTGTCCAGGTGTTCCGTACGGCAACGAAATGCGTTCTGGAACGCGGCGATGTTGTGGACATCGAGCGTTATCACGGCGTCCGTACCCGCGGCCTCCAGAATTTGGGCCATATAGCGCGTGGTCACGGGATCGCGCGGCTTGGTTTGCCGGTCCTTGCGCGCATAGGCCAGATAGGGCGTGACCGCCGTGACGCGGCGCGCGCCGTTCTGGCGCATGGCGCCGATGAAGAACAGCAGGCGGACCAGCTTGTCGTTTCCGCTTTCATCGGGGCCGCCATACAGGCTTTGGATGACATAGACATCGCGCCCGCGCACGGAAACCAGCGGACGTGCCTTGTGCTCGCCATCCTCGAAAGTGCGCTCCTCGTGCGGGTCCAGTTTGCGGCCCAGGGCGGCGGCGACGCGCGTGCCGAAGTCTCGGGTCTGGTCGAGGGCGAAAAGGCGCATGCGGTGCTCCCGTTCGGGGCGTTCACGGGCAATCGAAAGGGTGCGGCGGGTCGTCTCCCTATTAGAACAATTTCAATCCCGGGGCTTTCTACTCGCTTAACCCCCATTTCTCACAGTGGGCTCTGCAACCGCTCCATCCGGCCATTACGGAAATGACGCTAACAAGCCTCTCATGGATATACGCTTGGCCGCTTTGGGCGACCGGGCTCTTGATCCTGGCAATCTTTCTGCTCGCCATCGAGATTGGCCTGCGCAAGGGGCTGCGTTTGTATCGCCTCGACCGGGAAGCCGCGGAGGCAGTCCGCGGAGACGTCGCCATTACGGCTCTGCTGTCCCTGCTTGGCCTTCTGTTGGCATTCACCTATGCCTTCGGCCTGAGCCGGTACGACAAGCGCAGGGAGGCAATCGTCAGTGAAATCAATGCGCTCGGCACGGCTTTCGACCGG
>JABAOG010000535.1_pt1 | contig 10906 bp, 10 predicted proteins | sample 7062131 | NCBI WGS metagenome assembly JABAOG01 (sample SAMN14538629, study PRJNA623070) | marine sediment metagenome | biome: marine biome [ENVO:00000428]; feature: marine pelagic biome [ENVO:01000023]; material: deep marine sediment [ENVO:00002113] | place: India: Arabian Sea | collected... | reverse complement strand
CAGGTAGATGGTCATGATCCGTCCGTTGCCCACGATCACCGCCGTCCAGACCCGTGGTCGCTGCAACCATTCCGTCACCGGCCGCCTGACGGCGAGAATGATGCCGAACTGGAGCGCGGCGAGCGCGGCAAGAGCCAGCGTCGGAGGAAGGGTATTGGTGACCTCGGCGCCGGGAACGCCCACCATGCTGACCGGGTAGGGACCGGCGAAGGTGAGCCCGACGAGACCTGCGAGTCCTGCGGCGGCGACAAGACCGGCACCCCGGAGTGTTGCCGGCACAGATCCACGCTGCCATCGGATGCCGAGCTGATGAATCCCCAACCACACGGCGATGAAGTTCAGCACACCCACCGCAGGCACCGCCAGGCCGTGGTGCAGGCCGTCGACGACCGCCGCGATACCGAAGAGAGAGAACGTGACCGCCCACCCGAACCGTTCGTCGAGTCCGACCATCGANNACGACCTGCGTACCGGTACGCAGCAACTCGGCGTCGACTCCAACCTGCAGCAAGAAGAAGGCTGCAGCGGCCCACACGGCAGCGAACACCACCGTCGGTCGTATGAGACGTGCCGTCCGCCCCTGCAACCAGTCCCGATAGGAGACGCCCCGGCGGCGCGCCGACGTCCACGAACCCGCATTCGCGAACCCGCCGACGATGAAGAACACCGGCATGACCTGGAGGATCCAGGTCAGGTAGTGGGTCCAGCCGGCCTCGGCCAGGATGTGCGAGATGTGCAGCTCTCCGTCGTACCACACGACCGCCATGAGCCAGTGTCCGACGACGACCACCGCGATCGAGAACAGGCGCAAGAAATCGATGTAGCGATCGCGCTGTGGCGGCGTCGCGGCGGCCAACTCTCCTGCCTTCGACCATTGCACAGGTTCCTCCTCCTTCGTCCGCCCCATCAGATCACACGATGAACCCGGAGACATCGGGCATCAACCCTGAACACCGCTCGGGGTTCCCGGACTCCGGTCGTGCCCCGAGCCGCGCACCCAATCGCGGGACGGGCCACTAGCGTTGAATCCGGAACAGAAAGGAGCCTCGTGCGGTTCCGATTGATCGTTGTCTCGCTACTGCTGCTGGCGGTAGTGGCGCCGGCCGGCGCCCAAACCGTCGAATGCCCCGAATTCCGCGGAATCACCTGTGAAGGTGCCGTCACCGACACGGCGGGCGTCATCCGCGACGACGCCGCCCTCGAAGAGGCCGTCGGCAGAACCGTCGCCACCTACGGGCACGAGATCGCCGTCGTCGTCGTCGACGGCACTGGTGGCGGATCGGTGGAGGACTTCGCCGTCGAACTCGGTGACACCTGGGGCGTCGGCGATCCGGAACGCAACGACGGAGTGGTGATTGCGGTCGATCTCGACTCGCGCATCACGACCGTGCAACACGGGAGTGGCCTCAACGAGGTTCCGCGCGACTTCGATTCGATCGCCGCCGTCGGCAACAGCTTCTTCGCCAACGGCGACTTCGACGCCGGATTGCTGGCCATCATCGGCGCACTGGACGAGGCATTCGCGGCGTTCGCGTCGGGAGAGACCCTGCCTTCCGACACCGATTCAGGTGACGGCGGAGGACTCAACCTCGGCATCGTGGGCGGAGCGGTCGGCGTGATGCTGCTCGGCGGACTGGGCGTGACCGGTGTGGCAGTTCGCAACAAGCGGAGATCCGAAACACGGCGCACCCGGAAGGAACTCATCGACGGGGAACTGGCCCGACTCGAGGTGGCAGGTCATGAACTGCCGCTGCTGAGGGACTTCCTCATCGACGTCGAAGTCACCGCCACCGATGCTCCGACTGCCGATGTCGTGCGCCTGCTGACCGACGTTTCGACGGTCCGGGCCCCGGAGGGCGGCCCGGCTTTGGAGGCGGCGCACCACCACCGCTTGCTGAACATCGTCGATCGAGACCGAATGTTGGAGGCGGCCGAAGTTCCTCTCGAGTTGAAGGTGGCCGATGAGCGAGACGTGCTCGAGGGAGCCGTGCAGACCACCGCCCGGGAGGCACTCGAAATCGACCTCGACGACGCCACCACCTTCGATGTGCGCCGGCAGGAACTGACGAGATTGGTCGACGGACTACGCCCATATCGGGTCGCCGAGGCACGCGCCAGGGTGGCCTCCTCGGTCGATCAGCGCCTGGTCGAGACCGATCTCGGCCACGTCATCTTGACCGACCTCGGCGAACGGGTGCTGAAGGCGGCTCCGGTGCTCCGCGACAAGGCACAGATCGGCGCGGCCATCTCCACCCTCGAGGATGCATACGCGGTAGCCACGGCGAAAACCGCGACCCTCGAATCGTTGTACGCAAAACTTCCGTCGTCGTCGGCGCGACCTGCGGTCGCAGCTGCACTGGCCGACGTCGACCCTGATGCCGACCGAGCCTTCACCCGCTACGAGAAGGTACGGCAAGAACTGGAGGAGAAGGGCACGGCCCTCACCGACGACGGGCTCGAGGTCGCCGCGGTTGCAGCGCTCCTCCTCCTCAACCGGGACGAGGAGTCGGTCCCCGAGTTCATCGCCGCCTACAAGCGCAACCGTGACGAGGACCTCACCCCCTCCGAGGCAGTGGAGTACGCCCTTGCCGGTCTCTCCAACCCGCGCCGGGTGGCGGCGGTTCGAGAAGAGTCCAAACGACTCGGGCTGCCGGTGGCGATCACTGCTGCCCTCCTGGAGCGCCGCACGGACGGCGTTGCCGTGTACCACGAACTCCTCGATGAGCTGGCGGAGGCCGGAATGACGGGGGACACGCGCAGAACGATTGCCGGCATCCTGGCCGTGTCGCTCGAGCCGGCACAGGCGCTGCGAAGGTGGACCGAAGCCAGGGAGGAACTCGCCGCCCTGGGTCTGGAGGGATCGTATGCAGACATCGCCGCTGCCTTTGGCGCCTCCGACCCGCGCGGGCCCCGTGAGTTCGCGCTGGCCTACGCCGCCCAGAGGCAGGCGCTTGCACGGTCGTCCATCGAGGACGCCGACCGCTTCGCTCCGGAGCTCGCGCATGCAGGGACGTCGCGTCAGACCGACACCTGGACGGGCCGCCCCATCCCGAGTCGGTTCGGCACGTTCGATCCGTTCACACTGCTCTTCTACCACTGGGTCATCACCGGAGGCCATTCCGGCAGCTACGGCTGGGAGCCCATCTACCGGGACACGTCCTGGTCCAGTGACTCCAACTCCTGGTTCGGTGGTTTCAGCGGCGGAGGGTTCGGCGGAGGCTCCGGTGGCAGTTCCAGCTGGGGCGGGGGCGGCTGGAGCTCCGGCAGCTTCGGAGGGTTCTCCGGAGGCGGCTTCTCAGGAGGCGGCGGCGGTTCCAGCGGCTGGTAGACCCGCCACTCGCACGTCGCGTTCGATACCCTGGGGGTGGGACTCAATGGAGGTACGCGATGGCGACCGTAGGCGACATCCTCGCCGGCAAGGGATCACTGGTCCACCGAATAGCACCCGATCGCACCGTCTTCGAAGCGATCCAGACGATGGTCGACAAGAACTGCGGAGCGCTACTGGTGATGGAGGGCGACGAGATCGTCGGGATCATCACCGAACGCGACTACCTGCGCCGAGTGGCGCTGGAGGGCCGCACGTCGAGGGAAACGACCGTACGGGACATCATGAGCGCCCCCGTGGTGTACATCGAGCCTTCAGACGGCATCGAGGCGGCGATGGCGTTGATGACCGACCGGCGAATCCGGCACCTTCCGGTGGTGGACGGCGGTTCACTCGTGGGGCTGGTATCGATCGGCGACCTCGTGCGCTACCAGTCCAGAGAGAAAACCTTCCAGATCAAGTACCTGGAGGACTACATCTCAGCACGATAGATCTCACCCGGTCGAACCCTTCCAGGGATCGCCGTCGAAGGATCGAGCGCGTTCCGCCACTCCCCGCCGCGTGATCGGATGCTGCTCTTCCCACGCACGGAGCTGCGCCAGGCGCTCCTCCGGATCGACGGTTGATCCGCCTGTCCCGACGGGATGTTGATCTGCATTGGACCGTCCGCGCCTCCGAATCGCCTCGCGGCGTTCCCTCGACTCCATGACGTGCCGGCGCCGCTCGCGACGACGTCCTCCCGCCGCCACCGACCGGGCCGCGATGACACACAGCGCAGCGACCGAACCCCACCAGGCGAACGCGGCGAGAGCGAATAGCAGCAGCATGAACGCCGACAGGACGCTGAAGATCTCCACGTAGTCCTCGTCGTCGTTGAGAAAGGCGATGCCTGCGCGGATGGCGAAAACCGTCCCGAAACCTGCCGCCGCCAGCCCCCAGCCCAGGGCCATCGCACTCATGCCACCCGAGAATGCCCTGGTCACGCCGAGCATCGCTGCGACAACGGCCGTGAGCAACAGCGCCGTGGTGATCTCACGAAATCGACTCCAGACGTCCACGAGGTAGTGTCGGCATCACAGGAGGATGCTTGAAGCTCATTGAATGCGTTCCGAACTTCAGCGAGGGAAGAGATCGCGCCGTCATCGACGCCATCGCCGGTGTCGCCGCAGGTGTCGACGGCGTTCGACTACTCGGCGTCGAGCCCGGAGCGGCGACGAACCGCACGGTGGTGACCTTCGCCGGACCGCTGGAAGCCGTCGAAGAGGCCGCGTTTCAAGCCATCTCCACCGCGTCGGAACTGATCGACATGAGGTCGCATCATGGTGAACACCCCAGGATGGGAGCGACCGATGTCTGCCCCTTCGTGCCGCTCGAAGGTGCCACGATGGAGGACTGCGTCGCCGTCGCCCGGCGTCTGGGAGCTCGCGTTGGTGATGAGCTCGGCATCCCCGTCTACTTGTACGAGTACGCCGCCGGGGACGGACGGCGATCGCTGGCCGACGTGCGCCGCGGCGAGTATGAGGGCCTCGCCGACCGGGACGACCCGCCAGACTTCGGGCCGACGTACAACGCCGCCTCGGGTGCCACCGCCATTGGAGCCCGGCAGTTTCTCATCGCCTACAACATCAACCTGAACACCACCGATCGCCGGATGGCACATCGTGTTGCCCAGGCGGTGCGCGAACTCGGTACCCCCAAACGCGACGCCGGCGGGTCGATCCTCAAGGATGCAGACGGCAAGACGGTCTTCGAGCCCGGGCGTTTCAAAGAGGTGAAGGGGATCGGCTGGTACATCGACGAATACCGGAGAGCACAGGTATCGCTGAACCTCACCAACTTCGAGGTGTCACCGCTCCACGAGGTTTTCGAGGCAGCGCGAGAGGAAGCGAACGCTCTAGGCCTGCGAGTCACCGGCAGTGAACTGGTCGGCCTCATTCCACGACGGGCCATCTTGGCGGCCGGCGATCACTTCCTTGCACGGCAGGGCGCCACCAGCGCCGTCCCCGAGGACGACCGCATTCATGCGGCGGTGCTCTCGCTCGGACTGGAGGAACTCGGAGCTTTCGATCCGTGGGCGAAGATCGTGGAGTACGCGTACCACGGAAAGGCCGCCGGGCTGACGGCCGGACCCGTCGACAGGTTCCTCGACGGTGTCTCCCGGGCCACCCCCACTCCCGGCGGTGGAAGCGTCGCGGCACTGCTGGGTTCGCTGTCGGCGGCACTGACGGCAATGGTGGCCGGTCTCACCTGGTCGAAGTCGGAGGATGCCCGTTCCGAGATGGGAGCGGTCGGCACACGCGCACAGGAACTCAAGGCATGGTTCGCAGGCGCGGTCGAGCGGGATGCCGAGGCCTTCGACGCCGTGCTCACAGCCCGCCGGCTCCCGCGACAGACTCAAGAGGAGACCGAACGGCGTGATGCTGCGATCCGGACCGCCGATCTCGGAGCGGCCCTGGTTCCGCTCGAAGTGCTGGAACGATGCGTGGAAGCCCTCGGTCTGGCCCGGGCCGTCGCCGCCGGGGGAAGCCTGAGTTCGGTCACCGACGCCGGTGTGGGTGCCTGGAGCGCCCTGGCGGCAGCTGAAGGTGCCGCGCTGAACGTTCGCGTCAATCTGGAAGGCCTCGGTGACGGTGGGACGGAGCTCGCCGCCCGGGCCGACGCCGCGCTCACCGGGGCGCGCCAGCTCGCAGCCGACGTNNCGACGCCGACACCGCCATAGCGCTGGGCAGCGGCAGCGTCCCGGTTCTCGCCACACCGCGGCTCGTGGCCTGGCTCGAAGCTGCTGCCGTGGCGGCACTCTCCGGGTCACTCCCCGACGGCAGCACCACCGTCGGCACGCACATCGACATGCGACACCTGGCGGCAACCGCCGTGGGGAAGACGGTGCGAGCGTCTGCACGGGTCCGCTCCGTCGACGGCAGGACGATCGAGTTCGACCTCGAAGCCGACGACGACCGGACCAGGATCGCCGAAGGTGTACACACACGGGTCGTCGTCGACGAAGCCCGATTCCTGGNNCTCACCGAACGGACCTTCTGCGGCGGCATCGAGGAGCGCGGCGACGGGAACGACGCCGGTGAGGGCAACCACGGCACCAAGCGCCATGAGGGCCAGGTCGCCCTTCGCAACGCGCTCGTTGAGGTGTGAAGGGTCGAGGACCTCGACACGGGCCGGAGTCTCGAGCTCAGCGAACTCCGGCAGTGCATACACGGTGGCGCCGGTTGAGAGGCCGGCCAACCTCGCTCGCACCTTGCGGAATCCGTCTTCGGTGAGCACGACCAGGACATCCGGTGTGTCGCCGCCCGCGTAGTCGATCGGGGCAGGCGACAGCTTCAGCTTCGAGAGGCTGTGACCGGTCTTGACCGTCACCGGATAGTCGTCGCGTTGCGCCGCGTACAGACCCGACTTGATCGCCGCAACGGCGCCGATTCTCACCGCCGAACGTACGCGACCACCGGCCGATCCGGCGAATTCGATCAGAAATGGGTGCTCCAATGGGGAACTCCACTCGCCGGTGACCGGCTCCGGGCCGGCCGGCGGATTCCCGAACACCGAGTCCCCGGAGGAGCGCAGCGCTTTCGCGTACTCGCGGCGACCGGACCGATAGAGAACGCCGGTCTCGAATCCGAGCTGCTCGAGCGTGGCGTCGATCGCCCGGCGGGAGAACTGGTTGGACTTCACGTAGTAGGCGGTGCACAGCTCCCAGATGTCGAGCACAGCGAATGAGTCCGACCGGATGGCCTCGACGATGCGATCGGTGAGGTCGGCATCGAACGTGGTCCCTCGCCAGACGAATCCGGCTCCGTTGACACCCACGGTGGCACAGATGTCGAGAGGATGTTCGAGGTTGCCCCCAGGGGTGGTGACCGTGACTCCACCCTCCGGGGTCGTCGCCGAGTGTTGACCCCCGGTCATGCCGTAGTTGAAGTTGTTGAAGACCAGCACCGTGACGCCGATGTTGCGCCGGGCGGCGTTCACGAGATGAGTGCCGCCGATCCCCGTGCCGCCGTCGCCCATGACCACGATGACGGTGAGATCGGGTTGGGCGAGCTTGATCCCTGTGGCGTAGGTCACCGAGCGGCCGTGGAGACCGTGAAAGGCGCTCGTGACGAAGTACTGGTCCGACAGGCCGGAGCATCCGATGTCGCTGACGATCACCGTTCGAGCCGGGTCGACCTGCATTGCGACCAGTGCCGCGTTCAGATGATCGAGGATCGGTTTGTGTCCGCAGCCGGGGCAGAACGGGTACGGGCTGTCGTTGCGATAGGTCCCGAGCGGTATGACGGTCGTGGTACTCACCGCAACACCTCGAGGAAATCGGCAGGAGGGATCAGCGTTCCATCGTTGCGGTGGACGCCGACCACTTCGTGGTCCGGTCCGGCGAGCCGCTCGATCTCCCGCCGGTACTGACCATGGTTCAGCTCGGCGACGACGACGCGGGCATGGCCGTCGATTGCTGAACGAACCGCCTCCTCGGGTACCGGCCAGAGGCTTTGGACCGTCAGGGATGAGACGGATCGTTCCCGGCGGCGCGCTTCACGCACGGCTTCACGCATGGCCCCGGCGGTTATACCGTAGGAGATGAAGATCGTGTCGGCACCTTCGTCGAGATCGGCGGTGACGAGGTCGATCTCGTCCTGGTGATCGCGGATCTTCGCCACCAGGTGCTCGTTGAGGGCGCCGACGGTTGCGGGATCCTTGGTGATGAAGGCCCTTTCATCGTGGGTGGAACCTGTGAAGCGCACGGTCTCTCCCCCTCCGAACGTCGCCAATGCACCGACGGCGTCCGGAGGGTGGTACGAGTACGGAGGCTGGGGGCCTTCTGCAACCTCACGTCGCTCCCTGTCTCGAACGGAGATCGTCTCGTAGGCATCGATGTCGACGGTTGTCGCCGTGAGGTTCAGTTCCTTGTCGGTGAGCACGAAGACCGGACACCGAAACCGTTCGGCCAGATCGAACGCTCTCATCGTCAGTGAGTAGCACTCTGCGACCGACGATGGCGCCAGTGCGATGATCGGATACCCGCCGGCAGTCCCCCACCGGACGAACTGGACGTCCCCCTGCGAGGCGGTGGTGGCACCCCCCGTGCTGGGGCCGAGTCGCTGCACATCCACGATCACGAGGGGAACCTCTCCCATCACGGCCATACCGATGTTCTCGGAGTACAGGCTGATGCCGGGCCCACTGGTTGCGGTCATGGCTCGTGCGCCGGCGAGTGTGGCGCCGATGCACATGCCGATAGACGAGATCTCGTCCTCTCCCTGTATCGCCACACCGCCGACCTTCGGCATCTCACGGCTCATAGCAGTGAGAATCTGAGAGGCCGGTGTGATCGGATACCCGGCGAAGAAGTCGCAGCCTGCGGCGACTGCGCCCCGAACGATTGCCGTTGATCCATCGGTGAGTTCTCGCACGACAACATTGTCGTCGTTCCGGCGGGGGATGGCGTAGGGACCAACGGCCCGTCTGCTCACACGGTGGCCCGTAGCCGCTCGAGGAACCGGCTCTGTGCGGAACTGAGTTTGCGTTCGGCGGAATCGAGGTCGAACCATTCGGCGCGATCGACTTCGGGAAACTCCTCGAACCGACCCGAGCGCGGGGGCCACTCGATCGAGAAGGTATTCGACCGGATGGCAGTGACGTCGAGGTCGCCTTCGACGGCCCAGGCATGCACGACCTTCCCGGCGCGCTGGCGTACTGAGCCGAGCGATATCAAACCTGCACCGTTCAACGTCGAGCCCGTCTCCTCGGCGAACTCACGGATGGCCGCCGCCTCGGCGCTCTCCCCTGCGTCGAACTCCCCTTTGGGGATGCTCCAGGCACCTTCGTCCTTCCGGGCCCAGAAGGGCCCGCCCGGATGTACGAGCAACACCTCCAACCGGTTCGATCTGTGCCGGTACAGGAGAACCCCGGCGCTCTCCTTCATGCGCCCCGTTGCTCCTCTGCGAGCAGGATCGGCGTTTCGTTGCCGGGCCGGATTCCGCTGATGCTCTGGTAAAAGGCACGGAGTCGATCCATGTCGGCAACGACGTCGCCCGTCACCTGGATCGGCTTGCCCACCGTCGCCGTTCGACCCGGTCCGTCCACCGAAGCCGGCACGATGGGGACGCCGGCGGCCGAGGCGATCCGGTAGAACCCCGACTTCCACATCGTCCCCTTCGATCGGGTTCCCTCCGGGGCGATAACGAGAATCATGTCCTCGGCCGACTCGAAGGCTTCGACCACCGCATCGACGAGGCCTTCGGGCCGATCACGCCGGACCGGAATACCACCCAGACGCCGCATCACCCATCCGAACGGACCCCAGAACAGCGTGTGCTTGCCGATGAACCGGGCCCGCTTGCCGAAGTGGCCGAGGACGCCGAGGAAGACGACGAAGTCGAAGTTCGACGTATGCGGGGCTCCGAGCGCGATGAACTTCTTCTCGGATGGGAAGTCGCCCTCGATCTTCCATCCCCGGAGTTTGAGCCACATGGTCGAGAGGCGGTACATGTACAGATGATGGCAGGATCGATGCCCATGCGCGTCGACAACCGCCCGGAATTGCAGGCGCCCCGCCGAAGCGGGGCGCGCAGATGGGGTCGGAGTCGATTACTCGGCGACGCGGTCGCGCAGGCCCTTGGCCGGCTTGAACGTTGCGTACGTCTTGGCGGCGATCGTGATCGTTTCGCCGGTGGCCGGGTTGCGGCCCTGGCGTGCCGAGCGGGACTTCGTCCCGAATGTGCCGAAACCTGCGATCGAAACCTTGCGGCCCGCATCGAGCTCAACGGCAATGATTCCCTCGCCGGGCTCCGACGAGAAGATCGCGTCGACCACCTCGGCGGCCTTCGCCTGTGTCAGGTCCGTCTTCTTGGCGAGCTTCTTCGCCATCTCCGTTTTGTTCATCCACCCCTCCTAGAGGCTCGAAACTGTCGACGGTCCACTGCCGTCACAGGGTGACGATAACGAATCTGCAAGGAATTCAAGGGTAAATCGCGCACAAGGCCGACCATCTCCGGTTTGGAGCATCACCGGTAGCCTTGCCGCCAGGAGGTACACCGCTGCCCACCAGAGTCCTGCTTCGGATGCAACGTCGCGTTGCACCACTCCGCTGCGTAGCACCGGAGGGTTTCAGGATCGGGCAATACGATCCCGAAGATCATCACGAGGCGATTCCGCAGCTGTACGCGAGGTCCTTCGGGGACGACCCCTGGACCACCGACTGGGATTCGTTCGAGGAGTTCGACCCGAAGGGCGCCTTCGTTGCCTGCAGACAGGGGGCTCGTGCCTTCTGTGGCTTCGCCCTCAGCTTCCGTCGGGCCGACTTCGGGTACATCAGTGTCGTCGGCGTGGTGCCGGAATTCCGGCGGATCGGTATCGCCTCGGCGCTCGTCGGCTCGGCGGTCGACTACCTGGGCTCGATCGGGCTCGAGCTGGTTCGCATCGACGCCTGGGAGGACGCGCCCGCCGCCGTCGGCACCTACCGATCGCTGGGGTTCGAGATCTACGAGAGGCGGCTGGAGGAAGAGTGATGGACCATGCGGCTTGCGTGCCTCGGGGAGAGAATCCGTGGCATAGATCCTCTCCCCGAGGGCTTTG
>JABAOG010011661.1_pt1 | contig 10910 bp, 10 predicted proteins | sample 7062131 | NCBI WGS metagenome assembly JABAOG01 (sample SAMN14538629, study PRJNA623070) | marine sediment metagenome | biome: marine biome [ENVO:00000428]; feature: marine pelagic biome [ENVO:01000023]; material: deep marine sediment [ENVO:00002113] | place: India: Arabian Sea | collected... | reverse complement strand
TGTAGATCTCGTTGATATAGGCGTTCAGCAGGTCCTCCTTGTCGTAGTGCCACTCCAGGATGACGGCCATCGCCGCTTCGCGAATCTTGCGCCACAGGCTGCGCCGGTTGTCGAGGAAATAATTCTTGACCAGCTGCTGAGTCAGCGTGCTGCCTCCCTGGGTCACCTCGCCGCTGCCCACGTTGACGACGAGCGCCCGCAACAGGGCACGCGGGTCGATCCCGTGATGTGAATCGAAGCGACGGTCTTCGACGGCCTTGAGCGCCGCCGCAAGCAGGGCCGGCGACTGTTCGGGCGCCACGATCAGCCGATCCTCGCCGTGGGTCGGAAAGATGCTGCCGACCAACAGCGGGTCCAGGCGCGCGATCGGTATGTCGGCGTCGCCCTGAACGAGTCGCGTCAAACGGTCGCCGTCGAAACCGACATCGAGCCGCAGCGGAGGCTGCAGCTCGTCCCAGAAGCGAAATTCCCGGGTAACCAGCTCCACACCGCCGCTCGTGCGGCGGAACTGGCCCGGTCGGCCGGGCGGCTGCGCCGTGGGCCGATAACCGAGGCGTAGCAGTTCCCGTTCGAGCCGTTCGGGCGCGAGCGACAGACCCACGAACAGTTCCAGCGGTCGGGCGTACACCTGCGCGGGCAGATCCCAGCGCCGCCCGTCGAATTTTCGCGTGACGGTGAAATCGAGGTATAACAGCCAGCACAGCACGAGGATCAGCAGCGCAAGCAGGGCGGACAGGCGCGGCCGCCGTCGCACGGTTCGCAATATCGTTTGTGACCTGCTCACGGGCAATTGACCTTGCTATGGTGCATGCTGGCGGTTCACGTGGTCGCTACGGGGGATGGGCGGAATCTTGAGCAACTCGGTGCGTGTTTGCGGTCCGGCGGTCCTTGCCTGCGCCTTCCTGGGCGCGTGTTCCTGGCACGAGGGAACCCCGCGCGAACAGGGCGAATCCTATCAGCTGGAACCGGCTCCCGTCAGTCCGGTCGGCGAGATCGTTGCCCGGACCGCGACGTCCATGGTCGGATCCCCCTATCGCTTCGGCGGCGACGGGCCGGACGGGTTCGACTGCAGCGGGCTGGTATATTACTCCTATCGGGCAGCCGGGCTGAGCTTACCGCGCACATCGGCGCAGCAGTTTCGCGCCGCGAGGCCCGTCGCAATCGAGGAGGCAGTACCCGGAGACCTGCTGTTCTTCCGCTACGGACGCAAAGTGTCACACGTGGCCATTTACCTGGGCGACCAGCGCTTCGTGCACGCGCCGTCCAGCGGCGGTAATGTTGCAGTACAGAGCCTGCAGGAGGGGCATTACCGCGCGCGCTTTGTCGGGGCCCGACGCCCGCGCGCTGACCGGCATTCGGGGATATGAAGCAGGCGATNNGGCTACGCCGTCACGGCCTTGTGCCGGCGGCGCAACGAGGCGCTGGACGCGCTGCCCGTCGGCGTCTACGACGGGTATGACGTTACCGACCGGGCGGCTATCGAGGCATTTGCCGACACAGTCGAGACCGCCAGCATCGATCTATTGATCAACAACGCGGGCATTCTTCATAACGTCTCACTCGACAACCTGGATCTCGAATCGGTGCGGCGGCAGTTCGAGGTCAACGCGCTCGGTCCCCTGCGTGTGACCCACTCTCTGCTCCCAGCGCTGAAGCGAGGCGCGAAGATTGCCCTGATCACCAGCCGCATGGGCTCTATCGGGGACAACGAGTCGGGGGGTAGCTACGGGTATCGGATGTCGAAGGCGGCGCTGAACGCGGCGGGCGTTTCGCTGGCCAGAGACTTGCATGCGCGAGGCATCGCCGTCGCAGTCCTCCATCCCGGTTACGTCAGGACGGATATGACAGGACGATCCGGATTGATCGAGGCGGAGGAATCGGCGGCCGGCCTGCTCGAGCGCATCGATCGGCTCACGCTCGAGAGTTCGGGCGGCTTCTGGCACGCGAATGGCGAACGCTTGCCGTGGTGATCGGCCGCGGCTCGCCCGACGCGATATAATCGAGCGACATTCACGGGTGCGCGACGCTGCGGCAACGGCGCGGCCGAGCGACCACCGCGGAGCGATATGAGATGAATTTCGTCGATCGGATTGCGAAGGTGATGGAGTTTTCACAGACGTCGTTCGAGAACACGATGGATACGGTCAGGGAGGTCCATCAGTCGATCGTCGAGATCCCGATCAACATCGCGCAGGAACTCGGCTTTTCGGAAGAGAAATCGACTGCCATCAAGAACACACATCGACGGGTTCTGGAGGTGATTCACGGCGGCATCACCGATGCGTGCGGCGAAGTCAACCAGTACGTGGTCAAGCAGGCACAAGCCGTGAGTGAGCTTGCCAGTTCCCAATCACCACCGGCGAAGCCGACACTCGTGAACTGGGACGCGGAGAAGAAGAAAGCCGGCGCCAACTGAGCGTCAGTCGGCGCCGGCTTCCGTGCATGTCTGCACCTGGTCACGGACGCGCCTAACGGGCGGAGTCCTACTGAATCAGCTTGCTGACGCCAACCGGCTCGTCGCTTTCATTCCTGGCGTCGTCGAAGGCGGTCACCGTGAAATACCACGTGCCGGCCGACAGGCCCTCCGCAAGGTAGCTCGTCAGGCCGGGATTATCCAGCGTGACCGAATGATCCCACTCCCCCTGCCGGGTGCCGTACTTCACGTGGAACCCGGCGAGGTCCGTCAGTAGCGTGCCATCCTCGTTGGTCGTTGGCGGTTGCCATGACAGCAGCGCGGATCCGGTCGCGGCGATCGCGACGACCTCGATGGCGAATGNNCCCGCTTGGGTGCTGTACAGCACTCGGAAGCCGGCTAGATCCGTTAGTAGCGTGCCATCCTCGTTCGTCGTCGGCGGCTCCCATGACAGCAATGCCGATCCGGTCGCGGCGATTGCGACGACCTGCAAATCGAATGCCGGCAACGACGCACTCGCCGAGCCGTCGCTGACGCTGATGACGATGTCGCGGTAGACGCCGACGTCGGCGAGCGTCGGGGTGCCACTCAACCGCCCGGTGGACGTGTCAAAACTGGCCCAGCTCGGCTTGTTCGCGATGCTGAAAGACAGCACGTCACCATCNNCGCAGCCGGAGCGAATGAATAGGGCGCGTCCTGATCGACGCTTGCGGAAGGCGTTCCGGAGATCGTCGGCGCCGTATTCGGGTCGGTGGGGTCGTCCGGCGGGGGCGAGCATCCCGATTCGTCGATGCCCGTGAGGGGGGCGACCGCGACGCTGTAATTACTGTAACCCATCTCGTTGCCACCCAAAGTCACGCTGCCTGCAGGAAAATCCTTGCAATAAGCATTGAACCGCGTGTCCGTAGTCTCGATGACAGTCCCGGTCGCCGTCCACTGCTGCAGCCAGACCGGCAGCACGGAGATGCGACGGTCGTAAGCCACAATCACGCGAACCGGCTCTGTCACGCCAATACTGATAGCGGCTGGATCGCTGAGGAATTTGTCGTCGTTTGCGGTCTGCAGATACCGCCAGCCGCTGTAATCCATAGGTATGCTGTTGAATGCATAGCTGCGATCGATATAGACATCCTTGCCGGTCGCCAGGGTATCCCAGACATATGCCTGCGGCAGGGTCGAAGATATCAGCGAGTCAGCCGGCGGATCGCTCGGCGGTTCGGCCAAGGCCGTCACGGTAATCGTGAAGGGTGGTAAGCTCGCGATCGCGACGCCGTCGGTCACGCTGATCGTGATCTCGCCGGTGGTGCCGACGTGCGCATCGTCCACGGGCGTCCCGAACAGTTCTCCCGTGACCGGATCGAACTGCGCCCATACCGGTTGCCCGACGATGCTGAATGTCAGGAAATTGCCGTCCGCGTCTTCGGCGGTCGGCATGAACGCGTATGCGCTGCCCTGCTCGACCGAGGTCGCGGGAGTGCCGGATATCGTCGGCGCCGTGTTCCGCCTGCGGTTCTTGCGCTCCTCCCGCGCCTCCTCCCTCTCCGCCTTTGCCGCGTCGCGCTCCTCCTTCGTGAGCGCAAAGGCCGTCATCGGCGTCGCCATTGCGATGAAAATAGATACGGCGAATGCCGTCAGAAATCTCTTCGATAGTTCCATGGTGATCATCCTTGATTACCCGTATCCGGACGACGACTTTCGATCGGCTGCAACTGCGCTCGGCGGCGTCCCCTTGACGAGATCCGCGAAAAGGCAGGGTGCAGCGGCGACTAGCGACGGACGGAATGCCTAGATCAGCAATCCGCGGTCGCAGTGGTCATACCGAATGCAGGTGCGCACACTCCCGTTAGACCTTCGATAACCCCTTATGCAAAGGCAGCTGCTCCGGTCGGACGGTGGATTCGTCTTGCGAACCAACCCGATGACCATCACGCTGAACACGCATTTCGNNCAGCTGTTCCGGCCACCCCCGGTGGTGTCAACCGACAAACCACTGGACCGACCGTCACGCTCAACACGCGTTCCACGCCACTCGCAAAAACCCGTAAATATGCGGTGACGAACCAAGCGCGTAACCCAAAACGCGCCCGAGTCAAGAGCGCTCCGACGGCACATGCTGTCTTCGTTCAATCTGCGTCGAACGAATCGCAGTGAGCCCCTCATGCCTCGATGGTATCGCCCTTTTGACTCGCGCCGATCGTGTATAAGTCGACCGTGCCTTGTCAACAAAAAAAAAATAATGACCGACGCGAGATGGAATCCGCTGTCGGGCTAACATCGTTGCGTGGTGATCNNGTTCTGGATGCGACGCAGTTGTCGGCGCAAGACAACAGTGAGACTCGCGTCATGATTTGACATCGACGTAGTTAACATAACGCGAAATTTTGCGATGGAGGAGCGCGAAATGCGCAACAAGTCCTTGATTATGTTAAAAGTTGATTATGTTAAATGAAGCTGGTGCGAGCCGCCTTGTCGCGTCCCTCATCGTAATTCTGGCGGTCGGAGGGTGCGCAGATAGTCGCTTTCTGCTNNTCCTCGAACTCGAAGAGACGCCGTTCTTTCCGCAAGAGGATTACCAATGCGGACCGGCCGCACTGGCAACCATACTGGCGTACTCGGGGGTCCCGATAGCGCCCGATCAACTCGTCGAACGAGTCTACATTCCCGATCGCCGCGGAAGCCTGCAAGTCGAATTGCTCGCAGCGGCTCGATACCTCGGCCGCGTCTCTTACGTGATCGATAACGACTTCGGCGCGCTGCTAGCGGAGCTCAATGCCGGCCGACCCATCCTCGTACTCCAGAACCTCGGAACGGGCTTCGCTCCAGTCTGGCACTACGCGGTCGTGATCGGTTACGACGCGCTCGCCGGGAAGCTCGTGCTGCGCTCCGGGACGACCGAGAGACGAGTCATGCCCGCCAACAAGTTCCTGCGAACCTGGTCGGCCGGCGACAACTGGGCGATGGTCGTGCTGCTCCCCGGCGAATTGCCCACGGAACCGGAACAGACCAGGTATCTCCAGGCCGCCGCGGCAATGGAGATCGTGGCGCAGAACGATGCGGCCCTCGCCGCATTCATCGCGGCCGTCGAGAACTGGCCCCACAGTCCGGCGCCGCTGTTCGGGTTGGCGAACGCCTACTATGCGAAGGGTAATCTGCGCGCGGCCGAGGAACACTACCGCTCGGCGCTGACGCACGACCCGGACAATCCGGCAGTGTTGAACAACCTCGCCCGGCTACTGGCGGACCGGGGTCGATGCGCCGAAGCGCGTGACGCGATCGACGGAGCGGTGGCCGAGTCGGCGTCACGACCGGGATTGCGCGCGGACATCGCCGACAGCCGGCGGGAGATTTACCGCCGCTGTGCCGGGGACCCGGCCGAGAACTAGCCCCTGTGCCCGGCCCTATCTCACCTTGCCCGGCCCGATGCCGGGGAAGATGTTGGTCAGTCCGGTCAGGTCCAGTATCAGCATGACCAGGAAAGCCACGAGGATCAGCTCCACGTCAGTCAGGGACGCGACGCGCTGCTCCGCCAGTCGCGGGTCGACGCCCATCGCCACGAGCTGCTCGCTGATCCGTTCCTCTTTCAATGCCAGTTGCACGCGTTCGATCCGCTGCTGGCGGTCGTTCGCCATCAGGTACTGGCCCGTGCCGATGAATCCGGCGCTCGCGCCGACGGGGTAGCCGAGCGCGAGGAAGGACAAGCATGCAATGAGTACAACAGAGTTTCTGAGCGGCAAACAGGACATGATCATGCCTCGAATGAAATCTGGCCGAGAAGAAGAAGACGGCGGAATTATGCCATTTCCGTGGCCGGTTCCGGGAGCCGGCCGAGTGGCGAGCGCAAAAGACGCCGGCACCGGCGCGACTACCGATCGGCGTAACCGGTCAGCTCGACATAGCCGCGCCCGTTGATCGGCTCGCCGTCTTGCCGCCCGGTCACATCTACCGCGCCCTCCCAGTAGCGCACCGTCGTGAACAGCTCCTGGTCCGCGATGACCGGCACGATGTCGAGCGTCAGATTCCTGCCGGGAAGCGAGAGCGTCCACCCGCCCGGGTAACTGCCTCCTTCCGGACTCTGCCAGGTCGCGTTGACCGCGATATCGACCTCGCCGCGGGGGAGATGGCTCGTGCGACCGTCGGCGCCGATCCAGGTGCCGGCGCTGTGCCGGTCCTGGCTGCCGTCCGTCTTGCGGATGTTGTAGAACATCAGGTCGCTGCCGTCGGAGAGCTGCAGCGCGAACCAGTCCCAGCCCACCTGGTCGGCGGCCAGCGCGCTGCTGCTCCATTCGCGGTCGAGCCACGAAAGGCCGGCTACCCGGTAGTCGCTGTCGCCGATGCGCACGTTGCCCCGCGTGTCCCAGCGCGTGATCGAATAGTAGTACGACGCGTTGCCAAGTTCGGCCGACTTCTGCGACAGCCCCTGGTTTCCGTTCAGAGCCGGTGGTTTTAGCGCCGACAGTGCGACGTCGAGCGCGAACTCTTCTTCACCGGCCCGCAGGCGCCAACGCTCCGGGGAACCCTGGCCTTGCGCCGCGATCTCCCAGTCGTCGAGCCAGACGCGGAACGGCGCGGATTCGGCACCGGCGAGTCCCACTGCGCCGCGCGAATAGCGCTGGGCGACGAAAAAGCGTTCCCGGTCGGCGTCGGTGACGGCGAAATGCGCGATGTAGACCTGGTTCGTTCGCCATGCCGACGGCGACGCGACCGGCGTTGGGGTCAGCGAAAAGCGGAAGATCGTCAATTCGAAGCCGAAACGGCGGCCACCCTCCGCATCGAGGTTGCCGGTTACATACCACCACTCGTTGCGAAATGACGGATGCGGGCCGTGATCGCGCGGGAACGCGAACTCGCGCGGCGCGACCGCTCTTTCGAAGCCGGAAGCGCCGCTCCCGAGCAACTCCGCGAGCTCGGAACCCTGGTGGGCCTCGGCTTCTGTTACCTGCGCCGCCAGCTCGACGGGGAGTATCGCCACGATCGAGAACGAGACGATGCATGCGAGTCTTCTTCACTTGCGCCTCACTCCTCTCGCATGGCGATCGCGGGCCGACTCTGTGCGGCGCGCCAGGCCGGATAGACGCCCGCGAACAGCGCCGTCACGATCGCAAACGCGACGGCCGAAAACAGGATGTCGGTCGCGACCGCCATCTCGATCTGCCACCCGAACGCCCGGCGGTTAATGACCTCGATCAGAACGTACGCCATCACGACCCCTAGCGGTATCGCGGCGAGTCCGCTCAACAGGCCGATCACGCTCGTTTGCAGCGTGACCATCCCGCCGAGCTGACCGGGCGTCATGCCGAGGGCGCGCAGCGTCCCCAGTTCGCGCGCGCGCTCTAGTTGTAGCGCGAGCATGGCGCCGAGTATGCCGATCAGCGCCACCCCGGTGGCGAGCCAATAGAGTACGTCGGTGATGATGAAAGTGCGGTCGAAGATCTCGAGCGAGACTTCCCGGATTCCGGCGTTCGAATTGACCTCCACTTGCTGGCGGCCTGCGCTCGCGGATGCGATCTCGGCTATCACTCGATCGGCGTCCCCGTGGTCCGCGAGATACAGGCCGATCGAATCGACGCCCGGATCGTTCCAGTGCCGATCGTAGGTGCTGCGGCTCATCAGTATGGCGCTCGCGTTGACGTCGAAGCTCCGGTAAGTCGCCTCGATGCGGAATCGTTTCTCGCCCGCGTCGGTCGGCAGCGAGACGCTGTCGCCGGCGCCGACATCGTTCATGTAAGCATACGATTCCGACACCAGCACGACGTCGCCCCGGTCCCACAACGGCCAGACCTTTTCGGGATCCGCGTCGATGATCTCGGTGCCCGCGTAACTGCCGGGCGCCATCCGCACCGCGAGCACGGGCTTGCGCGCGGCCTCGTCCTCGAGCCAGGCACGGCGCCCGGTGCTGTAGGCTTCGACGCCGGCAATGCCGGCGATGTCGTCGAGCAAAGACGGGTCGAACGATCCACTCGTCACGCGGGCGTAAACATCGGCCTGCAGAGTCTGGCCGAGCCATTCGCTGACCGAGCCGCGGAAGCTGTCGACCATCACGCTGACGCCGATCGTCGCCGAGACGGCGACGGCCAGTGCGACGATCGCGACGCCGGTGCGGCTCAGGTTGGACGCGACCCCGGCGACGGCGATGCGCGCGGGAGTACCGCCGATGCCCATCGCAAGCGGCGTCAGTGCCGACGTGACGCCCCTGACCACGAGTGGCACGCACAGCGCGAAACCCAGGATCAGCAGGAACAGGGCCGTCAATCCGGCGACGAGGTTGCGGCCCGATACCGCCAGCAGCAGTCCTGCGAACAGCAGGAAAGCGACGCCGCCGAGCGCGATGCGCGGCAGGTAGCGCCGTGTGCCCTGCTCCAGCGCCGAGCGCGTCATCGCGAGACGCGGTACGTAGGAAGTCGCCTCGACGGCGGGCACCGCGGCCGCCAGCAGCGCGGCGCCGACGCCGGCGACCAGCCCCTTCGCGATCGACAGGCGATCGATGCTGATATCGGTGACGGTGACGCGGAAATACAGATCGTTGATCGATTGCGTGACGAGGCCTAGCAGGCGCTCGCCGAGCCAGATGCCGGCCACGACGCCGAGCACCGCCGCAATCAGGCCGATCAGGGCGGACTCGCTCAGTATCAACGCGAATACTTGCGCGCGGGTCACGCCGAGCGCGCGCAGTATGCCGATCAGTCCACGCCGCTGCAGCACCGAAAAGCTCACGCTGTTGTAGATCAGGAAGACGCCGACCAGCAGCGCCAGGAGGCTCATCGCCGTCAGGTTCGTCATGAATGCGGCGCTCAGATCGACCGTGGTTTGGGTGCGCCCGGCCGCCGACAGGACGCGGGCGTCGTCGGGCAGCGCCGATTCGAGCCGGGCCAGCGCCGCACCGTCGTCGCTCGCGATACGCACATCGATTCGCGTGAGCCAGCCGGACTGGTCGAGCCAGTCCTGAGCGGTCGCGATGTCGGCGATCAACAGGTTGTCGACGCCGGCGAGATCATCATCGCCGAACACACCCGCGAGGGTGGCGACATACGCCCGGCCGCCGGCCTGGATCTCGAATCGATCGCCGCTGGCCAAGCCGAGCCTGTCCGCAATCGCGCGGGAAGCCGTCACGGCACCGGGGTCGGTCAGGAACAGGCGCAGGGTCTCCGCAGCCGACGTGTCGGCTCCCGCGAGATCGACGGTCCGACCGGTGAAGCTGCGGACCTCGCGCTCGGCGAACAGGTCCACCCCGAGCAGGCGCAGCGACTGGTCGCCGGCCAGCACCCAGCCCTCGACGACCGGCGCGATATTGCGGATGCCGTGCTCGACGCGGAGATCGACATACGTGAGCTCATCCACCCCACGCGGCCCGCCGACGACCTGGTGAGTGGCCTCGCCCGTTATCGTGTCCATCGACAGGACAAACGCCTTGCGCGCGCTCGCGTTCGCGAGGTCCACGGCAACGATGACCGCCACACCGATGACGATCCCGAGCACCGCCAGCGCGAGCTGCCACGGATGTCGCAGCAGATAGCCAGCGCTCGCTTTGACCGGAACCCACATCACCCGGCGTCGCCCTTGCCACGGCCGGCGGTCAGCTTGCCGTTGTGTAATTCGACCGTGCGATCGCAGGACACCGCAACGCGCGCACTGTGGGTTGCGATGAGCATGGTTCCGCCTTGCTCGCGGACGAGCTCATGCAGCAATGTCATGACGGTCTCGGCGGTAGCGTCGTCGAGATTGCCCGTCGGCTCATCGGCCAGCAGGACCGACGGCCGGTGACACAGAGCGCGCGCGATCGCGACGCGCTGCTGTTCGCCGCCCGACAACACATCGGGATAGCTCGCACGGCGGTCGGCGAGGCCGACTGCCGACAGCAGTTCACCGATGCGGTCCGAGGCGTCCCGACCGCGCATGCCGTTCAGCTCCAGCACGAGTCGTATGTTGTCGGCCACGTTCAGTGTCGGCACGAGGTTGAAGGCCTGGTAGACGAAGCCGACGCGTTCGCGCCGAAAAAGCGTGCGGTCGCGTTCCGATAGGCCGGTCAGTTCGACCCCGGCGACCCGCACTTGACCGGCGTCCGGGGCATCGATCCCCCCGATCAGGTTCAGGAGCGTCGATTTGCCGGAGCCGCTGCGCCCGCGCACGGCAACCGATTCGCCGGACACGAACTCGGCGCTGACGTCGTCGAGCACGACGTGCTCGCGCCGGCCTTCGCGATAGACTCGCCGCAGGCCGGTCAACTGAATCTCGACATTGCCGCTATCCCGCATCAATTGCTCCTCGANNGTGTCAACACTTCGCGTATACCCTTTATTTGTGATATACGCCAGTACATTGCGATCGCGGCCACGAGCGAGAAAGAATTCGAGCGAAGGCGCACCGGGCCTCGGGATGAGCCATCCCCGGAACCACCGACTACAAAGAGGACAATACGTTGAGCAGAGAATCGACAATGAAGCCCTTTGTCAAGGGCGATATCTTTCTCGGCTGCACCCACCTGAACGATCCCGACGACGAC
>JABAOG010011111.1_pt1 | contig 10910 bp, 5 predicted proteins | sample 7062131 | NCBI WGS metagenome assembly JABAOG01 (sample SAMN14538629, study PRJNA623070) | marine sediment metagenome | biome: marine biome [ENVO:00000428]; feature: marine pelagic biome [ENVO:01000023]; material: deep marine sediment [ENVO:00002113] | place: India: Arabian Sea | collected... | reverse complement strand
CGAGCAGCGCGCGCTCGCGCCGCAGCAGCTCCCGCTCGGCGGCCACGCGATCCCGCAGCTCCGCGACCGCCGTCAGGTACGGCCGCGCGCCGGCCGTCCACAGCAAGGCCGCCGCGAGGAACGCTCCGACCGCGACCAGCGCGCGGCGGTCCCGCGCGCTCAGCTCCGGCCGCCTCACAGCCCCTCCCTGCCCGCCGGCGCGCCCGCGCCGGGGCCCGACTCGATCGCGGCGCCGGCGCCGTCCGGCGCCGGCCGCTCCTCGAGGATCAGGGCGATCGTGAACCGCTCTCGCAGCGCGTTCTCCTGGCGCACCACCGGCGCCGCGAGCTCGACCTCCCGGAACCAGCCGGAAGAGTCGAGCGCCATCACGACGGCCGACGTGGACTCCGCCAGCCCTTCCAGCCGGAGCGTGGCCCCATCGGCCACGAGCGTCGAGAGGTGGGCCGAGTCGGGCAACGCCGACGCGAGCGTCGCCAGCCGCTCCGCCCAGGCGTGCCGGCCGGATTCCGCCCGGGCGATGGCCTCCAGGCGCGTACGCACCGCACGCACCGCGTCCCGGGCCGCGAGCGTCTCCGCCACCGGGCCGACGATCGCGCGCCGGCCAGCGCGTACCGCCTCCAGCTCCCGCACGAGCCCCCAGTAGTGGGCCCCACACGACGCGACGACCAGCGCGGCGGCCAGTGAGAGCAGTCCCGCCGTGCGGCGGCCGGCGCGTCGCCGCCACTCCTCCCGGATCCCGTCCGGGACCGGCTGCGGCGCCGCCCCCGCCAGCAGCACGGCGCCGAACGCGGCGAGCGCCGCCGGCTCCTGGCCGAGCCCCCGTGCGCCGGCCAGATCGGCGCCCCCGGGCCCGAACGCGATACGGCGATCCGGCCCCCGGTCGCCCGCGTCCCCGGCCGCATCCGCAGGCGCGTCCCCGGCCGGCCCGGGCTCCGGCGACGCGGCGGGCGGCAGCGGATGGATCTCCCGGGGCTCGCCGCGATCGAGGAGGATACGCTCGCGCCAGTCCCGCGCGACCACGCGAAGCTCGACGGACCCGCGCCGGAGCGCCGGCGCCAGCGACACGACCGCCTCGACCAGCGCCGCCGCGGCCGTGGTGATCCCGCCGACCCGGAACCCGGCGCCGGTGACCTCGGCGACCACCGCGTCCACGGCCGCGGCGTCCGCGACCGCGGCGACGGCGCGGGCCGGCCCCCCGGGACCGCGCAGCCGGCGCGCATCCGCCAGACCGGCGGCGGGGCCGTCCAGGAAGAACCGTCTGATGTTGCCGGCCACCAGCGTGCGCAGCTCGCTCCGCCGCACCGGCGGGACCCGAAGCACCTTGGTCCGGCCGATCGGCCGCAGCAGCGCCACATGCACCGTCGCACCGGCGATCGACGGGATCTCCGCGAGCTCCGCCAGGGCATCCCCCAGCGCCGGCCAACTCCCGGCCTCCACGCCCGGCGGATCCAGCGGGCGTACCCACACCCGGCCGGGCCGCACGCCGCGGATGCCCCGGACCAGCTCGACGGCCACGACCCGGTCCCACCCGACCGTGAAGCCGACGTACGACCGCCTGCGGCGACGCCGTCGCTCCCGCCTCCGGTCCGGTGCCGCACCCGACCGCCGTCGCCCGCGCTCAGAACGCATCGGCCTGTATCCCGTAGATCGCCTGGAGCATGGCCAGCGCCACGAATCCGACCGCGGCTCCGAACACGAGCACCATGACCGGCTCGACGAGTCGGACCAGCCGATCCAGCCGCTGCTCGAGGTCGCGCTGCATCGCGAGCGCCGCCCGGGCCAGGAGGTCCGGCATGCGCCCGCTCGTCTCGCCCACCTCCACCATCTGGAGGAACAGGTACGGGAACACGCCTCCACGGCCGAGCGCGTCGGTCACGCGCCCACCCGCGCGCACCTCCGCGCGCGCACGTCGCACCTCCGCGGCCGCCGCTTCGTCGGCCAGCGAGTCGGCGCCGATGTCCAGCGCCTCCAGCACCGGCACGCCCGCACCCAGCAACGCCGACAGCGCGTGGCCGAACCGCGCGGCGACCGCGCGCCGGCGGACCCCGCCGATGCCGGGCAGACGCAGCAGCGCCGCGTCGAAGCGCCGCCGCCCCGCCGGGGACCGGAGCTGCGCCGCCACGAGCGCGGCCGCCGCCGCCCCGAGGACGAGAGCGACCGGCGCGCCGTCGACGGCCAGGTCGCCGACGCGGAGCAGGAGCGCGGTCGATCGCGGCAGGCTCGCGCCGGCCTCTTCGAGCAGCGCCCCGAAGCGCGGGATCACGTAACCGAGCAGCACCGCGAGCGCCGCCGCGCTCCCCACGACCATGATCGCCGGATAGAGGAGCGCGGAGGTGAGGCGGCTCCTCAGCGCCTGGCGATCCTCCAGCAGGCCGGCGAGCCGGTCGAGCGACGCCGCGAGCCGTCCGCCGCGCTCCCCGGCGCGCGCCATCCCCACGGCCAGACGTGGGAAGGTGCGCGGGTGCTCGGCGAGGGCGTCCGCCAGCGACGCCCCGGCCCGGACTCGGGCCCGGACGGCCGCGACCGCGTCCGCCACGTCCGCGCGCACGGCCACGCGACTCACGGCATCCAGCGCGCGATCGAGAGGGAACCCCGCATCCAGGAGCGTGGCCAGGTAGCGCACCGCCTCGACCGTGGCCACGCCGTGCGCCTGGAACGCCGCCCGTCGAGTGCCGCGGTCGTCCCCGGCGCGCGAGNNCGCGCGAGACCTCCAGCGGATAGAGGCCGCGCGCGCTCAGCGCCCGCCGCAGCGCGAGCGCGGTGGCCGCGTCCTCGACCCCCCGCAGGACCTCGCCGTCCCGCGCCGCCGCACGGTACCTGAAGTTCGGCACACCCGTCACTCCCAGTTCGTCACGTCCGCGTCCTCGCCCTCGCCGCCGTCCACGCCATCTCGCCCGTAGCTCGCCAGATCGTAGCCCCACGGGTTCCGCTCGCCGGGACTGCGGTACAGGTACGGCCGATCCCACGGGTCCTGTGGGACCGCCTTGCGCAGGTACGGACCGTTCCACCGGCGCGGCCGCGGCTCCGAGAGCGGCTCGCGCCGGAGCGCCTCCAACCCCTGCGCCGTCGTCGGATAGTGGTCGTTGTCCAGCCGGTACGCGTCCAGCGCGGCGCCGAGCAGCTCGACCTGTGAGCGCGCGACCGCCTGCCTCGAGCTGCCGACGTGCCGGAACACGTTCGGCGCGACCAGCGTGGCCAGGACACCCAGCACCACGATCACGACCAGCATCTCGATGAGCGTGAGCCCCGCTTTCGGCCCGCGTGTCGTCCAGCGCATGTGCGATTCCCTTTCCACTGCGGCGTAATGCGTGTCGCGAAGCCTACTCCCCCGTCACCCGCAGCACCTCCTCGGGCGTGGTCACCCCCGTCTCCACCTGGCGCCATCCGTCCGCGCGCAACGGACGCATCCCCTTCTCCAGTGCGAGCTTGCGGATCGCGCGCGCGTCGGGGCGGCGCAGCAGCCCGCCGCGGACGTCATCGTCCACCACGAGGAGCTCGTAGATCCCGGCCCGGCCGCGGTAGCCGGTGTGGCGGCAGGCCGCGCACCCACGGCCGACCCGGACGCGCCGCACCTCCCGGCCGTCCCGGGCCATCTCGCGCCGGACCGCGGCCTCCGGCGGCACGGACCGCGCGCACGCATCGCACACGACGCGCACCAGCCGCTGCGCGAGGACCAGCTCCACCGTGCTCGCCACGAGGTAGTCCGGCACGCCGAGGTCGAGCAGCCGCGTCAGCGCCGCCGGCGCGTCGTTCGTGTGCAGCGTGGACAGGACGAGGTGCCCGGTCAGGGCGGCCTGGACGCAGATCTCCGCCGTCTCCAGGTCGCGGATCTCGCCGACCAGCATCACGTCCGGGTCCTGACGCAGGATCGAGCGCAGCGCCCGGGCGAACGTCAGCCCCGCGGCCGAACGGACCGGGACCTGCGCCACGCCGTCCAGCTCGTACTCGACCGGGTCCTCTACCGAGATGATCTTCTCGCGCCCGGTCCTCAGGCGCTCGACCAGCGCGTAGAGCGTCGTGGTCTTCCCGCTCCCCGTGGGGCCCGTGGCCAGCAGCACGCCGTGTGCCCGCGTCGCGAAGCGGTTCAGCGAGGCCAGCGTGTCCTCCGCCAGCCCCAGCCCGTCCAGCCCCATCACGGCTCGCCGGCCGTCGAGGATGCGCAGCACCACGCTCTCGCCGTGCAGCGTGGGGAGCGTGCTCACGCGCAGGTCGAGCTCGCGCTCCGCCACGCGCAGCCGCACGCGGCCGTCCTGTGGCAGCCGCCGCTCGGCGATGTCCAGCTCCGCCATGATCTTGAGGCGGCTGACCACCGCCGCCCTGAGGTGCGCCGGCGGCGCCGGCGCGTCGTGCAGCACGCCGTCGAGGCGGTACCGGACACGCATGGCTCCCGGCTCCGCCTCGAGGTGTACGTCGCTCGCTCCCGCTGCCACCGCCTCCGTGAGCAGCAGGTTCACCAGCCGCACCACCGGCGCCTGGTTCGCCAGCTCCTCGAGATCGTCCGCGAACGCCTCGTCGCCGGCGACGGCACCGCCCGCGTCCAGCCCCGCGATGAACTCCGCTGCCGTCTCGCCGTCCCCCCCGTACGCCCGGCGCACCATCGACAGCAGCCGGTCCTCGGGCAGCTCCGTCAGCTCGATCGGCTCGCCGAAGAACGCCGCCAGCTCCGCCAGAGCCTGTGGATCCGGAGCGCCCGCGTGGGCCACGACCAGCCGGCCGCCCTCGCGGGCCAGCGGCAGGAGACGATGCTCTTCCAGGTACTCCTGCGCCACGGCGTCGCCGAGCAGCGGGGCCGGCGCCGCGTCGTCGCGTTGCGGCTCAGGGGGTGGCACGGGCTCCGTCGCCGGCCGCCGCCCGCATGACCACCGGCGGCCGGTCACGCACCGTGATGCCGCGCGACGGGACCTCGAACGACACGTAGTAGACGCCCGGCCCGGGCACGGTCACCCGCACCTCGTACTCGCCGCCGCCCGCCGGCACCGCCGCCACGATGGACTTCCTGCCGGTCGGCGAGGCGAAGTGGAACGTCAGGTCCTCGACGCCTTCCTGCGGCTCGTTCGTGAACGCGTCGTAGAGGCGGAAACGAAGCTTCGCCTCGCCGACGGGGATCGCCACACCGCCCAGCGGCTCGATCCGCAGCGCGACTCGCCGGCCGCCGCGCTCCGGGTTCTCGACCACCGTGAACGGGAAGCAGTGCACCACGCGCGGCTCCGGCAGCAGGAACACCACGTCGTACTCCCCCGGCCGGTCGAGGCGGACCGTGGCGCTGTACCTGCCCGGCGCGGCCTCCCGCAGCCTGCGCCCCACCAGCATGACGCCCGTCGGAACGAAGCCGTACGTGCTCAGGCTGCCGCTCGGCGTGGGCATCCCTTCCATGTAGTGATAGTAGTAGATCGCGCGCTCGCCGCCGTTGGCCACGAAGATGGCGTCCGGCATGTCCGGCGCCTGTGCAATGGCCGCGGTGGCCGACGCGGCGCCGTCCCGTGCGGGCGCGGCCGACCCCGCCGGGAAGTGGTCGAACACGCCGACGCCGCCCGAGGTCGGGTCCTTCAGCGGCACCATCGTCACCTCGGCGCTGCCGGCGGAGCGGATGTACGCGAACGACGACGAGAACGCGATCTGGTCCGGCCCCTCGAAGACCGAGACCGTCCGCAGCAGCCGGCCGTTCTCCACGTCGTAGACGTGTACCAGGTCCTCGCGCCCGTTCGTGATGAACGCGATCCGGCCCGCCAGCGCGCCGGCGCCGCCGTGGCCGTGGTCGTGGCCGTCCGCCGCGGCCGGCGTCACGCGGATCGCGTTCAGCCCGGGCTCGAGGTGGTCCCGGCCCCGGAGCTCCAGCGTCTCGGCGTTGATCGCGACGATCGAGCCGTCCGCCTCGTGGATCACGAACACGCTGCCCAGAACCGGCGAGTAGGCCAGGTCGACGGGACCTTCGCCGGTCCGGATCTCGGTCAGCTTCTCGAGCGTGCCGGTGTCGATCACCGTGACCGTCCCGGCCTCGGAGCTCGCCACGAACAGTCGTCCGCCGTCCGCGGTGAACGCCAGCGTGTGGGTGCCGCCCCCGGTCGGGACCCGGGCCGCCACCGCGCGGGTCTCGACGTCGATCGCCGTGACCCCGCCCTCCGCGCCGGGCGCGTCGTTCGCGACCCACAGCCGCCGGCCGTCCGGCGCCAGCAGCAGGCGAGTCGGGGCCGCACCGGCCTCGACGCTCTCGGCCACCTTCCAGTCGTCCGTGTCCACGAACGCGACCTTCCCCGTCCTCGGGATGCTGACGTATACCGCCGAACGCTCATCCGGGCTGAGCGCCCAGTCCGCGCCGGGCGCCGGGAGCAGGACCGTCGTGTAGAGCTTGCTGTTGCCGAAACCCAGCATCGGGTCGATGACCGCGATCTGCGGCCCTCGCGTCAGCGCCAGGACGTAGTAGCTGTTCAGGTCCGCCTCGGGGCGGAACTTGAGCGTGCCGCGCACGTACCGCGAGATCTTGCCGCCGCACGCGTCCGCGGGCGTCGGCGATGCGTCCCGCCTCAGGTCGATCCACGCCGCCGGGTGCGCCTCGGCGAGCGGCAGCCCGGTCTCGGCGTCGGTGACCTCCAGCGACAGCGTCGCATCCTCCAGTTGCCGCGGGAGCCCCGGCGCCTGGCCCGTCCGGTGCACCTCGAACGACACGGTCACGCCGTCCTTCGTGATCCGCCGCGCGGAGGCGCCGGCCGCATCCTCGGACGCGGCGCGTGCCCTCCGCTGCGCGGTCTGCTGGGTCGATGGTGACGATCCCGACGGCGCCGCGCCGTATCCATCGACCGGCGCCAGCCCGAGCCCGACGGCCGGTAGCAGGATCGACGCGAAGGCCGCGACGCGCTCGCGCCACGGCCGCGGCTGCACCTTCATTCGCTTGATCATGTCCTTGAGTCTCTGGAAGCGGCGGGGAGGGGCGCCGGTGGGCGGTACGGCTCAGCCGCCCACCGGCGCTTCACACCCGCACGGGTNNCCGCCGTCGAACTGGAACGACGCCAGGTCCCGGTAGAGGAAGTCGCCGAGGATCCCGAACGCGCCACCCGCTCCGTGCTCGAGCACGTAGTCGTAGTGGTTCGTCGGGCCGTGGCCGCCCAGCGAGCCCTTCCACTCCGTGAGCGGGTTGGCGCCGATCACGTCGGAGCCGTCCACGTACGGCCGCTCCCGGAACACGTGCCCGTGTACGGTGAGTGCGTGGTTGCGCTGGTGGCCGCCGGGCTCCAGCACCCGGATCCGAACCGGCGTGCCGACCCCGGCCACGAAGACCGGCGTCTCCGGATCGCCGCCCACCTGCGCGTTGCTCAGCACGTTCGTGAAGTCCCTCTCACGCGTCGCGCCCAGCACCTCGTTCGGCGCGAAGCCCATGCGGAACCACATCGGCTCGGTCCGGTAGTTCAGCGCCTTCTGACCCGAATCCTCCGGGTCCTCCGACTCCGCGAGGTTCGGAACCGGGTCGTTGGCCGCGAAGCTCTGCGTGACCAGTTGCCCGGTCTCGGGGTCCACGAACCCCGGTGGGTTGAACGCGCTGCCGAACTGAAGGTTGATGTCGTCCTGGAACATGAGGACGAAGTCACGGAACACCGAGCCGTCGGCCAGCGTCACCGAGGCGGAGGCCCGCGTGTCCGCGTCCTCCACCCACGTCGCGCCCTCCGGCTCGACGATCAGCGCACCGATCGCGCCCTTGTTGCTGTGCTGGATCGGGTCCGACGACATCAGGTTGATCGCGCCGTACTCGACCGGCACGGCGATCTGGTTGTCGCCCTTCGCGTTCGAGCCGCACGTGCCGAGTTCCGTGTCCGCGCTCGAGGTTTCAGTGGTCGTCGTCTCCGTGGTGGTCGTCTCGCAGTTGGGGTCCGACGGACTACCCTCGCCGGTGTTCTCCTTGTACGTGAACCGCCCCACGTACCACTGGTACGACACCGACTTGCCCGGATTCGCGAGCTGCGCCTGGTTCGTTCCCACGTCGGCGCCATCGCTGCGCGTCACGTCGTACTCCACGAGCTGCGCGTGCAGCCCGACCTTTCGTGACGGCACGACATGGTTCGCGTTGAACTGGTCGATGATCATCGGCAGCGTGTTGAAGCCGTCGTGATCCGGCATCGGCGTGCCGAAGTTCGGCAGCTTGTTGCGGAGCGTCAGTTCGACGCAGTCGCCCGCGTTGGCCCGCAGGATCAGCGGCTCGATCGGCACGCCGGCCTTCAGCTTGCCGTTCCCGCCCAGGTCCGCGCTCCGCACGTACAGGATCGCGGTCGTGTCGTGCAGCGGTCCGCCGTTCACCGTGCGCGGGTTGTAGACCAGCGTCCCACCCGGCAACGCGTCCTTCGCCAGGACCGCGCTCACGTCGAAGCTGCGGACCGGCGCCGTACGCGGGCACACGCCGTTGAAGTCCGCGTTGTTCGCCACCTGGACCTTGGCATCCGGGTTGCTCGGCAGGGTGAGGAGGTTCGTCGCGCTGTTGCGGTACACGCGCATGAGCCCCCACAGGCCGTTCCACAGGTCGTCGACCGACGATCCCGCGCGGTACAGGAAGTCCGCTTCCGATTTGCGGCTCAGGCCCGGGACCTGCGGGATGGCGAACTCGAAGTGCTCCGAGATCCCCATCGCCTGGCTGTTGCGGAACCCCGAGTTGCTGTCCGCCACCTCGAACAGCCAGCGCTGGCCGTGGATGCTGAAGTTGTGCCCCTCCTCGTGGGCGCCGACCAGCACCCGCACCTGGACCCGGTCGCCCTCGAACACGCGCATCATCGGCGTGAACGGGTCGCCTCCCAGGAGGCCCGAGGTCAGGGGCGGATAGAAGCCAGGCTGCGCGTTCAGGTCCGCATCCGCGCGGCTCACGTTGCTTCCGAACGCCAGCGAGAGGTCGCCCGCGGGCTCCGGCGCCTGCGTATTCGTCGCCGGGTCACGGACCCGCAGCGCGATCGGCTCGTTCCGGTAGTTGACCGTCATGGTCCCCGGATCGTCCGCCGAGATCACCTCCGGGCACGGCGCCGGGTCGCCGTTCGGGCACTGCCCGGCCACCGGCGGCCGCAGCAGGTCCGGCAGGATCGGGTCCGGCTCGAACTTGCCCGGCGGGTTGATCGCGTTCGCCGGGTCGGGGAACCCCACGTTGTCCGCCTCGTACGCCAGCGTGAAGTCCGCGACCTGGAACATGAACTCGCGGTAGCTCGAGTCCGGGTCGGCGGTTTCGATGATCGCCTGCCAGCTCGTCGGCCCGCCGTCGGCGCGCGTGCCGAAGAGCACGCCCGTCTCCGGGTGCCGCCACGCCGAGCCCGCCGGCTCCGCGACCAGCCCCGCGTACAGGCCGGCCTGCTGGTGCGTGGACGGACCGAAGTGGTCGTGCGTGAAGATCGTACGCAGCGTACGGTCCTCGCCCTGTGCGTTCAGCACGTCATCCGTGTACCAGCGCTGGATCGTCTCGACCGCGCCGCGCCAGTCCTCGCCGTTCGGACCCACGGGCCCGAAGAACGGATGCGCCTCCGGGACCGGACAGGTGAACGTGCCGTCCCGCGGATCGCCGGAGTCCAGACCCGTACACGCGTTGAAGCGCCGGATCGCCCGGATCCGCTCGACCGTCTCCTCGGGCGAGAAGCTGCCGTCCTCGTAGTTGAAGCCGTTGGCCGCGCCGTCGGACGACGTCACGTCGAACTTCACCAGGTGGATGTGCTGGCCGATCACGTCGGTCGGCGTCTGCACCTGGAAGTCGTCCAGCTCGTACTCGTTCGGGATCAGGTTCACCAGGTGGTAGGTGAGGCAGTCCCCGGTGTTCGTCCGCAGGAACATCGGCTCGGGCGGCTTCTGCTCGTTGATGAACGGCAGCACGTCCTCCCACAGCGAGAACATCCGGTGCTGCGGGAAGTGCCACGCCTTCTTGTTGTACTTCACGTCGAGCTGGATGCTCGCCGCCTTGTAGACCCGCGACAGGCCGGTCGCATTGCCGAAGTCGTCGACGCACGGGTCGGCGTACGGCGCGCCCGCCGCGGCCGGCAGCCCGTTCGTCAGGAACGTGTCCGGCAAGACCATCAGCGTCTGCGGATCCACCAGGAACGTCGGGTGCGACCGCTGGGCGTGGAAGTCCATCGCGGCCCGCTCGAGCACCGTGCCCGTGTCCGGCAGCTCGATCGCGTCCAGCGTCACCGCATCCTTGTGGAAGTCCAGCGTGTTCAGCTCGGGGAACTCCGCCTCGCCGTCCTGCACCACGTGGCGCGCCAGTCCGCCGTCGAACACCGTCTCGAGCGGCGGCCGCGGCGGCCGGTGGCCGGCGATCCCCGGGACGTAGAACGGATAGCCCGGGTTGCCCAGCGTGCCCGGCAGCGGCGCCAGCGCCTTGCCCGGCAGCGGGACGAGGCCCGGGATCGGCGTGCCCGCGGCGATCTCGCCATCAGGGAGCGCCCGCGCGCCTGGCGCCGGCCGACCATCCGCGTCCAGTGCCGTGCCCTGCTCGAATACGTCGTGCACCCGCCACAGCCCCCACATCCCCATCGCGAAGTGCGGGTAGAAGTGACAGTGGAAGATCGCGTCACCCGGTGTCTTCGGCCGGTTGCCGCCGCCGTCGTAGACCTGCTCGTACGTGTATGCGTCTCCCGGACCGATCTCCTGGCTGTCCAGGTACGTCGAATTGTCGCTGTCCGGCGTGTGAATCCACTGATGCGCGTGCAGGTGGAAGATGTGATGCTCCTTCGGACCCACGTGCAGGTTCCTGAACTTCACGTGGTCGTTGATGTAGCTGTGGTACACGTTCGACGGATCGTCCGGGAACAGCGCCTTCGTCGCCTTCGGCCCCGGAACCAGATTGCCGAGCGTGTCCGTCGCGTTCGCCGGCACGTCCACCACCATCGCGGGATCGCCGACCGCCCACGAGGAGAGGAAGAACTCCTCGTACTTGCAGTCGTTGCAGTCCCACATCG
>JABAOG010007247.1_pt1 | contig 10911 bp, 12 predicted proteins | sample 7062131 | NCBI WGS metagenome assembly JABAOG01 (sample SAMN14538629, study PRJNA623070) | marine sediment metagenome | biome: marine biome [ENVO:00000428]; feature: marine pelagic biome [ENVO:01000023]; material: deep marine sediment [ENVO:00002113] | place: India: Arabian Sea | collected... | reverse complement strand
ACCGTCTCGACCGCCTCGGGCGCATTCTCACCATAGCCATCGGCGCCGATCTTCTCGGCGAAGTCGGCGGTCACCGGCGCGCCGCCGACGATCACCGGATAGGGGGCCTGCTTGTCCTTGAAGAGCCTGACCGTCTTCTGCATGGAGGGCATGGAGGTGGTGAGCAGCGCCGAGAGGCCGACCACGTCGGGCGGCTCTTGGTGGGCGTTCTCCAGGATGTCGTCGGGCGTGGCGTTGACGCCCAGGTCGACCACCTCGAAGCCGGCGCCTTCCAGCATCATGCCCACCAGGTTCTTGCCGATGTCGTGCAGGTCGCCCTTGACGGTGCCCAGCACGATCTTGCCCATCATCTCGCCTTCGCCCTCGGTAAGCAGCGGGCGCAGAATGTCCAGCCCGGCGTGCATGGATTCGGCGCTCATCAGCACCTCCGGCACGAACATGTCACCGCGCTTGAAGCGCACACCGACTTCGTTCATGCCGATGATCAGGCCATTCTGGAGGATGTCGAACGGCCCCATCCCTTCGTCGAGCGCCTGCTGAACCAACGCCGGTACAGCGTCGACATCCCCTTCGAGAACGATAGTTGACAGCTTTTCGAGTATTTCGCTCATGGTTCGTATCCTTGTTTGGCTGTTTGACTGGCTACGCCGGGCTTTTCACGCGTTCTTCGGCGGCAGCAAGCACTTCTTCGATGACCTTCTGAGTTTCAGGCTTGATGGGTGAGGGCTCGTGGGTGGCCAGAAGATCGTGCACGCGGTCGATCACGCGCTCGCGCATCGGCTTACGGCCCATCATCTCCCACTCTTCGTAATTGCGGCGATCCAGCAGCTTGGGGTAGAAGAATTCGGTCTTGTAGTNNGCGTAGCCGATGGCCTCGTCCATCATCGCCATCTGGAAGACCGAGCCGGTCATCGCGCTCTCGGTGTAGCCGACGTCGTGGCACAGGTCGCCACCCGTCAGCGCGGAGAAGTACACGCTCAGCGAGCCTTCGATCGCAGCCTGCTCGTCCAGTGTCTTGGAGTCGGTGCAGCCGCCCGTCTGCCACAGCGGCAGCCCGGCGTAGTGCGCCAGCTCGGTGAGGCCCGCCATCATCAGGCTGAGCTCAGGTGCGCCGTAGGCCAGGATCATGTTGCTCATGTCCATCACCGAGAACACGCCGCCCATGATGTAGGGCAGGCCCGGCTTGACCAGCTGCGCCAGCGTCAGGCCCATCCAGCTTTCCGCCGCACCCTGGATGATGATGCCCGCCGCGGTGACCGGGGCGGTGCCGCCCGCGATGGGGCAGGGGGTGAAGATCAGCGGGACGCGGTGGCGCGCCGCGAACAGCAGCTTGTCCAGCGCCTCGGTGGTGCTGACCAGCGGCGAGAGCGGCTCGCAGTAGTGGATGTAGTTCGGGCGGCGTTCGAACGCTTCCTGCCCGCCTGCCTCGGCGACCGCGATCTTGTGGATGTCGGCCGAGTCGTACCTGTCATACGACCAGGCCACGATCGGCTTGCTGGTGTTGGGGAACATCCCGGCGAATTCGTAGGTTGCGCCGAGGTCGTGGTGCACGTCGCTGACGGTGCCGAGCGACTCGCAGAAGTCGATGTTGTCGAGCGCGTCCACCATCTTCGCGACGATAGGCACGTCGCTCTTCTGGTACATGCGGCGTTCCTGCGTGTCGATGTCGATGAAGTTCACGCAGGTCGGGCCAGGGCCGAAGTGCGCGCGCCCGGGGCCGATGTGGATGTCCTTCTTCGGATCGCCGTCACGGGAGAAGACGGTGAAGCTGCGCGGGGCCTTGGCCAGCGCTTCCTTCACCATGTAGGACGGCAGCCGCACGCGCAGGCCATCCACCCACGCGCCGCCTTCCTTCAGGATCTCGCGGGCTTCTTCGTGGTGTACTTCCAGCCCGGTGTATTCCAGTACGTGCAGCACGCCGTTGAACAGCTCTTCCAGCTGATCGTTGGAGAGCATGTTGAACCGCACGCCGGAGTTAACTTTATAGTTTGCTCGCATGTGAGCAGCCTCCCTGTTTCAAATGTGTCGATGCCCGGTAAGGCGCTTCCGCGCCCTCGGCTCGCGTTATGCGACGAACTTCTTGGCGAGCTCAGCGGCGGACGAGGCGTTGGCCGCGTAGCCATCCGCGCCGATCTGGTCCGAGAAGCTCTGGGTGACGGGCGCGCCGCCGATCATGACCTTCACACGGTCTCGCAGGCCTGCCTCTTCGAGTGCCTTGATCGTGCTTTCCATCGCGCGCATGGTCGTGGTGAGCAGCGCCGACATGCCCAGCACGTCAGGCNNCATCATGGCGACCAGGTTCTTGCCGATGTCGTGCAGGTCGCCCTTGACCGTGCCGAGCACCACCTTGCCGACCATCTTCGTGCCGGTTTCGGCCAGCATCGGCTTGATGATGTCCATCGAGGCCTGCATCGCCTTGGCCGAGCGCAGTACCTCAGGGACGAACATGTTACCTGCACGGAACTCCACGCCGACGTGATCCATGCCCGGCATCAGGCCTTCGTTCAGGACCTGCTGCGCGCTCAGGCCGTCACTCAGGGCCTTCTCGGTCAGGCCGGTCATCACGTCCACGTTGCCTTCGATTACTGCTGTTGAGAGCTTTGAAAGCGCCTCGCTCATGGGTTAGTTGCCTCCACTTGTTGCTCTGATTGCTGTCAAATGTCGTCATCGGGTTGGCCGATGCCGTCAGTGAGATTCCATCATTCGTGCTGTCGCGTCACCGGTGTAAAGGACCCGTTATACGCCTTCATCCTTTCCGCAGCGGCGGCGAGCCGCCAGTTCGCATTGATCGTCACTGTGAGCGCGCCGGTTACGACTCCGCAGCCTGCGCCTTCTCGCGCTTGCGGTATGCCTTGATCCAGCTCATGCCGTACTCGTCGCGCCCCATCGAAAGGTCGGCGGCCTTCACCGCGATCGCGACCATATCTTCGAGCGGGTTGGTGATCGGGCAGGTCAGCCCGGCGTGGATCGCCATGGCGATGAACGTGGCGTTGATGTACTTGCGGTCGGGCATGCCGAAGGAGATATTGCTGGCACCCATGGTGATATTGACGCCAAATTCTTTGACGACCAGTTCGATCGTTTCCAGGGCCACTTTGCCGGCGCTGGAATCGGCGCCCATGGTGAGTGCCAGCGGATCGATGATGATATCTTCCTGGGGGATGCCCAGCTGGGCAGCCCGGTTGATGATCTTCTCGGCGACCTTCAGGCGGGCTTCCGGGGTCTCGGGAATGCCCTCATCATCCATGCACAGTCCGATCACCGCTGCCTTGTGCTCGCTGACCAGCGGTAGCACGTTTTCCAGCGATACCTCTTCGCCGTTGACCGAGTTAACGAGCGGCTTACCTTCGTACAGGGACAGGGCAGCACTGAGCGCCTGTGGGTCGGCGGTATCGATGCACAGGGGCACATCCGTAGTTTCCATGACGACTTTCAGCACGTCTTTGAGCAGGGCAGGTTCGTCGGCGCCGGGTACGCCGGCGTTCACGTCCAGGACTTTTGCACCGGCATTGACCTGGTTGACGGCATCCTGCTTGACGATGTCAAAATTACCCTCTTCCAGTGCCTTGAGGACTTTCTTCCGCCCGGTGGGGTTGATGCGCTCCCCGATGATCACCACCGGCAGTTCCCGCGAGATCTCGACGGTCTGTGTTTTTGAGGACAGGATGGTCTTGAGATTTGTTGTCATTGGTCACCTCTTTAGAATGGTTTGTGGATAGAAGATTTAATAATCAAAAGGGATGGAGCAGTGATGCAGTATCCAACTTTTTTGTATCTGGTGGAATTATTCCCTGCTTCAAACTTATTAAAAGGGAATTCTAATATAGGTTGCTCAAAATTTACATTGGAGAACGGGGTAATGCCGGTAAAAGTAGAACAATCGGTTTGCTGCTTTTGACCCATAATTATTAATAATCAGCCTGTCTATGATATATCACTAATATATCAAAAAGAAATTCGGGTGTCAACAATCATCGGCTTGCCAAATCGCAATTTTAACCCCCAATATTTGATCTTTTCGTAGGAATTAAGTCATCTTCTCTTAACTTTTTTTAACATTTACAATACAATAATAGCAAGATGGTCAAAATTTTTTCACCATGACAACCTGTCAATATTAACTGACTGAGAGTTAATGCTAAATTTCCATCATTGCTGCAATCATAATCAGATGCTCATAAAGAGAGGAGGTGCTGACGGTAGATAAAATTCCCTATTATTTTTTAACCTGCGAGAATTGTTTTGTTATATCGCAGTGAACTGCCAATCCAATCGATCCAAAAATTTAATATTTTCCCAAAGGAGTAAGTGTAATGAAAGGAAAAATAATCGTTAAATGGACAGCCTTGCTGGTCATTTTGATCGCCGTGGTCGTGTCCGGGTGTTCAGGTACAAACCTCGCTCCCCAAATGAGCTACCAGGGCAGGCTGACCAATCCCTCCGGTGAACCGCTGAACGGAAGTTATGATATGAGTTTTGCGATCCACAACTCAGCTACCGGAGGTACAGCTTTGTACACGGAGACCGACTCCGTAACTGTGACGGATGGGCTCTTTGATACCGTCGTTGGACCCGGTTCTGCTGTCTCGGGGCTGGAACCTGCAGACCTGGCCCAGCCGCTGTGGCTGGAGGTCCAGGTCAGCGATGGGGCGATCACTGAAACCCTGACTCCCCGCCAGCGATTATACGGTGCGCCGTATGCCTTCACCCTGATGCCCGGAACCGTGATCTCAAAATCACTCCAATACCAGGGAGCAGTCAACGGTAATATCAATGGCCTCGTGAACGTTCAGAACAATTACGACGGCGATTTTGATTTTGCGCCACTTGGTAACGCTGCCCTTCCGGCGTTAAGCTTGGTTGGTGAAACAACACTTGAGCTAAAATCACCAACCTCAACTGCAGCTGGTGTTTTCAGCGATAGATCCAATACGGAAAGTGACTACAATTTTTATACAAATGACGATGTCCTGGTTTATCTGGATCACGATTCTAATTCTACCACCAGCCTTTTTCGGGTATATGGTGATCCGACCTCAAATTATTGCCAATTTAACGAAGTTGGTAATTTTTATTGTACAGGTACGAAGAGCTCCATTGTTGACACTAACGACGAAAAACGAGCACTTTATGCAATTGAGAGCCCAGAAGTCTGGTTCGAAGACTTCGGTGGAGGCGTGCTGCAGAACGGGTCGGCGCAGGTAAGCATCGATCCCCTCTTTGCTGGAACTGTAAACCTGGACGAGTACCATGTCTTCGTCACCCCGCTGGGTGAATGCGCCGGTCTGTTCGTCACCAATAAGACTGCAGAAGGATTCGAAGTCCACGAACTTGGCGGTGGCACCTCGGATGTGGCTTTCGACTATCGCATCGTCGCTCACCGGGCTGGTTTTGAGCAGGTGCGCATGCAGACGGACAGTTCCTTCGGAATTGATGAGGTGGACGAGTGATGAAAAAATGGCTGATAAGAATAGGCGCATTTGTCCTGCTGGTCGTGCTGGCAAGCGCTGCTATCAGCGCGATTGCCCAGACGCAAACGGCGTACGCCACGGAAGAACCCGAACCGGTGTATTCCATCCGGATGCAGTCTGATCACTTTGCGATCAACTGGAGCGTGGTTGGAAGCGGCGGCGGGGATGCCAGTTCAGCGAACTTCAGCATCTCTACCACGATCGGACAGCCGATCACCGGGAATTCCAGCAGCGCGAATTTTGCGCACCGAGCTGGTTTCTGGCAGAATTTCCAGGATATTCTGTATAGAATTTTTGTACCGCTAATCCAAAGCGATTGATCATCAAACCGATAAGCGAAGAAAAGCCGCTCAATTTTGGGCGGCTTTTTCCATTAATGCTGGTTAGTTTTGCCAGGCTTGGATAAAATAGTTATGGAAGAAGATTAATTTTGAAGATAACTGGGAAAAATGAAATGAAACCAAAGGTATTTGTCACCCGGAAATTACCAGATAGTGCTGCACAGAGATTAAACCAGGTCTGCCAGGCGGATATCTGGCAGGGAAAGCTGCCGCCCCCGAAAGTGGAGATTATCCAGCGCACGCGGGGCAGGGATGGACTGCTGTGCCTGCTCACCGATCCGATCGACCGGGAAGTCCTGGACGGCATCGGTTCCAGCCTGAAAGTGATCAGCAACTGCGCGGTCGGCTACGATAATATCGATGTCGATGAAGCCACCCGGCGCGGCATCCCGGTCGGGAACACCCCCGGGATCCTGACGGATACGACCGCCGACTTTGCCTTCTCTCTGCTGATGTCCGCCGCCCGCCGGGTAGCGGAAGCCGACCGCTACGTGCGCGACGGCAAGTGGCAGACCTGGGAGCTGACTTTGCTGCTGGGGAGGGACATCCACAATGCCACCATCGGGATCGTTGGTTTCGGGCGCATCGGTCAGGCAGTTGCCCGCCGGGCGGCGGGTTTCGGCATGCAGATCCTCTACCATGATCCCGGGATGAAAGCAGACCCGCTTGCCGCTGAATTGAATGCCAGCTACGTGGAGCTGGATGAACTTTTCAGGCGATCGGATTTCGTTTCCCTGCACGTTCCCTTGAACGATGAAACCCATCACCTGATAGACCAGGAAGCGCTGGAGAAGATGAAGAAGGAAGCGATATTGATCAACACCTCCCGCGGGGGAGTGGTCGACACCGATGCCCTCTACCAGGCACTTGTCCAGGGACAGATCGCCTATGCAGCCCTGGATGTCACCGAGCCTGAACCGATACCGGTCAATCACCCCATCCTGGCGCGGGACAATGTCATCCTGGCTCCGCATATCGCCAGCGCCAGCCGGGAGACGCGCGGGAGAATGGCGATGATGGCGGTGGAGAACCTGGTCGCCGGCCTGGAAGGCGAGCCGCTGCCGAACTGCGTCAACCCGCAGGTGTATAATCGGGATTGAAGATTGGAGTACCCGTATTAAATGAAGTTCTGCACCCGGTAGAACAATTTTGCGGTAGTATTATAGAAAATCATAATTAGCGATTGTCAATGTAATATTTATAAGGAGAAACACAATGATAGATCAGATTAAAGAGTATCTCGGTGCAGATGCAGATGATTTGCTCAATCATCAAGCCATCTTCTCCAAGGAGCACCTGCATGTGCCGGGACCGGATTTTGTCGACCGCATCTTCCTGCCGTCCGATCGCTCACCGAAAGTCTTAAGGAGCCTGCAGAGCTTATTCGAACACGGGCGTCTGAGTGGTACGGGCTATGTATCGATCTTGCCTGTGGACCAGGGGATCGAGCACACCGGCGGCGCCTCTTTCGCGCCAAACCCCATCTATTTCGACCCGGAGAACATCGTCAAGCTGGCGATCGAAGGCGGCTGCAACGGGGTTGCCTCAACATTGGGCGTGCTGGGATCGATTTCCCGCAAATATGCCCACAAAATCCCCTTCATCCTGAAAATCAACCACAACGAGCTGATGACCTACCCGAATAAATACGACCAGATCCTGTTCGCCAGCATACAGCAGGCGTACGACCTGGGTGCAGTTGCCGTCGGGGCTACGGTCTACTTCGGCGCTCCGGAGAGCAACCGCCAGATCATCGAAATCTCGGATGCCTTCGAACTGGCACACCAGCTCGGGATGGCAACCATCCTGTGGGCGTATACCCGCAATTCGGCGTTCAAACATGAAGGCACGGATTACCACGCGGCGGCTGACCTGACCGGCCAGGCAAACCACCTCGCTGTAACGATCGAGGCGGACATNNCCGATCACCCGATCGACCTGACCCGCTACCAGGTGATCAACTGCTACATGGGGCGCATGGGTCTGATCAACTCCGGTGGTGCTTCTGGCGGTGCCAGCGACATGGCAGACGCTGTGAAGACCGCGGTCATCAACAAGCGCGCCGGCGGCATGGGTCTGATCTCCGGGCGCAAGGCCTTCCAGAGACCGATGGCAGAAGGCGTTCAACTGCTCAACGCCATCCAGAATGTCTACCTGAGTGAGGATGTCACGGTAGCATAAAACCGTTATCCTGGAGTGAAAAAATCCCTGCGCCTCAATTAGAGAGTAGGGATTTTTTTCTTAATAATGTAAATATTGCTGTCAGGCTGCGGATTTCTGCTTGTATTCCTCGGCAAATTTTGCACCGCGGTCCAATGCTTCAAAGTTTGCCGGGAGCAGCTTGCGGTGTTTTTCCGGCAGATGGTCTTTGAGAGCCTGCTTGACAGAATCAAGGGACAGGACTGGAAGCTGGGACAGGAGTGCCCCGAGGGTGACAACATTCGTCAGCCTCTTATTGCCAAGTTCTTCGGCGATGGCGTTGGCAGGGATCATCACGGACTGGATGTCGGAGCGCTCAAAATCCCGGTCGATCAGGGATTGGTTGCCGATCAAAACACCGCCCGGCACAACCAGGGGTTCGTATTTATCCAGGGATGGCAGGTTCAGGGCAATGACCGCTTTCGGGTTCATCACCTGAGGGGAACCGATCTCTTCATCGGCGATGATCACCGTGCAGTTCGCCGTTCCACCGCGCATCTCTGGGCCGTACGAGGGGAACCAGGTGACCTCTAAACCGTTGTCCATCGCCGCGTATGTCAGCAGCTGTCCGGCGAATAAGACACCCTGACCGCCAAATCCAGCAATCACAATTTCAGTTTGCATAAATTAGTACCTCTTCTCTTTTCCCTACACGCGTAGTTTCGTCAGCGGTTCTGCGACTTTGTAATCTCCCAGGGGATAAACCGGGACCATATGCTCTTCGACCCATTCCAGTGCTTTGGCTGGCGTCATTCCCCAGTTGGTGGGACAGGTCGACAGCAGTTCGACCATCGAAAAACCCAATTCGCGCTCCTGGGTCTCGAACGCCAGGCGGATTGCCTTTTTTGCCTTACGGATGTTGGTTGGGTCATGGAGACTGCGGCGGACAATATAGCCCGCCCCGTCCATGTTGGAGAGGATCTCTGCCATGCGGATCGGGAATCCCATCTGTTCGACATCGCGTCCCAGGGGTGAGGAAGTTGTCTTCTGACCCGGCAGGGTGGTGGGTGCCATCTGCCCGCCGGTCATGCCGTAAATGGCATTGTTGATGAAGAACACGGAGATGTTCTCTCCACGGGCGGCGGCATGCATGATCTCCGCCATGCCGATGGATGCCAGGTCACCATCACCCTGGTATGTAAATACGGTGCGATCGGGCATCACCCGTTTGACACCGGTTGCCATTGCCGGGGCTCGACCGTGAGCAGCCTCAATAAAATCACAATCAAAATACTGGTAGGCAAATACAGAGCATCCCACAGGGGCAACACCGATAGTTTTTTCACGCAATCCCATCTCATCCATGACCTCGGCGATCAGCCGGTGGGCGATGCCGTGGGTACAGCCAGGACAATAATGTGTCGGTGCATCCGCCAGGGATTCTGGTCTTTGATATACGATTTTCGTTGGAGCCTGGGTAACCATTAATTTACCTCCGTCAATGATGCTTCTAAGCGGTCGAGCCATTTTTCGCGGGAGTCGCCGTTCCGGGAAATATCCCCGGAAGCGACCCGGTGGATCTCATCCAGGATCTCATCAGGGAAGGGGACAACCCCGCCCAGGCGCCCGTAAAATTCAATCGGCACACTGTCGCCGACAGCCTGCTTTACATCGATCAGCATTTGACCGGCGCTCATTTCTACCACCAGTAAAACCTTGGCACCTTTTGCCCGTTCCTTGAGGGCTTTGAATGGGAATGGGCTGACCGTGATCGGTCGGAACAAACCGACTTTGATGCCTTCGTCGCGTGCCTGCCGGACAGCGGACATGGCAACCCGTCCAGCGGTGCCGAATCCAACGATGATGATCTCAGCATCGTCCAGCATGTATTCCTTATAGCGGATCTCGTTCGCCTTAACCTGTTCCCAGCGCTTCAGGATGCGGATATTGGCGATTTCTTCCTCGTAAGGATCGATATAAATCGAAGACAGGATCCGGCGTTCCCGGTTGATGGCACCGTCGGTTGCCCAATCCGGTCGTTCTTTGCGGACCGGCTGCATGGGCGGGAGTTCAGCGGGTTCCATCATCTGTCCGATGCTGCCGTCCAAGAGAACCACCGCAATCGCCCGGTATTTCTCTGCCAGGTCGAATGCCAGCACCGTGTGGTCAATAGCTTCCTGGATGCTGGCCGGTGCCAGCACGATGGGGTGGAAATCACCATGCCCGCCGCCGTGGACGATCTGGCTGTAATCCCCCTGTGAAGGGGCGATGTTGCCCAGTCCGGGTCCACCGCGCATTACATCGACCAGCACCATGGGAATTTCGGTGCCGGCTACGTAGGAAATCCCTTCCATCATCAGGCTGACGCCCGGGCTGGAAGAAGAAGACATGACCCGTTTTCCGGTGCATGCCGCGCCGTAAACCATATTGATGGCGGCGACTTCACTTTCAGCCTGCAAAAATGCCCGCCCCAGTTCCGGCATGCGGGCACTCATATGTTCGAGGAGTTCAGTTTGCGGGGTGATCGGGTAGCCAAAATAAGCTTCCACACCAGCTCGGATAGCTGCCTCGGCGATCGCTACATTTCCTTTTAATAATTCTCTAGCCATTCAAGATCTCCTATGCTGATAGATTGCCGACGCGCTGCCTGGTGGGGACTTCACGATAGACGGAGATCGCTGCTTCCGGGCAGACAATCGCACAGATGCCGCATCCCGTACAGCCATCGCTGACCAACCGTGCCGGGTGGTAGCCTTTAGGTGTCAGGTGTTCCATATCCATTGCCATCACGTCCTGGGGACAGGCTGAGATACACAGCTCGCATCCCTTGCAATACGTATCATTTACTTCTATCCAACCTTTTACTGGCATTAAAGCTGCTCCTTGTATAAATTTGCTGTCAATAAATCATGCTGTATTTAATTAGAATTACATCCATCCAATCGATGCTGTCGGAATTA
>JABAOG010004316.1_pt1 | contig 10914 bp, 11 predicted proteins | sample 7062131 | NCBI WGS metagenome assembly JABAOG01 (sample SAMN14538629, study PRJNA623070) | marine sediment metagenome | biome: marine biome [ENVO:00000428]; feature: marine pelagic biome [ENVO:01000023]; material: deep marine sediment [ENVO:00002113] | place: India: Arabian Sea | collected... | reverse complement strand
TTCCTCAACGGCTGCAACTCGCGCTTCCTGATCCTCAAGACCGACAACGACATGCCGTTCTACGTCATCGGCACTGAGGGCGGTTTCCTGCCCTCGACGGTACCAACGAACGAGATCGTGATGGCCCCTGCCGAGCGCTTCGACGTGATCATGGACTTCACAAACGTCCNNACCCGGCAGACCCGGACTCGACCGGGCAGGTGATGCAGTTCCGCGTGAAAGCAGCAACCGGTGCCGATACAAGCACCCCACCGATGGAACTCGGCCTGCCAGCCATCACAGCGCTTGGTGGCGCGAGTGTCACACGCGCCCTCAGTCTGAACGAGGAGATGTACGAGCCTGCGGATGTGCCCGCTGCCGCACTGCTCGGCACTTCCGACCCCGGCACCGGCCAGTCCACACCGCTGCTGTGGATGGACCCGATCACCGAGAACCCGGCAGTGGGCGCCACCGAGGAGTGGGCGCTGCACAACCTCACCGAGGATGCGCACCCCATCCACGTGCACCTGGTGCAGTTCCAGGTCACCGGGCGTGAGGCTATCGNNTGGCACGGCAGGTCAGTTCGTGTGGCACTGCCACATCGTGGAGCACGAAGATAACGAGATGATGCGCCCCTACCACGTTGGGCCGATCCCGCCGGACGCACCGGCTGGATAACACCACACGTTTTCTCTGCACAGGGCAGAAGCCGCCTGCTCAGGCGGCTTCTGTTCGTCTACGGCGTACTGGCTCAGGCGCTACCGCTGCGGGGCGCGCACCACGTTCTTGAGCGCGGTCACCTCGACTGCCGGGTCGCAGCCGCCCATCTCCTCGAAGTCGGTGATGTTCTGCAGCGTGGTCTCGGCGATGGCCTCGAGCGCGGCGTGGGTGAAGAACGCCTGGTGCCCGGTCACGATCACGTTGGGGAAGGTGAGCAGGCGGGCGAACACGTCGTCCATGATCACCTCACCGGAGAGGTCCTCGAAGAACAGGTCGGCCTCCTCCTCGTACACGTCGAGGGCGAGGTTGCCGACCTTGCCCGACTTNNCGATCTGCCCGTTCTTCAACCCCTCGATCACGGCCTCAGTATCCACCAGCGCGCCGCGGCTGGTATTGATCAGCATCGCGCCCGGCTTCATCTGCGCCACAGTGTCGGGGTTGATCAGGTGGTAGGTTTCGGGCGTCAGCGGACTGTGCAGCGAGACGATGTCCGACCGGGCCAGCAGCTCAGGCAGATCCACGTACTCGCCGCCCATCGCGGTGAACTCGTCGGACGGGTACGGATCGTAGCCGAGCAGGTCGCAGCCGAAGCCACGCAGGATCTCCCCGGTGATGCGCCCGATCTTCCCCGTCCCGATCAGCCCGACGGTTTTGCCGTGCATGTCAAACCCCAATAGACCGTCGAGCGCGAAGTTTGCCTCGCGCACGCGCGCGTAGGCGCGGTGAATCTTGCGGTTCAGCGCCAGCATCAGCGCGACGGTGTGCTCGGCCACCGCGTACGGCGAGTAGGCGGGCACGCGCACCACCGTGAGCCCAAGCTTCTCAGCGGCTTCGAGATCGACGTGGTTGAACCCCGCCGAGCGCAGCGCGATCAGGCAGGTGCCCTGATCGGCCAGCCGGTTGAGGGTGCGCTCGTCGAGCTCGTCGTTGACGAACGCGCACACCGCCGGGCACATCTCGGCCAGCGGGGCGGTGTGGTACGTCAGCCGGGGCTCGAGAAAGATCATCTCGTGGCCGTGCGCCCGGTTGGCGTCAGACAGGTATTTTCTATCGTATGGTTTGGTACTGAATACGGCGACACGCATCGCTGGAATGTGCTCCTCTGAGGGTGGAAAGCGGATAAATTCGGGGCTGGCGGCGCGCAGCCGGAGGGTAAGCAGTGGTCGCAGCCGGTGGGTCGGTGGGCTATAATCCGGCGTTGAGATTGTAATGGGAGCTTACTCAAATTATGGTCGGTTTGCGAGTTCGCTGGAAACCAATCGTCGCGATATTGCTGCTGGGCGCGGGCCTGGCTGCGTGCGCTCCTGCGCCCACCGGGCAGGCCGCCGATGCGCCTGCCAGCACCACGCCAGCTCCACCGGCTGACACCCTCCCGCCGCCGCCAAGCGAGACGGCCGCGCCGACGGCCACCCAGCCCGGCCCGACGGCCACCCCTGCCCCGCCGACTCCGCTGCCCCCGCGGCCGGAGCAGATCGGGCCGGAGAGCTACCCGGAGGGCATCAACCCGCTGACCGGGCTTGCGCCCGAAGACCCGTCGGTGCTGAACCGCCGGCCGCTGCTGGTCAAGATCTCCAATGCACCGGAGATCGTGCGCCCGCAGAGCGGCATCGGCAGCGCGGATCTGATGTTCGAGTACTACGTGGAGGGCGGCTGGACGCGCTTCGCGACGGTGTTCTACAGTGACGGGGCGGACCACCTCGGCGCGGTGCGCAGCGCCCGCTTGCCGGATCTCCAGCTTGCCCCGGCCTTCGACGCGATCCTGGTGTTCTCCGGAGCCAGCCGCGGGGTGACGGATACGATCCGCGACTCAGACCTGTACCCGTATGATACCATCTCTCCGCAGTTTGGAGTCGGCGAGCCGCAGTTCGTGCGCTTCCCGCGGGAGGGGCTGCCGCTGGAGCACACGATGTTCTCCGACACCGCGCTGCTGTGGCAGCACGCCGAGGAGCGCGGCACGCGGATGGAGCCCCGCCTGGGCACGCCGGGCTTCGCCTTCCACGCGCTGCCCCCGTACGGCGGCACGCCTGCCAGCGCGTTCACCTTCGAGTACGTGCAGACGAAGATCGAGTGGCGCTACGACCCGGTCAGCGGGCGCTACCTGCGCTGGACGGACGGAATCCCCCACACTGACGCCACCACCGAGGAACAGCTCGCCTTCGAGAACGTGGTGACGATGGGCTCGACGCTGGAGCTGGTGTACCTGTACGAGGAAAAATACGGCGAGGAAGAAGACTCGCTGTACATCGAGCTGACCGGCTGGGGGCCTGCGACCCTGTTCCGCGACGGGCAGGCGTTCGTGGGGCGCTGGGAGCGCCCCACCGAGGACTCAGCCTTCCGCTTCGTGATGCCGGACGGCAGCCCGATGCTGTTCAAGCCCGGCAAGACGTTCTTCCAGATCGGGCGTACCGGGGAAGAGGAACCGCAGATCCTGCCGTAGCGGCGCGTCAGGCGGTGTACACCTCCCGCCGCACCGTGAACTGCTCGACGCGGTCGCGCAGCACCTCAACGCCGATGCCCGGCCCCTGCGGCACGTCCATCGTGCCGTCGGGGTTGAGCACGAATTCCGGCGCGACGATGTCCTCGTGCCAGTAGCGCGCCGAGGCGGAGATATCGCCCGGCAGCGTGAACCCCGGCAGCGACGCCAGCGCGAGGTTGTGCGCGCGCCCGATGCCGGTCTCCAGCAGGCCCCCGCACCACACCGGCACGCCATCTTCGGCACACAGATCGTGGATGGCGCGCGCCGCGCTGATGCCCCCAACGCGCGCAGGCTTGATGTTGATGATGCGGCAAGCTTCCAGCGCCAGCGCGTCCCGCGCGCGGGCGGGTGACGTGATCGACTCGTCGAGGCAGATCGGCGCGTAGCTCTCGCGCTGGAGCTCGGCGTGGTCGATCAGGTCGTCGTAGGCCAGCGGCTGCTCGAGCATCAGCAGCTCGAACTCCCCCAGCGACCACAGCAGCGGCGCGTGCTCCAGCGTGTAGGCGGCGTTGGCGTCGGCCATCAGCGGCACGTGGGGGAACGCCTCACGCAGCGCGGCCAGCGGCTCGCGATCCCACCCCGGCTTGATCTTCACCTTGATGCGGCGGTAGCCCTGCTCGATGAACGCCCCCACCCGCTCGACCAGCGCCTCGACGCTCGGCTGGATGCCGACNNACACCGCTGCCTCGACGCCCGCCTTGGCCATACGGTGCCCACGCGCAGGGGCCAGCACGCCGGGCACGGCGGCGGGGTGCGCGATCTCGGCAGCCAGCAGCAGCGGGATCAGCGCGTCTCGCTGGGCATGCCACGCGGTCTCGACCGTTTCCGCCGAGTACAACGGCAGCGGCTCGAGCGGCGACTCGCCCCACCCGACGACCCCGCCGGTATGCACCGCTATCAGCACGCGGTGGGCGGTGTCCTCCCGCCCGAAGCTGGTTTCGAACGGGTGGCGCAGCGGAATCTGCACGTAGAACTGCTCGACGCGCTCGATCTTCATTTCTTCTCCTCCAGGCCAAGTATTTTGGGGTCGAAGCCCTTTTGCAGTACGTAGAAGCTGCGGCGCTCCGCGCCTGCCCCCTCGGTGGCGAACCACGCCACGACGTAGTCCTCGTCGAACGCGTGCTGGAACACCGCGCGGATGTGCCTGCGCCACTCGCGGGCGAGATCCATGTCCGCGGCTTTGATCGCGTCGAAGTCGGCGGGAATCTCGACCAGCAGGCGGTCGGCCTTCAGCGGCTCGTGCCCATCGGGCGGCACCAGAAAGCCGTCGGCGCGGCGCGCAGTCTCGTTAGCGACCTCCGCCCCGGCCATGCGCCACATGTGCAGAGTCGGGTAGCGGGGCGGCTGAGCGCCGTCGAGCGCGCGCACCACACGCGGTGTGTCGAGCCACCACTCGACTTCCAGCCGGTCGGTGTCGAGCCCGCCGTTCAGCCCCGGCAGCTCGTCGTACAGGTTGACGATGTAGCGGCGGCTGAGCGCGCCCAGCCGGGTGATGTTGAAGTGCGCGTTGCGGCTGAGCAGCGGGTCGAACGTCCACAGCGCGAGCGTGTGCCCCTCCGCCAGCAGGATGCGGCGCTGCTCGCATTTCAGCGCGTAGCCGACCCCGCGGTTCTGGTAGGCGGGGATCACGCCCAGCATCTGCGAGGAGTGGAAGACCGGCAGGCTCGCGACCAGGGCACGCTTTTCGGTCGGCTCGCCGTCTTTGGCGGGCGGCGGCACCGGCTCGACGCGGCGCGAACTCACGACCGGATGGCCGGGGTAGCCGCACAGAAAGCCGACCTGTTCGCCGCGGTCGTACGCACCCAGCACCAGCCCGCCGTGCAGGNNCGCCGTCGTACGCACCGAGCACCAGCCCGCCGTGCAGGTTGAACGCGACCAGCATGTGCATCGGCACGATCTCAAGATCGTGCATGTTCCACGCGTGCCGCTGCACGTCCTCACAGGCACGCAGCTCGGCGTGGGTGGTCAGCGGGCGAATGATGATATCAGATGACATGGCTTCTCCGGTGCGGTCGAGTCACAGAACAACGGGCTGGGAATCGGGTGCTCGGCACTTTAACCTCGCCCCCTTCCGACCGGACTACCATCCGCTCTTCCTCCCCCTATCCGTGAGTTACGGAGAGGGGGATACGGCATGCGCTGGATGCATTGCATCCCAGCATAGCGAGGGGGTGAGGTCAAATCGTGACGGGCCTGTGCCCGGCAGTTGGCGCAGTTCCCAGCGATGGCAACCCTCAGAGCGCACGGCATGGCATCGCCAGTATGGTTGCTCGTGGGGAATTGCCGATGTTACTATACGCATGCCCGCTGACCCTGCCAACCTCAAGGAGGTGCCCTGTGGCCCACCGCGTCGTGTTTCTCGGCACGCCCGATTTTGCCGTCCCCAGCCTGCGCGCGCTGGCCGCCCACCCGCGCTTCGAGGTGACAGGTGTGGTCACCCAGCCCGACCGCCCTGCCGGGCGCGGGCAGCAGGTGCGCCAGTCGGCGGTGAAGCAGGCCGCGCTGGAGCTGCACCTGCCGGTGTTCCAGCCTGAGACGCTGCGCAACGAGGACGCGCTGGACCACCTGCGCGGGTGGCACCCCGACGTGCTGGTGGTGGTCGCCTTCGGGCAGATCCTGCGGCGCGCGGCACTGAACGTCGCGCCGTTCGGCTGCGTCAACGTGCATGCCTCGCTGCTGCCGCGCTGGCGCGGGGCGGCGCCGATCCAGCGCGCGATCCTGGCCGGCGACGCGGAGACCGGCGTCACGATCATGCTGATGGACGAAGGGCTGGACACCGGGCCGATCCTCAGCTACGTGGACGTGCCGATCCGCCCGGACGAGACGGCTGCCAGCCTGCACGACGAGCTCGCCCGCGCGGGCGCGGACATCCTGCCGGAGACACTGTCGGCGTACCTCAGCGGGGAGATCGAGCCGCAGCCGCAGCCGGAAGACGGCGTGACGCTTGCCCCCACCCTGAGCAAAGACGACGGGCGCATCAACTGGCACGACCCCGCCGAGGCGATCGACCGGCAGGTGCGCGCCTACGACCCGTGGCCCGGTACCTTCACCACGCTGGACGGCAGGCTGCTCAAGGTGCTCGGCGGGTGGCCGGTGCCAGAGGCCAACACCACGCACGAACCCGGCACGCTGGTCGAGTGGGAGGGCGGGCTGGCGGTGCAGACCGGGCTGGGCCTGTACGGGCTGCACACCGTGCAGCCTGCCGGGAAGACCCCGATGAGCGCCGAAGCGTTCCTCGCCGGGCGGGCGGATGTGGTCGGGGCGCGGCTGGGAGCGTAACCTCCGGTTCTTTTCCCCTCAAACCCAGCGCGTTTCCGGTGCCCCGCGTCCGCTCTATACGCGGGGCTGTACCAATTTCTCCAAATTCCGACAAAAACGGCACCCTTTACCCAAATGCGGCGTATATTGGGTTGTTATTCGCTTTTGCGCCGGGCCAAAGCACTCAGGCGCGTATTCAAGGGAGCCAGTACAGAGATGGTCGTCGGTCAAAGTAATGAGGTAATGAGAGAGTTCATCAACCGGCTGGCGGGCGAGGTGTTCGCGCCGGGAGACGCCGGGTACGATGCGGCGCGGGCGGGCTTCAACCTGAGCGTACAGCAGCACCCGGCGCTGATCGTGGTGCCGCACAACGCGCAGGACGTGGTCGAGGCAGTGCGGTACGCGCAGGCCGCCGGGCTGGGCGTCGCGGTGAAGGCCACCGGGCACGGCACGGTGCGCCCGGCAGATGGCGCGCTGATGCTGGTGACGAGCGCGCTGGACGGCGTCGAAATCGACCCGGCGGCGCGCACCGCGTGGGTGCAGGCAGGCGTGCGCTGGGGCGCAGTGCTGGAGAAGGCGCAGCCGTTCGGGCTGGCCCCGCTGCTGGGGTCGTCCCCCGGCGTGGGCGCGGTCGGTTACACGCTGGGCGGCGGGCTGGGCNNGACCTGTTCTGGGGGCTGAAGGGCGGCGGCGGCGCGCTGGCGATCGTGACCGGGATGGAGGTCGAGCTGTACCCGGTGAGCACGGTCTATGCCGGGAACCTGTTCTACCCGGCGGCAGACGCACCGGAGGTGTTCCGCCGCTACCGCGAGTGGATCGCAGACGCACCCGACGCGCTCAGCTCGGGCATCCTGATGATGAACTACCCGCCCCTGCCCCAGGTGCCGGACCCGCTGCGCGGGCAGAGCTTCGTGATCGTGCGCGGCTGCTANNCCCGGTACTTGACATGTTCGGGCCGATGCCGTTCACCGAGTCGGCGGCGATCAGCATGGACCCGGTCGACCCGGTGCCGGGCCACTCGACCGGCGGCTGGCTGGCCGACCTGAGCGACGAGGTGATCGACGCGCTGATCGCGCACAGCGGGGCCGGCTCGCCGCTGGTGTTTGCCGAAGTGCGGCACATCGGCGGGGCGGTCAGCCGACCGGGCCCGGATGCCGCCGCGTACGGCCACNNCGGCCACCGCGACGCCGAACTGGTGCTGCACGTCGTGGGCATGGTGCCGACGCCGGAGGCGCACGCCGCGGTGGTGGGGCAGATCGCCTCGCTGGCGGCGGCACTCGACGGCCATATGGCGGGGGTTTACCCAAACTTTATGGAGGGTGAGGAGGCGTCACGGCGCATCCGCGAGGGGTACTCCGCCGAGGCGTACCGCAAGCTGGTGGCGCTCAAGGCGCGCTACGACCCGCAGAACCTGCTGGGCTANNCTACCAGCCGCCCCGGTGCACCACGTCCTCGTAGGCGGCACGCCCGGTCGGCGGGCCGTAGGGGCGCGCCGGGTAGCCGAAGGCGACCGCCCAGCGCGTGGTGTAGCCATCCGGCACGCCGAGCACCTCGGCGGCGATCTCCCCGTTGTGCAGGTACGTCACCACCGAGCCGACGCCTTCCTCCGCCGCGGTGAGCATCATGTTCTGCACGGCGCGGCCCACGTCGAAATCCGGCGTGCCGGACGGCGACGGATCGGGGATCGCGATCACGACCACCAGCGCGGCGCTCGGCACGTGGCGGGCGAACTTCCCCGCCTCGGCCAGCGCGCTGAGCGTTTCCTGCTCCTCAACTGCGATGAAGGCCCACGGCTGGGTGTTCTTGCTGCTGCCGGACAGCCGCCCGGCTTCCAGTATGCGTCGAATCGTGTCCTCAGGCAGCGGGCGGCCATCGTACTCGCGGACCGCGCGCTTGGTGCTGATCAGTTCAAACACGTCACTCATTACCACTCCTCGTAGTGGACGACGTCGCCGGGCTTGTTGCGCCCCCCGGCGAACGGCGGGCGTTCTTTGTACTCGGCGGGCACGCCGAGGATCTCGCGGGCGCGGTCGGGGCGGTACATGGTGGCCATCACCGAGCCGACCCCTGCCTCCCACGCGGTAAGCATCATGTTCTGCGTCGCGCGCCCCAGGTCGAACGGGACGGTCAGCCGGTAGAACGGGTCGGCGGTGACCAGCGCGACGCCCAGCGCCGCCCCCGCCAGGTGCCCGGCGAACGCCCCGCACTCGGAGAGATCGCGCAGGGTGGCCCGCTTCTGCACCGCGACGAACTGCCATGGCTGCATGTTCTTGGCGCTGCCGGAGAGCCGCCCGGCGTTGAGAATGCGCTCGACGATCGTCTCAGGCAGGCGCTCGTCGCGGAAGGTGCGCACCGCGCGCTTGGCCTTCACGGTGTCGTAGACGGGGCTGTCGCTCATTGAGTTGGCTCCTTGCAGGGCGGTAGGGTCTATGGGGATGATACAGCGGCGGCGCGGCGCGGGGCAAGTAAGTGGTGGCGTATAGCGGGTGGCTGATGGCTTATGGTGTATGGCTTATAGCCGCAACCCCCTCCTCAAGTCCTCCCCCTTGGCGAAAAGGGAGGAAGAAACGGAAGCCAAAGCGGAGCGCGGATGGCGAAGGTCACTACACGAGTGAAGTAACTGCATTTGCTGTAAACCATCAGCTATCGAGCGAGCATCAGCGAGCGGGCAATCCCATTGCCGCGGTCGAGCGCCCTGTGGTACAATCGGCGCGCTCTGGGGCGTCGCCAAATGGTAAGGCAGCGGCCTTTGGAGCCGCCATTCGCAGGTTCGAGTCCTGCCGCCCCAGCCATCCTACCACAGCGCGCCGACTCATCGTCGGCGCGCTGTTGATTCCGCCCGGATCAACCGATCGGTTGATCGCCCCATCCACCCAACGCAGTGCCCAAACCCACCGCCCGCCCGATGCCCGCCAGCCGCTGCCATGGGAGAATACAGCTACAACGACGACGGCACAGAGACAAGCGATTTACAGGAGCGCGGTCANNACGACGGCACAGAGATAAGCGATTTACAGGAGCGCGGTCATGAGCTTTAACGGATGGATGCACGTGATCGGGGCAGCGAGCGGGCTGGTGCTGGGGGCGGTGGTGCTGTTCGCGCCGAAGTTCGGCAAGTTTCATCGCACCGCGGGGCTTGGCTACCTGATCAGCATGGTACTGGTGAATATCTCCGCGCTGACGATCTACCGGGAGACGGGGTCAATCGGCGCGTTCCACATTCTGGCGATGGTCAGCTTGATCACACTGGGGCTGGGCTATAATGAGGTGATCCGCCGCCGCAAGACCAGCGGTTGGCTGACACGGCACGGCATCTTCATGTCGTGGTCGTACGTCGGGCTGGTCGCGGCGGGGCTGTCGCAGTTCGTCTCGCACAACCTGCCGCTGAACGCGACGGTCGCGAACTTCGGCACGTCGCTGCTGGTATTCGTGGTCGGCGGCATCCTGATCTTCAAGCTGGTACCCCGCGTCTGCGGGCTCGTACGGCAGGCGGCACGCACCTAACGCAGACAGGCCTTCCCTATGACGCATCAGTCTCTGTCGGATTTGCTCGCCCGCATCCCCCCGGAGGTACGTCCGTGGCACGCGCTCAACCTGTTGAGCGCGTTGGTCGTAACCGGCTATCTCGCCATGCGGCCACCGGCTGTCGCTCTTTGGTGGCTGCCCGCCGCGCTGTTCGTGGTGTGGGTGATCGTGGGCGTGCTGCTGCCGCCGCGCCTCGCCGGGCCGACGTGGGGCGCGGTCGGTGCGCTGTACTTCCTCGCCGGGGCGGCGCTGTTCGTGCTGCTGGTGCGCGCCGACCCGGTGGCCTACGTGGTGCTGTTCGCGCTGTACCCGGCGCTGTTCAACCGGCTGGCGCTGGGGATGGCGATCCCACTCGCGGTGCTGCTCGGTGCGGCGACGATCCTCGCGGAAGCGGTGGGCGCAGGCGGCGAGCCGCTGCCGCCCGCGCTGCTGCTGGGCGGGGTGCTGGGGGGCATCGGCGCGAGCCTGCTGGGGGTGTTCATCCACCGGCTCTCAACGATCAACGAGGAGCGGCACCGGCTGATCCAGGAGCTGCAGGCCACCCGCGACGAGCTCGCCGCCGCCGAGCGCGAGGCGGGCGTGCTGGCGGAACGCCAGCGGCTGGCCCGCGAGATCCACGACACGCTGGCGCAGGGCTTCACCAGCATCGTGATGCACCTCGAGGCCGCCGAGGGCGCGCTGGGCAGCAACCCGCTGCCTGACACCGCGCAGAGCCACTTCGACCGGGCGCGGCAGACCGCGCGCGACAGCCTGACCGAGGCCCGGCAGATGGTCGCCGCGCTGCGGCCCGATCTGCTGGAGAACGCCTCATCGCTGGAGGACGCCATCCGGCGGCTGGCACGGCGGTGGTCGGCCGGCAGCGGGGTCTCCGCACGTGTGGCGGCGAGCGGCGAGCCGTACTCGCTGCCGGTGCCCGCCGAGGTCGCGCTGCTGCGCGCTGCGCAGGAGGCGCTGGC
>JABAOG010001690.1_pt1 | contig 10916 bp, 11 predicted proteins | sample 7062131 | NCBI WGS metagenome assembly JABAOG01 (sample SAMN14538629, study PRJNA623070) | marine sediment metagenome | biome: marine biome [ENVO:00000428]; feature: marine pelagic biome [ENVO:01000023]; material: deep marine sediment [ENVO:00002113] | place: India: Arabian Sea | collected... | reverse complement strand
GGACATCGACGCCTACAACTACGGGGAGCCGCAGCTCTCGCTGGTGGCCCGGGACACGGGGACCCGGCACACGATCCACTGGGTGGACTACGTGAGCGGGGCGGCGCTGGCGTCGGGGTCGGAGACGATCGGCGCGCGGCTGCCGCCGGGGACCTACGACCTGCTCTACCGGCGGGACTGGAACCGGAGCTCGAGCGGGAGCGAGTGGGTGGACGAGGCGCGGGACTCGGCGACCTATCCCACCGGGGACCGCTATCTCCGCATGTGCATCCAGATCCCCTGACCGGGCGTCCTTGCTGCCGGCGGGTCGCTGCCTGTGCTAGCTGATCGCTCATGAAGCAGAGCGCCGCCGTTCGCCCCGATCCCAGCATCCTCCGCAAGGCCGCCATCGCGAGCGGCCGAGCCGAGGACTACCGCGGGAAGGTCGAGATCAAGCGGATCCCGAGCTTCGATCTGGACCGCACGATCTTCCAGACCCTCGAGGGCAAGGCCGCTCGCTTCGTCATGAAGATGCGCGTGGGCAAGGAGCCGCACTGGGATCGGCAGGCGGCCGAGCAGGTCGAAGCCCGCTACCGGAAGGCCCGCGAGCGCCACCCGCTTCCCGAGGTGGACCCCGAGCTGATCCAGTTCCTGGTCGACGAGTGCGACTTCGACGTCGAGCACGCCGACGGCTCGTTCCTGGACCACCTCTATTTCTGCTTCGAGTACAACGTCCACCACTACCCGGAGCGCTCGCCGCTGGTCTCGCTGCTGCACTCCATCCTGGGCACGGGCACCAACACCTTCGCGATGGAAGCGAAGAAGATCCCGGCGCTGAAGGCGTTCCTCACCGACTTCGAGTGGGCGCACATCGCCGCCTTCCCCTCGGTGCTCCGGCTGCTCTACGACCTGCCGCTCCGCGAGGAGCTGCGGGCCAACAGCCACCGCCTCGATTCGCTGAGCCGCGTCGACTTCTACCGGGTCATCGACAACGAGCCGCTCTCGCTCAGCGGCGAGGACTTCTGGATCCAGCTCAACTACCAGCTGATCCACCTCATCGATTTCCTGCCGGTCGCGAACTGGGCCACCCACGCGAACGACACCGCCTTCATCCTCTTCCGTGACCTCTACGACCTGCTCGAGTCGAGCGGGAAGCTCGAGGCGCAGGTCGACTACGAGCCACCGGGCATCATCCCCACCCTCGAAGGCGAGCCGATCGGCCTCGGGCTCATCACCGATCTGATCCCGGTCCCGCTCAGCGAGAAGATGGCGGCTCGCTCGGTGCGGCAGTTCTCCGAGAGGATCGGCCACTCCCTCGACTACACGCTCACCTTCTGAGCGCGGCCCTTCGGGAGCTCAGTCGGCCAGCGCGTCGTAGGCGCGGCGGTGGAAGCTCCACCGCGCGCCCGCGGACGCCTCCCGGGCGATCGCGTCGTAGCCGGCGTAGACGCCGAGGGCCGCCCGAGGCCGGTGGAAGACGTCGAGGACCAGCCGTGCCTTGGCCACCGGCCGCACGCTCATGAGCGACTCGTCGATCTCGCAGTCGAAGTGGCGGGTGGTCAGGCCGATGGAGGTCAGCCGGGCGCCGGCCTCGATCTCCGGACGGAGGGTCAGCCTCCCGAGGCCGATGGAGCCGCCGGCGACCAGGACGGCGTCCGTGGTCGTCACCGAGCGCAGCTCCACCTCGAGCGCGCCGGCGCGGCGCAAGCCCGAGAGCGAGCCGGTGTGGAAGGCGATGCCGGCACCCAGGTAGAGGTGGCGGGTGAGGTAGCGGGCGAAGCGCAGTCGGAAGCCGCCGAGCCAACGCTTGCCGACGCCGTCCACCGAGTAGTCGAAGCGGTTCTCCTCGTGCACGGCCGTGCCCGGCAGGTCGAGGTCGCGGCCATCGAAGGCGGCCCCGCCGATCTCGAGCTCGACCATCGACCGGCCTCGCCGGCTCGCGTCCCAGCCGCTGCCGAAGGTTCGGCACTCCGCGATGCCGACGACCGGCGAGGCATCCACGCACGCCGGCTCCGCCGGTTCGCTCGAGCCCCCGCCCGAGCCGCTCGACCCCCCGCCCCACGAGCCCCTCGCCGAGCCGGAGCTCGAAGAGCTCGAGCTGCTCGACGAGGACGAAGACGACGAACACGTGCCACCGGCGAGCGCCGTGGCTGGATCGAGCGCGAGCGCGAGCGCGCCGACTGCGACGAGCAGACTCCTCATGGTTTCCCTTCCTTCGAGGCCAGCGGGTAGCTGAAGCACACGGGCTCGAGTCGTTCGGTACCCGGCGCGACGCCGCTCAGATCGACGCAGTAGTCCGAGGCATCGCTCGCGGCGTAGGCGAGNNGGCCGAGGCATCGCTCGCGGCGTAGGCGAGGATCTCCCCGCCCTTCGCTCCCGCGTCGAGGAGCACCGGCCGCACCTCGGCCTGGCCCCGCGGGCTCATCCAGAGCCCGTCCGCCAGCCGCGCGACCCGGGCGCGCCCCAGATCCACCTCGATGGCGGATCGGCAGTGGTTGCCGAGCTCGTAGCGCACCGCCATCCAGCCGCGCGCCTGCACCTCCGCGTCTCGGTAGGGGCTCACCCGCAGATCGAGGCACTCGGTTCCCCGCTCCACCAGCGGGTCACCCTGCCGTAGGTCCCCGGCGCGATAGCCCACGCAGCCGGCCAGCAGCAGCAAGGCCAGCGCTCCCTCCAAGCGACGCATCGCCCCCCTCGAAGCAAGGACTGTGCGAGCGAAAGTGCAGTGATTTCAGCGCCACGCATGCGACAAAGAGTCGCAGCGTGACCGATCGTTCACGATTCGTGGCCACCGAGGGGCGGCGCCAGCACGCGGACCATGGTCTCGATCTCGGTGATCCCCTGCTCGGTCATGAAGCGCTCCGCCCGCGCGACCAGGTCGTCGCCCTTGGATCCGCCGATCAGCCGACCACGGCGGTGGCGCGCGACCGCGGCGTGCAGGTGCGCCTCGGCGCTCTCCGCGAGCGACGCGGCCTCCACGAGCAGCTCCGCCGCCCGCTGCGTGTCCCCGTCCGCCTCGGCGAGGGAAGCGGACGCGAGGCGCGCGTAGCCGTGGGCGATCTCGATGGTCTCCCCGGCCATCCGCTTCACCATCGCTTCGGCATGGGCGCGGTCACCGCCGGCGAGCGCCAGTCGGGCGCGCGCGTGATCCTCGTGGACGCGGTGGAACTCCACCCGCCGGTAGTGCGCCTTCTTGGCCATCCCGAAGGTCGGCTCGAGCGCCCGCAGCGCGGCCTGCGCGTCCTCGCCGCGGGCGAGAGTCATGTCCACCTGCGCGAGGGCGCGAAGCAGGTGCTGGGTATGGAAGCCCTCGGTCGGGTCGGTCCAGGTCGCCCCTTTCAGCTCCTCGGCCGCGAGCTCCAGCTCCCCGGTGGCGATGAAGCAGCGGACGCCGAGCAGGGGCAGGGTGCTGGTGACATAGCGGTCTCCCCGCTGGCCGGCCTCACGCATGAGCGTGAAGTAGAGCTCGCGCAGGTCCGCCAGGTAGCCGGCGTTCATCAGCGCCATGGCTCGGTAGATCCGCTGCGTGTGGAGGGTCTCCGAGTGCCCCGTCGCGGTCCGGTGGGCGAGGATCGCCTCGATCGCTGCCTGCGACTGCTCCGCCGAGCTCGCGAAGCGGCCGGCGAGCAAGTGGAGGATGCCCTCGGCTCCCGGCAGCCCGGCGATCGCTTCGGCGTTGCCGGTGCGCTCGTAGATCATGCGCGCTTCGTCGAGGAGCGCGCGACCCTCGCGCCGTCCCTTCTCACCCTGGCTCGCTCGATAGAGGGCTTCGATGACCAGGGACAGACCGAGCCGCCGGGGATCGCCGGCCTCGAGCGCNNGAGCCGCCGTGGATCGCCGGCCTCGAGCGCGAGCCGCAGCGCGCGCGCCTGGAAGACGGCGCCCCGCACGTTGTCGACCAGCCCGAGGGTGAAGCCCACCCGCTGCATCACGTCCACCCGTAGGAGCAGCGAGGGCTCGATCGCTTCGGGCTCGCGCTGCTCCCACTTGCGCCCGCGGAGGGCCAGCCGGAAGCGATGCCAGAGCAGGGAACGCAGCGCTTGGCCCGTCGTCTCGGGGAAGGACTCGCCCAGCTCCTCGAGCACCGCGCCCAGGGTCGCGTAGCCGGAGTCGATGTCGCCGCTGACGAAGCGGAGGCTGGCGGCGCGGCTCAGCCCGTCGAGCCGCTCCGTCCGCTNNGCTCCTCCAGGACCGCTGCGGACTCTTCGAAGGCTTCGGCAGCGGCCAGGGCGTTGCCCGAGCTGGCGAGCGCCTCGGCTCGTCGCAGCATGAGCCGGGCCCGCTCCGCCGGCCGGTGGCTGTCGGTCGCCAACGCCAGCTCGTAGAGCTCGGCGGCGCGGTCGAAGGCCAGCACCCGGAACGCCTGATCCGCGGCATCGACCGCGTGGCGCGCGGCGTGCTCCATGCGGTCGGATGCGCGCAGGTGCATCAAGACCATCTCGGGGCGCTGGCTGCCGAGCGGATGCTCGATGAGCGCGTCGGCGAGCTGTGCGTGCAGAGCGATTCGCTCCTCTTCGGCCAGACCGGCCAGCAGCGCCTCGCGCACTCGGTCGTGATAGGGCGCCACCGTCCGGTGGCCGCCGGCGGTGCGGATCACGTGGGCGGCCTCGAGGCGCGTGAGGACGGGCAGGGTCACCGGCTCGCCGATCGCCTTCCGGAGGACGTCCAGCTCGGTGGGCAGGCCGGCCACCGCGACCTGGAGCGCGACCCGGCGGTCGAGCTCCGGGAGTCGGTCGATGCGGCGCCCGATGGCGTCCTCCAGGCGGGTCAGTACCGGCTCGTCCTCGTCCGAGTCCCCTGCGGCGAGGACGAGCTCGCGCAGGAAGAGGGGGTGGCCGTCGGACTCGCGAGCGAGTGCCGCGGCGAGCGCGGTCGATTGGCCGGTCGCTTCGAGGAGCTCACGAGCCAGTCCCTCGGCGGCGGAGCGTTCGAGCGTGCCCAGCGGAATGTCCACGAGGTCGAGCCCTCGGTCCGCGAGCGCCTCGAGCCACTCCGGGATGGCGTCGGCGCGGGAGGTCACCAGCCAGGTGATCGGGGGCGCGTCCGGCGGACGGAGCAGCTCCTCGAGCAGCCGGCGGCTGTCCTCGTCGGCCCACTGCAGGTCGTCGATCACGATCGCCAGCGGATCGCGCTCGGCCAGCTCCCCGAGCAGGGTTCGCATCGCCGCGAAAGTGCGCGCGCGGACCAGTCCGGCGTCGTCACCGGGGGTGGTCTTGGGGGTGCCGTCGATGACGCGGTGGAGCACGGGGAAGGCCCGGGCCAGCGCGGCGATCGATTCGAAGAGATCGCTCCGGACCGACGCCGGCGCCGCGGCGAGGGTTCGGGCCAGATCGTCCGCGATGCCGTCGAACGCCTTGAAAGGGACGTTCTCCCGCTCCCAGCAGCGGCCCCGCAAGAGGGTGAGCCCGCCATCCTCGTCCCGGTTCCACTCTCGGAGGGCGTGTTGGACCAGATGGCTCTTGCCGACGCCCCCTTCGCCGCGGACGAGCGCCAGCGCCGCGTGCTCCGCCGAGCGCTCGCGCGCGGCCGCCAGCACGCTCATCGGTCGGTCGCGCCCCACGTGGCGCGCCGAGCCATCGATGCGGGTGCCTCGCTCGAGCTCTCCGCCGAGCCGGAAGAGCACCTCGTCACCGCTCGGCCGCCGCTCGGGGTCACGCTCGAGCAGATCCATCGCGAGCTCGATCAGGTCGGCCGGCGCGTCGATGGTGGGGCGTGGCGCGTCGCGCACCTGCTTCTGCCCCAGTATCTGCACGACCGTGCCGGTGAAGGGCGGCTCGCCGGTGAGAAGCTCGTAGAGGAGGATGCCGAGCGCGTACCAGTCGGCGGCTTCGGTGACGGCGCGGCCGGTCGCCTGCTCGGGCGCCATGTACGCGACGGTGCCCACGACTCGGCCGTCGATGCTCTGCTTGGCGACATCCGTGGCGAGACCGAAGTCGAGGAGCACCGCGCGCCCCTCCTCGGTGACGAGCACGTTGCTCGGCTTGAGGTCTCGGTGGACCTTCCCGTGCGCGTGGAGCGTCCGCAGCGCGCGGGTCATCTGGAGCAGCAGATCGCGCAGGCGCTCCTCGTCGACCGTCGGTGTCGCTTCCGTCTCGGAGAGTGCCTTCGCCAGATCCGCACGATCGATGGTCGGGGCGCTCGCCACGCNNCCACGCTGGCGTCCCGCTCCATGGTCAGCTCCATCGAGTCGACCGGCGCCATCGGCAGCCCGCGCACCCACGTGCCCGGATCGACACCGCGCACCAGCTCCATGGAGAAGAAGTAGCGGCCGCCCTCCTCGAAGAGCTCGCCGAGGGTGACCAGCCCCGGGTGCTGGATTTCGACCAGCACGCGGAACTCCTTCTTCAGCCGATAGATCGCGTCGCCACCGATGTGATGCAGCGTCTTCAGCGCGACGGCCTCGTCGAGCACCCGATCGTGGGCCTCGTAGACGACACCCATCCCGCCGGCGCCCAACGTGCGGCCGAGCTCGAACCGACTGCCGCCGAGAAGCTCTGCTGCGCGCTCGCTGCTCCCCATTCCCAGGGACTCAGGCTATCACGGTTTCGAGCCGTGAAAACCGCGGCGAGCTAGACCTCTGAGGGTGATCTTCGGTCCACGAAGGTCACCCGGAGCAGCGACTCCTCGCGGGGCACGCCGAGCCGCAGCGGGAAGCCATAGTGGCCGGTGCCCCGGTGCACGTAGAGACGGTCCCGGCCCCGGGTCCACAGCCCGTGGTCGGGGATCGAGGTGAAGCCGCGGACGAAGGTCCAGTCGGAGCCGAGGGAGAGCAGCCCGACCTGACCGCCGTGGGTGTGGCCGGCGAGGATGAGATCGGCTTCGCCCTCCGGCAGGTGTCGTAGGTGGTTCGGGTTGTGCAGCAAGAGGATGCGGGGCGTGCCGTCGTCCTCGCGCCCCTCGAAGAGCGCGTGCAGTCGCTCCCGTCGCTTCCGCCAGTGGTACTCGGCGCCGATGACGTCCACGGGGCCGATCGGCGTCTGCACCCGCGCCCACTCGTCGACGAGCAGCCGGATCCCGTTGCGTTCGAGCCCCTCGCGGACGGTGGTGCGATCCTCGTGGTCATGATTGCCGTGACAGGCGAAGACTCGCCCCTCGAGCGCCTTCAGTGGCGAGAAGGCGGCGGCGACGGCGTCCGGCGAGTCGTGCGACTCCATCGTCAGCAGGTCTCCGGTGATGAAGACCAGATCGGGGTCCCGTTCGACGGCGCGCTCGCAGACCGCGGCCAGCTGCTCCGCCGACATGAAGGGGCCGAGGTGGGGATCGGTGATCTGCACGATCCGTAGCGGCCGCGGGCCGGGCGGCTTCACCGAGCGGCCGGCGTGCTCGATGTCCCGCTTCCGCCGCACGAGCGCCTTTCGGGGCACGGGCTTCAGCGAGCCTCGATCCCGCCCGTCGAGGACGAGGTCGATGGTCTCGGGGTCCGCCGTGAGCGACTGGATCACACCGAACGCACCCAGCAGGTAGGCGATGATGAACCCGTCGCTCGGCAGACCGAACGCCGCCGAGACGGCGAAGGGGAGGGCGAGCACGCTCGAGGCCATGAACCACTGAGCGGGGATCGTGAGCAGCGCCCGATAGGCCACGCTCCGCAGCCGGGCGTTCACCAGCCGGACGAAGTTGAACGCGACGAGCCCTTCGAAGAGGAGGAAGAGCCAGCCGCCGACCGGCTGCAGCTGCGCGGAGAGCCCCCACCAGATGAGCCCGAGCACGCCGAGGAGGACGGCGACGAAGCGTCGGTAGAAGACGCTCCGCTTCCACACCAGCGCGAGGGTGCCCACGTAGAGCACGAGCAGCACCCACGGCTGCAGCGTGGCGGGATCGGGCAGCGTCACCTCAGCGGCTCTGACACGAAACGGCCGGCCGAGCGACTCGCCCATCGCGGTCCTCGACTGGCGCCGGCCGCCCATCGGTCCCACACACACGCGCTGTGAGCGACTCTGCGCCGACCCACCCGCGCCGCGGGGATCTGCTGGCGCTGGCCTCCGCGCTCCTGGGGGCGTTCTTCCTGCTCGCCTTTCGCGAGTCGAACGCCGCCGCGCCGCGGGCCGCCGCGGTGCTCGCCATGCTCGGCTGGTCGACCCTCCTCAACGGTGGCGTCGCCTTCGCTCAGGCGCGGGGCCGGCTCCGCCGCCCGAAGGGCATCACCCTCCGAGCGGCCCTGGTCCTCGGTGTGCTCACCATCCTCGGCAACGTCGGCGTCGCTGGCGCGCTCCAGCACCTGGACCCCGGCCTCACCGCCACGGTGCTGCAGACCCAGATCTTCGTCGTCGGCCTGGGCGGCTGGCTGCTGCTCGGCGAGAGGCTCACCGGCCGCTTCTTCGTCGGCGCCGCCTTCGCCCTCGCCGGCTTCGCGCTCCTCGGCGGTCTGCACTCGGGCGTGCCCTCGGTGAGCGCCACCGGGCTCGCCTTCGCTGCCACCGCCTCGGTGAGCTTCGGCGGAATGCTCCTCTACACCCGCAAGGTCATCCGGCGGATCGATCCGATTCGGGTGAACGTGCTCCGGCTGGTGCTCGCCGTGCTGGTCATGGGCGCCTGGCTGATTCCCCGAGGCGTCCTCACGGAGCTCTCTCCGGTGGCCTGGCTCACCACCGCGCTCGCCGCTTTCTGCGGCCCCTTCGCGGCCCGGCTCTGCCTCATGTTCGCCACCCGCCACGTCAGCGCGGCGCGGGTGAAGCTGATCACGCTGCTCTCGCCGGTCTTCGCCTTCGCTCTGGAGATCGCCTGGCTCGGTGAGCTGCCGACACCGACCGAGCTCGCCGGCGCCGGTCTGATCCTCGCCGGCGTGCTGCTGCCCATCGCCGCCGCGCGCGCCCGGCGCAGCACCTGAGAGCGTTGCTGCACGGGGTCGGCGTCGCGCGGATCAACCGGAGCCTTCGTCGAAGGGCTCGGGCGAGAAGAGCTCGCGGAGCTCTCGCTCGGAGTCGACGCCGATCTTTCGGGCGATCGCCGCCAGGTGGTCGCGTATGGTGTGCATCTCGACGGCGAGGCGCTCGGCCACCCGGCGAATGCCGAAACCATCGATGAACGCGAGGAGCACCTCGATCTGAATGTCGGTCAGATCACTCACGCGTGCCGGTCCCTCCGCCCGCAGCTCCTCGATGGTCGCCCGGAGCCGGGTTGCGAGGGTCTCGCCGAGCAGGAGGAGGTCGCGCTCGAGGCCGACCTCGGTGGTGCTCCCCTCCTCCCACTCGAGGGCGTAGATCGTTTCGGCCATCGGCGATGGATGGACGCGAAGCCCCCAGCGCCCCTTCAGGTGCCGTTGCCGCTCGAGCTCGGCGAGCTCGCGAGCGACGAGGGACGGTAGAGCCGGGGCATCGGTCCGGAAGAGGAATCGACTTCGGCCTTCGACGGCGCGGAGCTGCACGCCTCCCATCGCTGCGAGCTCGAGGGCCAGCCGAATCGCCGCTTTCGAGATGCGCTGTCCGGGTATGAGCCGCTCGGGCGCGTCGGCGCACTCGGGGGAGCACGCACAGGAGCACTCGGTCGAGCCCTCACACGGGCATTCGTTCGGACACTCGGGACATGGGCGCTTCGAGCTGGGGCGGGTGGCTCGGCGAGCTCGCAAGAGCTCCATGAACCTCCGGCCGGGGCCGTTCCCCAGATCCCCATCATGCATCGGCCCAGTCAATCGCAGCGGAGGTTCGCTTGCAATGGCCAGGCTGGACCGTTCCGTATGACGATCGTTGGTCAGATTCGCAGCATTGGCGACCCGAAACAGTGCAGCGTTCGACTCGCTCTCACGGAATGAGCTTGTGGGGGTAGCGCGGGTACCACATCATCGCGTCGACCTTCGCTTCGAAGGTCTCGCGGTCCACCTTCGGCGCGAGCTCGAGCTCCATCGCGTGCAGTCCGACCGCGATGGCGACCTCTCGGGAGATCGCCCGCAGGTCCTCGAGAGGCGGGTAGAGGTGACCCTTGGCGACCGCGTCGTCGTCGAGGCGCTCGCCGATGGCGTGGGCGGCGACCGCGAACATCGAGTCGACCACCCGCCGGGTGCCGCTGGCGATGGCGCCGAGGCCGACCCCGGGGAAGACGTAGACGTTGTTGCCCTGGGCGACGGGGATGGTCTTCCCCCCGTGCTCCACCGGTTCGAAGGGGCTGCCGGAGGCGATGACCGCCTTGCCGTCGGTCCACTCCACCAGGTCCTTCGGGTGAGCCTCGGCGTTCGCGTTCGGGTTCGAGAAGGGGAAGATCGCCGGCCGCTCGCAGTGCTTGGCCATCTCGCGGACGATGTCCTCGGTGAAGGTGTTCGGGACCCCGGAGGTGCCGATGAGCACCGTGGGTTTGAAGGCGCGAACGACCTCGAGCAGGTCGATGGGCTCGTCGGGGTTCAGCCCGAGCGAGCGCGCGTGCTCCGCCGACCAGGCGAACTTCTTCTTGTAGTCGTCGCGGAACTCACGGGTGTCGACGAGGAGCCCGCGGCTGTCCAGCACGGCGATCGCTCGTTCCGCCTGCTCCTCGGTCATGGCGAGCCGATCGAGCTCCGCCTGCAGGATGCGCGTGATCCCCACGCCCGCCGCGCCGGCGCCGAGCACCACGATGCGCTGCTCCTCGATCGGTGTGTCGGTGATCCGTCCGGCGGCGACCACGCCCGCCACCGCGACGCCGGCGGTGCCCTGGATGTCGTCGTTGAAGCTGAGGATCGGCTCGCGGTAGCGGTCGAGGAGCTGGAAGGCGTTCGCCTTCTTNNCTTCTTGAAGTCCTCCCACTGCAAGAGCGCCTTGGGGAAGACCTTCTTGATCGCCTGCACCAGCTCCTCCATCAGCGAGTCGTACTCTTTGCCGCGCAGCCGCGGGTGCCGGTAGCCGACGTAGGAGGGGTTGTTCAGTAGCTCGTCGTTGTCGGTCCCCACGTCGAGGCTGATGGGGAGGGTCTGCGTCGGGTGGATGCCGGCGCCGGCGACGTAGAGGGCGAGCTTGCCGACCGGGATGCCCATG
>JABAOG010000782.1_pt1 | contig 10917 bp, 14 predicted proteins | sample 7062131 | NCBI WGS metagenome assembly JABAOG01 (sample SAMN14538629, study PRJNA623070) | marine sediment metagenome | biome: marine biome [ENVO:00000428]; feature: marine pelagic biome [ENVO:01000023]; material: deep marine sediment [ENVO:00002113] | place: India: Arabian Sea | collected... | reverse complement strand
GGACGGTCGAGTCGCTCATCAAGGCGGGGGCGTTCGACGCCGTGGGGCACACCAGGAAAGGCCTCACGCTGATGCACGAGCTCATCCTCGACACCACTCTCGAGCGGCGTCGCAACGAGGAGATGGGCCAGTATTCCCTCTTTGCCGGCGAGGAGGCGGGCGTCAGAGGAGACCGACTTCGACATCCCCGACCAGGAGTGGGACCAGAAGATCAAGCTGGCCTTCGAGAAGGAGATGCTCGGCCTGTACGTGTCCGACCATCCCCTGCTCTCGGTGGGCTCCTCGCTTGAAGCCGCCACCACCACGACCATCACCGAGCTCGAAGAGCTCACCGACCGGTCGTCGGTGGTCGTGGGGGGCATTGTCGGTGCGCTCACCCGGCGTTGGACCAAGAACGGCGACCCGATGCTCTTTTTCCAACTGGAAGATCTCGAGGGTTCGGTCGAGGTGATCGTCTTCCCGAAGACGGTCCACGACTTCGGCCCCCTCGTGGTGGAGGACGCGGTGTTGATCGTCTCCGGGCACCTCGACCATCGCGGCGACGACGTGAAGGTGGTGGCGCGGGAGATCAAGGAGCTCGAGATCCGGGACGACTCGACGGTGAAGCTCTCGGTGGCGGCTCAGCGGCTGACCCCCGAGGTCGTCTCCAATCTCAAGGCCATCCTCAAGAACCACCCGGGCTCGGCCAGCGTCTTCCTCAGCCTCTCGGACAACGGGGACACCAAGACCCTCAAACTCGGCGACGACCACAAGGTGGAGCCCCGCTCGGCCCTCTTCGCCGAGTTGAAGGAGCTGCTCGGTCCCCGCGCCATCCTGAGCTAGCCCCCGCCCGCCCTGCTCGCGAGCACAGCGTGTCGCTGAGCGATACGCCCTGCTCGCGAGCAGAGCGCGGAGACCTACCGGCGGAGCGTCTGCTTGGTCAGCTTGGCGAGCGTGGAGGTGTTGCCGTGCTTGCGTCCCAGGGCGTAGGCGCCGGCGGCGGCGCTGAGCGACGCCGCCAGCACGCTGCTGAACGCCACGGCGCGCTTCGTCTTACGGGCGAAGATCACGATGGGCCAGCCGCGCTCGTGGGCGATGGTGTCGAGCTCGGAGTCGGGGTTCACGGCGACGGGATGGCCGACGATCTCCATCATCGGCAGGTCGGAGATGGAGTCGGAGTAGGCGTAGCTGAGATCAAGGTCGTAACCCCGGTCGGAAGCCAGCTTCTCGATGGCCACCGCCTTTCCGGAGCCATAGATGAACGGCCCGTCGAGGCGTCCGGTGAAGTAGCCGTCCACCACCTCCCCTCTGGTCCCGATCGCACCCGACATCCCGAGCGACGCCGCCAGGGGCTCGACGATGCCGTGGGGGCTGGCGGAGACGATCCAGGTGTCCCGCCCCGCCTCGTGATGCATGCTGATCAGCTTGCGGGACTCCGGCCGCACCCTGGACACCAGCTTGGGAAGCACGGCCTGGCCAATCAGCTCCATGTCGGCTTCCGAAGCTCCCTCGATCCGGGCGAGAAACTCGGTCCGGAGGTCCGTGGTCGAGCCGTCGTCCTTGTCGCCGGCGATCAAGTAGGTGAGGGCGGCGATGGTCCATTTCGTGATGTCTTTGGATGTCGCCAGACCCTGGCGCCAGGCCTCGACTCCGAAGGGAAACGCCGACGCGCCCGAGATCAGGGTCCGGTCGAGGTCGAAGAATGCGGCTGCGTTGGCCATGCCCCTCAGCCTATTTCGACTCCGCGCTCAGGGAAGCAGTTCGTCCCAGGGGATGCCCTCGGACTCCTCGACGATCTCGGCAAGGCCCTCGAGATCGGTAGGCGGATTCGGTCTCCAGGGGACGGTGGCGACGCGCGCGCCGTACCGCGCGGAGAATTCGTCTCGAGCGTCAGCCTGGCGGATGGTCTCGGCACTCCACTGTTCGGCGATTCTCCCGAACTCCGCCGAGAGCCCCGGCTCCGGCCGGACTCTCGCCCACTCGGAGGGAAGGGCCCGGTTGAAAACCACCGCGGCAGGGGTGGATGCCAGGTCGGGGAGTTGGCGGTAGAAGCGGACTGCCTCGGTGACCGGTGCGGGATCGGCGGTGGTGACCACGAGGGTGGCGGCATCCCTGAGGACACCTTCGATCTCCCGTCCCCTTCTGGCCACCCCGTCGTAGGTGGTGCGAAGGTCGAGGAGGAACTCGGAGACACGCTGGAGCAGGTCGGATCCGAGGATGGTGTCGGCGACGCGCAGCATGGGGCGGGCCGCCCGGTCATAGAAGAACCGACGTCCTGGAAGGGGCCCTCCGGTGATCCAGCGGAGCAGGCGCCCACCCACCAGGTCGGCCATCTGGGCGGGGGCGGCGAAGAAGTCGATGCCGCCTCCGGACGGTGGGGTGTCCACGATCACCAGGTCCCATGCCCTCGCCTGGACGAAGGTCGCCGCCTGGTCCGCAGCGGCGTATGACTGGGACGCGGGGAAGTGCTCGGACGCCGCCTGGAAGAACTCGTTGTCGGCTAGCCGGGTGGCCACCTCCGGGTCGGCGTGCCGCATGGCGACGGCCCGCCAAGATGCCTGCGAGTCGAGCATCGCCGCCCACAGGTTCTCCTCCCGGTCATGGGGCTGTGGCTCGTCGCCGAGGTCATCCACGCCGAGCGCCGACGCCAGTCGCCGCGCCGGGTCGACGGTGACGACCAGGGTGCGCACCCCCTCCCTGGACGCTCTCACCGCGAGGGCCGCCGAGAAAGTGGTCTTGCCGACCCCGCCGGCGCCGGTGACGAGGATCGTTCGGGTCATGCCAGGACCTCGAGCTCGTCACTGATGTGAGCCGCCACCTCGCCCGGGGTGAACAGCCCGAACAGATAGGGGAGTGACAGGTCGGGCGGCAGCTTGCCGAGCCACTTCTCCTGCTCGTCGGAGAGAGTCCGGTGCAGGGTGATCATGTCCGCAACCGGACCGGGCGGCGGGTCGCCAGGCCCGATCTTTTCGAGGACCCGATTGGCTACGACGATCGGCTGACCGACCGCTCCGGTCCGCTCCACCCATGAGATGGTCTCCAGGGTCTCGGCCGTGGGGAGCTCTTCGGGAAGGGTGACCAGGACGAGCTGGGTCATGTCCGGATCCTGAAGAGTCGCCGCCATCCACTCCGCCTGGTTGCGGATTCGCCCCGTGGCCACCAGCTCCGAGATCGAGGCGGGTGCGCGCAGGTAGCTGGCGATCTGTCCGGTTGGGGGAGCGTCGACGACGACGAGGTCCCAGCGGTCCTCCCGCACCTCCCACAGGATCTTCCCGATCGTGACGATCTCCCTGATCGCCGGGGCAGCAGTGGCCAATGCGTCGAACGCCCGGGCAACCGCCCCGAAGCGCCCCATCCCGGGCAGACGCAGCTGGAGCTGGAGATACTCGAGCAAGGCGTCCGAGCGGACCATCTGCATCGCGTGCAGACCCGGCCGGACCTCTCGCGGCTCGAACTCCAGTGGCCCGGTTCCGAAGTGGTCGGAGAGCCCGGCCCCAGATTCCATCTCGACGGCGAGGATGCGGAGGCCGTGGCGCTGGCCCATCAGAGCGAGCCCGGAGGCTACCGCCGACTTCCCCACCCCTCCCTTCCCGGACACGATCGCCAGGCGCTTGTCGAGCATCCGGGGTGGCCCTCAGTCGCTGCCCTGGAGGGGGATCCTCAACACCAGGTGGGTCTCGTCGATCTCCCACGATGCGTTGGCGATGAGGGCGAAGTCGGTGTAATCGGTCTCGGCCTGCTTGATGAACTTGTTCCGTTCTTCACCCGCGACCGGGGGAAGGGGTCTGTCACGCACCGCTTCGGCGCGCTCGGAATAACGCTTCAACATGGCGTCTACGTCGAATTGGGCCATGGCCGCAACCCTAATTCCGTCCCAGGCCGACCAACGCGCCGCGGGCTCGCTACCTGAAGTCGGGGGGTCGTGTCGGCCCCAGCGGGAGAACGGGAAAAGATCCCTCGAGGTTACCCGGCCCTGTTGGGGTGGCTGGATACGATGGCCGGCGTGCTGCAATACCACCAGCTTCTCACCCGGGTCCTCGACGAGGGCGTGGAGAAGGCCGACCGGACCGGCACCGGCACCTTGTCGGTATTCGGCCACCAGATGCGCTTCGACCTCTCCGCCGGCTTCCCGGTCGTGACCACCAAGAAAGTCCACCTGCGCTCCGTCATCGCAGAGCTGTTCTGGTTTCTCCGCGGATCGACCAACGTCACCTGGCTGCAGGATCGAGGCGTGACCATCTGGGACGAGTGGGCAGACGAGCACGGCGATCTTGGGCCGATCTACGGATACCAATGGCGCTCCTGGCCGGCACCCAACGGCGAGTACATCGACCAGATCGACAGGGTCGTCACCGCTATCAAGGAGAACCCTGACTCCCGGAGGCACATTGTCAGCGCCTGGAACGTCGCCGACGTCGACGAGATGGCGCTGCCGCCCTGCCACACCCTGTTCCAGTTCTACGTGGCCGACGGCAGGCTGAGCTGCCAGCTCTACCAGCGCACCGCCGACGTCTTCCTGGGCGTCCCGTTCAACATCGCCTCCTATGCGCTGCTCACCCACATGGTGGCCCAGGTCTGCGATCTCGACGTGGGCGACTTCGTCCACACCCTGGGCGACGCCCACCTCTATCTCAACCACCTCGACCAAGCGCGTCTGCAACTGGAACGCGAGCCGCGCTCACTCCCAACGCTTCGGCTGAATCCTGAGCGTCGCGCCCTGGACGAATTCGATGTCGACGACGTGGAGATCCTCGGCTACGACCCACACCCGGGAATCCGGGCGCCGATCGCCGTTTGACGCCCGCCGACCCCGAAGCGGTCTGATGGAGATCGTCATCGTCGCCGCCGTCGGGAACAACGGTGTGATCGGCGTCGACGGCGGCATTCCCTGGCGCATCCCCGAAGACCTGGCCCGGTTCAAGCGGATCACGATGGGTGGGGCGTTGGTGATGGGCCGCACCACCTTCGAGTCGATCGGGAGCCCTCTTCCCGGTCGCACCAACATCGTCCTCACCCGCCGGCCCGACTGGTCGCACGAAGGTGTGGTGGTGGCGAGGTCTCTCGATGAGGCCGTGAAGGTGGCCGCCTCCAGTGGAGAAGATGTCTTCGTCGCGGGTGGGGCCGAGGTCTACCGCGAGGCGATGGAGATCGCAGACAGGATGGAGTTGACCGAGGTCGACCAGGCGCCGAACGGGGACACCTGGTTCCCGCAGGTCGACCGGGATCGATGGGAGGAGACCGCCAGGGAGTCCCACGAAGGGTTCGCGTTCGTGACCTACGAGAGGGTCTGAGGAGCACCCTCAAGGGCCGTCGATTGGATGCGGATTGGGCAACGTTCCTGTTTATCTAGTGGGTGTTGTGGCCAGATTCATCGTCAGACTCGGGGTATTCGTCCTGGTGCTCGTGGCGATCGGGATCGGCATCGTGCCGATCCTCGTGCTCATCGACTTGCTCGACGGTGGTACCGGCTGGGGTCTCTGCCCGGGCGGGATCGAAGCCTGCGACAAGCCTTATTCGACGGGGGCGGAGATGGTCATCGTGTTGTCTCTCGCCCTCTTCCTCACCGTCCTGGGGATCAGGCTCCTGGTGCGCCTCGCCCGGCGTCTCGAGGACGACAACTACCAGGTCAGTCAGTGAGCGGGGGTGACCGCCTCAGCCGCCCGTGAGGCATCGTCTCGCTGTCGGGTGACGACGACATAGATGGCGGCCACGATCAGGCCGGCACCGATCCAGCCTTGGAGCCCGAGACGCTCGTTCAGGACGATCCATGCGGTGGCGACGCCGAAGGCGGGCTCTGCGGACAGGACTATCGCCGCCGTCCCCGCACCGACCACGGTCTGTGCCCAGATCTGGAGCAAATAGGCGCCCACGGTCACCCCGAGTGCGGTGAGGGCGATCGCACCCCAGGAGGCGCGGTCGGGGATCCCCGGCCCCGACTCGAAGAACCATGACAGGATGATGGAGAGCACCGCCGTCACGGCCAGTTGGACGGTCGTGAACGGGACGACCGGATGGAGGTGGGCGTAGTGAGAGAGCGCCACGATGTGGGAGGCAAACGCAAAGGCGCACCCGAGCGTTAGCAGGTCACCCGTATCCAGGCTCAGCCCGTCGATTCCGGTGAGCAGGTAAACGCCGACGAAGGCCAGGGCAGCTCCGCCGATGACCCAGGGGCTGGGTGCTCGCCGGGCAAACAGCGCAGCGAGAAACGGGGTGATCACCACGTACAGGCCGGTGATGAGGGCCGAGTTGCTGGCGGTCGTGTGCTCGAGTCCGATCGTCTGAAGGGCATATCCGGAGAACAGGGCGAGACCGGCGAGTGACCCGTGGACCCAGAGTGCCCTGCCCTTCGGTATCACCAGCGCGGCGAGAACCACCGCTCCGATCGCGAACCGCCAGGCGATGAAGCTCAGAGGCTCGATCGACTCGAGGGCAGACTTCACCACGACAAAGGTCGCTCCGAACAGGAAGGCGGCTCCGATCAGGGCGATGATGGCGCGGTTCGGTCTGGACGAGAACACCGGGCGAGAGGGTATATACCCTGCCCGGGATGCCAGGGATCAAAGCCGACGGATCGACGCCAACGGCGGCGGAGCGGGGCAAGGCGCGGGCAGTGCTCAACCGGCTTCGCAACCGCTACCCGAGGATGAGGACCGCCCTCGACTACGAAAACGCGTGGCAACTGCTCGTGGTCACGGTCCTGTCGGCCCAGACAACGGACGAGAACGTGAACAAGGTGGCCCCTGGCCTGTTTGAGCGTTATCCCACGCCCGGGGACCTCGCGGATGCGAACCCAGAGGAGGTGGAGGAGATCGTGTTCTCCACCGGCTTCTACCGGCAGAAGACGAAGTCGATCATCAAGCTGTCCCAGGATCTGGAGGATCTCTACGAGGGTGAGGTGCCCACCGACATCGACGAGCTGGTGAAACTGCGCGGCGTGGGACGGAAGACCGCCTCGGTGGTGCTCGCCGAAGTCTGGGATGTCCCGGCGATCGCGGTTGACACCCACGTCAAGAGAGTGGCCGGGCGTCTCGGGCTCACCGGGGAGAGCGACCCGGTGAAGATCGAGTCTGACCTGAAGGCCCTTTACCCGGAGAACACCTGGTCGGGAATCTCGATGCGGTTCATCCAGTTCGGTCGCGACGTCTGCGATGCCCGCCGGCCGGACTGCGGGGTGTGCGAGTTGTTCAAGTTGTGCGAGTGGCCGGAGCGTTTCGAGATGGCTGCCAAGCCACCGCGGTGACGTCCCGGCTCAACCCGACCGACAGGGAGATCCTCGGTCTGGCGATACCCGCCCTGGGGGCCCTGGCCATCGACCCGCTGCTGACCCTGGCCGACACCGCCTTCGTGGCGAGGCTGGGCACGATCGAGCTGGCGGCCTTGGGGGTCGACACCGCCATATTCGGCTTCGCCTTCTTCGCCTTCAACTTCCTCGCCTACGTGGTGACGCCCCTGGTGGCGCGCGCCATCGGGAAAGGGCGCCACGACGAGGCCAGACGGTGGGTGGGAGATGCACTGTTCCTCGCCGTGGGGCTGGGGATCCTGGTCGCGGTGATCCTCGAGGTGGCGGCTCCGCTCTTCGTCGACCTCATGGGGGCAGGCCCGGNNCTGCGAATTCGCGCCCTCGCGGCGCCGGCGGTCCTGGTGGTCACCGCCGGCCACGGTGCGTTTCGGGGGCACAAGGACACCCGGACTCCTCTGAAAGTCGCCCTCGGGGTCAACCTCGCCAACCTGATTCTCGACCCACTGTTGATCTTCGCCTTCGGCCTCGGCTTGGAGGGGGCTGCTATCGCCACAGGGGTGGCCCAATACCTCGGCGCCCTGTGGTTCCTGAGACTGATCGCCGATCGGAACATGGCGACCCGCCCCCGCGGCCTCAAGGAGAGTCTCCCTTCGCTGCTCGACCTCGGCCGGAACGGCGTGTTGCTGACAACGCGCACGGGCCTGCTGCTGGCGACGCTCACCGTTGCTGCGTCGGTGGCCACTCGTCTCGGTCCTGCCCAGATCGCCGCCCACCAACTGGTGGCTCAGGTCTTCCTGCTGTCGGCCCTTCTCGCCGACTCATTTGCCATCGCTGCCCAGGCCATGGTCGGCGACACTGCGGCGCGGGGGGACATCCTCGAGCTGCACGCCTTGAACCGGCGTCTCACCGCCTGGGGCTTTCTGGCCGGGCTGATCCTGATGGTCGGGGTGGGCTTCGGTCGTTTCGGCCTCGAGTATCTGGCCAGCGAAGAGGTGGTGGCCGACCTGGCGGTGGAGGCCGGTGGAGTGGTCGCCCTCGCCGAGCCGGTTGCCGCCGTCATGTTCGTGGGCGACGGCATTTTCCTAGGGCTGTTGGCGCTCGGCACCATGGTGGTGTCCACGGGCGTCGGGGGCGGTGTGGCCGTCGTGCTGATGCTGCTCACCCCCCTCGGCGAGACGGTGAGCGGCATTTGGTGGGCTCTGGTGGCGATGCTCCTCGTCAGGGGGATCGTGCTCCTGGCCGGCTACCCGAGGTCGGCGCGCACGGCCGTGAGGTCCTGACCGCGCGTCTCAGGCAGGGTGGCGGTGAGGAGGGCGGCGACAGCGACCCCTATCGAGAGCAGGTAGACGGTGTTCGACAGCCCGAAGGTACCAATGGTATAGATCCCCGAGATGAGCCCGAGCGCCGACCCGGCCAGTCCCGAGTTGGTCGCTGCCGTGTTGGCGCTTGAGCGGAGATGGGTGGGGAACAGCTCGGCCCTGTGCGACCCGCCTGAGGGGACGAAGGCGAAGGTCCCGAAGCTCGACACCATGGCGGCCACCACGATCACCGGGACCGACGTCGACGTGTAGAGGGTGACGCCTCCCACGATGGTGAGCAGGAGACTGGCGATCGACGTTCGCCTCCTTCCCCACGAGTCGGCCAGATGGCCACCGACGAAGAAGCCGATCCCTCCAATCGTCCCGCCCACTAACAGCACGATGACGGTGTTTCCGGTGGTCATCCCGATGTCCTGGATCAGCCGCTCGGTCGAGAATGCGGCCCCCACGGCGCCGTACGCCGCGGCGAGCAGGTTGATCGCCACGACGGTCCAGAAACGCCGGGCCCATGGACCGGAGACCAGCTCGCTCCAGTGCCCGCCCTCAGGGTGGCTCGCATAGACCGTACTCTCGGGTACGAACTTGATGAGGAAGGGTATGAGGAGGAACCCCACGCCGACGAGGAGGTGGGGGATGCGCCACGCCTCAGGACCTCCGTCAGCGAGGGGCAGCACCATGAGTGCGAGGCCGCTCCCGAACGACACCGCCGCGCCGAAGAACGAGATGGCGTACGCCCGGATCGGCGGGCTGACCGACTCGGCGAGTATCACCACCGCCAGGGCCGAAGCTGCGGTGGTGCCGGTTCGCAGGAGGGCATGCAGCAGGCCGAACTGCCAGGCCTCGAAGACCAGGCCGGCCACCGAGCCGCCGATGACGACCAGGGTCATGGCGACGAGGAAGGGTCGGCGGCGACCCCGGTGGTCACCCAGCCAGCCGATGGGAAGGGCGGCGAAGGCGGCAAGCCTCGCCAGCCCGAGCATGAGGCTCATCTCTCCTTCACTGAGGCCCAGGCCCACTCTCGTGAAGGGGAGGCTGGCACTCGCCTGAGACTGGCCGAACCCCTGGATCACACCCGCCACCCAGATGATGAGGACGAGACGCTTGTCGAAGGAGGTGAAGCGACCTACCGGCAAGATCGGGTCGAGAGCCCGGCGAAGGACAGATCGCATTCGGCGAGGGTAAATGAACCCGCCTCGTCAACCCGAGTGACCTGGACCGTGGACGAGAAGCCACGGTCTCTCGCCCCGCCGGCGAGTCGACCCCCCAGGGGGTCTCGACGGGGTTCCTCCGAACAGAGAGCCCCGTCGGCAACCCCCCGATTGCTCGCGACCGGCCCGAGGGTCGGTCGTCTCACTAATGCCCGCAGGATGCTGGAAGTGACCGGAGCGTTGGGAAAACCTCGGTCACCTCTCGCCTGTGGTGGGCATTGGCTGTTGTATGGGTCCGACGAGAACCCCCAAGGCGCTCATGGGTCTGGATGACGCAAAGAGATTCGAGGACCTGTACCAGAGGTATCACAAACAGGTATGGGCCTATTGCGCCCGTCGCGCCACATCGGATGTGCACGATCTCGTCGCTGAGGTGTTCTTGGTCGCCTGGCGCAGAATCGATCAGGTGCCACAGGGTGACAACGGGTTGTTCTGGCTCTACGGCGTGGCATTCCGCGTCTTGGGCCATCGCTGGCGCTCTCACAACCGGAGCAAACGAGCCGCGGAGAGACTCGGCGGCCTGGTCGACGTGGACTCGGATTTTGGGACCGACTTGGTCGTCGTGCAGCGGGAGGAGTATCGGCTGGTGCGGCAGGCGGCTTCCCGGCTGCGGAGAAAAGATCAGGAGATTCTCCGACTGACCCTGTGGGAAGAGATGTCCCACCGCCAGGTGGCCGATGCGCTCGACATCACAGTGGAGGCGGTCAAACAGAGGGCTCATCGTGCTCGTCGGCGTCTCGGTGGCGAGTACCGGAAGCTCATCGGAGACCATGCCAACCCCCCCGTGCTCGGAAAGGAGGTGCCGGGATGATCACCGACGATCAAGTGGTGGAGCTGTTTGCGGAGGCAAACCCGATCCCCCCGGCGGCAATCGAGGCCGCCTCGTCGGTCGACGGCAGCCCTCAGGACTCGACTTCCGAAGGGAGCATCATGGTCACGGTTCAGACCGAGGAAAGAGAANNGCGGCCCTGGGGGCGGCTCTGGCTGCCGTGATAGCGGTGCCTGCTCTGCTCATCGGCGGCGACGGTGCCGATGTCGCCACGCCGCTCGGCCCGGGCGAGGAAGCTGTTCAGGTTGTGGGGGACTTCTACGCGGCCCTCACATTCGGTGATGTTGATGCGGCCACGGCCCTGATGGCGCCCGAGATGAGGGAGCTCGAATTCAATCGGGC
>JABAOG010007311.1_pt1 | contig 10931 bp, 9 predicted proteins | sample 7062131 | NCBI WGS metagenome assembly JABAOG01 (sample SAMN14538629, study PRJNA623070) | marine sediment metagenome | biome: marine biome [ENVO:00000428]; feature: marine pelagic biome [ENVO:01000023]; material: deep marine sediment [ENVO:00002113] | place: India: Arabian Sea | collected... | reverse complement strand
GACTACGAGCGCCTCATCGAAGAGCTCGCCCGACCCGTGGTCGACGCCGCCCTCGCCGAGGGCTGGAGCGACGACCTCCACTCCGCCGCCTGAGCGGCACCCGACCCGCTACCCCGAGAGCTTCCCACCATGTCACAGCCCGCCTCCGCCTCCGCCAACGCCCCCATCGCCCACGGCGGCTCCATCGTCGGCCAGGTCCTCGCCCGCCACGGCGTCCGCTGCCTCTACAACCTGTGCGGCGGCCACATCTCGCCGATCCTGCAGGGTGCCAAGCAGCACGGGCTCGAGATCGTCGACGTGCGCGACGAGGTCACCGCCGCCTTCGCCGCGGACGCCGCCAGCCGGATGACCGGGATCCCCGGGGTCTGCGCGGTCACCGCCGGCCCGGGCGTGACCAACACCGTCACCGCGGTCAAGAACGCTCAGGAGGCTCAGCAGCCGATCATCATCCTCGGCGGCGCGACGGCGACCGTGCTGCGCGGGCGCGGCTCGCTGCAGGACATCGACCAGCTCTCGCTGATGAAGCCCATCACCAAGTGGGCCACCCGCTGCAACAAGGTCGGCGACCTGGTGCCGAAGCTCGACAAGGCNNGTCGACGTCCTCTACCCCAAGGAGATCGTCGCCGAGTGGTACGTGAAGGAGAGCGGCGCCGACAAGATGAAGGGCGTCGTCGGCAGCGCCGCGCGGCTCGCGATGAAGGGCTACCTGCAGCACCAGTTCCACATGCCGCACATCTCGCTGCCCGATCTGCCCGCCCTGACCGAGCTGAGCCCCTTCGGCGCCAGCGAGCAGGCTCAGGTCGCGGAGGTGGCCGCGGCCCTGCAGAGCGCCGAGAAGCCCGTCCTGGTCATCGGCAACCAGGCCATGGTCAACATGACGCCCGCCCAGGCCGAGGAGCTGGCGAACGCCGTGCGCGCGCTCGGTCTGCCGACCTTCCTGGGCGGCTCGTCGCGCGGGCTGCTCGGGCGCCACAGCGACATCCAGTTCCGCCACAAGCGGACCGCGGCGCTCAAGGCGGCGGACGTCGTCATCGTGGCCGGCTTCCCCTTCGACTTCCGCCTGGGCTACGGCCTGAAGATCAACAAGAAGGCGACGCTGGTCAGCGCCAACCTCGACGCCACCGCGCTCGTGAAGAACCGCAGGCCCGACATCGCGGTGCAGACCCACCCCGGGCACTTCCTGATGCAGCTGGCGAAGCGCGCGGGCGGCGCCGGTAGCGACCGATGGGGGCGATGGTTCGACGAGCTACGCGAGCGCGAGGAGGCGCGAGACTCGGAGATCCGGGCCAAGGCCAACGGCGAGGGGCCGCTCATCGATCCCATCGATCTCTTCCTGCGCATCGAGGAGAAGATCGACGACGACAGCGTGCTCATCGTCGACGGCGGNNGCGCTGGCTCGACCCCGGCGTCTTCGGGACCCTCGGTGTGGGCGGCGGCTTCGCGGTCGGCGCGGCGAGCGTGCGCCCGAGCGCCGAGGTCTGGCTCTTCTACGGCGACGGCTCCTCGGCCTACAGCCTGGCCGAGTTCGACACCTACGTGCGCAGCGGCTACGCGCCCATCGCGGTCATCGGCACCGACGCGAGCTGGCAGCAGATCGCCCGCGACCAGGTGCAGATCCTCGGCGACCCCGTCGGCACGGTCCTGCGCCGCACCGACTACCACGCGGTGGCCGAGGGCTACGGCGGCAAGGGCCTGCTGCTGACCGACCCGGCGAAGACCGACGAGGTCCTGGACGAGGCCAAGCGCCTGGCCGCCGCGGGCACGCCCGTGTGCATCAACGCGCACCTGGCCGCCAGCGACTTCCGAGAGGGCTCGCTCTCGATCTGAGTCGGCGCGCGCCGACGGGGGCCACTGCCGAGCACGGATGCGAGCCCCAGTCCGCGGGCCTCGCCTCAGCGGGGTGGGGACGTTCCCGCCGGGGCCACGCTCAGCAGCTGATGCACTCGGCATGGGCGGTGTTCGCAAGGACGCACGCCTCGCCGCTGCCGCAATCGTCGTCCGCGCGACAGGTCGTGCAGACGGCGTCGACCGTGCCGGGGTTGGCGCAGTGCTCCGGGCAGTCGGCGTCCGAGAGGCAGGCGGGGGTCACACAGCGCGCGCGCGCCAGGCCGCCGTCGACGCAGACGTCCGCACCGGGGCAGTCGCTGTCGGACGCGCACTCGATGCAGAGGCCGCCCTCGATCGCCGAGCATACCTCCGAGCCCGGGCAGGCCGGTCCGAGGACCGAGTCACACTCTGGGGTGAAGCAGCGCGAGAGCGTGTCGCCCGGAAGGCGGCAGATGGCGTCACCTCCGCCGCAGTCGGCGTCGCTGTCGCAACGAACGCAGAAGGGATCGCTCGTCCCGGCCCCACTGCATCGCCCGTCGCCGCAGTCACCGTCCGACGCGCAGGTCGGCCAGCAGTGGCGTTGGCCGCTGCCCGTGACGGCGACACATCCGTAGCCGTCGGTACAGTCGGCCGCAGTGGAGCACTGCTGAAGGCAGAGGCTGTTGATCGGATCGGCCGGGTCGAAGCCGACGCATTCGGCGCCCGCGCCGCAGACGTTCCCGGCACCGTCGAACCAGGGGGCCGCGCAGTTCCGCTGACTGCAGTAGCCTGGCTCGAACTCCCCACCCCGGATGCAGAGACCTGCGCCGAAGGGGGAGAAGCAGTCGGAGTCGACCAGGCAGGCTGCGCCGGTGTTGGGCGCGCTCACCCTCGAGTCGTACTCGACGGGGAGGCAAGCGCCGTTGTCGGCGGTGCCCGCACCCCCGACCCCGTCCCAAAAGCAGCCGTAGCCTTCGCGACAGGTCGTGCGCGCGGCACCCTCTGCGGCCCAGGTGGCCGGGTCGCTCGAGCGCGAAACGCCGCCGACCGTGCAAGCCTCGACGCAGATCGGGCGGCCGACTCCGGCGCTCTGGCACTTGGCACCGTTGGCGCACTCGTTCCCGGCGCGATCGCACGCCGCCTTCGAACAGTAGCCGCCGATCCAGGTGGTTCCGTCGGCCGGATCGTCTCGGTCGACGCGGACCTCCTCGATACAGAAACCGGCCTCCTCGCAATCGGCGTCACTCGCGCAGGGGTCGCCTCCGGCCGCGGAGGCGTTCGCCGGCACATCGACACAGCGAAAGGTGTCGATGTCGCAGGTCGCGGTGGACGTCAGGTCGTACGCGAGGCCGTCGAAGTTGGTCTCGGGGCTCGAGCACGCCCCCGCTGACGCCGGGCAGGAGGTGTCACAGTCCGCCGGCCGGCACTCCAGGGGGTCATCCGAGCACTGGGTGGGCGTCTGAATTCCCGGCACGCCGTTCGACTCGATCCGTCGGACTCGGCACTCGTCGTCCGAGTCGCAGCCGTCGAAGCAGGCCCCGAGACTGAAGGAGCAGGCGTAGCCGTCGCGGCAGACGTCGTTGTCCACGTAGCTCGGCGTGCAGGTCTCGAGACAGACCCCTTGGTCCCCGACACCGAAGATGTCGGCACAGGTCGCGCAGGCGGGGCAGCCGGTGCCCTCGTCGGGGTTGCAGACGGTGGTCGTCAGTGAGGGGTAAGAGGTCGTGCACAGGCCTCCGGTGAACAGGGTGAAAGGAATGGGGGTGCTCTCCCCTGATGGGTAGCCCGCGATGGGATCGCTCGTGCCGCCGATCTCCAGCGTCCCGAACAGGCTGTCGGCCAAACACTCGGCTCCTGCCGTGGAGCAGCCTCCGAACGTGGTACAGGGCCCCCCGATCTCACACACCGTCCCCAGGTCCGGCGCGCCGCCATCGCTGCCGAGGTCCTCGCCACCGTCCAGCGCGATCGAACCGTCCGAGCCGACATCGCCGGCGTCCAGCGCCGTCGCGCCGTCGACGCCGAGCTCCGTACCACCATCGGCCGGAGGCGATGCATCCTCGCGGTCGCTTCCTGCGTCGAGAGGTTCCGCGCTTCCATCCGGCGCACCGAGATCGGACGCCACGGCCGCGTCGTCGGCGCCGAAGTCGGCTTCGCCTCCGAGGTCCCCAGGGCCGTCGTCGTCACCGCACGCGATCAATGTGGTCAACGCGACCACACAATGAAAATATACCCGCCCACTCATGGGCGAAGTCTATCACCGACCCTGGAAGCTCTGACGCTCGACCGTTCCCCGGCGTGCTTCGACGAGAAGTCCGGCGATGGTCGCGGCCAGGCGCGCCGCGGCTCACCAGCCGCAGGTGCGGCCTTCGTTCTGCTCCTCGATCCAAGCGAGCAGCGGCGCGAAGTACTCGACCAGCGCCGACGCATCCATCGTGCGCTCGCCGGCGATGGCCTCGAGCGCGTCGGGCCAGGGGCGGCTGGCGCCCATCGCCAGCATGGCCCGCAGCTTCTCTCCGGCTTCGGTGCTCCCGTAGATCGAGCACTCGTGCAGCGGCCCTTCGTGGCCGGCCTCGCGGCAGAGCGCGCGGTGGAACTGGAACTGCAGGATGTGCGCGAGGAAGTAGCGGGTGTAGGGGGTGTTGCCCGGCACGTGGAACTTGGCGCCCGGATCGAAGAGCTCCTCGCTCCGCTCGTTGGGCGGCGCGATGCCCTGGTAGCGCTGGCGGAGCTCCCACCACCCCTCGTTGTAGCTCTCCGGCGGGATCTCGCCGCTGAAGACGCGCCAGCGCCACTGGTCGATCATCTTGCCGAAGGGTAGGAAGGCGATCTTGGCGAGCGCTTCCTTCATCTGGAGGTTGATCAGCGCCTGCTCCGAGCGCTGGACGTTCTCGAGGACGCCGATCTCGCTCAGGTACGAGGGGGTGACGGAGAGCGCGAGCGTGTCGCCGATGCCCTCGTGGAAGCCGTCGTGGGCGCCGGACTGATAGAGGATCGGGAGCTCGTAGTAGTAGCGGTAGTAGTAGTTGTGCCCGAGCTCGTGGTGGATCGTGATGAAGTCCTCGTCGTTGATCTGGATGCACATCTTGATGCGCAGGTCGTCGTCGTAGTCGACGTCCCAGGCGCTGGCGTGGCAGACGACGTCGCGGTCCTCGGGCTTGTCGAACATGCTGCGCTCCCAGAAGGTGTCCGGAAGCTCCGCGAGGCCGAGGGAGGTGAAGAAGCGCTCGCCCATGCGGACCATGTCGCGGGAGGAGTAGTCGCCCCGCTGGAGCGCGCGGCTGACGTCGATGTCGCCGCGCGTCTCGTAGGGCTGAACGAGGGGGAAGACGTTCTCCCAGCTCTGGGCCCACATGTTCCCGAGGAGGTGCGCCGGGATGGGCCCGTTCGGCGGGACGCGCTCGGCGCCGTAGTGCTCGGAGAGCTTGGCGCGCACGTAGCAGTGCAGCTGCTCGTAGAGGGGCGCCACCTGCTCCCAGAGTCGCTCGACCTCGGCGTCGAACTCCGCGGGGGTCATGTCGTAGCCGGCGCGCCAGAGCTCGCCGAGGTCGTCGAAGCCGATCTCACGGGCGCCCTCGTTCCCGAGCGCCACGAACTCCTGGTACATCGAGCGCATCGGTGGGGAGATGGTCCGCCAGCCGTTCCACGCCTCGAGGAGGTCGTCGTAGTCGCGGCTCTCCGCGAGCACGTTCGAGAGCTCCTGCAGGTCACGGCAGGTCTCCGGGTCCTCCGGATCGGTGCAGTACTTCCCGCGGCCGTAGAGCCCTTCGAGCTCCGCGGCGATCTGCGCGAGGCGGCGTCGCTTCTCCGCATCGTTCGGCGCGGGGAGCGACTGCGAGATGGTCAGCAGGTGCAGCTGCCGCGCGGTGTCCTCGTCGAGCTCGAGGCCGTCGAAGCGGCGGGCCTCGGCGATGGCCTGCGAGGTGTAGGCCATCAGCGCCTCGTTGGCCCGAGCCGCCATGATCTGGGTGTCGTAGGTGATGTAGGTCGACTTGATCCACTCGGCGCGCGCCTGGACGGTGGCCAGGCGCCGCAGGTCCTCGTTGACGCGGGCCACGAAGGCGCGCGCTTCTTCGGCCGTGGGCGCTTCGGGCTCCGCCGGCTCGGCGGACGCCGTCGGCTCGGCCACCGGCTGGTTGGCGCTCGGCCCTCCACAGCCGAGCGAGGTCACGGTCAGGACGATCGAGAGGGCGTAGTTGCGTTGCATGATGGGCTCCGAGCCCGCGTCTACCGGGTGGCCCCTCGGGGGTCAATCGACCGGGGCCCGAAGTCTCCCGTTGGGTCGCGCTCCAGGAGTGCCGACGGGTACCCGGCGACGAGGGCGCCGAGTACATCGCGATCAGCGCGATCAGCCCTGATCACCCCTGGGCGGGCGTGTGATCCATGCCGTATTCCCCGTGGGCCCGTCCTTCCACGTCGACGCGGTAGGTGAACTCGCTCTTGGGGAGCGCCCGGATGCGGTCGCCGGGGAAGACCAGCACGATCTCGCCGGCGTCACGGTCGACGGGGACGTCGACGTAGCGCTCCTGGACCGTGCCGCCACCTTCGAGCGTTCCGCTCATCTCCACGTCGACGGTTCCGGCGGGCCACTCGCCTCGGAGGCGGACGACGACCAGGTCCTCGGCGGCGATCGAGCAGGGCACCACTTGGCTCGGCTCGATCGTGTAGCTCCGCAGCTCCAGGCCGGCGGCGGCCAGCCCCTCGACGGCACCGGCGCTCATGACCGCTTGCACGCCGCCGCGGGCCACCAACATGCGAAGGCCATCCTCCAGGTTGGCGATCGCTTCCAGTCGGCGGGCCACGCTGGCGTCCTCGAAGAGCGCCTCCTCGACCCGCTCTTCCCCTTCGGAGTCGAGCTCGCCGCGCCAGTAGCGCACCAGCTCTTCGAGACCGATACTCATCGTTCCTCACCTTCCGTCAGCTCATCGACGCCGAGGAGCTCGCCCAGCCGGGCGAGCGCCCGGTGGCGGATCACGCGGACGTGCCCCGCCTTCAGCGCGAAGCTGGCGCCGATCTCCTTGGCGTTCAGCCCGTCGGCGAAGGTCAGCAGCACTACCGAGCGCTCGCGCTCCCGCAGCTGGGCGAGCGCCGCGGCGAGCCGTTCCGTCTCGCGGGCTTCCGGGGCCTCCGTGTAGCCGCAGCGTTCCCGCTCGACCGCCGACGCGAGGGCGCGATGACGGCCGCTCCGCCGCCGGCTCTCGCGGGCGGTGTTGCGGGCGGTCCCCAGGATGAACGAGCCGACCTTCTCCGGGTTCCGCAGCTCGCCGGCCCGAAGGCGGACCAGCACCTTGGTCATCACTTCCTGGGCCAGGTCCTCGGCACGCGCCTCGTCCCCCAGATGCCGGCGGCCGTAGAGGACCACTCGTGGACGGAAGCGAGCCACGAGCGTGGCCTCGGCCTGCGGATCACCAGCGACGACCGCGCGCGCGAGGGTCGCGTCGGAGGCGGTGAGGAGGTCGCGGGGCGCCTTGGACACGGCGCCAATCCTTCTCTCGAAGACGGCGCCGTGTCCAGGGGGCGTGGCCGGATGCGTCGAGCCACCCACGTGCTCAGGCCGCAGCCATCATCGCTTCGAGCGCCGCCTGATCGGGGCCGACGAAGGGTGGAGCGTGCCGCGCCATCGAGAGATTCTCGAGGAGGACGCCGAGGTCGGGCGCCGGCGGGAGGTGTGCGCTCAGGACGAGCTCCGCGCGCAGTCGTCGGAGCCGATTCAAGCCCGCGGCGAGGCGGAGCTCGGGAATGCTGGACAGCCAGGGCGCGTCGACGCCGGCCCAGGCGGTCATGCCCCGTTCCAGCGCGGCCGGGTCGAGCACCTCGACGCTCTCGACCGCCCGGAGGGCGTCGTCCTCGTCGAGCAGGGCCCCGAAGCAATCGGCGCTGAAGAGGGTGCGGGTCTTTCGGTCGAAGAGCCCCATGGTCTCGGGGGCGTCGTAGGCGGGCATCGCGAGCGCCTCGAGCTCGCGATCGCCGAGGTCCAGGGTCTGCTCGGGGTTGATCAGGTAGAAGCGCTCCGGCGCGATGGTCCCACGCATGCCCAGCTTCCCCATACCCAGGTAGTTGGTCACCACTCGCGCGTGGGGCGCGAGCTCCAGGATCCGCTCGAGGGCGCCGGTGTGGTCCGGGTCCGCGTGGGTGATCCAGATCCACCGGAGCTCGGTCGGATCGATGACGGTGCACAGGGCCTGTACCCATTCTTCGCGAAGGGCTGGCAGGCCGGTGTCCACGAGCAGCGGTTGCTCACCGCGGAGGAGGAACGCGTTGACCGCGAGGGCGCCGAAGCCGGGGACGGGCATGGTGCTCGCGATGCTGGTGATGTCGTGGGCGATGGGGATGGCGCCGTGGAGCTCTGGGGTCTGCATGGGATGTCCTTTTCTCTGTCGGTGAATGACGGGTCGTGCCCCGCCGTGTCCGGACGTGATCCGCCGAGCCCGGGCGTTACGAGGAAGTCGAAGATTCGTTCCGCGAACGCCCGGGCTCTCGGATCGGACCTCAGGCCGCGATGCGCGGGGCCCGGTCGAGCGGCGGGACGAGGCCTCGGTGGGGCAGCAGCCTCGTCTGCACGACCAGGGCGCCGGTGGCGAAGCTCGCCCAGCCATCGATGGCCGCCAGCGCCCGGTTCAGGTGGCGGAGCTCGGGGGCCGCCGCGCGAAAGCTGGAGAAGCCCTGGATCGCGAAGGGGATGTCCGGCCACTCGAAGTCCGGGGCCAGCAGAGCCTCGAGCGGGGGCATGGGCAGGTCTGCCGGCGGCAGGCAATAGCCACGAACGTGCTCGAAGAGGTGGACGTCGTCCCGGCTGATGGTCTTCTGGGCGTCGATGAGGCCCACGCCGTCGTTCCGGAGGACGAAGTGGTCGATGCCCCAGACGCGGGCTCCCTCGAGGATGCCGCGCCGGACGCGCCCTTCGAAGCTGTTGGCCATGCGGATGCCCTCGGGCACCAGCCCGATGGGCACGACATCCAGCTGGGCCTCGAATTCGTAGAGGAGCGGTTCGTCGTCGATGGAATGGGGGATCGCTGCGTTGCTCATGTCGACTCCTTGGTTGCAGCGCAAGCGCGGCGAGCTGCCGCGCTCGACCGGACGTGCCTCCTGTCGGCGAGCCGTTACGAGCGACGCACTGCTAGGATGGGGCCATGGCTGGAGAGCAACGATGAGTGAGCCCTACCGCGTGCTGCGTTTCGGCCCCGGGGAGATCCCCGAGGGGCTGCGCACCGACCACACGCTGAAGGCCGGCGTGCGGGGGAAGCTGACCGTGCTCGAGGGGAGCGTCACGTACGTGGACGCGAAGGGGGCGAGGACGCCGCTCGCCGCGGGCGAGCATCACTGGATCCCGCCGGAGGAGCGGCACCACCTCGAGGACACCGAGGGCGCCGCCATCGAGGTCGCCTTCCACCGCGACTGAGGTCACACCCGGCAACCGGGAATGCGCGCGGTGGGCGAGTGTGCTTCCCTCCGCCCATGGAATTCGTCGATCCGAGCGAGCATGGCGTCGAGGTCGTCGAGCACATGTGGATCCCGCTCGCCGACGGCCAGCGGCTCGCGGCGCGGATCTGGCTCCCGAAGGGCGCGCGCGAGAAGCCGGTGCCGGCGCTCTTCGAGTACCTGCCCTACCGGAAGCGGGACCTGACCCGGCTCCGCGACGACCTCACCCACGGCTGGTTCGCCAGCCAGGGGTACGCCTGCGTCCGTGTCGACATGCGCGGCTCTGGCGAGGCGGACGGCGTGATCACCGATCAGTATCGCGAGCAGGAGCTCGCCGACGGGGAGGCGGCGATCGCCTGGATCGCCGAGCAGTCGTGGTGCTCGGGGGCCGTCGGGATGATGGGGATCAGCTGGGGCGGCTTCAACGCGCTGCAGATCGCCGCGCGCCGCCCGCCGGCGCTGAAGGCGATCGTCACCGTGTGCTCCACCGACGACCTCTACCGCGACAACATGCACTACATGGGCGGCTGCCTGCTGACCGACAACCTGGTCGAGGCGACGACCATGTTCTCGGTGAACGCCTCGCCGCCGGACCCGGAGCTGGTCGGCGAGCGATGGCGGGAGATGTGGCTCGAGCGGCTCGCCGGCAGCGGCCTCTGGCTCGACACCTGGCTCAGGCACCAGCGCCGCGACGACTACTGGCGGCACGGCTCGGTCTGCGAGGACTACGCCGCCATCGAGTGCCCGGTGCTGGCGGTCGGCGGCTGGTTCGATGGCTTCCGCAACTCGATCTTCCGCTTGCTGGAGCATCTTCCCGGGGATCGCTGGGGCATCGTCGGGCCCTGGGCACACTGCTACCCGCACTACGGCGTCCCCGGGCCGGCGATCGGCTTCCTGCAGGAGTGCGACCGCTTCTGGCGCGCCCATCTGGACATGGGCGGTGAGCCCTACGAGGCGCCGCGGCTGCGCTCTTGGATCATGGACAGCCTGCCGCCGGCGACCCGCCACGCCGTCCGCCCCGGCCGCTGGGTCGCCGAGGAGAGCTGGCCCTCGACCAACGTGCAGGTGCAGCGTTGGCCCATCGCTCCCGCGCGCCTCTTCCGTCCGGGCAAGGAGATCAAGCGTCGGCGCCGCCCGCTGACGATCCAATCACCGCTCAACGTGGGCCAGGTCGNNCCTGCCGTCGAGCTCGAGGTCGCCGCCGACGCGCCGGTGGCGATGGTCTGCGCGCGCCTGATCGACGTGGCGCCCGACGACAAGGCCACCCGGGTCACCTACGGCATGCTCAACCTCACCCACCGCGAGTCCGACGGGTCGCCCACCCCGCTCGAGCCTGGTGAGCGTTATCGGGTACGGGTCACGATGAACCACATCGGCGCCCAGATCCCCGCCGGTCACCGGGTGCGCCTCTCCCTCTCGTCTTCCTATTGGCCCATCGCTTGGCCGAGCCCGACCCCGGCCCGGCTGACGGTCCACACCGATGGCGCCGGCCTNNCGGCGGACGAGGAGGTGCGCTTCGAGGAGCCGGTCGGGGGCATCGTCGGCCACAAGGTGCAGGTCGAGCCCTCCCGTCACGACTGGCTGATCACCCGGAGCCTCGGCGAGTACGAGACCGTGCAGGAGGTGATCGCCGACGAAGGGCTCTACTCGCTGGAGGCCATCGACCTGCAGGTGAAGGAAGAGATGATCTCCCGCTTCTCCTACAGCTA
>JABAOG010004671.1_pt1 | contig 10934 bp, 9 predicted proteins | sample 7062131 | NCBI WGS metagenome assembly JABAOG01 (sample SAMN14538629, study PRJNA623070) | marine sediment metagenome | biome: marine biome [ENVO:00000428]; feature: marine pelagic biome [ENVO:01000023]; material: deep marine sediment [ENVO:00002113] | place: India: Arabian Sea | collected... | reverse complement strand
CGACTCGTGCATGATCGACGGCTGGCGCGGTCCGGAGCCGTAGAAGGCGGAATCCGACCGCACCACGACCCGCTCCAGTTCTGTGCACCGCTGGAGCGCTCCGAAGAGGCCGTGTGCGCCCATCACGACCCTGCTGTGGGATTTCTCGCGGCCGAGCACCGCTGCCCGGTCGACGGCCTGCAGGTGGATCAGCACCTGTGGTTGCGACTCGAGCACGAAGTGTGCGAACTCGAGCTCATCGATGGCGAGCCGGTGGACGGGAGAAGTGAACTCCACCTGGGGCGAGAGCTCGTCGACGGCGATCACTTCGACACCCGGATCCGCTTCGAGTCGTTGGATCAAGCGGCCGCCCGTCCAGGTCGCCGCTCCCGTCACCATGATCCGCCTCATGCACTTCAGTGTACGACCGAAGAAGGGCGGCCCGGCTGTCGTTACCATGCCACCGATGCGAGCACTGTTGTTGGAGTCACCTGCGGACACCTCCGCCGCCTGGCTGCAGGATCTGGCCGACGAGTTCATCGAAGATCCACAATGCCGGCTGGCGTTGTTCGGAGGGGACGCCTCCGGCGCCGTTCTCTTCAGCCTCTGGTCCAGGACCGTCGTCGACGAGGTCGTAGGGGGTCTCCGCCCCTTGCTGCCTCCCGGGGCTTCGGTCCGGGTGCTCGCTCTGGCAGACGGCGGGTTCGACGGCACCCCGACGCCGGAAACGATGCGACAATGAGCGCGATGATCATCGTCATGAAGAAGGATGCCACCGAGGCCGACATAGCGCACGTGGTCGAACGTCTCGAGAGCATCGAATCGCAGGCGCACATCTCCAAGGGCCGGTACCGCACCGTCATCGGGGCTCTGGGCGATCGCGATCGCATCCAGCAGCTTCCCTGGGAGGCCATGCCCGGGGTCGAACGGGCGGTTCCCGTGCTGAAACCGTTCAAGTTCGTCAGTCGGGACTTCCAGGAAGAAGACACGGTCATCGAGGTGCGCGGGGTCCGCATCGGAGGCGGAACCTTCACACCCGTCGCCGGGCCGTGTGCAGTCGAGAGCAGAGACCTCCTGTTCCGGGCCGCCGAGGCGGTGAAGGAGGCCGGGGCCACGGTGCTACGGGGCGACGCGTTCAAGCCGCGTACCTCGCCGTACTCCTTCCAGGGTCTCGGTGAGGCAGGACTGCAGATGCTGGCGGAGGCCCGTGAGGAGTTCGACATGCCGTTCGTGGCGGAGATCCTCGATCCTCGTGACATCGACCTGGTCTCGTCGTACGCAGACATTCTGCGAGTTGGTACTCGCAACATGGCCAACTTCACGCTGCTCACCGAGGTGGGGCGGCAGTCCCGACCTGTGATGTTGAAGCGAGGATTCACCGCCACCATCGAGGAGTGGCTGAACGCCGCCGAGTACATCTACAAGGAAGGCAATCACGAGATCATCATGGTCGAGCGTGGCATCAGGACATTCGAGACCGCGGCAAGGAACACGCTCGACATCACCGCCGTTCCGATCTTGAAGAACCTCTCGCACCTTCCGGTGATCGTCGACCCGTCGCACGCAGCAGGACACCGGTATCTCGTCGCTCCGCTCGCCAGAACTGCAGTCGCAGCCGGAGCGGACGGCTTCATGGTCGACGTCCATCCTGATCCCGAACTCGCCAAAGTCGACGGGGCACAAGCGCTGCTGCCGGGTGAGTTTGCCGAGTTGATGGAGACGATCCACCGCCTGACCGCCGCGCTCGGATTCACCGGGTGACGTCTCGGACTGCCGCCGTAGCCGGTACCGGATTGATCGGGGCGTCGATGGGGCTGGCGCTCCGTCGGTCCGGCTGGCGTGTGCAGGGCTGGGATCCCGACCCGCATGTGCTCGCCGGCGCGCTCGAGGTGGGAGCCCTCGACGCGACGGCGGTATCGCTCGACGCGGCCATCGACGGTGTCGAGCTGATCGTCCTGGCCGGTCCCCCTCGGGCGGTGATCGCCACCCTGGGAGACCTGGCAACGGGAGCTCTCGTCATCGACGTCGCAGGAGTCAAGGAACCGATCTGCCGGGCGGCGACGCCGGTTCCGCGGTTCGTCGGCACGCACCCGATGGCCGGCAGAGAGCAGTCGGGGCCGGGCGCTGCATCCGGATCTCTCTTCCGCGGTGCAAGTTGGGTGATAGTGGAGGACGGCGCCGCGCCTGCGGACATCGCCGAGGTTGAGCGCCTCGTGGTGTCGTTCGGGGCGAACCCGGTCCGGATGTCGGCCGCCGACCATGATCTGGCGATCGCCATCGTCAGCCACCTTCCGCAGGTGCTGGCGGCGACGTTGCTCGGCGAGGCGGATCGTCACGACGAAGCGTTGCCCCTGGCGGCGGGGAGCTTCCGCGATCTCACCAGGGTGGCGTTGTCGGATCCCGGCTTGTGGACCGAGTTGCTCGACGAGAACCGGGCGGCCGTCGTGTCCGAACTGCGTAGCTTCGCCGAGCGGCTGAATGCTGTGGCGTCGGACGTCGAATCGGGGACCAGCGTCGAACCGTTCTTGACGGAGGCGAGAGATCTGCGGAGAACACTCGCCCCTCCGGTCGTGGCGGTGCGGGTGATTCTCGAAGATCGTCCCGGCGAGCTGGCCGCCGTCGGCCGGGCGCTGGCATCCAGTTCGGTCGACGTCCGTGACCTGCAGCTCCGGCATGGCCCACAGGGGGGCGGCGGTGTGCTCACCCTCTCGGTGCGACCGGGTGAGTCCGAGGCCCTGCGCGGCGCTCTGGTGGCTGAGGGCTTCACGCTGGCCGATTGACGACCACCGGTTGTCGGCCTCGGACTCTGTACTTCGTACTTCGTACGTCGCCCTGGAACCTAGAACATGGAACCTGGAACCGGGAACGCCCCCTCAGCCCGGCTTCGCCGGATCGGTCCCCCCTTGGGGGGAAGGTACCGCCGCCGGAGCGAAGCGAAGGTGGGGGTAGGGGGGCACTCCCCACAGGTGGGGAGCGCACTGCTATCCGCCATCCGGCGTCCGGTATCCGCCCGGAACCTCATACCTCCTACCTGCTACCTGCTACCTGGAACCTGGAACCTGCTACCTAGAACTCACATTGCATCAGGCGCAGCAAGCTCGCCGCTCCCACCAGGATGCCGACCTCGATGGCGCTCTCATCGATGTCGAACGACGCCGAGTGCAGATCGACCTTGCGGTCGGGCAGCGCCGATCCGAGGCGGAGGAGCGCCCCCGGCACTACTTCGAGGAACCTGGCGAAGTCCTCGGCGCCGAGGCTGGCGTGGGTCTCCGACACCGCCTGCGTTCCGACGGCCTCGTGGATGGCGAACTCCACCTCCGAGAGCACCGCAGCGTCGTTGACGACCGGTGGGATACCCCGCTGGTAGTGCACTTCCGCCGTTGCTCCGACGGGCGCGACGATCTCTCGCACCAGGGTCTGCACGCGGCCCGGGATCTGCTCCCATGCCGACCGGTCGAGGATGCGGACGGTGCCCGACATCGTCACTGAGGTGGGAATCACGTTGTCCGCCGAGCCGCCCCTGATGGTGCCGAACACGAGCGACATCGGAGTCCTGGCGTCGAGTGTCCTCGTCAACAGAGTTGGAAGTTCGGTGACCACCCGTGCTGCGGCATACACGGAATCGACGGTCTCGTGTGGGCGGGCGGTGTGCCCGCCGGGCCCGCGGATGGTGATCTCGAACCGGTCCGAGGAACTGGTGATCGCTCCGATCTTGAGTCCTAGCTTGCCGGCCGGTAACGCGGGGTCCATGTGAAAGGCGATCAGCGCCGACACGCCGTCGACGACGCCCTCGCGCATCATGTCGAACGCGCCACCGGGAAACGTCTCTTCGGCCGGCTGGAAGATGAACCTTGCCCGTCCGGGGAGTTCCCCGTACTCGGACAGCGCCAGCGCGATGCCAAGCGCAATCGCAGTGTGGGCGTCGTGCCCGCACGCATGCATCACACCCGGGATCGTCGAGGCGAACGGCAAACCGGTTGCTTCGGTGATGGGGAGACCGTCGAGATCTGCCCGGAATCCGACGAGCGTCCCTGCGGTGCCGAGGTCGGCGGTCAGCCCGGTGTGACCGAGCCGCACCCGTGGGCGGATGCCCACGTCCCGGAGCGTGGCGTCGACGAGAGCAGTCGTCTCGTGCTCCTGATCTCCGAGTTCCGGACGCGCATGGATCCTCCGGCGGAGTTCGATCGCGGTGGGCGCGATCTCGCGGACGATCTTCTGCAGTCTCTTGACGTCGGTGGTCATCACGCCTTCCTGCGGCGGTGGCTCGGAATCGGAGAACAATGGTATCGGCTCTGCCGGACGCGTGCGCCGCCGGGTCTCAACCCTCGTAGAACCGGCGCTCGAAGACCCGGCGAGCCTTCCGCGTCACCCTCCGGTACTCCTCGCGCAGATCACCCACCGACCCTCCGGCGTAGTGAAGGAGCAGGGCGAGTCGGGCGAGTTCGGTGGGGTCGGTGGGCAGGGATCCGATGTCCCGGCCGGTTTGCAGGTAGAGCCGGTTGCGAAGCCTCGAGCAGAACAGGTAGGCCTCCTGCAGCGTGCGCCCCTCGGCGGGCTCGAGGAGCCCGGCCTCCACCGCCGCCCCAACGGCGTCGACGGTGGCCGGATTGCGTAGATCGGGGTCCTTCCGCCCCCACCGCATCTGCAGCAACTGCACCAGGAACTCGATGTCGACCAACCCTCCCCTGCCCAGTTTGAAGTGGAAGTCGGGATCCTCGCCCGGGGGGATCCTCTCCGCTTCGATCCTGGCCTTCATCGTTCTGATCTCCCTGGCCGTGCTGGCGGAGAGTCGGTCCGGGAAGGCGAACCGGCCCGCCATGGAGACGAATCGCTCACCGAGATCAGGGTCGCCGGCGGAGAATCGAGCGCGCAGAAGCGCCTGGTACTCCCACACGTCGGCCCACCGTTCGTAGTAGCGGGCGTACCCGGCGAGGGTACGGGAAAGCGGTCCGTCCTTCCCCTCCGGCCGGAGGTTGGCATCGACCTTGAACGCCACTCCCTCCGGGGTGACCTTGCCGAGCGCCGAACTGAAGGTCCGGGCCAGATCGTCGGCAGCCTTCCGTGTCTGCTCGCGATCGGCTCCGTCCGGGGTCTCGTACACGAAGAGCACGTCCAGGTCGGACGGGTAGTCGAGTTCGTGCCCGCCCCATTTGCCCATCGCGATCACCGCGAACGGGAGGGACGCGGCCCCTGGGACTTCCTCTCGTCCGATCGACAGGGCGGCGGCGGCCGCCGCGTCTCCGATGTCGGCCAGTTCACGGGCCACGGAGCGCTGGTCGGTGAGATCGAGCAGGTCGCGCGCCAGTTCCCGAAGTACGCCGCTCCGCACATATCGGCGGAGCGCGTTCAGCCGCCGCTCGTAGGTCGGGCGGAGCATCACGTAGCCGATGGCTTCGGCGGTGTAGTCCCCCGGCTCGACGGGACGGCTGAGGCGGGCGTCGTCGCCGAGCTCGGGGAGGAATCGAGGAATCCGGTCGATGAAGCGCCCCGCCACCCTGCTGGCGCCGAGGAGATAGCAGAGGCGCTCGGCGGCTACGGGATCGTCACGCAGCACGCTCACCAGCGGGGTGTTGTCTTCGGTGGTGGTCACGAGCAGCCGGAGTTGCTCGAGCCCGAGGTCGGGGTCGGGGGTGGTCGACAGCCAGTCGAGCAGCAGCGGGAGTGTCTGCTGCATGAGCCGGGAGCGTCGGGAGAGGCCGGTCGTGAGTTCTCCCACGGCACGGCGCGCGCCGCCGACATCACGGAACCCCAGCGCAGACAGCTGCCGCGCCACACCTTCGGGGGTGAGGGCCACGGTGGGTGAGGCGGCGAAGGCTTCGAGCAGCGGCCGGTAGAAGAGCCGCTCATGGATGGTGCGGACGACGCTGCGGTGGTCGATCAAGTCACGCTCGAACAACTCCGGCGCCGGTCCATCGGACCCGTCCCGGTAGCCCATGGCGCGAGCCAGCCGCTCACGTTCGGCGGGTAGGTCGGGCAGGAGGTGCGTCTGCCGGAGGTCGACGAGTTGCAGCCGATGCTCCAGGGTGCGGAGCCACACGTAGGCTGTGGCCATCGCGTCCGCATCCCGCCGCCCGACGTAGCCCTCCTCTGCCAGCGTGTCCAGTGTCTCGAGCGTATTTGGCGATCGGAGGTGTGGATCGAAACGACCGTGCACGAGTTGCAGCAGCTGAACGGCGAACTCCACATCTCGGATGCCTCCGACTCCCCGCTTGATCTCCGTCTGGTCGATGCCTCTCGCCGCAGCCGTTCCTTCGATTCGGCTCTTCATCTCCCGGATCTCGCGGACGGCAGACGGCTCGAGCGTTTCCGGATATATGAACGGCTCGACGCCGGCCATGAACGCTGCCGCCAGCCGCTCATCGCCGGCCGCAGGCCGGGCTTTGATGAGCGCCTGGAACTCCCACGTGCTGGCCCATCGCTCGTAGTAGGTGTGGTACGAGTCGACCGTTCGGGCCAGCGGTCCGTTCTTTCCCTCCGGCCGGAGGTCGGCGTCGACCCGGTACGCATACCCGTCGGCGGTGACCCGCGACAGCATGGACATGAAGGACGCCGCGACCTTCTGGGCATAGCCTGCGGCACGATGCCGCTCGACCTCGGGAGGGACGTCGTGCACGAAGAGGACGTCGATATCCGATGAGTAGTTGAGTTCTCGTCCACCCCATTTGCCCATCGCTATCACGGCGATGGGGATCGCCGGCAGGTCCACGAACTGCGCACCGGAGCGCACGTCGGTCTCGGCTGCCTCGAGGGCGAGGCATGATGCTCGATCGGCGAGATCGGCGAGCGCGCGGCCGACGGTGACGAGTCCGTCGTAGAAGAGGAGATCTCGGACGGCGATGTGCAACATCGACGCACGCACGTAGCGTCTGATCGCCCGTAGATTCTCGGACGGGTCGCGGCCCATCGAAGGTAGGCCGGGCGGCGGGTCGGCCGGTCCGGCGAGCATGCCCGGATCGGCGACCAACCGTCCGGCGAACGCCCGGCTCGCGCCGGCGACCGCCACCAGCGCAAGTCCGAATCCCTCCTCGCCGATGGAACGGTGGGCAGTTTCCGGGTGACGCTCCAGAATCGCTGCAACCCGCTCCAGAGCTCCCTCCGGGTCGGGACCCGATCGCACGGCCCGGAGCAGCGGAAGCGCCCTCGACGTCACGGCGCCGTCTTCGATCCAGCCTGCTGCGGTGAGGATCGGGACGAGTTCGGGCCAGACCCCGTACCGCGATGGTGATCTGCTGGCCGTCATGCTCGTCCTCGGGTGGCGGTTTCCTAAGCTACGCCCATGCAAAACCTACGCGTCGCCGGAGCGCAACTCGACATGGTGGTGGGGGATCTCGCCGGCAACGAGCAACGGATCCTCTCGGCCATGGCCCGGGCCGAGGATCGAGGCGCGGACGTGCTCGTGTTGCCCGAACTCGCCATCACCGGCTATCCGCCCGAGGATCTCCTGCTTCGCGAGGGCTTCATCGACGACAACCTCGAGGTCCTTCACCGGCTCGCAGGGGCGGCAGGTAGGACGGTCACCGTGGTCGGCTTCGTCGATCGCGGGGGACCGAGCATGCAGGGAGACGCGGTCGGCCGCTCACTGGCCAATGCCGCCGCATTGCTTTACAACGGGAAGGTGCGCGGCGTGTATCACAAGGTGATGCTGCCCGACTACGGCGTGTTCGACGAGACCCGTTACTTCGTTCGGGGAGGCAACGAGGCGGCGCTCTGGGGACTCGACGGCGTTGCTGCGGGAATCTCGGTGTGTGAGGACATCTGGGTGGATGAAGGACCGCCGACTCGCCAGGCCGCCGCCGGCGCCCAGGTGTTGCTCAACATCAACGCGTCGCCCTTCCACCATGGAAAGGCCGGCGATCGTGAGCGGATGCTCGCCGGCCGTGCATCGGCGACGGCCACGCCGCTGGTGTACCTCAATCAGGTCGGAGGTCAGGATGAACTGGTCTTCGACGGTGCCAGCCTCGTGCTCGCCGCCGACGGCTCCCTCCTCTACCGGGCGCCGCAGTTCGTCGAGGACTTCTTCGTCCTCGACATCCCGGTNNATCCCTCGAGGCCCCGGCGCCCGTGCCGCTGCTCGCCCCGGCCGAAGCCGAGGTCTACAAAGCGCTCGAGACCGGCCTGCGTGACTACGTGCGGAAGAATGGTTTCGAACACGTCGTCATCGGCTTGTCCGGCGGTATCGACTCGGCGCTCACGGCCGCCATTGCCGCCGATGCTCTCGGGCCGGCGAACGTCCGGGGGATCTCGATGCCGGCGCGCTTCAGTTCGGAGGGTTCCGTAGCCGACTCGCGCGATCTGGCGAGCCGGCTCGGCATCCGCTTCGACGTGATCCCGATCGACGGTGTGTTCGAGCGCTACCTCGAAGCCCTGGATCCGATCTTCGAGGACCGGCCGTTCGACGTAGCCGAAGAGAACTTGCAGGCCCGGATCAGGGGCGCCGTTCTGATGGCGGTCTCGAACAAGTTCGGCGGAATGGTGGTGACAACCGGCAACAAGTCGGAGATGGCCGTCGGGTACGCGACCCTCTACGGCGACATGGCCGGGGGGTATGCCGTCCTCAAGGACGTCTTCAAGACGCTCGTCTACCGGCTGGCCGAATGGCGGAACTCGGCGACCGAGGTGATTCCCCGTTCCATCATCGATAAACCTCCGTCGGCGGAGTTGCGGCCCGATCAGCTCGACAGCGACAGCCTTCCCGAGTACGAGGTGCTGGACGGGATTCTGCGCGCCTACATCGAGGAGGATCGATCGGTGGCGCACATCGTCGCCGGTGGGTTTCCCGAGGACGACGTCGTGCGTGTGGCGCGGATGGTCGACATCAACGAGTACAAACGCCGCCAGGCAGCACCGGGCGTCAAGATCACCACCAAGGCGTTCGGGAAGGACCGCCGGCTGCCGATCACCAACCGCTACCGGCATCGCCGGAGGCCTCACTAGCCTGACGTCATGAGAGTCTTGATCGACGGCCGTGAGGCCGATCCTGCCACCGCATCGGTGTCCGTGTTCGACTGGGGGGTGGTGCGCGGCGACGGGTGTTTCGAGGCGCTGCGGTCCTACGAGGGGGTTGCCTTCGCGGTGGACGCCCACCTCGACCGGCTGTGGAACAGCGCCGAGGTGCTCGGAATGGACGGCGCGTTGCCCGATCGCGCGGCGATCTCCGGCTGGATCTCGTCGGCAGCTGCCGACGGCGGGGATTGCATCGTCCGGGTCATCGCCACTCGCGGGGGTTCCGACGCGTTCATCGATGCTCCACCGAGACTGATCGTCTTCTGGGAGCAGTTGCCCGACCTCCCGCAGTCGATGTCGCTCGCCGAGATCAGCGCACCCTGGCACCCCGGCGGGTTCCCCTGGGCGCTCGCCGGCGTCAAGGGGCTGTCGTACGGTCCGAACATGGCGTCCATGCGCATGGCGAAGGCGGCGGGATTCGACGACGCACTGCTGATCAGCCGCGAGGGCATCATGCTGGAGGGCCCGACCAACTCGGTGGGCTGGGTCGTCGACGGTGTCGTTGAGACTCCGTCGCTCGATCTCGGCATCCTGAGTTCCATCACCCGGACGGAGGCACTTCTGGCGGCGGCGGAGATCGGCGTGGAGGTGCGAGAAGGTCGATTCTCGACGTCACGGTTGGATGAGGCGCAGGAAGTGTTCGTGCTCTCGACGGTGAAGGAAGTGATGCCGGTCACCGCCGTCGGTGCACGATCGTTTCCCATCGGGCCGGTCACCAGCCGCCTGGCCGGGCGCGTTCACGAGCGAATTCGCGCCGCGACTCAGTCGATCTGATCGCACGGCGGCGGGCCGACCATGCCGAGTGCCCTGGCGACGATCTCGGCTAGTTCACCGTTCGACACGTAGCCGCTGAACCGGACCGAGCAGTACTCCAGCGGCATGGTGCCGTCCGTCTGTCCCAGCACGGAGGAGGAGAGCTCGTCCACGGTCAACAGCGTGTCGTACTCGCCGCTCGAGAAGGTGGGGAGGGCCACCATCAACTTGCGCAGGTCGTCGAACGTGATCGGAGCCATGCGACAGAACGCCTCCACAGGGCATGGGCTCAACCGGCGTGGTGCCCGCACGAACCCGGTGGTGGCTCGCAGACGATCCTGCCATGGGCCCTCCGGGCTTCGCACCAGCCGTATGTCGGTGACGTCGAGGTCGGTGATGCGCTCGATCAAAGCAGCCGCTTCGAGTCCGAGGACCGGGCCGTCCGGACAGTAGCTGGCCGGTTCGTCTCCGCACGTCGTGAGGAGACCGATCGACGTCAGCGTCGAGATGGCTTCCGCGAACGGGCTGCCGTCGTCGTCGGCGAAGGGGCCGTCGAACGAGTCCAGGTCGATGCCCTCGGTGGCGGCATCGAGACTCGGCGCCGGATCGACGGATTGATTCTCGGGATTGCGGAGCTCGAAATGGAGGTGGGGTTGCGAGTCCTCGGCGTTGCCGGAGTCGCCGACCCATCCGATGGTTTGCCCCTGCTGCACCCGGGTGCCCACGGTGATTCCGGGAGCGATGCCCCATCCCATGCCGTCGTCGGTTCCGAAGGTGTCGTTGTTGAGATGGATGTAGTAGGTGCTCCAGCCGTCGGTGTGACGGACGGCCATCGAACAGCACTGCGATGAAATCCACGAGACCCGGCCGTCTGCCGCTGCAACGACCGGCGTCATCTTGGCGGCCGCGATGTCGTTTCCTGCATGCTGGTGATCGGACCTGTCGGCACCGAANNGACGGGGTACATGAACTCATACACGAACGGCCGGCATTCGGGCTCGGGGGCGACCTCTTCCACGGGCGTTTCCTCGGGAGATTCGGCATCCGATGGCTCCTCGGCCGCCGGGACGTCAGCGGGAGGGACCTCGAGCCCGTACAACTCGGGGAATAGATCCATCAGAGTGACCGGTTCGCACATGGGGAGTTCGCCGGCCTCCTCTTGCGCGACGGCAGGACTCGTTGCCATGACGAGCGAGAGA
>JABAOG010030796.1_pt1 | contig 10937 bp, 6 predicted proteins | sample 7062131 | NCBI WGS metagenome assembly JABAOG01 (sample SAMN14538629, study PRJNA623070) | marine sediment metagenome | biome: marine biome [ENVO:00000428]; feature: marine pelagic biome [ENVO:01000023]; material: deep marine sediment [ENVO:00002113] | place: India: Arabian Sea | collected... | reverse complement strand
CGCCGACAAGATCTTCGACGCCGACACCGAGGAGATCCCGTCCATCCACCTGAGCTGTGAGGACTACGGGCTCGTCGCGCGGCTCTCTGAGAACGACCAGGGCCCTCGGGTCCGCATCGACGTCCGGGCCGAGTGGCTCGGCGAGGTGCCGGCCTTCAACGTCGTCGGCACGATTCCCGGCACGGAGCTCCCCGACGAGTACGTGCTGCTGAGCGCCCACCTCGACTCGTGGGACGGCGCCTCCGGCGCGACGGACAACGGCACCGGCACCATCATGATGCTCGAGGCCATGCGGATCCTCCGGGAGACCTATCCGAACCCGCGCCGGACCATCATGGTCGGCCACTGGGGCGGGGAGGAGCAGGGCCTCATCGGCTCGACGGCCTTCGCCGCCGACAACCCCGAGGTCGTCGACGGGCTCCAGGCGGCCTTCAACCAGGACAACGGCACCTGGCGGGTCGACTACATCCGCATGATGGGCTTCACCGGCGCCGGGGAGCACTTCGGCCGCTGGTTCACCGCGATCCCCCGCGAGATCACCGATCACATCATCCTGGACGTCCCCGGGCTGCCGGAGCGGGGGGGCAGCGACCACATGTCGTTCATCTGCAAGCCGGCCCCGGCCTTCCGGCTCCAGTCCAACTACCCGGACTACCGCCAGTACACCTGGCACACCAACCTCGACACCTTCGACAAGATCGTCTTCGACGACCTGCGCAACAACGCGACGCTGGCGGCCATGCTCGCCTACATGGCGTCGGAGGATCCCGAGCGGATGACGCGCGACACGCGGGCCCTCCCGGACTCGCCGCCCGCCGAGTCGGCGGGGGATCCGCGGCGGACGATGGCTTCGAGCTCGTTCGGCTCGTGGCCCGAGTGCCGTCCGCCGCGAAGGAGCTGGGAGGGCAACTGACGACGAAAGACGGGGCGCGCCGGCGGCGCACCCCGCTTTCCTCCCTGGGGGGATGGGTTCGGGCGTCCCTTCGATGGGGCCGCGGCTTTCAGGGCGCCGTGCCCGGGGGCCGGATGCTGGCCACGATGCCGGCGTGGTCCGACGGCCACAGGCCGCCCGCGGTCTGGTCCGAGATGTCGGTTCCGACGATCTCGACCTGGTAGAAGCCGCGGTGGAGTCCGTCGCCGTCGTCGCCGTTCGTCGCCGATCCGTCGCCCGGACGGACCAGGACGAAGTCGATGCGCTCGTCGAGGGCCCGGCCGGCCTCCAGGCAGCACGTCGTGCCGTCGTTCGATCCCCCGCGGGGAGCCGCCTGCCACACGTCGAGGAATCCGGCTCCGACCAGGTTGCCGTAGGTGGGCGTCCAAGAGGGAGCGCCCGGGCCCGCCGCAGCGTCCGAGTTGAGGTCCCCCAAGAGGACCACGTTACCCTCCAGGCCGGCGAGAACGGCGTTCTGGAGCTCGAAGGCCTGTCCCTCGTGTACCTGTCGGACGGGGTCGGCCGGGCCGCTGCCCTGGGTCTCGAGGTGGGTGCCCACGAAGTGGTGTGACGCGCCGTTCCGCTCCACGGACAGGCGGACCCATCCGCGCACGATCTCCACCGGTCCGAGTGGAATGCGGGCCTGATAGAGCCCGGACGCGGTCTCGTAGTCCTCGATGTCGTCGTGCACGAGGAGCACGACCCGGTCCTGGACCCCCAGCGCGGGGAAGAGGCCGTCCGCGTTCGGCGGGCCCAGGGGCAGGGCGATGGACGACGCCGGCCGCACGACCGCGATGTCGTACGGAAGCTCCCGGGCGGAGATCTCGCTCATGAGCGAGGCCAGGAGGTCGGGGCCGGCGGCAGTGGGATTGAAGGCGAAGGTTGCGGGATCCAGCGTTCCCGTCGCATAGCCCACGGCCTCCTGGAGAGCGACGACGTGAGGGCGCCGGAGGTCGATCTCGTCGACGAACTCGGCGGTCCGGCCGGGGATGTCGCTCTGGAGGACCTCGGCGAAGTAGAACCGACTCGTCGCGGCGATGACCTCTCCGATGCGGGTCGGGTCGGTCAGGGGCAGGGTGAACAGCGGACCGGTGTCTCCGCCGAGGAACATGTTCTGGGTGTAGACCCTGACGTCCTCGGGCAACGAGCCAGAGGCATCCAGGACTCCGAAGTCCGGCCCGACCATGGACTCCGAGTCGACCTGGACGCAGGCGCCGAGAGCGAGAGCGAGCGCGAGCGTCGTGGCGGCGTATCCGATGTGCTGCATCGAGGGATCTCCCTGCTGACCTTGTGGTGGTGTCGTTGACGCGAGGAAGCTCGACCCCCGTCGCCCCGCGGACCGTACGCCGATGTACGTAGAGGACCGTGCACGAGTACGTAGGCGGGCCCGACGAGGCCGCTCGGCCGAGCGGATCGGACACTCCCTGTCACCGATGGCCGCGGCCCCCGGTACCTCCTGGTGGCGGGAGCCGGTCCGGCCCTCTATGCTCGGGCTGCGACGGGTGTTGTTCGTCTCGATCCACCTCCGCTCCAGTCCCTTTCCACCGTGAACCGACGCCCGACTCCATGATGGCCGGCATCTCCGCTCCACCGTGACCGGCGGCCCGACCGGCCGGCGCATGCGACGACGCACCACCGTGGCGGCCCTCGCGATCCTGCTCGCCGGAGGCTTCGGCTTCCCGGCGTCGGCGCAGCGGGTCGCCCGCGTCGACGCATCTCTCTACCGCGAGGTGATGCCGGAGGCCGATCGCTTCGGTCCGGCGGGCGGGGACCCCCCGGTCGTCGCCGCGTACCGGACCGGGGAAGGGGGCGGCGAGACATTGCACGGCTACGTTTTCCTGACGTCCGACCTGCCGCCCGAGCAGTTCGGATACAGCGGACCCATCGAGGCGCTGGTGGGCATGCGCACCGACGGCACCCTCACCGGGGTTCGCGTCGTCGACTACCACGAGTCGTACATGGAGAGCATGGGCGACTTCCTCCGCCGGCCCGGCTTCCAGGAGCAGTTCGCCGGCAAGCACATCGGCGATCCCTTCCAGCTCTGGGGTGACGTCGACGGGATCTCGCGGGTGTCCATCAGCGTGCGGGCGCTGGCCAGGGGCGTCCGTGACTCCTCCCGGCGCGTGGCCAACGCATACGGGTTGGCTCCGGACGTCGAAGCCATCGGGGGAGAGGACGTCGATCCCGTGGGGCTCTCGTGGTTCGAGCTCCGACAGCTCGGCGTGGTGGAGCGCTTCGAGGTGACGGAGCCGGGAGAGGGCTCGGCGGGCATCGCCCTGGCGCTCATCGAGAGCGAGCGTCTCGGCCGGTACTTGCTGGGAGGGCCCCTGTACGAGCGGGGGCTCGAGTCCGTGGAGCGCCGGGGCGGAGCCGACCACCTGGTGCTCTACGCCATCGACGGGTCCCGGCTGAGGCTCTTCCGGCAGGAGGGCTGGTCGCTTCTGCAGCACGGCGACACCACGGCCGTGGAGGCGAGTCGGGTGGTGAGCCTGGGTCTGCCCTCGGGCGGTGTCGTGGCCGGTGAGGCGACGCTCGTCGGACTCATGCTGGTGGAGGGCGACCTCGACATCGCCCAGCCGTTCACCTTCGTCTACGACCTGGGCGAGCTCGGCGTGCACGAGGTGCGGTACGTGAGCCGACAGGCTCGCCTGGCCCGGGCCGAAGCGGAGGCCGCCCGCATCGCGGCGGAGGCCGCATCGGCCGCGGCAGCGAGGGAGACGACGGGCGCCGGAGACGTCGGTGCCGCGGAGGTGGGTCGCGCGGCCGAGGTGGCCGACAGCGTTGAGGTCGAGGGCGACACGGCTGCGGCCGGTGCGGCCTCCGAGCCGAACGCGGCGGAACGCGAGACTCCCTCGGCGGGCGCCGCGGCCCCGACGGCAGCTCCGGCGCCCCAGTTCGAGGTCAGCGAGGACGAGACCCTGCTGGAGCGGACCCTCGCTTCGACGTCGTGGGTGCGGGTGGCGACCATCCTCGCCGTCCTGTCCCTGGGCACGCTGGCTTTCTTCACGAAGGTGCGGGCGATCGAGTGGACCGCGCTGGGCGTCACCCTCGTGGTCCTCGGCTTCGTGGACGGAGGCTTCCTGTCGATCTCCCATGTCACCGGGGCGATCTGGGCGGGGATCGGCGTCTACACGCGCGATCTGCCCCTGCTCGTCCTGGTGGTCTTCACCCTCGTTACCACGCTGGTCTGGGGGCGCGTCTTCTGCGGCTTCCTGTGTCCTTTCGGGGCGTTGCAGGACTTCCTCGACCGTCTGGTTCCCGACGGGCTGAAGCGTCCCGTTCCCCGGGCGCTCCACGACCGGGCGAAGTGGATCAAGTACGGAATCCTGGCCCTGGTGGTGGTGCCACCCCTCCTCGGGAGCCGCGCGAGCGTCTATCAGTACGTGGAGCCGTTCGGAACGGTCTTCTTCCTGAGCCCTTCCGTGCTCCTGTGGGTCATCGCGGGCGCCGTGCTCGTCGCCTCCGCGGTGGTGCCGCGCTTCTACTGCCGCTACGCATGTCCCCTGGGCGCCTCCCTCGGGCTGCTGTCCTTCCTCTCCTTCCGGCGGATCGCCCGAGTGCCGCAGTGCGACGTGTGCAAGGTGTGCGAGCAGCGGTGCCCCACCGGGGCCATCCGGGGACCGGAGATCGACTTCCCGGAGTGCGTGCGCTGCAACGTGTGCGAGGTCCAGCTTCGGGAGCAGGCGGGGGTGTGCCGGCACGACATGGACGAGGTCCGGTCCCGGCTGGTGGACATCCAGATGGGCCGCTGGCCCGTGGATGTCCGGCCGGCGTCCGGGTCCGTGGAGCGGCACCGTGGCTGAGGCGGGTGGGGCACCGAGCCGCCGGGATGCCCTCCGGATCACCGCGGTAGCCGGTCTCTCGGCGGCTTTCGGGGGATCCCTGGCGGCCGCCCTCTTCCGCGACGCCCGCCTGCATCGCGTCCACGAGACCCGAGCTCGTATGGGCACCCTGATCACGCTCACCGTCGTCCACTCGGACGCCGAGGCCGCGAGCGCCATGATCCGGGCCGGCTTCGAGGAGATCGAGAGGCTGGAGGGGATCCTGAGTCGGCACGACCCTGCCGCCGCTCTCGGCCGCCTCAACTCCGCCGGGCGTCTCGCCGACGCGCCCCCGGAGCTGCTCGTGGTGCTGCGCGAGGCGCTGGTCATGGCGGATGCGTCGGGAGGCGCCTTCGACCCCACCGTGCTCCCGCTCCTGCGCCTCTGGGAGCGCAGCTTCGCCGGGACCGGTGGCCCCCCCGCGGAGGTCGATGTCGGCGGCGCTCTGGACCTGGTGGACCATCGAGGTGTGGAGATCGACGGCGGGACCGTCACGCTGGCCGACCCGCGCATGGCCGTCACCCTCGACGGCATCGCAAAAGGCTTCGTCGTCGACCGGACCGTCGAGGTCCTCGGCGCCCGCGGCGCCGAGCGGGTCCTGGTGGACGCGGGCGGCGACATGGCCACCGACGACCGGGCGTCGGTCCGCGAGCCGTGGACGGTGGCGATCCAGGATCCCCATCGTCTCGACCAGGGAGCGGCGCTCCTGAGCCTCGGCGGGCGGGCCGTCGCTACGTCGGGCGACTACCTGGGCACCTTCGGCCGGGATCGGCGCTTCCATCACATCCTGGATCCCCGCACGGGTCGCTCCCCCGACGGATCCAGCTCGGTGAGCGTGCTGGCGCGGTCGGCCATGCTGGCCGACGTCCTGTCCACGACCGTCATGGTCCTCGGCCCCGCGGAAGGCCGATCCCTCCTCGAGCGCCATCCCGGCGCCGAGGGCCTGATCGTCACGAAGGCGGGCGACCGCTTGCGCACGGAGGGATGGATCGCCCGTTTGACGTGAGGGTCACGCTCGAGGTGCGGTCTCCGAAGGGAGGGGATCCCATGACGCTCACACACCGGCGGCTCCGACCGGGAGGGCCGACCCCGATGTTCGCCCGTCCGGCGGCCGCCCACATCGGGTCGGTCTTCGCGCCCGAACGGCCGACCCCCGGCCTCGCCGGACTGGCGCTGGCGCTCGCCGGGTCGGCGCTGGCCCCGTGGACGGCGGGCTTCGCGCCGCTCGGCCGGTCGCCGCTCGCAGCTCAGGCCATCCCCGAGTCGCCGCTCGCGGCCCAGGCCGTCCCCGAGTCGCCGCCCCTGTTCGCCTCGACCACCCCCCTTTTCGTCAGCCTGGTGGCGGACTTCACGGCGCTCCGTGACGACCGCGCCGAGTCCCCCGACCGTCCGGGCACGCTGGTCGTCGGCGAGGTGGAGGTGCCGGTCGAGATTCGCACCCGCGGCGCGTTCCGCCTCGACCCCGCCCATTGCACCTTCCCACCACTCAGGATCGACGTCGATGCGGAGGGGGCCCTGGGAACGGCGTTCGAGGGCCAGTCGTCCCTCAAGCTGGTCTCCTCGTGTCGCCCGGAGCGGGACTCCTGGGAGGAGCTGGTCGTGAAGGAGTATCTGGCCTACCGTTCGATCCTGATGGTGACCGACGCCGGCTTCCGGGTCCGCATGCTCCGGGCCACCTTCGTGGACACGGGCGGCCGTGCGCCGCCCGTGTCGCGGATCGCCTTCGTCATCGAAGAGGACGAGGCGCTCGCCCGCCGGCTCGGCGCCACCGTCTTCGATCTGGAGGAAGGGAAGAACCTCCCGCCAGGTGCCTTCGATCCGGTGTACCGGATGACCAACGCCGTCGCCCAGTACATGGTGGGCAACCCCGACTGGGCCGACGTGGCGGGGCACAACGTCGAGCTCCTGGACCGGGGCGGGGTGGCGCTGGCCGTGCCGTACGATTTCGACTTCTCGGGCGTCGTGGACGCGCCCTATGCGACGCCCCCCGCCGACTACCGGCTGGACTCGGTGAGGGAGCGCTATTACAGGGGGTGGTGCGAGAACCCGCTGGTGACGCGGGAGGTCCTGATGCGGTTCCGGGCCCGGCGCGAGGCCGTCCTCGACCTCTGGCGCCGGGAGCCTCTCCTCCCGGACGACACTCGCGGGACGGCCGTTCGTTACATGGAAGCGTTCTTCGACCAGATCGAGACCGACGAGCGAGCCCAGGACCGCTTCCTCCGGGACTGCCGTNNCTGCCGTCCGCAGGCAACTCCATGAGCGCTCGTACTGTCTATTCCAGTAGGGCGATGATGGTCATCACGTGACGACGACGGCGATCGCCGTGGCCCCGACCGGACGGGCTCACGATGGCGCGACGGATCGAGGGGACGGGCGGCGGCGACGACGCGGCGACGGCGGTCACGCGGGGAACGTGTGAGGGATGGGCAAGGGATTGAACGACATATGGAGGGAGCTCCGCCGCCGCCGCGTGGTCAGCACCGCGGCGGCGTATCTCGCCGTCGCCTTCGTGGGGCTGCAGCTCGGGGAGATCCTCTTTCCGGCCTTCGACCTGGGCCCCGGGGCGCTGCGCGTCCTCTTCGCGTTCTTCCTGGCTCTCTTCCCCATCGTCATCGCCGTCTCCTGGGTCTACGACGTAACCGCCCACGGACTCACGCGCACGGATGCCGGGACCGGTGGTGCGGGCCCCCACCCCGCGATCCTCGCCGGCGTGGTCTTGAGCGGCCTGGCCCTGGGCGCCGCGGGCTGGTGGACGGTCCGTTCCGTCGATCCGGCCGGCGTGGCGTCGTCGGGGTCCTCCTCCATCGCCGTCCTTCCTTTCGTCGACATGAGCGAGGCAGGGGACCAGGCATACCTGGGTGACGGCGTCGCCGAGGAGATCCTCAACCTCCTCGCGGGGGTGGACGGTCTGCAGGTCGCGGCCCGCACCTCCTCGTTCGCATTCCGGGAGAACGACGACATCCGGGAGATCGGCACGCGGCTGGACGTCGCCCACGTGGTGGAAGGGAGCGTTCGCCGATCGGGGGATCGGGTGCGGGTCACCGCTCAGCTCATCGATACGACGACCGGGAGGTCGACGACCTCTTCGCCGTCCAGGACGAGATCGCGGGAGCCATTGCCCGGGCGCTGCTCGGCGAGCTGAAGGTCGCGGCCGGCGCGGCAATCCGGCGCAGCGTCTCCGCGGAGGCCCAGGAGCTGTACTGGCGTGGGCGGGCGCAGTGGAACCGACGTGACGCGGTGGGCATCCCCGGGGCCATCGAGCTCTTCAGCCGGGCCATCGAGATGGACTCCCTCTACGCCGAGGCGTACGCGGGGCTGGCCGACTCGTGGGCCCTCATGCCTCAGCTCGTCGGGTCCGTGGACCCGGCCGAGGCGATGCAGCGGGCCGAGGAGTACGCCCACCGCGCCATCGAGCTGAACGACCAGCTCGCCGAAGCGCACGCCTCGCTGGGCCTCGTCCGGGCCCTCCGCCAGGACCGCGTGGGCGCCCTCGCCGCTCTCGGCAGGTCCGTCGAGCTCAATGGATCCTACGCCCCCGCCCGGCACTGGAGAGCCAACGTCCTGGCGGAGATGGGCCGGCTCCAGGACGCCCTGGCCGACGCCCGGCGGGCCGCGGCCGTGGATCCCCTCTCGCCCGCCATCGCCTCGGACCTGGGGTTCATCCTCCTGTGGAGCGGCGCGACGGAGGAAGCCAGGCTCTCTTTCGCGAAAGCCCAGTCGCTGGACTTCGGCTTCGCCCCCTCTCTGCTGGGTTCTGCGATGGTGGCGCTGGACGAGGGTCAGGAGGTCGCGCTCCAGATGGCGCTCACGCAGTGGGCGGCGGTCTCGGGCCTGCCCGCAGCGCTCGCGGCGGACCTGTCCGTGGCGATGACACGCCACCACCAGACCGCCGAGACCCAGCCGGTGCCTCCCACCCTCACGACGACGTCGGAGCGGGGTCTCCTGTCCGCGGGGACCGCGGCGGCCCTCCACGCCATGCTCGGCGCCGACGACGAGGCGTTGCGCTGGCTGCGGGCCTCGGTGGAGGATCACTCCTGGGTGGATCAGTATCTCCGGGTGAACCCCGTCTACGACGGTCTCCGGGGCCTCGACCGGTTTCAGGACGTTCTCGAGCGCGTGGGGGCCTGAGGCGGCCGGGCGGCGACGCCGCGGATGTGGGCGCCGCGGACGGCGGTGCCGCCCACATCGCGGTGCGGCCTCGGAGGTGGAGGCGACGGAGTGAGGGCCGGCGCGTAGCCCGTGGAGGGCGGCGTCGGCATATTGGTGGGACGCCCCGGCCGACGGAATCGGGCCGGGCGGTCCAACTCCGGAGTCCCAACATGCGGTACCGACCTGTCACCATCGCCGGTCGCGCCCCGGCGGCCCTCGCCCTCGCCGTCGCTGTGAGCGCTCTCCCTCCGGCGGCTCTCCACTCCCCTCTCTCCGCCCAGCAGGCCGGGCGGATGACCACCGAGCTGGCCCTCGACGTCGTGAGCCCGCAGATCGCGGCCGTGACCGAGGACGGGCGCAGGATCGTGGTCGTGGCGCGTACGCGACGGGGGCGCCTCGACGTGGACCATGGTCGCTTCGGCGACCCCACCTACGTCTCTCCGTCGTTCGTCTCGGCCATGATCGTGGACACCCGCTCCGGCGAGCGAACATGGCTCCATGAGGAGCCGGCCCAGGTCGGCGGGTTCGCCTGGTCACCCGACGGCGGCCACCTGGCCTACTTCCTCTACGACGGGGAGTCCTTCCGGCTGCGGATCCACGACACCGGCACCCGCCGGTCCCGGGAGCTCGCGCCCGTGACCGACCTGCCCGTCGCGTCGTCGTCACCCCTGCTCTGGACCCCGGACGGAGGGTCGGTGGTCATGAGCTTCCGGCCAGCCGACTGGGCAGAGCGGGCCCGGGCGGCCTTCCACGCCCTGACCGACGCTCCGGTCATCGTCCAGGACTCGCGGGACGACTTCCTGGCCTGGGACCGCGTGCGCAACATGTCCGACGAGGGGATCACGGCGCTGGTGTCGGTAAGCGACGGGACCGTCCGGGAGATCCTCGCGGACGTCGTCCCCAGGGACATGGGCTTCAGCCCCGACGGGTCACGCCTGACGTACGCCACCGCCGTCCGGACGAAGACGTCGTACACCCGACGCGACGGAACCGAATACGGCCTGTATTCCCTGGAGATCGTCGGCGGAGAGCCGCTCGAGCTCGTGGAGCCCTCCGAGGAGCGGGTGGGGGTGACCTGGAACGAGATCCGCGACGCCTACGCCTACACCGAGGAGGGGGCGGTCTTCGTCCGATCGATCTCCGACGAGGAGCCCAGGGACGTCACGGAGGGCCTGCGCGTCCTCGAGGGCGACACGGCGAAAGTGGACTTCGCCGTCGAGGCGTGGAGCCAGGACGGACAGGACCTGCTCCTCACGTCGTCCGACGCGTGGCACGTGCTCCACCTGGACCGGGGCGATCTCCAGACCGTCTTCACCCTGGAGGCGGAAGAGGACGGGCGGCCCGATCGCGACATCGAGCGGTGGACCGAGGACGAGCGCTACCTCTACTACACGTACTCCGCGCCCGACCGCTGGGAGCGGGGGCTCAAGCGCCTCGACCTGGCCTCGGGCGAGATCCAGGAGATCCTCGTCGACGACAACGTCTACGACGACTGGCGGGTCTCCGCGGACGGCGGGACCATCGTGTACACGATGTCCGACGGCGACCGTCCGCAGGACGTGTGGGTGACGGGCGCCGACCACTCGGCTCCCACCCGCCTCACCGAGCTGAACCCGCAGCTCGCCGACGTGGCGCTCGCCCGCACCGAGCTCGTCGAGTACCTGGACGTCGACGGCAACACCCTGTACGGCATCCTCTACTACCCCGTCGACTACGAGCCGTCGCGGACGTATCCGCTGGTCGTCGAGATCTACGAGGAGTTCTTCGACAACGGCTACAACGAGAACATGAACCTGATCACGGCCCAGGGCTGGTTCGGCCTGCGGCCGTCGGTGCGGTTCGAGGAGGGATACCCGGGCGAGGCGTGGCTCAAGGCGGTGCCCAACGCCGTGAACGAGCTCATCGAGCGGGGGCTCGTCGACCCCGAGCGGGTCGGCGTGTACGGGCAGAGCTACGGCGGCTACGCCACCAACCTGCTCATCACCCAGACCGACCGCTTCGCGGCCGCGGCCAACGTCTCGGGCAAGGTGAACATC
>JABAOG010002640.1_pt1 | contig 10937 bp, 11 predicted proteins | sample 7062131 | NCBI WGS metagenome assembly JABAOG01 (sample SAMN14538629, study PRJNA623070) | marine sediment metagenome | biome: marine biome [ENVO:00000428]; feature: marine pelagic biome [ENVO:01000023]; material: deep marine sediment [ENVO:00002113] | place: India: Arabian Sea | collected... | reverse complement strand
CGAACCGGGCCCGCAGCGCCCGGAACTCGCGCGCTCGCGCCGCCCGCTCGCGCTCCGCCGGATCGGCCGCCTCGACCGGCGCGGCCAGGCGGTAGCCGGCACGCTCCACCGCCCGTTCCAGCGCCTCCGGTGACGCCACCTCCGGCACGTAGTGCAGCCGCGCCTGGCCGACCGCCAGGTTGACGTCCGCCGCCAGCACGCCCGGCACGCCCCGTAGCTCCCGCGCGAGCGGCTCGCCGCTCGCGGCCCACTCCAGCCCCTCGACCGAGAGCGCCAGCTCCTCGGTCCGCGTGTCGTAGCCGGCCTCGCGCACCACCCCCACCAGCCGCGGCAGGTCCGTCGCCGNNGCCGTCGCCGGGTCGTACTCCACCGTCGCGCGCTCCGAGCCGAAGTTCACCGCCGCGTCGCGAACGCCCTCCGCCTTCGACAGCCCCTTCTGCACCCGCGACGCGCACGCCGCGCACGTCATCCCGGTCACCGGAAACGTCAGGCGCGCCCCGGCCGCCCCCGCTCCGCCGGTCTCCACCTCGATCCCATCAGCCACGACATCCTCCTCTCATGCCGGACTCGCCGGCACACTCTCTCGCTCGCGCGGCCGCCGGGCGGGCCCGGTACCATCGGCCCTGGCCGGCGTGCCCGCTGCATCCGGGCGGCATCCCGCTCGCCTTCTCACGCGGAGACGCGGAGACGCCGAGGCATCCGGGAGTCTGCGGCCGTGGAGGCGCGCTCCGTCTCCGCGTCTCCGCGTCTCCGCGTGAAAACGAGCAACCCACGCCGCCGACCTTACGCGACGGAGAAGCCCGGGCCGCCGCCCATACGCGATCGAGCGAACGCGTTCACCCGGGTTCCGGATCGTGCCCCCGCTCCGTAAACGTTCCCGTTCCGGTTCCCGTCTCCCGTGCGCCCCGGTGGTCCGGCCCGCGAGCGCCCCCGCCCCCGCCCCACCCCCCCCATCACCGCGCATGCTTGTACATCAGGTCCAGCACTTCGCCGTACGTCCGCTCCGCCGCCGCCGCATCGCCCGAACGCAGCGCGTCCGTCATGCAGTGCTCCAGGTGGTTGCGCATCAGCAGCTTGCCGACGCCGCGCAACGCCTCGTGCGCCGATGAGATCTGCATCAGGATGTCCGCGCAGTAACGCCCCTCGGCGACCATGCGCTGGAGACCCCGGATCTGACCCTCGATCCTGCGTAGCCGCTTGAGCGCCTGCTCCTGAAGCTCCGGCGTCACGCCCGTCGCGTGGCGCACCTCCTCGCGCGTCGCATCCTCCATCGCTCGTTCTCCCTCCGACTCGGCGGCGGCCCCGCCGCCCGCCGTCCTCGCCCCGGCCCGGACGCCGCCCTCCCCGCCGTGCCGCTGCGCGGCCGGGGCATAGTAGTATACCCCCCTACCGTATCACGGATCTTAGGGCCGGGTGGCGCGGGCGTCAAGGGGCGAGCGGGGCGAGCGGGGTGGCGGTGTGCGGCGGTCGCGGGGTCGCCGCCGGCGCGCGCCGGAGAATCAATCCTTGTCCCGTGGGCGAGCAGGCGGCATCGTGGCGACGGCGGAATCGCCGTCGGCGCGCGTGCCGTCGCGTCGTCGCGCCGTGNNGTCGCGGCGCCGCCGCGCCGCGTTCGGACGAGGCGGTGTGCGGCGCGGCCTGAGCGGAGCCACTCATCGACGGAGGTACTCATGAATGCAAGGCGAATCGCGGGCGGGCATCCGGTCGGCCTCCTCCTGCCGCTGCTCGTCGCGGTGGCGGCGGGGTGCAGCGTCAAGCTGATCAGCGACTACGACCCGGGGACGGACCAGGCGGTGACGGAGCTGCACCGGGACGTGGAGTCGCTGCTGACGTCGCTGGAGGATGCGGTCGGCAGCGAGAAGGCGTCGCCGGAGCGGTACGGGGAGCGGTACGAGAAGATCCTGGCGAACGTGCGGTCGTTGCGGGTCCGGGCGGGTTCGCGGCCGAAGAACGAGCTTCAGGTGCGGCAGTTGGCGGCGGTGGAGGAGCAGGTCGGGTTGCTGCGGCGGGCGCACGGGGAGGGGCTGGCGGCGGAGGACATCGAGCTGTTCCGGCGGGGGTTCGAGCAGAGCTTCCAGGCGATCCTGAAGCTGGAGCTGGCGAAGCAGCGTGGTGAGAAGGGCGAGTGAACCGATCACGCGGGGAGGCCGAGATGTCGATCGTTGCGGCGGACGTCGTGAAGGAGATGCTGGGCGCGGCGGCGGGTGAGCTGTCGGGGGCGTGGGACGAGGTGGAGGACTACGCGCGCTCGGAGTTCAAGAAGTTCGCGGAGACGCTGGAGCTGATCGAGCGTCAGTTGGTGCAGGGCAAGATGACGCCGGAGCGGGCGCGCCTGCACGTGGATTTCCAGAAGCAGAGCATGAAGGCGGTGCTCCTGACGATCGAGGGGCTGGGGATCCTGGCGGTCGAGCGGGCGATCAACGCGGCGCTCGGCGTGGTGCGCGACGCGGTGAACACGGCGCTGGGCGCGGCGGTGATCTGAGCGGCCGGCGTCGCGGCGGGCGGGTCGCGGCCCCGGCTGGCACGAAGCGTGTACCGCCGGGACCGGGATGTCGCGACGAGTGGAGTCATGGTGGCGGCGGGTCGGATTGCCGGAGGCCGGGTTCGAGTACCTCAGGGTGGACGGCTCGCCGCTTCGGTCGGAGCGGGCGCGGGAGCGCATCGCGTCGCTGGCGATCCCGCCGGCCTGGACCGGCGTGCACGTGGCGCCGGACGCGGGCCGGAAGGTGCAGGCCTGGGGGTACGACAGGGCGGGGCGGAAGCAGTACGTCTACAGCGCGGAGCACGTGGAGCGGCGGGACCGTCGGAAGTGGGGGCGGGTGCTGCGGTACGCGCGGGTGGTGCCGCGGCTGCGGGAGACGACGAACGGCCACCTGAAGCGGGCGGGGCTGGGGCGGGAGAAGGTGCTGGCGACGATGGTCCGGCTGATGAGCCGGGCGTTCTTCCGGGTCGGCAGCGAGCGATACGCGGTACGGAACCGGACGTTCGGGATCTGCACGCTGCGGAAGAGCCATCTGGAGCTCCGGGGCAACGACCTGGTCTTCACGTACTCGGGCAAGCGGCGCATCGACCAGCGGCGGGTGGTCGCGGACACGCCGCTGGTCGAGATCCTCGCGGAGCTGCTCGAGCTGCCGGGCGGCCGTCTGTTCCGCTTCGTGGACGGCTCGGGGCGGGTGAAGAACGTCACCGCGGAGATGGTGAACCGCTACCTCGGTGACACGCTGGGCGGGCGGTACACGTCGAAGGACCTGCGGACGTTCGGCGCGACGGTGCGTGCGGCGACGGTCCTGGCGGACATCGGGCCGGCGTCGTCGGAGCGGGAGGCCAGGAGGAACGTGGCGCTGTGCTGCCGGCTGGTCGCGATGGAGCTCGGCAACACGCCGGCGATCTGCCGCAGCGCGTACGTGCACCCGGCGGTGCTGGACGGGTACCTGGCGGACGGCCGGACGATCGAGCCGCTGCCGGCGCAGCGGCCGCGGGCGGTCGCGGCGCAGGCGCCGGTGCAGTACTATCCGGAGGAGGCCGCGCTGATCCGGTTCCTGGAGCGGTACGGATGAAGCGTCGGCCGGGTGCGGCGGGCGTGGGGCCGCCCGGCGGGCGCACGGCGCTGAGCGCGACGTTCCAGCGGGGGCTGCGGCGAGCCGCGGAGGCGCCGCTGGTACACGGCAACGCGGCGGCGCTGCTGGTCGACGGCCCGAGGGCGTACCCGGCGATGCTCGAGCGCATCGCGGTGGCGGCGGACCGGGTCCACTTCGAGAACTACATCTTCCGCGACGATGCCGTGGGCCGTCGGTTCGCGGCCGCGCTGATCGAGCGGGCGCGGGCGGGCGTCGACGTGCGCGTGCTCTACGACTGGCTCGGCTCGATCCGCACGGCGCGCGGGTTCTGGACCGAGCTGCGCCGCGCGGGGTGCGAGGTCCTGGCGTTCGGCCCGCCATCGGTCCGGCGGCCGCACGCGCTGCTCCGCCGCGACCACCGCAAGCTGGTCGTGGTCGACGGCAGACACGCGGTCATCGGGNNGGCGGCCGGCGCCGGCCGTCCGTGCTGGCGCGACACCGCGGTGCTGCTCGAGGGCCCGGTCGCGCGGGAGCTGGACCGGGCATTCGCGCGGATGTGGCGCCGCGCGGGCGGCCGGACGCCGCCGCTGGCCGACGCGCGCGCCGCACTCGCCGGCGACGTCGCCGTGCGCGTCGTCGACGGCCCGCCGGCCCACGCGCGGGCCTACCGGCTCTACCAGATCCTGGCCGCCATGGCCGAGCGGTCGCTGTACGTGACCGGCGCCTATCCGCTCGCGCCGGGCTCGCTGCGCCGCGCACTCGGCGCGGCGGCCGGGGCCGGCGTGGACGTCCGACTGCTCGCCCCCGGCCGCTCCGACCTGCCGCTGCTGAGCCAGGCGGCGCGAGCGCACTACGCCGCACTGCTGCGCGCGGGGATCCGCATCTACGAATGGGCCGGGCCGATGCTGCACGCCAAGACGGTCGTCGCCGATGGCCAGCTCGCGCTCGTCGGCTCGAGCAACCTCAATCCGTTCAGCTTCACGGGGAACTACGAGCTCGATGTCGAGGTGCAGGACCCGGCGCTCGCGGGCGCGCTCGAGCGGCAGTTCCTCGAGGACCTGCGCTCCGCGCGTGAGATCACGCTCGACGACTGGCGCGTCCGTCCGTCGCGGCAGCGCTGGCGAGAGCGTCTCGGCGCCTTCGCGCTCTGGCTGCCGTACCGGCTCTACGGCGGGTGATACGGACTCCGTCGGCTCACGACCGCGTCCGGTCCCGTAAACGTTCCCGTTCCGGTTCCCGCGAGCGCACGCGGCCCGTCGGGCGCGGCGTGCGCTCAGGCGGACGTCGTGGCGAGGGGCCGGCGCGGCAGGCAGAACGTGAACGTGCTCCCCTCGCCCGGCACGCTCTCGACGTCGACCTCGCCGCCGAGGAGGCGCGCGAGCTTGCGGCAGACGGTCAGGCCGAGGCCGGTTCCGCCCTTCTCTCGCGTGATCGAGCCGTCGATCTGGGTGAACGGCTCGAAGATCCGGTCGATCTGGTCGGCAGGGATGCCGGGGCCGGTGTCGCGGACGCGGAGGCCGATCCACTCGCCGTCGGCGACGTCGAGCTCGAGCACGACGACGCCCCGGTCGGTGAACTTGACCGCGTTGCCGACGAGGTTGGCCAGGATCTGCCGGACCTTGCCGCCGTCGGTGTCCAGCGGCAGCGGCGCGTCGGTGTTCTCGGCGCGGAGCGCGATCCCCTTGCCATGGGCCTCGGGCTCGAGCAGCGCCGCGACGTCGCGGGCGATCGCGGCGATGTCGACGGTCGCGACGCGGACCTCCTCCTTGCCGGCTTCGGTCCGGGCGTAGATCAGGATCTCCTCGATGATGGTGATCAGGTGGAGCGCGCTCTGCTGGATGCGGCCGATGTGCTCGAGCTGCCGGTCGTTCAGGGCGCCCGAGACGCCGCTGGCGAGCAGGTCGGTGTAGCCCATGACGGCGGTGAGCGGCGTCCGCAGCTCGTGGCTCATGATGGCGAGGAACTGGTCCTTGGCCTGGCTCGCCCGCTCCGCCGCGGTGCGCGCGCGGTGCTCGGCGCGGTAGGCGCGGGCGTTCAGGATCGCGCCGGCGACGCGGCGGGCCAGCTCCTCGGCGAGCGGCAGGTCGGCCTCGTCGAAACGACGGCCGGACTCGGCCTGGACCAGCGAGAGCGCGCCGAATCGGGTACCCGCCGTCTCGACCGGGACGATCATGATGGAGCGGAGGTCGAGTGCGCGGAGCAGCTCGATGCGCGCCGCGTCGCCCGCCGCCCGGTCGTACACCCACCGGGGCACGCCGGGCAGCAGGAACGGACGCCCGGTCCGGATCACCGCGCCGACGCCCCTGGGCGAGTCCAGGTGGAGTGGATAGAGACGCAGGTACTCCGCGGCGATGCGCTTGCGCTCCTCGTCGCCGTGGGCGATGGCGATCCGGCGGATCTCGCCGCCCTCCTCGACCAGGTCCATCACGCACCAGTCGGCGATCTCCGGGACCGCGAGCTCGGCGACCCGGCGGAGCGTGTCCTCGTAGTCGAGCNNCGAGGAAGCGGAGTGCGTGCTCCGTCCGACGACGCTCGCGGATGTCGATGCCGATCCCCACCGGCGTGTCGTCGGAGAGGCGGATGCTCGCCCACGAAGTCTCGATCGACTCGCCGCGCTTCGTGGTCATCACGAAGTCGCGCCAGCCTTCCTCGGCCGACTGCATGAAGCCGCGTACGCGCTCGCGGCACGCCGGGTCCGGATAGCAGACCTCCATGGCATCGAGGCCGGCGATCTCCTCGCGGGACCAGCCGAGCAGCCGTTCGAACTCCCGGTTCACGCGGAACGTGTGCAGCGCCGGGTCGTGCACCGTGATCATGACCGGGATCGTGTCGACGATGCGCTCGAGCATCTCCCGCTCGCGGCNNCTCGCGGCGGAGCTGAAGCTCCGCCCGCTTGCTCTCGGTGATGTCGCGCGAGACGCCGACCAGGCCGATGATGCGGCCGTCCGCGTCGCGGAGCGGGCCCTTGGTCGCGAGATAGAGCCGCGTCACCCCGGCGGCCGTGCCCTCCTGCTCCGAGGTCCGGGTCTCGCCGCACTCGAGCACCTCGCGGTCCCGTGCGACCGCCCGCTCCGCGGTGGCCCGCTCGAAGATCTCGAAGTCGTCCTTGCCGATAACCTCCTCGATGGAGCGGCCGACCATCCGCGCGCCGGCCGGGTTGATCAACAGGTAGCGGCCGGCCAGGTCCTTGACGAAGACCGCGTCGGTCGTCGCGTCGAGCACGGCCCGGAGCAGGTCGCGGCTCTCGCGCAGCGCCGCCTCCGTCCGCCGGCGGCGCTCGGCCGTCTCCCGCGCCGTCTCGCGCGCCGTCACGTCGCGCACGACCTGGAACGCGCCCTCGATCCGGTGGTCGGCGTCGCGCAGCGGGTGGAAGCTGGCCTCCCAGTAGCTCCGCCCCGGCACGCCGTCGTCCCGCGGCACGACCGACGTGAAGCGCTCGCCCGCGAGCGCCCGCCGCCACAGCGCCTCCGCCTCGCGCTGCGCCTCCGGCAGGTGCGCGAGCGCTTCCCGCACGTCGGTCCCCAGCTCGACGGTGACGCCGAAGCGCCGCTCGAAGTCGGCCCGGTATGCGGGGCTCAGCACGACGAGCCGGAAATCCACGTCGACGGCGGCGATCCGCTCGTCCGACTCCTCGACGATGCGCGAGAGGAGCCGGGCGGCGCGGCTCGCAGCCTCCGATTCTCCGGGATCTCGGGGACCCGTGCTCGAGATTGGCGCCATGGGGGAGTGCTGCTCGAGGGGTCGACTCGTCCGGTCCAGCCCAAGATACTATGGGCGGTCGGGTTGCGAAATGCAGGGGGAGCGCCGCCGGTGCAGCCGCCCGCCGCGTGCCGGCCGCCCGCGCGGCGAACGCGCCGTGCCGGCCGCCGGGGAGCGTCACAGGTGCATCCGGGCGGCGTACCGGGTCGGCGTGGTCAGGACACCTCGCGGCGGCGCTCGGGCGCGCGGGCGTGGAAGATCCGGAACTCCTGGTCGGCGCGCCGGAGGAGCGGGAGCGCGACGTTGTAGACGGGCACGCCGGCGGGCGTCCGCGCCTCCGGCGTCCCGTTGTGCGCGTGGCCGTGGAAGACCACGTCCGCGCCGTGCGTCTCGATCGGGGGCAGCAGCCGGGAGGTCCCGAGGAACGGGAAGATGGCGTCGGGCTCGCCACGCAGCGTGTCCTCGATCGGTGCGTAGTGCATGAGCACGACCTTGGTTTCGACGTCGAGCGTACGAAGCGCGTTCTCCAGCTTGAGCGCCTCGTCGATGGCGTGTTGCACGAAGTCCTTGATCAGCCGTTCGCCGAACGGGGCCAGCGTGCCGCGGGCGAAGCCGCCGGCGAACCCCTTCACGCCGGCGAAGCCGACGCCCTCGACCACGACGCTCTCTCCATCGAGCACGTAGGCGCCGATCTCCGTGAGCAGCGCCGTGAGCTCATCGGTGATCTCGCCTTCGTGGTCGTGGTTGCCGAGCACGGCGACGATCGGGACGTCGACGGTCGCGAGCTCGCGAACGAGCGCCTGCATCTGGTCGCGCCGGCCGTGGGTCGTCAGGTCGCCGCACAGGGCGAGGACGTCGGCCTCGCGGGCGGCACGCGCGAAGAGGTCGGCCATCGGACCGCGCCCCGTCTCGAAGTGCAGGTCTCCGACCGCCGCGATGCGGACGTAGCGTTCTGCGGCCATGCTACGCACCCCGCTCGCGCGGCTCGTCCCAGACGTCGCTGTCGCGGATCTCGCGCACGATGGGCAGCGAGCGCGCCGTATTGACCGCCTGTTTGCGCAGGTCGCGGAACCCCCATTCGTTCACGTCGATCGCGAACGAGAAGCGAGAGAGCAGCGTGCCGCAGCACAGGCCGGGGTCGCCCGGCTCGTGCAGCTCCTCGAACGCGCGCTCGTAGAGATCCTCGCGGACCCAGTCCGGCACCCGGCGCCCGTGGCCGGGATAGACGTAGTCGAAGAGATGGATCTGCGCGAGCAGCAGCCGCCAGTGATCGCCGACGCGGTGGAGCAGACGCTCCCAGTCGAGCTCGTCGCCGCGGGCGAGGACCAGGTGGACGATGTCGGCCATGTCGGAGCGGTGCCGCTCCGACACGAAGAGCCGGTGCCAGATCAGCTCCTCGGGCGCGGCGACGCGGATCTGCGTCGCCGCCAGGATCCCGGCCCGGGAGTGGCGGTGCCAGCCCTCGTCGATGAGCTGGAGACCGTTGCCCATCCCGTAGATCAGGTCGATCGTCGCCTCCTCCTTCAACGCCTTGGCGATCCAGTGCGCCTGGTGCAGCTCCGTGCGGAAACCCGCGCCGCGCAGTGCGCGCGCCGCGGCCACCACGTAGCGGGGCTCGAGGAGCAGGTCGAGGTCCTTCGTCTGGCGGTAGATCCCGGCGTACTCGTACATCGCGTACAGGCCGCTGACGACGTAGGGGACCCCGGCCGCGTTCAGGGTGCGCAGCGCGAGCTGGTACACGCTGCGCTCGGCCTCCGGTATCCAGAACTCACCGTGGGTCAGCGACTTGAGCTCTTCCCGGGTCAGATGCGCCGTTTCGGGCGACAGCGTCCCGGCGGGTAGCCTGTCCATGCGTATATCTCGAGTACCGCGTCTCGTCGATCGTTCCGGCGGCGCCGGCGCCGGCCGGCAGGGCGCAAGGATCGGGCCGTCCCACGCTACCGCGCGCGGGCGCGAACGATTAGCTTGACCGCATGTTCGAGCAGTGGAAGAAGGCGTGGCGCGACGCCGTCGAGAACTTCTGGTGGGAGCTGGACCACGGGATGTCCGCCGGCGTCCCGGCCGAACGCGCCGCCGCGATGCGGCGCGACGTGCGCGCGGCGCGCGAGGAGCTGGACCGGTGCGAGGCCGACCTGGCCCGCGCCCGCTCGCAGCTCGCCGACGAGCGCGAGGCGGAACAGAGCTGCCGCCGCCGCGAGACGTTGGCCCGAGGCATCCGCGATGCCGAGACCGCACGCGTCGCGGCCGAGTACGCCGCGCGCCACGCCGAGCGCGCGGCCGTGCTCGACGGGAAGGCGCGCGCGCTCGAGGCGGAGCTCGCGCTGCTGCGGCGCGATGTCGAGGAGATGGAGTCCGCGTTGCGCGACGTCGAGGCCGCCGTGGCGGGCGGCGAGGGTGGTGCCGACGAGGAAGCGGGGGCGTCCGCGTTCCGCCGCCTCGAGCGGGAGGAGCGCGAGCGGCAGGCCGAGCGGCGCCTCGAGGAGCTGAAGCGCCGGATGCGCTGAGCTCAGAACCGCGCGTGCAGCAGCTCGACGTGCAGCGCGGGCACCGCGCGCGTGCGGCCGGGCTCGCCCGCGTGCAGAAGCGCGGGCCGGGGCAGCGGCATTCCGAGCGACCAGCGGCCGTCGCGCAGCTCGAGCAGCGCGCCGCTCGCGGCGGCGTCGGCGTTCGCGCCGCCGGCATCGGCGTCGTCGCGCCCGCGCGTCCAGCCGACGCCCAGCACGAGGCCGAGCGCGCTGGTGAGCGCCGGGATCAGGATCGCGACGTCCTCGTCCTCGGGCTGGATCAGCAGGTCGAGCCCCGCGCCGGCCAGCCCGCCCGCGACGCCGGCGATGCTGACCAGCCGCGCGCGTTCCACGCTGACGTTCCAGCCGGGGGCGAGGAGCGCGATCGCGAGGAGGCCGGCATCGCCGCCGACGAGTGCGGCGGCCAGCACGCCGTCCTCCTCGCCGTCGTCGAGGTCCGCGAGCACGCCCGCCACCACGCCGTACCAGGTGCCCCAGAGCGCGCCGAAGTTGACCGCCGTCGCGGTGCCGGCGCGCACGTCGTGCGCGTTGGCGACGAGCCCACCGGCCGTGATGCCGGCGAGCCCGCCGACGACCATCGCGGCGAAGACGGCGTCGAGCCCCGACTCATCGGTGTAGCACACGTCGCCGCTGCACACCGTCTCATCGCCGAGGTCGAAGACCTCGCGCCAGCCGAAGCCCTGCCAGGTGCCCCAGGTTCCGCCGAACGTGATCGCGCGCGCCTGGCCCTCGGTCACGTCGTGTCCTCGCGCGTAGGCGCGCGCCGCCAGGAAGCCGACCGGCCCGCCGACCAGCAGGCCGAGTCCGTACGGCTCGGGGTCCTCGGCGCCGAACGACGCCGGCGTGGCGCCGCCGAGCCAGAGGCCGTACAGCGTGCTCCAGACCAGCAGCTCGGTACGGCCGCTCCGCCGCGCCCGGGGCGCCGAAGCCAGGCGCAGCGCCGCCGCGTTCGCGGCGGGCGAGCCCGGGTAGCGCTCTCGAATCAGACCGTAGAGCAGCCGCGCCTGTTCGAGCCGACCCTCCGCCTCGAGGTGAGTCGCCAGGTCGAGCAGCACCGCGGCGGTGTCCACCGGCGCGTCCTGGGCCGCGGCCCGCGGCGGCGCGGCCGCCCCGGCGGTCAGCAGCAGCCCGAGCGCCAGCGCCAGGCGGCGCAACG
>JABAOG010012655.1_pt1 | contig 10949 bp, 11 predicted proteins | sample 7062131 | NCBI WGS metagenome assembly JABAOG01 (sample SAMN14538629, study PRJNA623070) | marine sediment metagenome | biome: marine biome [ENVO:00000428]; feature: marine pelagic biome [ENVO:01000023]; material: deep marine sediment [ENVO:00002113] | place: India: Arabian Sea | collected... | reverse complement strand
CTGGCCGGGCAACGTCCGCGAGCTGCGGAACGTGATCGAGCGCGCCGTGGTCCTGGCCCGCGACGGCTGGCTCGAGCCGGTCCATCTGCCGCCCTACATCCGGATCGGCGAGGCGGGAAGCGATCCCGTCGTGGTCGTGCCGATCGGGATGACCGCGGCGGATGCCGAGCGCGAGCTGATCCTCAGGACGCTCGAACACGTCGGACACAACAAGGCGGAGGCCGCCCGGCAGCTCGGGCTGGATGTGAAGACGATCCGCAACAAGCTCCGCGCCTACGGTCGGACGTGATCCGACCATGACGGTCGCGAAGAAGCTGTCCGGTNNCTGTTGGTGGTCCTGCTGGTGGGGCTGCTCGTCTACCACGTCCGGACCACGCGCGCGGCCGTCTCGACCAGCTACCGGCTGTCGGAGCTCTCGGCACGCCTGTACTTCAGCTCGAAGAGCCAGGTCACGCAGCTCGCGCTCATCGAGGAGAGCGCGACCAAGTTCCGGATCACGCGGGATCCGGGCTACCTGCGTCAGTTCCGCGACGCACTGGATGGCTTCGATGCCGGGCTCCGGGGTCTCGCGGCGCGGTCGCTCGGCCGGAGCGAGCGCACCGAGGTCAGCCGCCTCGCCGGCGAGTGGGCGGATGTCCGCGCGAACGCCATGCGCTTCGGAGCCGAGCCGTTGCCGGACCACGTCGCCGACGCGCGGCTCGTCGCCTTGCGCCACGGGCTCGACCGGCTGCGCGTGCAGACGCGGCGCGTTGCCGGCGCGTCGCGGGACGCGATGCGTGATCGGCTCGAGCGATCCACGGCCGCCGCCCGGCAGGCGGAGCGTCTCACGTGGGGCGCCGCGGCCGCCGCGCTGACCTTGAGCGTGCTGGTCTCGGGTTTCATCATCCGTTCCATCTCGGACGCGCTCGGCCGGCTGAAGGAAGGGACCCGCCAGGTCGCGGAGGGGAACTTCGACTATCGATTGGAGATCGGGCGGAACGACGAGTTCGCCGACCTGGCCCGCGACTTCAACACCATGAACCATCGGCTCGGAGAGCTGGACNNCCCGCGACTTCAACACCATGAACCATCAGCTCGGAGAGCTGGACCGGATGAAGCGCGATTTCCTGTCGAAGGTGTCCCACGACCTCAAGACGCCGCTGGCGTCGATGCAGGAAACGCTTCGCTTGCTTCTCGACGAGGTTCCGGGCCCGCTCACCGACCGTCAGCGTCGTCTCCTCGTCCTGAACGAAGGGAGCGCGCGGCGATTCTCCTCCATGATCGCGAAGATCCTCGAGCTGTCCGCCATGGAGGCGGGCACGATCGGCCTCGAGATGGGCACCCACGACCTCTCCCGTCTGGTCCGGCAGGCCGTGGACCAGACGGCGCAGTTGCATGGGGAGCGCGGGGTCCGGGTGGTCGTCGGTCCCGCCGCACCCCCCGTCCTCCTGGATTGCGATGGCGACCAGGTCGTTCAGGTGCTGGTCAACCTCCTCGAGAACGCGGTCAAGTTCACGCCGCGAGGCGGCACCGTGCGCGTGGCGGTCCGTGGCGTCGTCGAGCGCCCGGAGGATGTGCCGGACGCGTGCTGGCGTGCGGTACGCCCCCGGGGCCCGGCCAGGGGCGTGGCGTGCGTCGCCCTCACCGACGGCGGCCCGGGCGTCCCCGACGCCGAGAAGGAGCTGATCTTCGAGCGCTTCTATCAGTCGGACGCCGGCCGGACGGTCGAGGGCCGTGGCGTGGGCCNNGAAGTGGTGGACGCGCACGACGGCACGATCTGGGTGAGCGATGCGTCCGGCGGAGGCAGCACGTTCTCCGTGCTCCTCCCCGGCGCCACCGTCCGCGAGCCGCGCGCCGAAGCCGTCGCCCGGCTCTGAGGCGCGAGAACCCGTGTCGGTGTTCCGCGCCTGCCTCGCGCCCCTGCTCGCCGTCGTCGCTGCCGCCGCCGGGTGCGCGACCCGGCCGTTCGACCGGCACTTCGAGGCCGGCCGCTACGCGGAGGCGGTCCGCAGCTTCGACACGGACTCCTCGCTCCACCGCGACGAGCGCGCGCTCTTCCGCGCGGCCGTCGCCCACGCGCTCCCCGCGAGCGCCGCCTATCAGCCCCAGCGCGCGCGTGCGTTGCTGAACCGCCTGCTCGCACTCCACCCCGGCGGGGCGCACGCGCGGGAGGCCACTCGGCTCCTCGCCGTCGTCGACGAGCTGGCACGCCTCTCCGACGAGTCCCGCCGCTTACGCCGCCAGGTGGACTCGCTCGAACGGAGGATCGCCGAGATCCACGCGGCGCGACGGTCCCTCGAGGTCGTGCTCGAACGCGAGCGACACCAGGCCGATGTGCTCCGGGCGCTCGCCGAACGGCTCGACGCGGACCTGCGCCGGGCCGAGCGCCGCCTCGNNCGCCGCCCTGCGCGAGGACCTCCGGCGACTCAAGGAAGTCGACCTCCAGCCCAACCAGCCCGGCGGCCGCCCTCGTACCTCGCCCCCCGCGCCGGGCGCCCGGCCGGCGCCCGACACCACGCAGACGCAGGGGTCGGCGGGCAACTCCGGAGCATGACCCCGGAACCGACCCGGAGACCCCTCCGTTCCGGAACGCTGGGGCGCGACGCCGGTCCGTTCCCGGACCGGCGCGCGCTCCGCTCACCGCGCTACCGACGTCCCGACGCCGCTCCGGTCGTCTGCACCTGCACCTTCCCCGAGCACTGACGCCCGTCGTCGCCCTCGAGGGTCAGCGCCCACTCCCCGGCCACTGCGCTCGCGGTGCTCAACTGCACCGCCACCTTGTGCGCGGCCGGCGCCTCCCCGCCCGCACCCTTCACCACCTCGACCGCGACCACCTGGATGCCGCTCGCCTCGTCCACGCGCGCGGAAAGCGTCTCGCCGATCGCCTCGGACAGCGTCGCACTCAGCTCCACCACCTCCGCCTGCACCGGCACCGTCACCGGGTTCACCCGGACCTCGCAGGGCGGCGTCGGCGGCGTCGGCGCCTGCGCCTGCGCGTCCCGCGTCAGTCCGGCCAGCCCGGCCGACGCCAGCGCACCCAGCACCAGCGCCCGCCATATCGTTCCTGCTTCCTTCATGGTGTGCCTCCGTTCGGAATGAGTCCATCGTGTGGCCGCGCTCCTCCCGGCAACGGGCGTACCGCAACCGGATATGTCCGTAACTTGTGTTGTTGTATTGTATTACGGATGCAGTGGCCGGCGCGCGTGGCGTCGCGGGGGCGGGGAAACGGGAAATATTCCCTGCTCGCGCGCCGACCGCGGTGAGGCCGGTCTCAGCGCGAAACTTTTCATCGGTCGCGGGGTCCACATTCCAGTCGTATCTTCATTTTGCCCGGTGTGAACCGGTCACGTGTGAACGAACACCGAGTCCAGGTGACGATGCCAGAGCTGCCGCCTTTCGGCCGCTTCTTCCTCCCCGGCCCGACGGAGGTGTTGCCGGAGGTCCTCGAGGCGCAGGTCGGCCCGATGATGGGGCACCGCGCGAAGGGGATGGAGGAGCTGATCGCCTCGGTCCAGCCGGGGCTGAAGTCGATCTTCCGGACCGAGCGTCCGGTGTACATCTCTGCCTCATCCGCGACCGGCCTGATGGAGGCCGGCATCCGCAACGGCGCGCGCCGACGCGTGCTGGCGCTGGTGAACGGCGCGTTCAGCGAGCGGTTCCAGGCGATCGCGCGGGCGACCGGTCTGGAGGCCGACGCCGTGGACGTGGGCTGGGGCGGAGTCCACTCGCCCGACCTCCTCGAGGATGCGCTGAAGAAGGGCGATTACGATGCGGTCACGGTCGTGCACTGCGAGACGTCGACGGGCGTGTTGAACCCGGTCGGCGAGCTGGCGGCCGCCGCGCACGCGGCCGGCGACGTGGCCGTGCTGGTCGACGCGGTCAGCAGCCTGGCCGGCGCGCCGGTCGAGACGGACGCCTGGGGGCTCGACTTCGTGCTGACCGGCTCGCAGAAGAGCTTCGCGTTGCCGCCGGGCCTGGCCTTCGGCGTCGCGCAGGAGAGCCTCCTCGAGCGCGCCGGGTCGAAGCCCGACCGCGGCGTCTACTTCGACCTGCTCGCTTTCGAGAAGAACATCGCGAAGAACCAGACGCCGAACACGCCGGCGGTCTCGCTGGTCTACGCGCTGGCGGCGCAGCTCGAACGGATCGGGCGGGAGACGCTCGAGGCCCGCTGGGCGCGGCACGAGGCGATGGCGCGACGCACCTGGGCGTGGGTCGACGAGATGCGCGGCCGCGGCGTGGACCTCTCGATCCTGGCGCCCGAGGGCTACCGCTCGCCCACGGTCACCTGCATCACCCTGCCCGAGGGCTGGACGGGCCCCGGCGTCACCGCCGCCGTGAAGGAGCGCGGCGGGTACACGATCGCGCCGGGCTACGGCAAGACGAAGGACCGGATGTTCCGCATCGGGCACATGGGCGACCACACGCTCGAGGAGCTCGAGTCGCTGCTCGCGGCGCTGGAGGAGGTGCTGGTCGGATGAGCGTGTACCGCATCATGGTCGCGGACCGGATCAGCGACGAAGGGCTCGAGCCGCTGCGCGCCGACGCGCGCTTCGAGGTCGTCGAGCGCACGGGGCTGAAGGGCGATGCGCTGGCGCGCGCGCTGGTCGGCTTCGACGCGGTCATCGTCCGCAGCGCGACGCGCATCACGCGGGATGCGCTGGCGCACGTGGACCGGCTCAGCGTGATCGGCCGCGCGGGCGTCGGCGTCGACAACATCGACCTCGAGGCCGCGACGGAGAAGGGGATCGCGGTGCTGAACGCGCCGTCCGGCAACACGATTTCCGCCGCGGAGCTGACCATGGCGCTCCTGCTCTCGCTCGTCCGCCGGGTCCCGGCCGCGGACCGCTCGATGAAGGCCGGCGAGTGGGACCGGAAGAGTTTCACCGGCGTCGAGCTGTACGGCAAGACGCTGGGGCTGGTCGGCGCCGGCCGCATCGGCGGCGCGGTCGCGAAGCGCGCCCGGGGCTTCGGCATGCGCGTCGTCGCCTACGATCCGTTCCTGAGCGAGGACCGCGCGCGCGCGCTCGAGATCGAGCTCGCGCCGCTCGACGAGGTGCTGCGCCGTGCCGACGTCCTCTCGCTGCACACGCCGCTGACCGACGCGACGGCGAACCTGATCGACGAGGAGAAGCTGCGGCTGGTCCGGCCCGGCGCGTACGTGGTCAACGCGGCGCGCGGCGGCGTGATCGACGAGGCCGCGCTGGTCCGCGCGCTCCGGGAGGGCCGGCTGGCCGGCGCCGCGCTCGACGTCTACGCCGAGGAGCCGCTCGCGCCGGACCACCCGCTGCGGTCGCTGGATGCCGAAGCGGTGCTCACGCCGCACCTCGGCGCGGCCACGGAGGAGGCGCAGCAGAACGTCGCGATCGAGATCGTCGAGGCGGTCCGCGCCGCACTGGTCGAGCACGACTTCTCCCGGGCGGTGAATGCGCCGGCGATCGGCGGCGAGGCGATGCGGCGCCTGCGGCCGCTGCTCGACCTGGCCGAGCGGCTCGGCACGCTCGCCGCCGCGCTCGCCGGCGGCGCGGTCGAGAGCGTCGAGGTCCGCTACGCGGGCGGCGCCGAGGAGGCGCTCCGGCCGCTCGCGTCCGCCGCGTTGATCGGCGTGCTCGCCGACGTGCTCGGCCGCGGCGCGATCAACTTCGTGAACGCGCTGCACCTCGCGGAGTCGCGCGGGATCGAGGTGCGCCGCGTGCGCTCCGGCCCGCACGGCGACTACGCCGAGTACATCGAGGTGCGTCTCGCCGGCGGCGGCGCCGAGACGTGCGTCGCGGGCGCGCTGCTCGCCGAGGGCTTCCCGCGCGTCGTGCGAATCGGCCCGTTCCACGTCGACATCGTCCCGCGCGGCGCGCTGGTCGTCCTGCGCAACCGCGACGTGCCGGGCGTGATCGGCCGGGTCGGCACGCTGCTCGGCGACGCGGGCGTGAACATCGCCGAGTACCACCAGGCCCGGCTCGAGGCGGGCGGCGAGGCGCTCGCGGCGGTCAGCGTGGATGGCCGGCTGGACGCCGAGCTGGTCGAGGCGCTGCGCGGCATCCCGGAAGTCTCCGAGGTCCAGCAGGCGCAGCTCGACTGACGCGCGCGGGGGCGCGGCCCGGCCGGGCCGCGCCCCCGCCGCAGCGGCCACGGCGGTCCTCAGTCGGCGCGCTCGGTGTCCGGCGCCTCCTCCGCCCGGCGGAGCGGCGGCCGGACGGCGCTCCGCGTCAGGACCCGGCCGAACGGCACGGCCACCCTCTCCCTCGGCCGCTCGAGCAACCAGCCGTGGCGGATCGAGCGCGGCTCCTCGACCATGACGAACGCGTCGGCGTCCCAGCGGTCGACCTCGCGGAGCACCGCCGGGATCTCACGGCGCCGGACCACGGTGTCCAGGATCTCGACCGTGCCGTCCCGCCCCTGGCCCGCGAACTCGGTTACGCCGAACCCCTTCTCGCGCAGCGCCTCCGCCAGCTCGACGCCGCCGTGGCGCGAGACGACCCGGACCATCGCCATCCCGATCGCGAGCTTCTCCTCGAGCCACAGCCCGGCCACGTTGCCCGCCGCGAAGCCGCCCGCGTAGCCCAGCAGGTGCCATGGGCTGCTCAGGTTGCGGATCGCGTTCCCGACGGCGAAGATCCAGATCAGCACCTCGACGAAGCCGATCAGCGGCACGAGGAGCCGCACGTTGCGCATGGTCAGCAGGATGCGGAGCGTGGCCAGCGAGACGTCGCCGATGCGGAGCAGGAAGATCAGCAGCGGCCCCCAGGGACCGGCGAAGAGTGTATCCAGCATGGACATGGCGTTCGGTAGCGTTTCGGGGTTCGGCCGCCGCCCGGCGGCGGCGCGGGCGAGCGACACGATGATAAACCGGCTCGCGGGAAAAGTTACTCGGGGTCGACCGGAAAGGAGAGGGTGTGCGGCAGTCCACGGGTGAGCTGAGGGACCGGGTCGCGATCGTGACCGGCGCGTCCAGCGGGATCGGCGCGGCGGTGTGCCGGACGCTCGCCGCCGACGGCGCGGCCGTGGTCCTGGCCGCGCGACGCATCGAGCGGCTGGATGCACTCCGCGCCGGCATCGAGGAGGCCGGCGGCCGCGCGCTCGCCGTGCCGACCGACGTGACCGACCGCGATGCGGTGCGCACGCTCGTGGACCGCGCGCTCGAGGCCTTCGGCCGGATCGACATCCTGGTCAACAACGCCGGGGCGATGCTCCTCTCGCCGCTCCGGGCGCGGCGCGTGGAGGAGTGGGAGCGGATGATCGACCTCAACGTCAAGGGCGTGCTCCTCGCCGTCGCCGCGGTGCTGCCGGCGATGCTCCGGCAGGGCGGAGGCCACATCGTCAACCTCGGCTCGCTGGCCGGACGCCGGCCGTTTCCCGGCGGCGTGGTCTACAGCGCCACGAAGTTCGCGGTGCGTTCGATCTCCGCGGGGATCCGGCTCGAGCTCTCGCCCGACGACCGGATCCGCGTCACCGACGTCGAGCCCGGCGTCGTCGCCACCGAGTTGTTCGACCACATCGCGGACGAGGAGATGCGGAACCGTTTCCTCGAGCGCTGGGAGGGCCGGCGGATGCTGGATCCGGACGACGTCGCCCGCGCGGTGCGCTACGCCCTCACGCAGCCCGCGCACGTCAACGTCAACGAGCTGCTGGTCCGACCCACGGACCAGCAGACCTGAGCACATGACCGCCGACGAACTCGCACTCGTCCTGACCGGCGGCGGCGCTCGCGCCGCGTACCAGGCGGGTCTGCTCCAGGGGATCGCCGAGCGGTTCCCCGACCTCGACATCCCGATCCTGACCGGCGTGTCCGCCGGCGCGATCAACGCCGTCCACCTCGCGGCGCACGGCGGCACCTTCGCCGAGTCCGTCGACGCCCTCGTCGGACACTGGCGCGAGCTGAATCCGGAGCAGGTCTTCCGCGTCGACATGCGCTCGCTCGGCCGCAACGTCGCGCGCTGGAGCGCTCGCCTCGTCTCCGGCGGCGTGCGCGGCGCGCCCCGGGTCCGGGGACTGGTCGACACCGAACCGCTCCGCTCGTTCCTCCGGCGCGTCTTCGACGCCGGCGACGGACCGATCCCCGGCATCGACGAGAAGATCCGCGAGGGCCGCCTCAAGGCCGTCGCCGTGATCACCACCAGCTACTCGACCGGCCAGACCGTCGTGTGGGTCCAGGGGCGCGACATCCGGTTGTGGGAACGGCCGCGGCGACGCAGCCGCAAGGCGGGCCTCACCGTCGAGCACGCCATGGCCTCGGCCGCGCTCCCGATGTTCTTCCCCGCCGTCCGGATCGGGAACGAATGGTACGGCGACGGCGGGATCCGCCTGGCCGCGCCGCTCTCACCCGCGCTGCACCTCGGCGCCTCGCGGATCCTGGCCGTCTCGACCCGCTACGACCGCTCCACCGCCGAGGCGGACCGGCCCAGCATCCACCGGTACCCGCCGCCCGCCCAGGTGGCCGGCCTCCTCCTGAACGCGGTCTTCCTCGACCTGATCGACCAGGATGCCGTCCGCCTCGAGCGCATGAACCGCCTGATCGAGCAGCTCCCGGAGGAGAAACGCGATGGACTCCGCGTCGTCGACCTCATGGTCCTCCGCCCCTCCTGCGACCTCGGCCGCCTCGCCCGCGACTACGAGCCGCGCCTGCCTCGCGGGTTCCGCTTCTTGACCCGCGGGCTCGGCACCCGCGAGACCGAGAGCCCCGACGCGCTCAGCCTCCTCATGTTCCAGGAGGACTACCTGAACCGCCTGATCGAGCTGGGCCACGCGGACGCGATCGCCCGCGGCGACGAGATCGCCGCCTTCCTGGCCGGCGAGCGGTTTGCGCCCGCGGGAAGCGTTGCCTAACTTGTTACCCTGAACCGAGATGCGTTCCGCCCACGCCCGGGCGGGCGATCCCCTTTCGGAGGCGACGCATGGCGTTCCTCGAGTGGACCTACTACGGCAACTCGCTTCGCGTCTGGATCACCGCGCTGCTCGTGACGGGCGCGCTCTTCGCGATCCTCGAGATCGTGAAGGGGCTCCTCGCTCGCCGGCTCTCGAGCCTGGCCGCGCGGACCGCCGGCGAGATCGACGACCTGGTCTCCGCGGTCGTCGGCGAGACGCGAGCGGCGTGGCTCGTACTGGTCGCGGCGTACCTGGCCTCGCGGCTGCTCTTCCTCCCGGCGGAGGTCGACGCCCGGGTGCGCGCGGTGGCCGTCCTCGCGTTCGCCGCCCAGGCCGCGCTCTGGGCGGTCACGGCGCTGGATTTCCTGCTGCGCCGCGTGGTCGACCGGCAGCTCGCCAGCGACCCCTCGGCCGCGACCACGATGCGGTTCCTCGGCTTCATCGGGCGGGTCGGGATCTGGGCCGTCTTCGCGCTGCTCGCGTTGTCGAACCTCGGCGTCCAGGTCACCGCGCTGCTCACGGGCCTCGGCGTCGGTGGGATCGCGGTCGCGCTCGCCGTGCAGAACGTCCTCGGCGACCTCTTCGCCTCGCTCTCGATCGTGCTCGACAAGCCGTTCGTCATCGGCGACTTCATCATCGTCGGCGACCTGCTGGGCACCGTCGAGCACGTCGGCCTCAAGACCACGCGCGTGCGCAGCCTGTCGGGCGAGCAGCTCATCTTCTCCAACGCCGACCTGCTCCAGAGCCGGATCCGCAACTACAAGCGGATGTACGAGCGGCGCGTGGTCTTCGGCCTCGGCGTCACCTACGGGACCGCGTACGAGAAGCTCGCCCGCATCCCCGCGATCGTCCGCGAGATCGTCGAGGCCCACGAGAAGACGCGCTTCGACCGCGCCCACTTCCACCGTTACGGCGCCTCTTCGCTCGACATCGAGGTGGCCTACCACGTCCTGGATCCCGACTACAACGTCTACATGGACATCCAGCAGGCCATCAACCTGGAGCTGTTCCGGCGCTTCGAGGAGGAGGGGATCGAGTTCGCCTACCCGACGCAGACGGTCTACGTGAACCGTGTCGCGGCCGATGCCGCCCTGCCCGCCGGCGGAGCGTCCTGACACGGGACTCACCGGCTTTGTCGTTTACTTCTCCGGGCAGGCGGATCGGGCGTTGGTCGGGAGCGTTGCGCGGTCACGGGGCGCTCACGCGGCGCCCCGGTTCTCCTCGATCGCGCTCAGCAGATGGACCACCCGGCTGTGCCCCCGCTCCGCCGCGACGTCGCACGGCGTCTTCCCCTCCGCCTGCGTCAGCGCGTGGTCCGCGCCGTGGTCCAGGAAGAACTGGACCAGCTCGGCGTCGCCGCGCGCCGCCGCCGAGAAGAGCGGCGTCCACCCGCCGTGCTGCCGCGCGTTCACCTCGGCCCCGTGATCCAGGAGCAGCTCGCAGATCTCCCGGTTGCCGTTCGCCGCCGCGCTGTGCAGCGGCGTCAGCGTCATCGGGTTGCGCGACGTGACCGCCACGTCCGCGCCGCGCTCCAGGAGGACGCGTACCGTCGTCGGCTGGCCGTAGTAGGCCGACAGGTGCAGCGCCGTGAAGCCGTCCGCCGACCACGCGTTCGCCAGCGAAGCGTCGTCGTTCAGGAGATCCCGCGCGCGGTCCGGCCGGCCCAGCGCCGCCGCCTCGAAGATGTCGAGCGGCGGATCCGCCGACAGGAGGACCTCGACCATCTCCATGCGCCAGTGATACCGGGCGTGGAGCAGGATCGAGAGACCGAGGTCGTTTCGCGCGGTGGCGAGCGACGGATCGCTCGCCACCAGTCGCTTCAGCCCTTCCACATCCCCGGATTGGACCGCTTCGAAGACGGTGCCGATCGCGTTCATGCCGGTAGTCCTCCACGTCGAGTGCCGGCGTTGCGCAACGGTTTATTTTGCCGCACGGCCGCAGTAACGTAGGGGCAGACCATCAAGCGGTGCAAGGGGTTTGGCCGATTCCCCCGCCGACCGCCGCGCCTCGCGTCCGTGATGCGGCAGTGTAAACCGTCCTCCGGGGAGAGGAGTAGGCAGTCATGAAAAACATGGAATTGCAGTACCCGTCTTCTCGCCGGCCGGCGAATTCCT
>JABAOG010002038.1_pt1 | contig 10950 bp, 10 predicted proteins | sample 7062131 | NCBI WGS metagenome assembly JABAOG01 (sample SAMN14538629, study PRJNA623070) | marine sediment metagenome | biome: marine biome [ENVO:00000428]; feature: marine pelagic biome [ENVO:01000023]; material: deep marine sediment [ENVO:00002113] | place: India: Arabian Sea | collected... | reverse complement strand
CTGAGAACTGAGAACCGACAACCGAGCCTATCCGCCACCCAGCAACTGCAGGAACTCCTGCAATATCGCCAGATCCTCCAGCAAGGCATCGGTTCTCACGGCGGTGTCCGTGGCGAGGTGATAGTCGGGATTGTCCGGACGCCAGAAGAAGGCGGCGGGTACCCCGGCCCTTGCGAAGGCTTCGTGGTCGGAGATATCGCCGCGCCGCTCGATGGTCACCGAGACCCCGAGCCGTGACGCGGCGTCCTGCAGCAGGAGCGCCGCGGCAGGATCGGTGTCGAGATATGTTGCCGCCACGATGCGATCGCCGACCCCGATCATGTCGGCCGACACCATGAGGTCGGGTAGGTTCCCTGCCTCCTCCATCTCAGCGGCCAGCAGTCGGGAACCAAAGTGGTGGTCGTCACCTCCGCCACCGAGAAGGAACTCCTCGGCTCCGAAGAAGGCGATGGTGACTCGCGGGCCGCTCGGAATACCCAGCGCCAGGCGGCGCGCCAGCTCAAGCAAGACGACCGTTCCACTGCCGTTGTCATCTGCGCCGGGGGAAGGCGGCTTCGAGTCGTAGTGTGCCCCGAGCAGCACGTGAAGTTCTCCCGATCCGAATGAAACCACCAGGTTCTCCGAACTCTGACCGACCGGGAGCGGAACCGGTCGCACGTCGACCGTCACGCCCAAGTCGGTCAGAACAGCCTCCAGGTAGTCCGATGCTGCCGCCTCTTCGTCCGATCCCGCCTCTCTGACTCCCAGTCCGGCGAGTGCGGCGATGTCTCCCTGCATCCGATCTCCGGCATCGCCCACATCGAGGGTGGCCGTCGTGGATGTCGCCGTCGTCGTCGTCCCGGGTAGATGGGTCGTCGAGGTGGAAGACGAGACCCCGACCGTCGAGGTGGACGGTGGCACAGCGGCCGTCGTGATGGTCGACGCCTCGCCGACCGGTGGTGGTTCGGCATCCACGACACCGGCGACACAGCCGGTGAGCAGGACCATCACGAGCATTGTCGGGTATCGCACGGCCCCAACGTAGCCGAACGTCGGAAGCCTCGACTCGATGCCGCGTCGGGCCACTAGGCTCGCCGCCCATGCACACCTTGCTGGCGGTCGGACTCGGTGGAGCCATCGGCTCGATGGCCCGCTACGCCGTCGGCTCCCTCGTCGGCAGACGCATCGGCTGGGAGTACTGGATCGGGACGATGGCCGTCAACGTCACCGGCGCCCTCATGCTGGGGGTACTCGTGGGTGTGTTCGGCGACCACGTCACCGACGATCCCACGCTCAGGACCGGCCTCACCGTCGGCCTGCTCGGCGGCTACACGACGTTCAGCACCTGGATGGTGGAGGCGGTGGAACTGGTCGGTGGGGGCAGGCCCTTTGCCGGCGTCTTCAACGTCCTGGCCGCGGTGGTACTGGGGCTCCTGGCCGCCACCGGTGGTCTGGCGATCGGGCGGGCGCTCGCCGTCTGAGCGGAGAGCCGTGACCCGTCCTGGTCACACGACGAGTTGGAGAATGGGGTAGAACGCTGCAGCAGCCAGGATCGGGCCATCGAGTGGGGTCAAGATTCCGGGGGGTTGATCCACCAGGTACACCTCGCCGGTGCGCACCATGGCTCCAAATCCGCGGCCGGCGATGAGGGCGAGTGCCAGCACGACACCGACGAAGAGGAACGGCAGGATCCCGAGATCCCACAGCCAGGCGGCCCCCAGGGCTCCGAGCACGGCGGCGATCGCTCCGGCGGCGAACGGGTCGAGCACCGCCAATCCCCTCCCACGCCCGGCCAGCCACCAGGCACCGGCCGACACCACCACCACGACCAGGAAGAGGCCGACCCGTGCTCGTCCGTCGGGTGACAGTCGGGCCAGAACCAGCGAACCGATCCCCGTCCCCACGATGACCTGGGCGAGTGCGGTGGTCGCCACCGACCGCAGGTCCCGACTCTCGGGCACTGCCACGCTCCAGGCGAAGGCCGCCATCAGTGAGAAGACGACCACCAGGCCGAGACCGACGACGCCGGCGGTGTTGTCGGCCATTCCGAACGGGGCGATGGCACCCACGAGCACCGTGGCGAGAACGGGTGGAAGCTGCATCGACACCGCAGACGAGCGCGCGGAGTCGACCAGGTCGACCGCCCATATCGCACCCGCTCCCACCAGCGCCGAGACGAACCAGGTCGGCGAATCGGGGAGATTGGCGACGATGAGCACGACGGCGGCGAGGACGGGCGCCATCGTCCGCAGGTCGATCCCTCGTGCCACGGTGGTCTCGGCCCCGCCGGACACGGGAGGAATCAGCGCAACCTCATCATCATCGTGGAGCGGCGTCTCATCGGTCGCCGGTTCGCCGTTCACCCATACGCGGGCTCGCTTCATACTGCGCGCGAAGCCGTCGCCGTAGGTTGCCGCNNCAGGAGCGACCCGACCGAATCGGCGTCGATCTCGGTGGTCGAGGTTCCGGCCAGTTCTCGCAGCTGTGCAAACAGGCGCAGTCGCGCCATGGATGTCTCCGTGTCTCTTCTCCGGTCGGCCTCAGGCTACCGGCCCGGCAATCCGTTCGGTTGATTCTCCGTCACGCGCCTGCGGCCTCGTCTCCGGGCGACTCTCGTCGGGCGAGGTTCGAGAGGATATTGATCCCGGTTGCGTTCTCGATCTGTTCGGTGATCTTGATGACCGCGGCGGGAAGCTGCGACATGACCGATGGGATCCCTTGTTGCCCGTCGCCCGAGTCGATGACGGACACACGATCGATCGATACCCCGCGAACGGTGCCGACGATCTTGTCGAGCAAGTCCGGCAGCATGTTCAGCACGAAGATCTGCTGCGCGTCGTCCCCGGCCTGACGGTACTGGTCGACGAGCCGTCGGAAGACCTCGATCTGTGCGGCGCCATCTTCGACGATCGGGGCTGCATCGCCCTTGGCCTTCAGTTCCTTGGCTTCCTTCTCGGCGCGGGCAGGAGCAACCACGTCGGCCTCGAGCCGTCGGCGCTCGAGCTCGATTCGCTCTTGCTGGAGCTCCTGCTCGGCGACCGCCCGGGCCTTGTCGCCGGCGACCTTGGCCTGCTCTTCCTTGATGAGTGCGGCAGCTTCCAGTTCGGCGGTCCGCACTCGCAGAGCGTTCTCACGCTCGACGATCAAGAGGTCGGCATCGGCACGGGCCACCTCGGCGCGACGCCTCGAATCGGCCTCGGACTCCTGTGCTTCGGCCTGTCGCTCGGCTTCGGCGACCCTGGCCTCCTTGATCACCTGCGCCGTCCGGCGCCGGCCCACGGAGTCGAGGTATCCCGCTTCGTCGGTGACGTTCTGGATCTTGAGGACGTCGAGATCCAGACCGAGAGTCCGCATGTCGTCGTCGGCTTCCTCGATCAGCACGGCGGCGAACTTGAGCCGGTCCTCATTGACCTCTTCGGGAGTCAGCGTGGCCAGCACCCCGCGCAGGTTCGCTTCGAGTGTCTCTTTGGCGATTTGCTGGACGTAGCCGATCGGTCTGCTCAGAAAGCGTTCGATGGAGTTGTCGAGCACTCCTTCTCTGCTGGAGATCTTGATGTCACCGACGGCTTGCACGTTGAGGGGAATCGAGCCCTTCGAGTATGCGTTGGTGACCGAGAGCTCGATAGCGATCGTGTTGAGATCCATCCAGTCGACCTTCTCGAGGAGCGGGATCCGCACGGTTCTGCCCCCGCGAATCACCCGGTAGCCACGCTGCTTGCCTTCGGAGTCGGACCGCGAACGGCCCGAGATCACGGCGATGCGGTTGGGCGGGCAAATGACGATCAGGCTGCGTACGGCGAGCAGCACCACGACCACCGCGACGACGACGATCCCGGCCAGAGTGATGGCTATTTCCATGGTCGATCCTCCTATACGTCCAGATTCAACGGACCCACCAGGGCCATTCCGTCTTCGACTTCGACGACCACCACCATTTGTCCCTTCTCGAACATGCCGTCCCGGAACGGTCTGGCGGTGACGTACACCGGCCTCCCCTCAACGTCGACCTCGATGCGGCCCTTCTGCTCGGAAGACACCGGCACGACGACCTTGGCACGTGACCCGCGCAGATCGGCGTTGGTGGTCGAACTCTCGATCGAGGAACGCTTCAGGTACGCGAAGAGCCTGGCGTGCAGATAGCCGGCAAAGAGGCCCATGGCAATCGCCAACAGGAACGTCGGGATGGCGTGCACGTCGAGGGCGTCGAGTATCAGACCGGTGGCGCCGAAGAAGGCGAGCAGAAACACCAGCGCTCGAAACGAGAAGATCGACAGCACGGCATCGCCCAATCCCTCACCGACTCCTCCTACTCCCGCATCGGCGTCTGCGTCCGCATCGAACTCGAGCTCGGCATCGACGTCGGCGTCGACATCGGAGGAGAAGAACAGAAAGAAGAGCACGAAGGGCCATCCGACCAGGGTGGCGAAAAGGTACACGCCGAACATGGACGATCCTCTCGTTGAAAGCACCTCTGCCGCTCAACCTACCAGGACGGCACGGTGGCCAGGCAGCCTACGAAACCAGTCGCCGCCGACCCAGATGCCACGGCAACTGCCCGCCGAAGACGCCGAGAGCGGCGATCAGCGGTGACACGGCGACCACCAGGATCACCCATCCCCCCGGCAGACCCTCGAGTCCCGGAATGAGCAGTGCCGCCACCAGCAGGGGAAGACCGCGCGCCGCCACCTGAGTGGGAGAGCCGGCCGGAACGGCCAGCGCCCAGCCCAGAGCCAATCCGGCGAAGAGAAACCCTATCGAGTCGAGGAGGTACAGGGCGATGGCCGTGCCCACGGCAACCGGGGCGGCGACGATCGCACGTGGCACCGATCCCTGCCTGGTGGCCCCGTAGGCGGCCACCCACACGGCGACACCGACCACGATCGGAATGGCGATCCAAGCCGCGACGCGCAACGTGTCCTCCATCGACGCGGAGACAGAGATCGCATCGTTGAATATCCCTGCCACTGCGGCGACGGCGCCGGCTATCAACGCCGCCAGACCGACGACAACGCCTCCGGCGAGCGCCGCCGCGTACGCCCAGACGACGGCCACCGCCAGGGGACGGACGACGCCGGATTTCGGAGGTGAGTTGAAGAACCGGTCCATCACGGCACAGCGTTGCAGATCGTTCGGCCCACGTCACGCCCGCAGGAACTTGCAGAGCACCTTGGTGAACCGTTCGGTGCGATCCTCGATCACGAAATGCCCCCCGTTGCGGATCCGCGTGTGTGGTTGACCCCGGGCGCCGGGGACGTTCTCTTTGAAGCTGTGCTGGGCGCCGCCCGAGATGGGATCGAGATCACCGAAGACCGTGAGGAACGGTTTCTTGAAACGACGAAGCGCCTGCCATGCCGCCCGGTTCTCCGCGGCAGAGGGGTCGTCGGGATGGGTGGGGACGAGAGACGGGAGTGCCCGGGCGGCCGACTTGAAGGATTCGTCGGGAAACGGCGCGTCGTATGCGGCGACGACCTCCGGCGGTAGATCGACGAAACACCCCCCATTCACGATCTGACCGATCGGAAGCACCGGCATGTTGTGAGCCATCTGCTGCCAGGTCGAGAACTGCGGCGTCATCACCTGATGCCCCGTCGGCAGGCCGGTGTTTATGGCGACTACTCGGACGAACCGCCGGGACGACCTCGCCAACACGCGCAGTCCGAGCAGACCACCCCAGTCGTGGACGAGGAGCGTCACCTTCGAGGGTCGGACGAGATCGAACCATGCCGCAGTCCATTCGACCATGCGCTCGTAGGTGTAGTCCTCGATCGCGCCCGGCTTGTCCGACCGTCCGAAGCCCACCAGGTCGGGCGCCAGGACCCGGTACCCGGCCCGGGTCAAGGGAGGCACCAGTTGACGAAAGAGGTAGGACCAGGTCGGCACTCCGTGCAGCAGGACGACGGAGGGACCATCACCATCTCCCTCGTCGAGGTAGTGCATCCGCAGCGGCGGCCCCCAATCGTTGGAGAGTTCGACGAAGTGCGGGGCGAACGGGTAGTCGGGAAGTGACTCGAAACGCTCATCCGGCGTACGTAGGACCTTCACTTTCGACACCCTCCGGGCGCGAAGCGGAACCGCTTCGCCACGCCATCAACCTACCGGATGTCGTGCACCCTTTTCCCGGGTCGAATGGCCCCTTCTGGTCCCGGATCGTGCCCCGGTCGGTGTCCGGTCAGTCCCGGGAGTCCGGTGCCGGACGGACCTCCCGACGCTGACCGGTCAGATCAACCGTTTCGTCGGCGAGGTCGATCACCGGGTCGTCAGATGGAAGGTCGATGAAGGTATCTCTCGAGCGGACGTCCGGCATATAGGCGGACATCGGGCTGCGACGAGTCGCTTCCTCGTCGGGCGGGTCGATGGAAACACGTCCGGTGATGGTCGTGTTGGACGATTCCCCGTCTCCTGTGTCGCGAGCAAGAATGGAAGCGATCTCCTGGCGGACGGCCGTGCGGCGTTCGAGTTCCCTTCGGCGGCCGAGACGGGCGGCGACGACGACGGCCAACCCGATCGCCAGGACGAAGAGCGCCCCGCCGAGCATCAGCCACCTGGAGAACTGGGCCTCCCCGCTCACCTGCGCGACGACGAACAGAGGGAACACCGCGGCGGAAGCATTCGAATGGGCGGCTACCGGCGAACGTCTGATGGCGACACCTCTCTCACGGGCCCAATATATCGAGGAAACGTTGCGAGAGGGAGGATCGGTTCCCCGTCGATCGTTTCAGCTCCACGGATCCGCCGGCAGTGCCGATACGGCTTCGACGCCGGCGGTGGAGGTCAGGTCGATCAGCACACCGGTCGTCGATCCTCCGGCCCGGAGGTCGATGACGAGCGACTCACCCGGTTTTACCGGTGGTAGCGGGGGGAATCGCGCCGCTCCGTGGTCTGCGAGGGGTGGTCGCGGGGAAGCTGCTGCAACCGGACCGTACGGCGCCGGCCGGGGGGTGGAGCCGGCAACCATCGACCGGTCGGGGGCGTCCGGACGAGCAGAAGGCCGGATCGGTTCGCGAATCCGAATCGGACGCCGGGCAGCCGACGGCGACGCCGGACGGCGGCGAAGGCACACCCACGTCGCGGCGGCCGCCGCCACGACGGTTGCGACGACCGCTGCGAACATCCACCCGGTCGAGAGCCACGTGTTCATCGTCTGCCATTGAGCCTATCGAAGCCCACCCACCAGGGCAGCGGCGTTGCCTCGCGAAATCCCGGTTCGAGCCTGGTTTTCGCGTCCCGACCTCCCTGCGATACAGTGCCGCTCGCTTCCCCGGGCGGCCGCGCTGCAAGGTGCGGTTGGCCGCTTCCCCAAACCCATACGCGTGCTATGCGCGGAATAGCACGCGCTGGTGGTTGACGACTTCCAACGGTGTAACTACATTCGCGTAAGACACCACCAGATCTCGTGGTTGGCCCGCACGGTGACCACAAGATGTAGTGGTTGATAGGTCAAACACAGGTACGAACACCGCACCGGGTGTGCGTGAGAGAGCCCCGCCGAGAGCGGGGCATTCGGTCCCCTGGGGCTCTGCGGAGGGGACATTGGATAGGGAGGAAGACATGGGCCAAGGCCTGCGGATCAGCCGTCGATTCACGGAATCGGGTCGCGACCCGTACGAGAACATCGCCTGGGAGCACAGGGATTCGAAGATCAGCAATCCCGACGGTTCGATCGTTTTCGAGATGACCGGCGCTGAGATTCCGGCGTCCTGGTCGCAGGTCGCCACCGACATAATGGTGTCGAAGTACTTCCGCAAGGCCGGCGTGCCCCAGTATGACGCCGACGGCGCACCGATCGTCGACGATGAAGGCCGGCCGGTCACCGGCCCCGAGCGTTCCGCAAAACAGGTCTTCAATCGCCTCGCCGAGACCTGGCGTTCCTGGGGCGAGGACAAGGGCTACTTCGCCGGCCCAGAGGACGCCGACGCCTTCGAAGCCGAGCTGAAGTACATGCTGGCCAACCAGATGGCGGCGCCGAACTCGCCGCAGTGGTTCAACACCGGCCTCTACCACAACTACGGTCTGACGGGCCCGGCGCAGGGGTTCTGGTACGTTGACGACGAGACCGGCGAACTGACCGACAGTCCGGATTCATACTCCCGGCCGGCACCACACGCCTGTTTCATCCTCTCGGTGGGTGACGATCTCGTCAACCCAGGCGGAATCATGGACCTGTGGGTGCGAGAAGCGAGAATCTTCAAGTTCGGGTCCGGGGCAGGATCCAACTTCTCGAATATCAGGGCAGAGAACGAACTGCTGTCCGGCGGCGGCAAGTCCTCCGGCGTCATGTCGTTCCTCAAGATCGGCGACCGCGCCGCGGGCGCCATCAAGTCGGGCNNCACCCCGACATCGAGGAGTTCATCAACTGGAAGAAGGCCGAGGAAGAGAAGGCCAAGGTCCTGATCCGGCACGGCGGTTTGCCCGCCGATTTCAACGGCGAGGCGTACGCCACCGTCTCCGGCCAGAACTCGAACAACTCCGTGCGGGTGACGAACGACTTCGTTCACGCGGTCCTGGAGGACGGAGACTGGAATCTGACCAATCGCAAAGATGGTTCGATCCGCGCGACAGTCCGCGCCCGCGATCTGTGGACGCAGATTGCCGACGCCGCCTGGGCGTGTGCCGATCCCGGCCTGCAGTATCACACCACGATCAACCAGTGGCATACGTGCCCGGCGGGCGGCGAGATCAGGGCGTCGAACCCCTGCTCCGAGTACATGTTCCTCGACGACACCGCCTGCAATCTGGCCAGTCTCAACCTCGTGAGGTTCTACGACGAGACGACCGGGACCTTCGACGTCGAGACCTACCGGCACGCCATCCGGATCTGGACCGTCGTGCTCGAGATCTCGGTGGCGATGGCGCACTTCCCATCCAAGGAGATCGCACAGGGCTCGTACGACTACCGGACGCTGGGGCTCGGATACGCCAACCTGGGGTCGCTGCTGATGCGGCAGGGCATCGCCTACGACTCCGACGAGGGCCGGGCGATCGCCGGCGCGCTGACCGCCATTCTCACCGGCCACTCGTACGCGACCAGCGCAGAGATGGCTGCTGCGGTCGGTCCTTTCCCGAAGTTCGCCGAGAACCGTGAGTCGATGCTGCGCGTCATCCGCAACCACCGCCGGGCAGCCTACGGGGCAACAGACTTCGAAGACATCGGCCACGAAGTGATGGCGATCGACGAAACGAAGTGCCCTCCGGACCTCGTCGGCGCGGCGCGGCGCTCATGGGACGATGCTCTGAATTGGGGCACGGAGGTCGGTTTCCGGAATGCGCAGGCAACGGTCCTCGCTCCCACCGGCACGATCGGGCTGCTGATGGACTGCGACACCACCGGCGTGGAGCCGGACTTCGCCCTGGTGAAGTTCAAGAAGCTGGCCGGCGGCGGCTACTTCAAGATCGTCAACCAGTCGGTCGCCCCGGCGCTGCGCGCACTCGGCTACGCGCCGGATCAGATCGACGACATCGTCGACTATGTGGTCGGCACCAGCACTTTGCTCGGCGCTCCCCACATCAACCGGGTCTCGTTGACGGACAAGGGGTTCACCAACGACGACCTCGTCAAGATCGAGAAGGCGTTGCCGGCGATGTTCGAGATGAAGCACGCCTTCACGCCGTTCGTGCTGGGTGGAGAGACGCTGCAGAGGCTCGGCTTCCGGGTCGAGGAGTACAGCGCCCCCGATTTCGACCTCTTGAGCAAGCTGGGCTTCTCACGCGCACAGGTCATGGAGGCCAACGACTCGATCTGCGGGCGCCAGACGATCGAAGGTGCACCGCATCTCGCCGAGGAGCACCTCCCGGTGTTCGATACGGCCAACCGCAATGGCCGGTACGGCACCCGGTTCATCCACCACGACGGCCACATCAAGATGATGGCGGCGGCCCAGCCGTTCATCTCCGGCGCGATCTCCAAGACGATCAACATGCCCAACGAGGTCACGCCCGACGACATCGAGGAGGCCTACGAGATGTCGTGGCGCCTCGGCCTCAAGGCGATGGCCCTCTACCGGGATGGCTCCAAGGCTTCTCAGCCGCTGTCGTCGACGACCGACGAGGCCGACGACGAGGAACAGGACCAGGAGATCAATGCGGCCCTCCAGGAGGAGAAGGCGCTGGCGTGGGGACAGATCCCGGCCGGGCTCTCCCCCACCGAGGCCTATGCCCAGGGCATGCAGCCGCCGCGCTTTCTGCTGCCGGCACGCCGTTCCGGTTTCACTCAGGAGGCTCGCATTGGCGGGCACAAGGTGTTCCTGCGCACCGGCGAGTACGAGGACGGCACGCTCGGCGAGGTCTTCATCGACCTGGCCAAGGAAGGGGCCACACTGCGCGGCATCCTCTCCTGCTTCGCCATCGCCGTCAGCAAGGGCCTCCAGTACGGTGTGCCGCTCGAGGAGTTCGTGGACACGTTCGCCTTCCAGACGTTCGAGCCGCGAGGCATGGTCGAGGGCCATCCCAACATCAAGATGGCCAACTCGATCGTCGACTACGTGTTCCGGGCGCTCGGCGTCGAGTACCTGCACCGGGACGAACTGGCGCAGGTGCCTCCGATCAGAGCGAGCGAGCTACCCGAACCTCCGAAGGGACTGGCACTGGAAGCGGGTGTGCAGCTCGACCTCACCGAGGCGGCCATGGAGGATCAGATCTCGGCCCAGGTCGAGGCGGCCCGGTTTACCGATTCGCCTTCGCCGGCACATGGAGGCAACGGATCGACTCCGGCTGCCTCGCCCAACGGGTCGGCACACGAGCGCAACGGCTCCCGGACGGCGACCGCCACGGCCACGAGGTCGCAGGCTGCGAGCACCGATGTCGGCGACGCCCCGGCCTGTCCCAACTGCGGCAACATCACGATGCGCAGCGGTTCCTGCCATGTGTGTCTGACCTGCGGCGAAACGACCGGCTGCTCGTAGAACCGGGATGCGCAGTACGAGGGGGCGCCTTCGGGCGCCCCCTGCTCATGCGACCGGCTCGGCCTGCTTCGTC
>JABAOG010004938.1_pt3 | contig 10954 bp, 12 predicted proteins | sample 7062131 | NCBI WGS metagenome assembly JABAOG01 (sample SAMN14538629, study PRJNA623070) | marine sediment metagenome | biome: marine biome [ENVO:00000428]; feature: marine pelagic biome [ENVO:01000023]; material: deep marine sediment [ENVO:00002113] | place: India: Arabian Sea | collected... | reverse complement strand
ATCACCTCGGTCTCGTACTCCGCCTGCCGCCGGACGTCGTCCGGGACGCCCGCCGGGTAGCGCGCGTGCAGGCCCCGCTCGACCTCCTTGACGAACCAGGACGTCTCGTCCTCGCCGTCCGGGACCGGGAACCGCGGCATGAACCGGCCGGGCTCCTCGACGAACCTGACGTCGCACCGCTCGGCGATCTCCAGCGTGGTGTCGCAGGCCTCCGGGAGCTCCGCCCACACCTTGCGCATCTCTGCGGCCGACTTCAGGTAGAAGTCGTCGCCCTCGAACTTGAACCGGTCCGGGTCGGCGAGCGTGGAGCCGGACTGCACGCACAGCAGCACGGCGTGCGCCTCGTGGTCGCCGGGGTAGGTGTAGTGCAGGTCGTTGGTGGCCACCAGCTTCAGGCCGAGGTCGCGGGCCAGCCGGAGCAGGTCCTCGCGAACCCGGTTCTCGACCGTCAGGCCGTGGTCCATGAGCTCGACGTAGAAGTTCTCCGGCCCGAAGATGTCCCGCAGTTCGGCCGCCGACCGGCGGGCGTCGTCGTACTTCCCGAGCCGTAGCAGCGTCTGTACCTCGCCGCCCGGGCAGCCGGTGGTGGCGATCAGCCCGCCCGCGTACGTCTGCAGCAGCTCGCGGTCGACCCGCGGCTTGAAGTAGAACCCCTCGATCGAGCTCAGCGAGGCCAGCCGGAACAGGTTGTGCATGCCGCCGGTGTTCTGCGCCAGCAGTGTCATGTGGGTGTACGCGCCGCCGCCGGAGACGTCGTCACCGCCGCCGTCCCCCCACCGGACCCGGGTCTTGTCGAACCGGCTGGTCCCCGGGGTCAGGTAGCTCTCCATCCCGATGATCGGCCGGATGCCGTGCCTCTTCGCCTTCTGGTAGAACTCGTAGGCCCCGAAGACGTTGCCGTGGTCGGTCATCGCCAGCGCCGGCATGCCCTGCTTGGNNCGCCCCGTCGAGCATGGAGTACTCGGTGTGCACATGGAGGTGCACGAAGTTCTCATCGCGGCGGACCGGGTCGGGCACGGCGGCTCACGCCTCCTTCTCGGCGAGATGCGGCAGCTGAACCGGCGGCCTGCCGGGGGAAGCGATGCGGCGGCCGCACTCCGGTGAGTCTAGGTCGCATCGCCGACGGCCGGGCGCCCGCCACGCCGGATCTCCCGGCCGCCGCTGCGCGGTCGCCCGGGNNGACGGGCGGCTCCGCAGCCGCATTGACGGTGTCCAGCCCGGCCGCGATGACGGCATCCATGATGCGCGCGAGGTGCTCCTGGCGCAGGGACGGCGCCCGCACCGCCATCGCCCGGACGATCTCCGCCTCGCGGGCGGCGTCCCGCCCGGCGTGGCCGGGCACGTCCTTGTACCGCTGCACCTCGGCGGCCAGCGCCGCCCGGTGCTCGAGCAACGAGGCGAGCACCGCGTCCACCCGGTCGATCGCCTCGCGGCAACCGGCGAGCGACCCGCCGCGCGTCTGCCGGACCAGCGGCGAGAGCACGGTCGCGGCCTCCCGCGCGGCGTCCACGTCCGCGGGCGCGGCCTCCTCGTCCAGCCACACCCCGTCCGCGCCGGCGGCGATCGCCGCTCCGGCCAGCCATGGCGTCGCGCCCACGTCGACGACGACCGGCAGCCCCGAGCGGTCCCTGACCTCGCCGACGAGCGCGAGGTCGAGCGCCGGCCGGTCGGCGCCGTAGCGCCGGCTGCCGGCCTCGGCGAGGACGACATCGTCGGTGCCGGCGGAGCGCACGTACTCCACGGCGGCGAGCCACTCCTCGACCGTGCAGTGCGGTCCCCGGTGGACCACCACCGGCAGGCCCACGCCGCCCACGGCCGTCAGCAGCCGGAAGTCCTGCATGGAGGCGCCTCCGACGACGAGGCCGTCGGCGTACTCGGCGGCGGCGTCCAGGTCGTCCGCGGAGAACGGCTCGACCAGCAGCGGGGCGGGCGACAGGTCGCGGACCCGCCGAAGCTCCCGGTCGGCGGCGACCGCGCCGTGGTGGCGCCGGAGCGTGACGTGCACGATGTGCGCGCCGCGCCGCGGGCCGGCGAAGACGGGGAGCGCTGCCCCGCCGAGGGTCTCGGTGCCGATCCGGACGCTGCGGCGGTTGCCGGTGGAGGACGGGAGGGACGACGTGCAGGGCATGGCGGCTGGTGCGCTCACGGGGCTACTCCTTGGTCTTCGGTGGCCGGGCCCCGGGGCGACGTGGTGGCGACAACCCGAGCCGGCCGCTCTGACGACGAAAGGGCCCAGGCAATGCCTGGAGCCCTTAGCCGACTCGGGTGGTTCGTGCGATCAGGTCTCGCCCGCGCAGCCGGCCACCCGAGCCGGCTCCGTAAAGGCGAAATACTGCTCACGCACGGGCAGCACGGTACGCGAGCCGTCCCCGCTTCGTCTAGTGACCGAGACGGCCGTCTCGGAAAGCGAGAAGGACGACCCGGAGCGGATCAGGTGATCGACCACACGGCTCCGTCGTGCTGTTGGGTCACCTGATCGCGATGCTTCGGGTCACCTGATCTCGAGCACTGCTCGCGTACGGCACTCGGGGCGGCCAGGTTGTCCACACCACGCCGAGTGGGCCCGGAGTCGTCCACAGATCTTGCCCAACACGACATCCCGGTGTCGGCGCCCGCCACTGTTGATGGTCATGACCACACCGCGCACCGACCCGCAGAGCGACGATGACGCCTGGCAGGAGGTGCGCCGCGAACAGCACGGTGTCGTCCACAGGTCGNNCACCGGAGCAGCGAGAACACGTGAGGCGGCGCGTGCGCCGCGGGACATGGCGCAGGCTCTCCCGTGACGTATTCGTCGAGCACAACGGCCCACTGACGTCCGACCAGCAACTGTGGGCGGTGATCAAGGCTGCTCCACCCGGCTCCGCGTTGTCCGGGCCAACCGCCATGGCGCTGGCCGACCTACGCGGCTTCCCCGCCGAGGCCGTCTACGTGACAGTGCCCTGCGGCACTTCGATGCCGGACGTGACGGGTGTTGCGGCCGTCGTGCACTATTCACGGTTCCTGGACGCCGCCGACGTCCATCCGGTTCGTCGTCCGCGCAGGACGAGGCCGGCACGCAGCGCCCTGGACGCCGCGGCGTGGTACGACAGCGATGTTCGGGCCCGAGCCGTCCTGCTCGCATCGGTGCAGCAGCGCCTGCTGACGCCGGAATTGCTCGCGGAAGCCCTTCCGCGCCGTGGGCCGTGCCTCCGACACGCGTTGATCGTCGAGACCATCTGCGACGCCGCGGGCGGCATCGCGTCCGTTCCTGAGCACGAGTTCGATGCGATCTGTCGACGGCGGAACCTCCCCTCTCCCACCAGACAGCGCGTCGTTCTTCGCGACCAGGGGCGCTACTACCTCGATGTCGAATGGGAGGACTACGCCCTGGCCACCGAGATCGACGGCATGCCGCACCTTGACGTCCTCAGTTGGGATGCCGACCTCGACCGTATGAACGAGATCGCGATCGATGGGAGAACGATTCTGCGGTTCACCTCCTTTTCGGTCCGACACCGGCCGGCCGCTGTCGGCGACACGCTCACGCGTGCGTTGGTCTCGCGCGGCTGGAGCTGACGCGTGCTCCTGCCTTGACGATCAGGTGACCCATCTGCCCTGACGGTGTCGGCTGAGTCACCTGATCGTTTACAGTCCGNNCAGCAGGTCAGCCAGCCGTCAAAAGGGCGAGGGCGCGCCGCAGGTCCGCCGGGTACGGCGAGGCGTACTCGACCCGCTCGCCCGTCGCGGGGTGCTCGAACCCGAGGCGCACCGCGTGCAGCCACTGCCGGGTCAGGCCGAGGCGCTCGGCCAGCGTGGGGTCCGCGCCGTAGGTGAGATCACCGACGCACGGGTGCCGCAGGGCGGCCATGTGCACCCGGATCTGGTGCGTGCGCCCCGTCNNGCGAGGTGCACGCGGATCTGGTGCGTGCGCCCCGTCTCGAGCCGGATCTCGAGCAGGCTCGCGGCCGGGAACGCCTCGAGGGTCTCGTAGTGCGTGACGCTCTCCCGCCCGCCTGCGACGACCGCCCACCTGTAGTCCAGGGTCGGGTGGCGGTCGATCGGGGCGTCCACCGTCCCCCGCGACGGGTCCGGGTGCCCCTGGACCAGCGCGTGGTAGATCTTGTCCACGGTCCGGCCGCGGAACTGCCGCTTCAGGTCCCGGTAGGCGCGCTCGGACTTGGCCACCACCAGCACGCCGCTGGTCCCGACGTCGAGCCGGTGGACGACGCCCTGCCGCTCGGCCGCGCCGCTCGTCGCGATCGCGAACCCGGCCGCGGCCAGCCCGCCCACCACGGTCGGGCCGGTCCAGCCCGGGCTGGGGTGCACCGCGACGCCGACGGGCTTGTCGACCACGACGATGTCGTCGTCGTCGTGGATGATGTCCATACCCTCGACCCGTTGCGGCACCACCTCGACCGGCGCCGGCGGTGGCGGCAGGTCGACGTCGAGCCACGACCCCGCCCGGACCCGGTCCGACTTCGCCGGCTCCGCGCCGTCGACCAGCACCTGGCCGGACCTCACCAGTTCGGCGGCCCGGCTGCGCGACAGGCCGAACAGGCGGGCCAGGGCCGCGTCCAGCCGTTCCCCTTCCAGTCCCTCCGGAACGGGCACCGTGCGGTGGCCGGTCACTCCTTCTCGCCCGCCTCCGAGCGCGGCCGCTGTCCGTCGTAGGTGACGCCCCGCAGGCTGAGCACCCCGATCAGCAGCGCCCCTGCGACCACGGAGGCGTCCGCGACGTTGAACACCGGCCAGTTCGGCAACTCGAGGAAGTCGACCACGTGGCCGCGCAGCGGGCCGGGGTCTCGCAGCATCCGGTCGATCAGGTTGCCTACGGCTCCGCCGAGCATCCCGCCGAGCGCGATCGCCCACGGCACGCTGGTCAGGCGGCGGCTCATCGTCAGGATCACCGCGATCACCGCGATCACGATCAGAGCCAGGACGACGGTGAGGCTCGCCCCGATGCCGAACGCGGCGCCCGGGTTGTGGACCAGCCGCAACCGGAGGACGCCGTCGACGACGGGCACGACCCGGCCGCTGTCCAGGGCGGAGAGCGCCACCGCCTTGGTCACCTGGTCCGTCACGGCCACGACGCCCGCGACGGCGAGCAGGATCCCCAGCCGCCGGCGGCCCCGAGGGAGCGCCGTCGCCTGGCTACCGCTCAGCGACGCTCCTCGCGTTCCCTGCATGTCATGCACAGCGTCGCCCGCGGGAAGGCCTGCAGCCGCGCCTTGCCGATCGGGTTGCCGCAGATCTCGCACTCGCCGTAGGTGCCGTTCTCGATCCGCGCGAGGGCGCGCTCGGTCTGGCCGAGGATCTCGCGGTGGCTGGCCGCCAGGGACATCTCGTGCTCGCGCTCGAAAGTCTTGGAACCGGTGTCCGCTTGGTCCTCGCCGCCGACGTCGGTGCTGGTGCGCAGCATCTCGGCGATGCCGTCCTCGGCTTCGCTGATCTCCTGGCGCAGCCGCGCGGCCTCGACGCTGAGCAGTTCCCGCACCTCGGCGAGTTCCTCTTCGGTCCACGGCTCCTCGCCCGTGCGCACTGCGAGTTGCTGGGGGTCGACATTGAGGGTCCGCGCCGTCGAGCCGCCGCGCGGCTTGGACTTGTTGGCCGCCGGCTTCTGCTTGTTGTTGGCCCCCGCCCGGCTCTTGCCGGACGACTTCTTCGCCGCCTTCTTGGCCGGCGCCTTCTTGGCCTTCCCACCGGATCCGCCGACCGAAGCCGACGTCTTGCCGGAGGCAGACTCCCTCGCCGCCACGACGCGGCGTTCCTCAGCAGGACGGGCGCCGTCCGAGGTCTGCTCGCCATTGCCAGCCATGGCGGCCTCCTTGCCTTCGAGTGATCGTTGAGTCCCGTGAGAATAGGGTGCCCGATGCCGCCAAATCAACGGGAGGCACGTCCGCGCAGCACACGCACGCGTTCGTCCAGCCCGTCGGATCCGGACACTTCCAGCACCTTTGTGCGGCTTTTCGCGCCCGAGATGAGACGAACGTCACGCCGCCTCACGCCGAGCGCCTCCGCGACCGCCACCAGGGCGGCCTCCGTGGCCTTGCCCTCCGCCGCACGCGGCCGGACGGCGACGGCCAACGCTTCACCGTACGCACCTCCTACCCGGGTCGACGCTGCTCCGGGCCTGACTCGGATCGTCAGCCGCGTCACAGCCATGTCGCACCATCTTCGTGCAACTCCGCCAACCCGGTCAGGTGTTCCACCCGATTGAGCGTCGAGCTCTCCCCGGCCGGCCCGGCGACGCCGCGAAGGCGCGCGGGCACCCTACCGCACCGGGCGAGGTGGCTCGCCGACAGCGGCGTCACCCGGTCGAAGCGCGCCCTGCCACCCGGCCGAGTCGGCCGGGTGTCAGCGCTCGTCGTCCTCGAGCAGGCTCGCCACCGAGCGCAGCGATCCGCCGCCACCGGTCGTGGTGGTGGAGTTCGAGCTGCCGTCCGTGGACTGCGCCGAGTGGTTGGCGCCCGCACCGCCCCCGGAGTTGGCGCCGGGAGCCGGGCTCGCGCCGCCGCTCGGCGCGGATGCCGAGTTGCCGCTGGGAGCCTGGGACAGGTTGCCCCCCGGGGCGGAGGCCGGGCTCGCGTTGCCGCTCGCATACGCGGCGCCGGACGCCTGCCCGCCGGCGGGCGCCTGACCGGACGCCTCGTCGCCGGCGGGACCGCTCGCCTGCCCGACCGGCACCGGGACCTCGTCGACCGCTCCGGTCTCGAGCTTGCGCAGTTCGGACTGCAGGTAGGCCTTCAGCCGGCTGCGGTACTCCCGCTCGAAGTCGCGCAGTTCGTCGCGCCGGCGCTCGAGCTCCGCGCACTCGGCCTCCAGCGCGCCGAAGGTCTCCTGCTTGCGCTGCGCGGCCTCCTGCTCCATCGCCTCGGCCCGCTGCCGCGCCTCGGACTCGATCTTGCTTACCTTCGCCTTGATCTCGGCGTCGATCTTCTCCGCGCGCTGCCGGGCGTCGGACAGCAGCCGTTCGGCCTCCTCCTTCGCGTCGGCCACGAGCTCGTCGGCCGTCTTCTGCGCCAGGGCAAGCACCTTGGCAGCGGCGTCGGACGGCGGACCGTCGCCCTGGCCGGCGGCCGAGGCTGCCTCGGCGACCGATGCCGCAGCGGGTGACGCGGGTTGCCTCGGGGTCTCCTCCTGGCGCGACGGCAGGCTCTCCGCCGCCGCCAGTCCCCCGCCGCGTGTCACCGCTGCAAGCCTGTCGCGCAACTCCTCGTTCTCGCGGTGCAACCGCTCCAACTCGGCCTGCACCTCGTCCAGGAAGTCGTCGACTTCCTCCATGTCGTAGCCCTCTTTGAGGCGTACCGTCGCGAACTGCTTGTCCTGGACGTCCNNCACCCCTGGGTTGTGCGGTCAGACGTCACCGTACCCCCTCATCGCAGTGATCCCACAACCGAGAGAGCAATTTGGACCCCGATGATGAGGATGATGAACGCAAGGTCGAGCGCGATCGACCCCAACCTGAGCGGTGGCACGTACCGCCGGATGAACCGTAGCGGTGGATCGGTCACCGTGTAAATCGGCTCGAGGATCACGAGCAGCAACCCTCGTGGCTGCCAGTCCCGGGAGAAGACCTGGATCCAGTCGGAGACCAGGCGCCCCAGCAACGCGACGAAATACAGCCACAGCAGCACATAGAGCAGACTGGCAATGGCGGACACGGACAACGAACCTACCTGACGACGGGCCGAATGGGCAGCATCGACCCCGCCACTAGACTGGAAGACAACCGACCCCGCCCTGATGAGGCCGATGAGTCAGCAACCGGCACGGGAGATGCGCCGAACCCGCCAGCNNTGTACCGCACCCTGCAGGCCATGGCCGACGACGGTCGGGTGGACGTCATCCGGGCCGATTCCGGTGAGGCGGTGTACCGCCGCTGCGGGATCGACACCCATCACCATCACCTGGTCTGCCGCTCCTGCGGCGCTGCCGTCGAACTGGCTCGGCCCGCCGTCGAGGCGTGGACCGCGCAGGTCGCCCAGGAGCACGGCTACACCGACGTGACCCACACCGTCGAGATCTTCGGGTACTGCCCCCGCTGCGCCACGTAGCCCNNCCGCTACGACTGGTTGAAGAACCCGCCGCTCGCGATCCGCGCGCGGTCCTCCGCCGTCACCTCCACGTCCGCGGGCGAGAGCAGGAACACCTTGGCGGTCACCCGGTCGATGCTGCCCCGCAGTCCGAAGATGAGGCCCGCCGCGAAGTCCACCAGCCGCTTGGCGTCCACGTCGTCCATGTCCGAGAGATTCATGATCACCGGCGTGCCGTCGCGGAAGTGCTCCCCGAGCGCCCGCGCGTCGTTGTACGTCCGCGGGTGCAGGGTCACGATCCGTGCCGACTCCACGGTCGTCCGGCCCGCGGACGCGACCACCCGCGGGCGGCGCTCGTTGATCGACGCCACCGACGCCTGCCGCTCCTCGCGAGGGTCGCGCACGGCCTCGGGCCCGCCATGGACGTCGCCCATGTCGTCGAAGGCCTCGCCGGCGTAGTCGTCGAACTCGTCGTCATATTCGTCGTAGCGACCTTGGTCCTCGACAAGGCCGAGGTATGCCGCAACCTTGCGCATCGCGCCGGCCATGCTCCGCAGTCCTCCAAGGCGTGGGCGTCCGGTGTGCGGAAACTCCCGCACTCCTGACCCTAGACCCGCGACGGCCGCTCACCGAGGATTGCGGAGCCGACACGCAGGTGTGTCGCACCATGGGCGACGGCCGTCTCGAGGTCGCCGCTCATTCCCGCCGACACCCAGTCCGCGCCCGGATGCCGCCGCCGCACCGCCGCCGCGACCCCGGCGAGGCGCTCGAACGCCGGGGACGGGTCCGCGCCGAGGGGCGCCACCGCCATCACCCCCGCGAGCCGCAGGGCGGGGGCGTCGGCGATCCGGTCGGCGACCGCCATCGCGTCCGAGCCGGCGGCTCCGCCCCGTCCCGGCGAGTCGTCCAGCGAGACCTGCACGAGGCAGTCGACGCGCCGCCCGGCGGCCTCCGCCCCGCGGGCCAGCGCGCCGACCAGGCGCACCCGGTCGACCGAGTGCACCACGGAGGCGTACCCGGCCACGGCGCCCGCCTTGTTGGTCTGGAGTTGGCCGACGAAATGCCAGCGGATCGGGAGATCGGCGCACTCGGCGACCTTCGCCGCCGCCTCCTGGTGCCGGTTCTCCCCGATGTCGGTCACGCCGAGGTCGGCGAGCAGGCGCACGTCCGAGGCCGGGAACGTCTTGGTCACCACGATCACCGTCACCCCGGCCGGATCGCGCCCCGCGCGGTCGCAGGCCCGCTCGACGCGATCCCGGACGGCCGCAAGTCCGGCCGCCAGCTCGTCGCGCCGCGTCACGGCGCCAACCATGCCAGCCCGGCGAACCGCCCGGTCACCCGGTCGCGGCGGTACGAGTACAGCCCGGGATCCTCGATGGTGCAGCCGGACAGCCGGACCGCCGCGACGCCCGCCGCTCCGAGCTGTGCCTCGACCCCGGCGGCGACGTCCACGGCCGCACCGCCGGACCTCGTGGTCGACCACGCGTCCGGCACGACCGCCGTCACCTCCGCGCGCAGCGCGTCCGGGACCTCGTAGCACCTCCCGCACACGGACGGGCCGACCCGCGCGATGATCTCGCCCGCACCGGAGTCACGCATCGCGGCCACCACCGCCGGGACGACACCGGCCACCAGGCCGACCCGGCCGGCGTGCGCCACGCCCACGACACCGGCCGCCACATCGGCCAGCAGCACCGGGACGCAGTCGGCGACGAGCACTGCCAGCACGAGCCCCGGCTCCCGCGTCACGAGCCCGTCGGCCGCGGGCACCGACTCGCCCCACGGCCCGTCAACGGCCACGACATCCGCGCTGTGCACCTGGTTCATGTACAGCACGCGCCGCTCGGCCACCCCGATGCGCTCGGCCACGTACCGCCGGTTCGTGCGGACCGCGGACGGGTTGTCGCCGACGTGGCCGCCCAGGTTCAACTCCCGGTACGTCCCCCGGCTCGCGCCGCCGGACCGGTCGGTGACAGCGAACCGGACCGCGCCGACCGCCTCCTCGTAGCGGAGCACCTACTTGAGGAAGTCGGGGACGTCGAGGTCGTCGTTGCCCGTGTGGACCATGCCGTCCCTGCCGTCCCTGCCGTCCAGGCCGCCCCTGCCCACGCCGCGCGGATCGCGCGTGGCCGTGACCGGCCTGTCCGGCTCGACCGGACCGTCGTCGGTCGGTCGCCGCTCGGCCGACCGCCGCACGGTGTCCGGTTCCTCGTCCCCCTCGTCGTCCTCCGGCGCGTCCGGCTCGCCGGCTCCTGTGCCCACCTCGGCGGAGGCGCGTCCGGCTTCGGACCGGAACACGGTGCTTCCCTCCCGGCGCTGCGGCAGACCGCCGTCGAAGCCCGCCGCGATCACGGTGACCCGCACCTCGTCGCCGAGCGCGTCGTCGATCACCGCGCCGAAGATGATGTTGGCGTCCTCGTGGGCGGCCTCCTGGATCAGCGTCGAGGCCTCGTTCACCTCGAAGAGCNNGATCTCGAACAGGCCGAGGTCGGAGCCGCCCGACACGGACAGCAGCACGCCGTGCGCCCCGTCGATGCTGGCCTCGAGCAGCGGCGAGGAGATCGCCATCTCGGCCGCGGCGACGGCGCGGTCCTCGCCGCGGGCCGAGCCGATGCCCATCAGCGCGGAGCCGGCGTTGCTCATCACCGACTTGACGTCGGCGNNCTGGACACCGGACAGCAGCACCTGGTCGGCGCTCTTGAACGCGTCGAGCACGCTGACCTGCCGGTCGCTGATCGACAGCAGCCGGTCGTTCGGGATCACGATCAGCGTGTCGACCTCCTCCCGCAGCGCCTCGATGCCGGCCTCGGCCTGCAGCGCGCGGCGGCGGCCCTCGAACATGAACGGCCGGGTGACCACGCCGATGGTCAGCGCGCCGAGCGAGCGCGCGATCCGCGCCACCACCGGGGCGCCGCCGGTGCCGGTGCCGCCGCCCTCGC
>JABAOG010002490.1_pt1 | contig 10955 bp, 5 predicted proteins | sample 7062131 | NCBI WGS metagenome assembly JABAOG01 (sample SAMN14538629, study PRJNA623070) | marine sediment metagenome | biome: marine biome [ENVO:00000428]; feature: marine pelagic biome [ENVO:01000023]; material: deep marine sediment [ENVO:00002113] | place: India: Arabian Sea | collected... | reverse complement strand
TCGATCTCCTTCTCCCGCCGCTCCCGCTCCGCGCGCTTCTCCCGCACGAACGCGCTGTAGTTGCCGTGGTAGAGCGTGACCGTCTCGTAGTCGACGTCGAGGATCTGGGTGCAGACGTTGTCGAGGAAGCGGTGGTCGTGCGAGATCACGACCAGCGGTCCCGCGAACTCGTGCAGGAACTTCTCCAGCCAGCGGATCGAGAGGATGTCCAGATGGTTCGTCGGCTCGTCCAGNNGGGATGCCCAGACCCTCCAGGATCGCCGCGGCGCGGGCCTCGGCCGCGTAGCCGTCGTGCCGCTGGATCGTCTCCTCGAGCCGGGAGAACCGGTCCACGTCGAACGCGTCCTGCGGGCCGGCGAGGAGCTTCTCCTTCTCCACCATGGCCTGCCACAGCTCACGATTGCCCATGAGCGCCACGCCGAGGATCGCCTCGTCCTCGTAGAGGAACTGGTCCTGCCGCAGCACGCCGAGCCGCACGGACTTCGGGATCGACACCGTGCCATCGTCGGGCTCGACGTCGCCGCCCAGAATCCGGAGCAGCGTGGTCTTGCCCGACCCGTTCGCGCCCACGAGCCCGTACCGCTCGCCCGTGTTGAGCTGGAACGTGGCGGCCGTGAACAGGACCTGGCCGCCGTATGCCTTCGCGATGTTGGAGACGGAGATCATGAGGGGAATATACCCGCTCCGCCACCAAACGCACCAACGGCTCCCCCTTCCGTGGACACACCTCCCGAAAGGAGTGCCGACCTCCGCGTGGCGTGGTCCGGCCGGCCACCGGCCGGACCACGAATCATTTCCTGCCACGAGGCCTTCTCTCCTTGACAGCTTAGGCAACCGGGCGCATATTCGTCTCTTTCCTCACTCGCTTAGGAGACACCATGCCGGACCAAGCCGAACTCCTGCCGGGCACCCTCGACCTCCTCATCCTCAAGGCCGTCTCGCTGGGCGATGTCCACGGCTACGGCGTGCTGCTGCGGATCGAGCAGATCTCGGGTGGCGCGCTGGCGATCCAGCAGGGCGCGCTCTACCCGGCGCTCTACCGCCTCGAGCACCAGGGGCTGATCGAGAGCGAGTGGGGCCGGTCGGAGAACAACCGCCGCGCGAAGTACTACTGTCTCACGTCCGCCGGCCGGCGACGGCTGGGCGAGGAGGAGGCGAGCTGGAACCGTCTGGTCGAGGCGATGGCGAAGATGCTCCGGGCGACGCCGCAGGAGACCTGACCATGGCGGGATTTCCGGGCCTTCCGGCCCTCTCCGACCTTGCCGCCCGCGTCCGCTCGCTCGTGCGCGGCCTGTTCCACCGCGCCGACGTGGGAGCGGAGATGCGCGAGGAATTCCGCCACCACCTCGAGCTGCGCACGACGCATTTTCTCCGCGAGGGGCTCTCTCCCGCGGAAGCGATGCGTCGGGCGCGCATCGAGTTCGGCAGCACCGAACGTTACCGGGAGGAGGGAATGGAAGCTCGTGGACTGAGGTGCTTCGACGAGCTACGCACCGACGCCCGCTATCTCATTCGCACCCTCGTGCGCGACCGGGCGTTCGGCCTGACCGTCGTGCTGACGCTCAGCGTCTGCATCGGCGCGAACGTCGCCGTCTACGGCGTGGTCGAGACGGTACTCCGCCATCCCCTGCCGTTCGAGCGGCCGGACCGGCTGGTCACGCTGTACAACGCCTACCCGGGCATCGGAGCGGAGCGGCTCGGCAACAGCATACCGGACTTCTTCGTTCGCCGGGAGCGGGTCGCGGGTCTGGAAAACGTCGCACTCTACCGCGGATCCGGCGAGAATGTGGGCGCCGGGGACCGCATCGCACGCATGCCCGGCCTTCGCGTGACGCCCTCGTTCTTCTCCGTGCTCGGCGTCGAAGCCGCCCTCGGCCGGACGTTCCTCGAGGAGGAGATGGAGCCCGGCCGGGAGCGCACTGTGGTGCTGACGCACGGCTACTGGCGGGAGCACTTCGGCGGCGCCCTGGACATCCTGGGCAAGCCCCTCGCCATCGACGGGCGAACCGCGACGATCGTCGGCGTGCTACCCGAGACGTTTCGGCTGCCGACGCACCCGGAGACGCGCCTCGTGCATCCACTGACCTTCGAGGCGTGGGAACGGTCGCTCGAGCGGTGGCATTCGAACAACAATTATTTCATGCTGGGTCGCCTCGCGCCCGGGGCGACCGTGGAGCGCGTCGAGGCCGAGATCGCGGCGATGAACGCTCGGCTGGCCCGCGAATGGCGCGGAGACGATGGCGCCCGGCTGCTGGCCGACGCCGGCTTCCACACGGTCGTCGTCGAGACGCGGGAGGATCTGGTTCGGAACGTCGAGGCCGCGCTCTACCTCCTGTGGGGTGCCGCGGGCTTCGTCCTGCTGCTGGCGTGCGCGAACGTCGCGAACCTGATGCTGGCCCGCACCGAGGCCCGCCTTCCGGAGTTGGCCACTCGCGTCGCGCTGGGCGCCGGCCACGGCCGCGTGGCCCGTCAGCTCTTGACCGAATCGGCGGCGATGGGGCTCCTGGGCGGCGGCGGCGGCCTCGCCCTCGGCGCGCTCGGGCTGCAGCTTCTCGGCGTCGCGGGCCAGGTCGCCGGCGACCACGTCGACGGCAGCAGGGCAGGCGCCATGGGGTTGAGCCTACTGTCCGCCGCGGGCAACTCGGATATGCCGGCGGGGGTGGTGGTGTGGTTCGACGCGCCCGTCCTCCTCTACACCGCCGCGCTCGCGCTCGGGGCCGCCGTCCTCGTCGGCGTCGTGCCGATGCTCCAGATTCTCCGGCGCGACCTTGCCGGCGCGTTCCGGCGCGAGGACCGCACGCGAACCGGGGACCGGCGGACCGTGCTCCTCCGCGGCGGGCTCGTCACCGGACAGGTCGGCCTCGCCTTCCTCCTGCTGGTCGGCGCCGGGCTCATGCTGCGCAGCTTCCGGGCGGCGCTCGAGGTGGACCCAGGCTTCGACCCCGAGGGCGTACTGACCGCGCAGACGGCGCTGACGCACGTCGCCTACCCCGACGAGGGCGCCCGCCGCCGCTTCTACGACGCGTGGCTGCGCGAGGTGCGGGCCGTCCCCGGCGTTCTCGCCGCCGGGGTCACGACCCAGCTCCCGTTCGGGCCCGGCGACGGCAGCGGCAGCATCGTGCCGGAAGGTTACGAGCGCGGTCCGGGAGAAACCGTGGTCTCCCCGAAGCTCGCGATCGCCGGTCCCGGCTATTTCGAGGCGATGGGCATCGACCTCGTCGAGGGGCGGGCGTTCGAGGAGCGCGACGGCCCCGGGCAGCCCCACGTGATCGTCATCGACGAGTCGCTCTCGCGGCGGTACTGGCCGGACAGCAGCCCGATCGGGCGGCGGATGATTCGCGGGGGAAACCCGTACACCATCATCGGCGTGGTCGAGTCCATCGAGCACGAGGACCTAACCGCCGCGGCGGCCGACCACGTCGGAGCGTACTACTTCACGTACCGCCAGCTCCCGACGGACGACATGACACTCGTCGCCCGCGGTGCCGCCGGTGCGATGCCGGCCGCCGGCGGGCTCCGGACGGCGCTGGACCGCGTCGATCCCGACATCCCGCTCTTCGACGTCCGCACGCTCGACGACCGGCTGGCCGCGTCGCTGGGCTCGCGGCGGACGCCGATGGTCCTGCTCCTCGCGTTCGCGGCCGTCGCGCTCTTCCTCGCGGCCGTGGGCACCTACGGCGTGCTGGCCTACTCCGTCGCCCGGCGCACGCGCGAGATCGGCGTCCGGATCGCGCTCGGAGGCCGACCCGCCGACATCCTGACGCTGGTGCTGAAGCAGGGTCTCGTGCCGACGGGCATCGGCCTCGCCGCGGGCGGTGTCGCCGCGTTCTTCTTGGTGCGGTTCATCCAGTCGCTGCTCTTCGGCGTCCGGCCCATGGATCCGCTCGCCCTCGCCGGCGCTGCCGCGCTCCTCGCACTCGCCGCGGTGCTGGCCTGCCTGATCCCGGGGCGTCGCGCGACCCGGGTCGATCCGGTCGCGACGCTGGCGCAGTAGCGCGTCGATCCTCGCGCGCCGACAGCGGCGCGGCTCTCTGGAGAGCGGCTTCCGGGGAACGGGCCGGGCCGCTCGACTCCGCCTCCGACTTCGCGGGCGGGCACTCGCCCGGATCGCACCCCGCTCACGCGAGCTGGATCCGCGCCCCCCGCGTCCCGCCTGCGGCGCGCCCGCCCTGCCGCAGCTCCTCGCGCAGCACCTCGATGATGGAGGCGAGCGCCGGCTCCTCCGCTCGCGATGCGGCACGCGCCGCGTACCAGGCCCTCCACAGCCCGTCGCCGCCCAGCGGCAGCACGACGAGGCCATCGAGGGTCGCCTGCGCATCGAGGATCCAGCGCGGCACGACGGCCACGCCGTAGCCCGCGCGCGCCATCTCGACGACGGCCGGCGTGACGAGCAGCTCCATGGTCCGCTTCGGCTGCACGCCGGATGGTTCGAAGAACTCCCGCTCGAGCACGCCCCGGCCCGGCTCGGCGTAGTGGCAGAGCAGCGTCTCGTCCCGGAAGCTCGCCGGCATCAGGTGCGGCTCGCCCGCCAGAGCGTGGTCCGCCGCCACCACGGCGACGAGCTCATCCTCGAAGATCTCCGTGCGGTCCACCGCCCCGTCGGCCGGCGGCGCGCTGAACACGAGCGCTACGTCCACGGCGGCGCGCTCGAGGGCGCCGAACGGATCCCGCGTCGCCTCCGGCACGAGCTGCACCTCGACCTTCGGGAAACGCGTACCGAACGCCCGTGCCACCCACGGAAGCCAGTGGTAGCACATGTAGCACTCGGTGGCGATGCGCAGCGCCCCCGCGTGCCCCCGGGCCAGGAGCCTCACGTCGTGCTCCGCCCGTGCCAGCTCGCCGAGCACTCGCTCCGCGGACGCCAGCAGCCGCTGGCCCTCCCGCGTCAGGATCATCCCCTTGCGGTGACGCCGGAAGAGCGTCGAGCCGAGGCGACGCTCCAGCTTCGCGAGCTGCCGGCTCAGCGCAGGCTGCGAGATGTACAGCCTGCGCGCGGCGTCCGTCAGCGTCCCCGCCTCGTGGATCGCCCGCACCATCTCGAGGTGGCGCACGTCGAGGTTCATGACGGCAACTCCACCGCGTCGCGCCGGGGCGCTGGGGACGGACGCGTGCCGGAGCCCCGGCTGGCGACCGCGTCCAGCCCCCGCCGGATGTCGCGCTCGATGTCGCCCGCGGCCTCGGCGCCGACCGAGAGGCGAACGAGGCCGGAGGGCATCTCGAACGCCGCGGCTCGCTCGCCGATCTCGTCGGCCGCGAAGTCCAGCTCCTCGGGCACCTCGATGGTGGTATACACGCTCCCCAGACTGCTCGCGATCGAGATCCACTCCAGGCCGTCCACGAATCGGCGCGTGCTCTCGATCCCGCCCTGCAACGAGAAGGAGAGCATCGTCCCGCCGAGCACCATCTGCCGCCGCGCGACCTCGCTCGCGGGGTGAGACTCCAGGAACGGGTAGCGGATCGTCTCCACCTCCGGACTCGCCTCCAGCAACCGGGCCAGCGCGAACGCGGTCTCGGACTGCCCGCGCACCCGCAGCGCCAGCGTCTGCAGCCCGCGCAGCAACAGCCAGCAGGCGTGCGGATCGAGACTCGGACCGTTCAGGACGCGCATCTCCCGGATCCGCCCGAGCAGGGCCGAAGCGCCCGCCGCACTTCCCGCCAGCAGGTCCGCATGCCCCGCCAGCGACTTGCTGGCCGACTGGAGCGAGAGGTCCGCGCCCAGCTCCAGCGGACGCTGGATCAGCGGCCCCGCGAACGTGGAGTCCACGAACACGAGCGCGCCGCGCCGGTGCGCGATCGCGCAGAGCGTCTCGATGTCCAGCACGTCGATGATCGGGTTCGACGGCGTCTCCAGGTAGAGCAGACGCGTGGTCGACCGCACGGCCGCCTCGACCACCGCCGGATCCGTCGCGTCCACGAAGTCCACCTCCACGCCGAACGCCTCCGCCAGATGCTCCAGGAGCTGGATCGTCTGCCCGAAGATCGCGCGATGCGCCACCACGTGATCGCCCGCGCCCAGGACCGCGTACAGCGACGTGCTGATCGCACCCATGCCCGACGCGAACAGGAGCGCGTCCTCCGCGCCCTCGAGCGCCGCCAGCTTCTCCTCCGCCAGCCGGATCGTCGGATGGCCGAAGCGGGTGTAGAACCCCCGGTCCGGGTCCCGGGCGAACATCTCGGCCAGCTCCGCCAGCCCCTCGGCCTCCCACTGCGACGTCTGATAGAGCGGCGCGTTCAGCGTCCGATGCGCCCGGCCCCGCCCCATCCACGTCCGCACCGCCAGCGTCTCGGCCGCCAACCGTACCCCCGCCCCGATTCCCTCGTGCCCGGTCTCCATTCGCCCTCTCCGGCTCGGATCCAACCGACCGCGACCGCACCCGCCGGCCGCCATGCTCGATGGAAGATGCTCGACGCCTCGCCATTCGTCCAATGCATAGTAACAATGTACTTCATGCTGTCCGTGCATACCATTGCCCGGTCGTGCGATGGTCGGGGCAACCTTCCGGGCGGGGCCGCCTTCGGAAATTCATCTCACGCAGAGACGCGGAGACGCGGAGAACTGCGGCCAGGCAGTGTTCGAGGGCTTGGGAGCGTTTCCGGCAGGGCGGCCTTCCGGTTCCATTGGTCGAAAAGGCGGACGCTTGGCCGCGCCGGGAGGGGGTCGGAGCGGGCGGAATCGGCCGCGCCCGGCGCGGAACACCACAGTNNGGACGGAGTTCGAAGCGCACGAGGCCCGCCGCGCCCGGCACCGAACAAGACAACGGACCGGGATGTTGCCATGCCCCGAGGGATCTCGAAGCGCACGATGTCCGCCGCACCCGGCACCGAAAAAGACCAACGGACCCGGACCTTGCCGCGCCCGGAGGGAATTCGCAGCGGATGCATCCCGCGCGCCCGGCACCCCCTCCGCGCCTCTGCGTCTCTGCGTGAACCGAAGTTCCGAAGGTGGGATCGGCGCAGGAGATGGGAAACGGCCGGCGGGGGGCCGGGGCGGGGGCGGCCTCTCCGTAGCTCAGCGCCTCTGCGTCCCGAGGAGGGAGAGGCCCCCCGTCCAGGTGTGTGATCGCATGGGTGCGATCGCGGCATGGCGAGGCGCCGCTCGACCTCGATGGACACGTCGGCGCGCGCGGCAAGCGGTCGCGCACCCCGGCTCGGTGGCTTCAGGCCCCGTCGAGCCGCTTCTCGAACCAGTGGTCGGCGTACGGATCGTCGTTGAACGGCGCGACCTCCCGGTACCCGGCGCTGGTGTAGAGCCCGATCGCCTCGCGCAGCGCGCGGTTGGTCTCGAGGCAGAGCGTGGTGAGGCCGAGGCCGGCGGCCCGCTCCTCGAGCGCGGCCAGGATCCGACGCCCGACGCCCAGGCCGCGCACCTCTTCGGCGATCCACATCCGCTTGATCGAGCCGATCCCCGGCGAGACGACCTTCACCGCGCCGCAGCCGACGGCCCGCCCGTCCACCGAGGCCACGAGGAACGCGCCGCGCGGGGGGATGAGGTCGGTCGCGGGGGCCGGCAGGCTGGCGCCCGGGTCGAAGCCGGAGTCGAAGCGGCGATCCAGCTCGGCGTAGTACCGCTCCAGACACCACAGCGCCTCCCGGCTCTCCGGGTGGACCCTGGCGATGCGCACGCCCGCCGCAACGAGCAGCCGGTGCACCTCCTCCATCGCACGTACCAGCCGCGCCCGCTGCCGCTCGTTCAACGGCTCCAGGATCGCCGCGGCGCCCGCGTCCGAGCGGCGGTCCATCTCCGCCACCTCCGCCGCGCCCGACTCCGTGAGCCGGGCGCGCCGCACCCGCTCGTCGTCCGGCACGGGCTCGACGTCCACCAGCCCCTCATCCGCCAGCGCCTGCGTCAAGCGCGTGAGGTAGCCGGAGTCGAGGCCCAGCCGCGCACGAAGGTCCCTGAGATCCGCGCCGTCCGGCCCGATCTCGTAGAGCACGCGCGACCGGCCCAGCGGCCGCTCGCGGCCCAGGAACTGGTCCTCCAGCGCACCGGCCCGCTGGGTTACGAGCCGGTGGAAGCGCCGCACAGCGGCGATCTGCTCGGGCGTCATCCTCTGACTCTAGTCAGATAAACCGCCCGGCGCAAGGCGTGCGAGGGGGCAGCGGCCGACGTGACGGGGAGCCGGTCCGCCGGGGGCCTCCTCGTCGAGCCCCGACAGGTCTCTACCCGGCCGTCGCCTCGGCCGCCCGTGCCACGCGAGCCGGCCGGACCAGCACTTCCATCTCTCCCCCGTCCGCCGGTGCCTCCTTGTCGCCCCAGAGCCAGTAGAGCGCCGGCAGCACGATCATGTTGAGCGCGGTCGCCGAGAGCAGCCCGCCGAGGATCACGATCGCCATGGGCGTCTGGAGCTCGTTGCCCGGCTCGCCGCCGCCCGCCGAGCGCGAGCGGCACGAGCGCGAGGCCGGCGGTGAGCGCGGTCATGAGGATCGGGCTCAACCGCTCGAGCGAGCCGCGGACCACCGCCTCGCGCACGGGCGCCCCCTCGGCGAGCAGGTGGCGATAGTGGGCGATCAGCAGGATGCCGTTGCGGGTCGCGATGCCGAAGAGCGTGACGAAGCCGACCAGCGACGCGATGCTCACCACCCCGCCGGTGAGTGCGACGGCGAAGATCCCGCCGATCAGCGCGAGCGGCAGGTTCGCCATGATGAGCGCCGCGATCCGCCCCGAGCGGAACTCGCCGTAGAGGATGAGGAAGATCAGCGCGACGGAGAGGAGCGAGAGGACGGTGATCACCCGCGTCGCCTCCTCCTGGCTCTCGAACTGCCCGCCGTACTCGGCGTGGTAGCCGGCCGGCAGCTCGACCCGCGCCGACACGCGCTCGCGGATCTCCTCCACGGTGCTCCCCAGGTCGCGGCCGGCCACGTTGGCCTGCACGACGATCTTGCGCTGCACGTTCTCGCGCGAGACGGTGTTCGGCCCCCGCGCGACGATCACGCGCGCGAGCTCCGAGAGCGGCACGCGCGCGCCGGTCGGCGTGTCGAACATCACGCGCGAGATCGCTGCCGCGCTCGTCCGGTACCCGGGCGGGAAGCGAACGGCCAGGTCGAAGCTCCTGCCCTCCTCGAGGACCTGCGAGACCACCTCGCCGCCCATGGCGACGTCGATCGCCTCGGCGAGGTCGCCCACGCTCATGCCGTAGCGGGCCATGACCCGCCGGTCGGGCAGGATCCGGAGCTGCGGCACGTCCGTCTGCTGCTCGAGCTGGAGGTCGGCCACGCCCGGTACGTCCTGGATCGCGTCCCGCACCCGTGTGCCGATCTGCCGTAGCTCGTAGAGGTCGGGGCCGAAGATCTTGACGGCGATGTTGGCCCGCGTGCCCGAGAGCATGTGGTCGATGCGGTGGCCGATCGGCTGGCCGATGGTGACGTTGGTGCCCGGGATGGTGGTGAACGCGCGCCTCAGCTCCTCGAGCGCCGCCTCCTTGTCGATCCCCTCGCGAAGCGTGACGTCGATCTCGGCGGCGTTCACGCCCTGTGCGTGCTCGTCCAGCTCCGCGCGGCCCTGCCGGCGGTCGGTGTTCTCGACCGCCGGGTGCGCGAGCAGGATCTCCTCGACCCGCCGGCCGATGGCGTCCGCCTCCGCGAGCGAGGTGCCGGGCACGGTCACGACGGACACGGTGAGCGCGCCCTCGTTGAACTCGGGCAGGAACGCGGTGCCGAGGAACGGCACGACGGCCACGGCGAAGGCGAGCGCGGCGCCCGCGCCGGCCAGCACCCGTTTCGGCCGCGCGAGCACGGTCTCCAGCGTGCGGGCGTAGCGGGCCTTGAGCCAGGCGACGAGCCGGCTGTCGTTCCCCTCCTCGACCGCTTTCGCCTTCGGCAGCAGGTACGAGCACAGCACGGGGGTGACCGTGACCGCGACCACCAGCGAGGCCAGGATCGAGACCACGTAGGCGAGGCCGAGCGGCCGGAGCAGGCGCCCCTCGACGCCGCCCAGGAAGAACAGCGGCACGAAGACGACGATGATGATCAGCGTCGCGTTGACGATGCTCGCGCGGATCTCGCGCGACGCGTCGTAGATCACCCGCAGCGCCGGGAGCCGACTGCCCTCGGGGCGCGCGTGGTTCTCCTTCAGGCGGCGGAAGACGTTCTCGACGTCGATGATGGCGTCGTCGACCAGCGCGCCGATCGCGATCGCCATGCCGCCCAGGGTCATGGTGTTGATGGTGATCCCGAGCAGCTTCATGGCGAAGATCGCCACCACCAGCGAGAGCGGGATCGCGAGCACCGAGATCGCCGTCGTGCGGAAGTTCCAGAGGAAGAGGAAGAGGATGACGACGACGAGGAGCGCGCCGTCGCGCAGCGCCTCGATCACGTTGTCCACCGCCACCGTGATGAAGTCGGCCTGGCGGAAGAGCTCGGTGTGGATCTCCATGCCGGCCGGGAGCGTGGCCTGGATGCTCGCCAGCTCGGCCTCGATCCGCTCGGTCAGCGCCAGCGTGTTCGCCCCTGGCTGCTTCTGCACCGCGAGCACGACCGCCGGCCCGGCATTGACGGAGCCCGTGCCGTAGCTGGGCGCGGGGCCCACGACCACGTCGGCCACCTGCCCGAGCAGCACCGGCACGCCGCCCTTGACGGCGACCACGGTGCTCTCGATGTCCCGCGCGTCGCGGACGCGCCCGATGCCGCGGATCACGTACTCCTGCCCGCGGTCCATGTAGACGCCGCCCGAGGCGTTGGCGTTGGAGCCGCGCGCGGCCTCGACCACCTCGCGCAACGTGACCCCGGTGGCGAGCATGCGCGCCGGGTCGGCCAGCACCTGGTACTGCTTGACGCCGCCGCCGATGGGGATCACCTGTGCGACGCCCGACACGGCCAGGAGCCGGCGTCGGATCGTCCAGTCGGCGACGGTGCGAAGCTCCATCGGCGACTGCGGCCCCGTCAGCCCGATCATCATGATCTCGCCCATGACCGAGGAGACCGGGGCCAGGATCGGGGGCGAGACGCCGGACGGCAGC
>JABAOG010002524.1_pt1 | contig 10956 bp, 11 predicted proteins | sample 7062131 | NCBI WGS metagenome assembly JABAOG01 (sample SAMN14538629, study PRJNA623070) | marine sediment metagenome | biome: marine biome [ENVO:00000428]; feature: marine pelagic biome [ENVO:01000023]; material: deep marine sediment [ENVO:00002113] | place: India: Arabian Sea | collected... | reverse complement strand
GCCCAGGCGGCGCCGCCCCCCACCGAGCAGAGCGCCCCGCGGGCCGAGGCGGCGAAGCCGGCCCCCGAGCCCCCGACCGAGCAGCCCGAACGGCGGGCGGCGGAAGCCGCGGCCCGGCCGCGCCGAGAGGAGGCGCCCGAAGGACGCGAGCGCCCTCCCCGCCGGGAGGAAGCGCGACCCGAGCGACCGCGCCGGGCAGGACCGCCGGATGACGGTGAGCGACCGCGCCAAGAGGCACCGCCCGGAGGCGGTGAGCGCCCGCGCCGGGAGGCGAGCGCCCCCGCCGGGGAGGACCGCCGGCAGGCGAGCGACCCCGCCGCGACGGCCCTCCGCGCGGAGGGGAGCGCCCTGCCCGCAAGGCGCCGAGCGACTTCGGCCCGCCGCCGATGGACGACGCGCCGATGCCCGAGTTCGCCCCGGGCGAGGAGCCGCGCTCGGCCCCTCCGCGGCGGGAGGCACCGCGACGGGAGGCACCGCGACGGGAGGCGCCGCGGCGCGAAGCGGCCCCGCGCCATCAGCCCGGGCCGGCCGCGGCCCCCCCGGAGCCGAGCGCTCCCGCACCGAAGCCCAGCGTGGCCAAGGCGGAGCGCGACGCCCCGGCCGAGCCGCGCTTGCGCCGCGCCGCCCTGCAGGAGTGGGAAGGGCTCGTGGAGCTGCTTCGGGAGGGCAAGCCCGCCCTCGCGGCCGTGCTCGAGCACGGCGTCCCGCGGGTGGTCTCGGTGGAGAAGATCGTCCTCTCCTTCCAGGAGGGCTCCTTCTACGGCCGGCAGGCGAACGCCTCGGCGGCCCGGGAGGCGATCCTCGAGGCCGCCACCACGCGGCTGGGGACCAAGCCCGCGCTCGAGATTCGGTTCGACGCGGCGGACCAGGCGATGCAGGAACGCACCGTGGCCGCCGTCGAGGCATCGCGCCGAAAGGGGCGCCAAGAACAACGCCGCCGGGAAGCGCTGAGCCACCCGGCGGTCCAGGAGGCCGTGCAGGTCTTCCCGGAAGCGACCGGCCGCGTCCAGGTGCGGCTCAACGAGGAGTGAGGGGCACCCGCCCCAGCGAGAAGGAGCAGCGAACGTGAAGTTTCGTGGAGGAATGGGCGAGCTCATGCGGCAGGCGAGCCGCATGCAGCGCAAGATCGAGAAGCGCCGCGAGGAGCTGAAGGACGAGACCTTCGAGGCCGAAGCGGGCAACGAGATGGTGAAGGCGACCGTGAACGGCGCCGGCGATCTGGTGCGCATCGAGATCAAGGAAGGCGCCCTCGAGGAAGAGGGGCTGGAGATGGTGACCGATCTGATCGTCGCCGCCTCCAACAAGGCCCTCGCCGATGCGCGCGAGCACGTCGACGCCGAGCTCGAGAAGGTCACCGGCGGCCTGAAGATCCCCGGCATCGGCTGAGCGGTGGCCTACTCGCCCGAGGGACCCGGCGACGATCCGATCGGCGAGCTGGTCGCGCTCTTGGCGCGGCTGCCGAGCATCGGGGAGCGCACCGCGACCCGCCTGGCCTTCCACGTGCTCGGCGGCGACGCCGAGTACGCCAAGGCGCTCGGCGAGTCGCTGGCGACCGTCCACGACCGGGTGCTCGAGTGCGTCCATTGCGGCAACTACGGCGCCGAAGAGGTCTGCCGCATCTGCGCCGACCCGCGCCGCGACGAGCGGACCCTCTGCGTGGTCGCGCGGGTACCGGACCTGGTGGCCATCGAGCGCAGCGGCACCTTCCGCGGCCGCTACCACGTGCTGCACGAGCTCCTGGCGCCGCTCGACGGCGTCGGCCCCGAGGACCTGCCCCTCGAGAAGCTGGTGGAGCGCACCAAGGAGAGCGCCATCGAAGAGGTGATCGTCGCCACGCCGCTGAGCGTGGAGGGCGAAGCCACCGCGCTCTACGTCGCCGAGGTCCTGGGCGAAGCCGGCGTCCGGGTCACCCGCATCGCCAGCGGCGTCCCCCACGGCGGCGAGCTCGAGTTCACCGACCAGGTCACCCTCGGCCGCGCCCTCGAGGGCCGCAAGGACATCTAGCCCCTTGGTCGAGCGCTGCCCCAGGTGCAGCGAGCCCCTGCTCAGCCTGAGCTGGACGATGCTCAAGCAGTGCGAGTCCTGCGACGGCTACGTCGACGTGGACGGTGGCTGGGTGGAACGGCGCGAGGGCGGCATCCGCTACGCGGACGCGATGGCCCGACAGGCACCGAAGACCGTCGCCGAGCTCTGCGCGACACTCCGTCAGCGAACGCCGGAGCTCTCACGGGAGGAGCTCACCGCCGACCTGAAGGAGCTCTGCCGACGGCACCGCGCTCACCATCGCGAGGCGCTCTCGAAGCCGATTCCCTGGCTCACGAGCACGCCAATCGCAGGAGAGCAGGCGAGCTACCGCGACGCGGGCCGCAAGGGCGGCGTGGCGTTCACGATCGGCCCGCCCGACACGCTGAAGCGTTTCATCCCCATGCCCTTCGGCGGGGCCCTCGTGGCGGCCGCCCTGGGCTTCCTGCTCCCGTCGTCCCTGGTGGGCATCGCGGCGCTCGCGGCGGGCGTGCTGTTCATGCTCGGTCTCCTGATCGCGATAGTCCGCGCCGACCAGCGCTGGCGCACGCCGCGCGCGCACCTGGAGCGCGACGACGAGACCGGCACACTGCGAGTGCGCGAGCTCGGCGAGCGACTGCCGCTGCACCGCGTCTGGATCCAGCTGCGAAAGAGCGACGACGGACAGGGGCAGACCGTCTACCGCGCCTACCTCCGAGGCGGTGAGCGCGAGCTCCGCCTCTTCCAAGAGACCAGCGCCGCCCGCGCCCGAGACCACGTGGCTCGACTCGAGTACGCCCTCGGCCTCAGCGCCCCGCCCCCCATCTGACTCCGACTCCGACTCCGACTTCCGAGGTCCGAGCCCGAGGTCCGAGCCCGAGATCCTCAGGTGTCGCGGAGAGCGCGGGTGTGCGGATAGTCCACCACCGCAAAGCGCTGAACGAGCTCGGCGATGGGGACGCCGCGTTGGCTGATGTTCCGCTCGAGGATGGGGCCGAGATAGCCGGAGCTGAGCGCCAGGTAGGGCGCGCCGATGGGGTTGAGGCCCATCAGCCGCACGCAGGTGGCGTCGAGCGCCGGGAGGCTGCGGCTCATCACCAGGCAGCCGAGCGGCTTGGGGTCGCCCATGATCGGTCCGTCGCCCTCCATGCCCACGATGCCGTCGGCGATGGCGAAGTGCGGCCTCACCGCCGCGTTGATGTCGATGATGGACTCGTGGATGCCCTGCTGGTGCAAGACGTTCTTCGGCCAGCCGTAGGCGATGCCGGGCATGACGCCGAAGAAGTTCTTCATGGCGCAGGTCACCCCGGCCCAGTGGTGGGTCTTCACCTTCGGCAGCGAGACGACCCAGTCGGCGTCCACGAGGGTCTTCGGGAGCAGCAGGCTCTCCAGCTCGGTGAGGCCGCCCTCGTTCGGCACGCGGACGAGGGCGTCGTGGTTCAGGTCGACGAAGTCGAGCTCGCCCTCCGCGAGGGTGTCGGCCATGCCCGACTCCTCGAGCACCAGCCAGCTGTCCCGCCGGTGGCCCTGCCCCTCGGCGAGGAAGGGATCGGCGCCGAGCTCGCGGAAGGCGCGGGCCACCGCGAGCACCAGCGCCGGGTGGGTGTTGATGTGCGGCTCGCCGAGGGCGGTCTCCACCAGGTTCGGCTTGAGGAGGATGCGCTTGCCGCGGACCTCGGCGGCGGTGACGCCGAGCTGCTCGAAGCCGCGGAGGATCTCGGCCTTCAGGTCGGCGGCGTAGTCGCGGGCGCGAAGAATGGAGACCTCGGCCTCCTGGCCGTTCTCCCGGCCGTCGAGGAGCTTGGCGACGGTGACCGCGCCGGCGCCGGTGGCGATGACCCCGAGGCCGCGGAGCAGCGCCCGCCGGGAGAGCTTGGTGCTCTCGGTCACGGCTCCCCCCGCCCAGCCGACTCCGACTCCGANNGTCCGAATCCGAGTCGGTGAACCGACTGGCTGCCAAGAGCAGCAACGCGTCGTGCACCGGGTCGGGCGGCCGCCGACCCGGCTCGCTCACCGTCGCCTCGATGAGCTCGAGCGCCGGGGCCTCACGCTCCCATGCCGCGAGCGCGAGCAGGCTCCAGCCGAGCGACACCGGCGCCCTCAGCGTTCCCACCGTCGCGCGCAGGTAGTCGAGCGAGCGCTCGATCGCCGGCGTCATCGGCTCCCCCGCGAGGCCCAGCAGCGCGACACCGGTCGTCGCAGGAAACGGCCGCAGCATGTTCGCCATCACCCGGGTGTTCCCGTAGTTCCAGCCCCCATCCGGCAGGCAGCGGTCGAGGAGCACCGACACGCCCTCGCGGAAGCGCGGGTGCTCCGCCCGCCCCACCTGCCGCAGGGCGTGGAGCGCGTAGCCCGTCGGCTCCACCCAGGAGTGGGTGTCCTCGACCCAGCTCCACCCGACCAACGTCATGTCGTGGCCCAGCAGCTCCGAGGGCTCGAGCGCCTTGCCCCGATGGGCGAGCAGCCAATCGGTCGCCCGCTCGGCCGCCCCCGCACGCCCCCCCTCGGCGAAGGCCCAGAGCGCGAGCGCCGTCGGCCAGCGCGGCTCGTCGAGCTCGGGTAGCACCGGCACGCCGCCGTCGTCCTTCTGCTGCCCCTCCAGCCAATCGAGCGCTCGCGCCGCCGAGCGCCCGTGGGCCCGCAGCGCCAGCGCCCCGAGCGCGGCCGCCTCGGCGCAGCCGCCGGCGCGGTAGCCGTAGCCGAAGGCGTCGTTCGCGAAGGCGGGCTCCAGCCGTTCCAGCAGCGTGTCGATGACCATCAGCGCGTTCGATTGAGCGAGCCCCGCCGGTAGCCGCGCGGGTCGAGCTCGACCCGAGCATAACCGCAAGCACGCAACGCCTCGTCCACCGCCGCCCGCCGCGCCTGCAGCCGCGGCACCTCGTCCGCTCCCACCTCGACCCGTGCGCGCTCGCCATGGTGGCGTACCCGCACGACGGAGAAGCCCATCGCGCGGATCGCCTTCTCGGCGCGGGCCACCTGCCCGAGGCGCTCGGGCGTGATCGACAGGCCGTAGGGAAAGCGGCTCGAGAGGCAGGCGAGCGCCGGCTTGTCCCAGACTCCCAGACCCAGCGCGCGCGCCTCCCGACGGATGTCGGCCTTGCCCATACCCAGCGCGTCGAGCGGGGAGCGCACCCCGAGCTCCTTGGCCGCCTTCCGCCCGGGGCGGTGGTCGCCCCGGTCGTCGCGATTGAAGCCATCGACCACCGCGGCCAGCCCGAGCGCTCGAGCCTCGGCCAGCGCCACGCCGTAGACCTCGGTCTTGCAGAAATAGCAGCGGTCGACCGGGTTGCTGGTGTAGCGGGCGTCGTCGAGCTCGTGCGTCGAGACGGCGCGATGGCGCACGCCCAATCGACCGGCCAACGCCCGCGCCGCCTCCGCCTCCTCCGGCGGCAGGCTCGGCGACACGGCGGTGAACCCGACCGCCTTCTCGCCGAGGGCGCGCTGAGCCACCGCGAGCAGATAACTCGAGTCCACGCCCCCGCTGAAGCAGACCAGCACCGAGCCGAGCTCTCTCAGGCGCGCGCTCAGCCTCTCCGTGTCGCTCATCCGAGCGCCTCCAGCGCCGCGGCCAGCGCGACTGCGTAGACCTCCTTCAGCGGCACCCCGTGCTCCCGCGCCGCCGCATGGCAGTCGTCGTGCTCCGGGGCGACGTTGCGGGGCAGCCCGTCTCCGTCGGCGACCTTCACGCCGATCGCCCCGAAGCGTGTCTGCACCGTCAACGTGCGCCGCGGTCGCGCGTGCCGCTGCACCGACGACCGGCGCACCCCGATCGAGGTGGACTCGCTCGCCAGCACGACGCACAGCGCCTCCGCACGCGCCGGCTCGACCAGCGCGCTGACCACCACCCCCGGCCGCCCCTTCTTCATCACGATCGGCGCGAGCCACGCATCGAGCGCACCCTCCCCCATCAGGCGCTCGACCACGTGGGCAGCGATTTCCGGCGACATGTCGTCGACGTTCGCCTCGAGCACCACCAGCGACTCCGCTCCGGCCTCCGCCTCGCCGAGCACCACCCGCACCACGTTCGGTCGGTCGGCGAGCTCGCGGCTCCCCGCGCCCCAGCCGACGCGCTCGGGACGCATCGCGGGCCAGCGCTCGAAGCGCTCGGCGGCGCTCGCGACCAGCGCGGCGCCGGTCGGCGTCACCAGCTCCTGGTCGACCCCGCCATCGAAGGTCGGCACCCCACGAAGGCAGGCCACGGTGGCCGGAGCCGGAAGCGGCAACGGCCCGTGGCGCGCCTGCACGACCCCGGAGCCCATCGGCAGCGGCGAGACGATCACGGTCGCCCCCAGGTAGTCGAGGGCGGCGCTCGCGGCGACGATGTCCACGATCGAATCCACCGCGCCCACCTCGTGGAAGACCACCGATTCGACGCTCACGCCGTGAACCTCGGCCTCCGCCTCCGCGAGGCGCTCGAAGGCAGCCAGTGCCCGCTCTCGCACCGCTTCGTCGAGGCCACCGAGCAGCTCGCGGATCATCGCCCAGCTCCGCTCCTCGCTCGCCTCCGGCCCGTGCACCACGAAGCGCGACGCCCGGATCCCCGAGCGCTCCGTGTTCGCCCACTCCAGCCGCACCTCGCCGATGGGGAGCGGAGCGATGGCCGCCTCCATAACCCCCAGCGGCACGCCCAGATCGAGGAGCGCCGCCACCAGCATGTCGCCCGCGACGCCGCTGACGCGCGCGTCGACGAAGAGCACCTTCCCCACCCCCGCGCGCGCCTCGAGCGCCGGGCACTCGATCACCGGATCACCGTGGGGCATGGAGCATCCTCGAGGCCACGCAGGCCGCGCCGAAGCCGTTGTCGATGTTCACCACCGTCACGCCGGCGGCGCAGCTCGTGAGCATGCCGAGGAGCGCGGCCAGGCCGCCGAAGCTCGCGCCGTAGCCGACGGAGGTGGGCACGGCGATCACCGGCCTCGACACCAGCCCCCCCACCACGCTGGCGAGGGCCCCCTCCATGCCCGCGGCGACGATCACCGCCCGCGCGTCTTCGAGGTTGCGCCGCTGCGCCACGATGCGGTGCAGCCCGCTCACCCCCACGTCGTCGATGCGTAGCGCCTCGTGGCCGAGGGCGCCGAGGGTCACCGCCGCCTCCTCGGCGACCGGTCGGTCGGTCGTCCCCGCGCTCACCACCGCCACCGGTCCGGTCAGCTCCCGCGGCCGCTCGCCGACCAGCAGCGTGCGCGCCAGCGGGTTGTGGACCGCATCCGCGAACGCCGCGCAGGTCCGCTCGGCGGCCTCGTTCGCCACCCGGGTCACCAACGCGAGCTGCCCGCGGCTCCGGATGGCGTCCACCAGCGCGAGGATCTGCTCGGGCTCCTTGCCCTGGCCGAAGACCACCTCCGGCGCGCCGGTGCGGAGCTGCCGTTGGTGATCGACCTTGGCGAAGCCGAGGTCCTCGAAGGGCAGGTCCACCAGGGCCTCGAGCGCCTCCTCGACCGGGAGCTCCCCCGCGCGGATCCGCTCCAGCAGCGCCTTCATCGCATCACGATGCACCGGCGAACCATAGCCCGGCCGAGCGGCCCCGTGCTCAGATCTGCACGCGGCCGAGCGGCTGCACGGTGACCTCCGGCGCCAGCTCCTGATAGCTGAGCACGGTCACGTCCGGCAGCTCCACCTCGACCAGCCGGCGCACGAAGCGGCGCACGTCCGCCTGGGTGAGCACGATCGCCGGCCCCTCCTCGGGCGGGCACTCCTGCTTGAAGGCCTCGAGCACGTCGCGCGCCTCCGCCGGCGGCAACGCCAGGTAGGAGCCGGTCGCGGTGCGCTGGATCGCGTCGCGCACCGCCTCCTCGATCGCCGGGTCGAGGAGCACCACCGGCAGCACGCCGTCGACGGCGTGGTGGTGGGTGATCTGCTGCCGCAGGGCCGAACGCACGAGCTCGGTGAGCGCCACCGGATCGCGCTCGTTCGGTGCGTGCGTCGCCAGGCTCTCGAGGATCTCCCGCAGCGGGCGGACGCTGACCCCCTCCTCCACGAGCCGGCGGAGCACGTCGGTGAGCAGCGAGAGCGAGACCGGCTTGGGCACCACGTGCCGGACCAAGGCCGGGTAGGCGCGCTCGAGCTGGTCGAGCATCGATTGCGCCTCCTGCAGACCGACCAGCTGCCCCGCACGCCGGCGGACCACCGCGCCGAGGTGATGGGCGATCACCGCCGCCGGCCCGAGCGCCGGGATCCCCGCCGCCTCGAGCACCTCCGCGCTCGATGGATCCACCCAAGCCGCCGGGGCGCCGGTCGCCGGATCGGTCGCCACCTCGCCCTCCACGCCGACGCTGGCCAGCACCGCCGGCGTGTCCAGGGCGAGCAGCCGATCGGCATGCACGATGCCGCTGGCCAGCGGCACCTCCTGCATCGCGATCACGTAGCCCTCGGGCTCGAGGTGAGCCATCGAGCGGGCGCGCACCCCCGGTAGGGCCACGCCGAGATCCAGAAAGAGCCGATCGCGCAGCAGCGGCACCTCTTCCTCGAGGAGCGGCCCGGCCCCGCCCGGACCGGCGACGGCCTCGGCGAGCCCCTCGCCGACCTCCACCGACACCGGCACCACCAGCGGAACCATCGCCTGTCGTGCCTTCGTCTCGCGCGCCGCCTCCTCCTTGGCGACCACGGCGGTGGCCTCCTCCGGAAGCGCGGCGCCGTCCAGCCGTCGAGCGATGACGAAGAAGAGCACCGCCAACACGAGGAAGGGCACGGCCGGCAGCCCGGGGACGACGGCCAGGATGGTCAGGAAGGCCGCGGCGATGGTCAGCGCCTTCGGGTTGCCGAAGACCTGCGAGGCCACGTCGCCACCGAGGGTGGCCCCCTCGTTCTCCGACGCGACCCGGGTGACCACCAGGCCCGCGGCGGTGCTGATCAGCAGCGCCGGGATCTGGCTGACGAGTCCGTCACCGATGGTGAGCAGGCCATAGGTCTGCAGCGCGTCGGTCGCGCTCATGTCCCGCATGGCGACGCCGATGGTCAGACCGCCGAGGATGTTCACGACGGTGATGACGATGCCGGCGATGGCGTCGCCCTTCACGAACTTCATGGCGCCGTCCATCGCGCCGTAGAACTGGCTCTCGCGCTGCAGGTTCGCGCGCTGCTTTCGCGCCTCGTCCTGGCCGATGGCGCCGGAGCGGAGCTCCGCGTCGATGCTCATCTGCTTGCCGGGCATCGCGTCGAGGGTGAAGCGGGCGCCCACCTCGGCGACGCGCTCGGAGCCCTTCGCGATCACCAGGAATTGGATCAGAGTCAGGATCAGGAAGACGACGGCGCCCACCACGTAGTTGCCGTGCACGACGAAGTTGCCGAAGGCGGCGATCACGTCGCCCGCGTCCGCCTGCAGGAGGATCAGCCGGGTGGAGCTGACGTTGAGGGCGAGGCGGTAGAGGGTGGTGACCAGTAGGATGGTCGGGAACGCCGTGAACTCGAGGCCGCCCGAGATGTACATCGCGACCAGCAGCATGAGCACCGCGATCGAGACGTTGCCGGCGATGAGCACGTCCAGCAGCTGCGTCGGCAGCGGGACGATCATCATGCCGACCACCAGCAGGATCAGCGTCGCGAGGACGACGTCCGCGAAGCGGCGGGCCGGGGCCACCGAGGCGCTCGCCGAGGGAGGCATCTGCCGTTCCTATCAGAGGGTCCACCGGCGCGTCCACGGCGGAAGAGTGCGAACGGATCGACCCGATCGCGCCCTCGGGGACCGTGAACACCACTTCACGCCCTGGGGCCGGATCGCGCTCAGATGCACGCATCGGAGGGGTGAATCACCGCAGATCCCCAGTGATCTCGGCGATTCTGGCCCAAGAAGCGGGCTGGCATCGTGGTTGCATTACCAATCCCTGCGAATCCAACGACGTGCTCGAGCGTCCCAGCTCGGGTCCCCAAGGAAACCATGATGAATCGCGCTCTCCTTCTGATCCCCTCTCTCGCCCTCCTGCTTCCCTCGCTCGCGGAGGCGCAGTGCCCCGATGGGGCGTCGTTCTGCGCCGAGATCGAAGTCGAGGGATCGGTCTCCATCGGTGGGGGCACCGACGCGCCGCCCCCGCCTCCGCCCGCCGACGACAACATCGTCGAGGTCGAGGTGGACGACGCGCCTCCGCCCCCGCCCGCGCAGGTCCGGGCCCAGCCCCCGCGTCGCCGTGGACGGGTCGTGGTCGTGCGCCCGGCGCCCCAGGCCCCGCAGCCCCAGCCGGTGCAGGTGCAGCCCGCGCCGCAGCCGCGACAGACCACGGTGACGGTGGAGACCACCCGCAGCAATCGAGTGCAGGTCCGCCCTCAGCAGCGCTGGAACCGGAAGATCGGTCTGAGCGTCCGCGGCTCGGCGATGGCGAACAGCCGGGTCCAGATGGGTGGCCTCGAGCTCGGCTTCCGCTTTCGCCCGGCGCGCATCTTCGCCTTCGAGATCGACTTCGGCAGCTACGGCGGCAGCGACTGGAACGGCAACGCCCGCCGCGAGCACCCGGTGAGCTTCGACTTCATGTTCTTCCTGCCGAAGGCGAGCCGCTTCCAGGCGTACATGCTGGTCGGCGGCGGCATGAGCTTCGCCAGAGTCGACGACGGTGGCGATCCCTGGGACGACGCCTGGGACGACTTCGCCACTCGCTACACCTACATCGGCGGCCAGCTCGGCCTCGGCGTGGAGTGGCGCATCTCCCCGGTCTTCGCCCTGAGCGCCGATCTGCGCGGCTTCCTCCGCACCCGCATCGACGCCGACCGCGACAGCAACCCGGAGTTCGAGGAGATCACCTCGAGCGGCGAGCGGCGCTCGACCAACACCTCGGCCGGCGTGACCGGCAACCTCGGGATGCACTTCTACTTCTGAGCTAGAGCGGCAATCCGTTTGGAAGTGCCGCTATGGGCGTGGATTTCGAGTGCGAGGTCGTGTGCCCCCGCCGCGGGTGACCGAGGCGCAGTCGACCTACGTCGACCGAGCGCGTGAGGTACGCCGGCATCGTGCCGCAAGTCGCGGTCGTG
>JABAOG010010023.1_pt1 | contig 10964 bp, 9 predicted proteins | sample 7062131 | NCBI WGS metagenome assembly JABAOG01 (sample SAMN14538629, study PRJNA623070) | marine sediment metagenome | biome: marine biome [ENVO:00000428]; feature: marine pelagic biome [ENVO:01000023]; material: deep marine sediment [ENVO:00002113] | place: India: Arabian Sea | collected... | reverse complement strand
ACCCACCCCCACCCGTAATCCTCCCTCCGCTACCTGCGCTGCCCCGGGGTCTCCCCGTGCACGTAAACCCACGTCCCCGGATTCTCCTCCGTCTCCGACCCCCCGTGCCAGGTCTTGGGCAAGTCCGGGCCTGCCCAATGGTAGAGCCACTTCGCGTCGCGCGGCGCTAGGTTGATGCAGCCGTGGCTCCGCGGACGCCCGAAGCGGTCGTGCCAGAACGCGCTGTGAAAGGCGTACGCGCCGCGGAAGTACATCACGTACGGGACGTCCTCGAGTGAGTATGGCGGCTCGCCGGGCTCGTCGTTGTCCATCGTCGAGGTGAGGTGCTTGCCTCGAATGCGGTGCAGGCCCTTTGGAGTGCGGTAGTCGAGCTCGGGGCTCGGGGTCCGGGTCCGCCCGGTCGAGATGAGGCTCACGTAACGTGGCTGCTTCCATTCGTAGGCCACCAACACCTGATGCGCGAGGTCGACGTCGATCCAGCGCTCGCCCTCGCCCACGTCGGCAGGCGGCGCGCTCGGCCGGATGACCAACACATCGACCTCGCGGACCAGCCTGCCGCTTCCGACCAGCAGATAGACGCTTTGTTCGATGCGACGCCGAGAGCGGACGGGAAGCCAGGTTCGCGGTTCGAGACCGTCACGGTCTGGGCGGAGCTTCCCGCGGTCGTTCACGCGGTAGACCGTCGTCTTCTCGGCTCTTGTTACCGCAACCGGAAGGTCCCACTTCTGCCCGTCGAGAATCTGCCCTTGAAACTCGCTCCACTTCTTTCGCCGTAACTTCTTCGCCTCCACAAAGCCGTTTTGCTGGGTCCGCCAATACGTCTCGCCATCCCTTTCGAAAGTGCGGTCCAAGCTGACGTAGAATCCGGGCCGGAGGATGCGAAGGACGACGGGGTTGTCGATCACCGGGGAATCGGAAGAGGATTGCTCGACCCCAGCGTCGGGCGCGTCGGGTGGCACCTCGTAGACCTCGTCGGCCTTGGGCAGCCTTTTGTAGAGCGCGGTCTTGTGCCGAACCGTCGCGTACTCGTAGGGCATGACGGCCTCGAGGTCGGGTTGGCGGGCGCGGAGCTCCGGCAAGCGCTCGCCGGAAAAGACCAGGATGTCGCGGCCGCGACAAGCGAAACCGCCGGTGTCGAGCTCGTACCACCCGCCCTCACAGCCTTCGTACCCGACGGGCTCGGTGGTGGTGGAGTGCAGGAGCGCGCCCGCCCGGAGATACCCTAGACGCGCACCCTCCGGACTCGGCGCATCTCGTATCGGCGCAACGAAACGCTTGGCAAACACCCGCTGCGGCGGGCCGAGATCGCGCGGCTCCTCCCGAAGCCCCCTCCCAATCCAGGTCAGCGGGTCGTCGATGCTACAGCCGGCGCATGCAAGCGCGGCGACCGTGCCGATAAGCACGCCGTACCGCCTAGTCGATCCTCGTCGTGTGCGCCCCACAGCCCTGGTCTGCTACGAAGTGTCATTAGGATGCGCGCGGGTCAACAACTCGAAGCGTTTTCCACGACGTTCGGGCTCGTGGCATCGGTAGCTGTACACGTCGCCGCCTTCGCCTACATCACGAGCGCCACCGCCCATTTCGATTTCGACTTCGAGCTCACCCTCCCCGCGGAGGTGGAGTTTGGGTTGACCGATGGCATGGCGATGGCCGCCCCAACCCCGCCCCCACCAGCGGCGACGGGAAGGATCCAATCCTGGACGCAGCAAGACAGGCCTGGCGATGAGGGGACTGTCGATGCGGGAGTCGCGTTCGACGCTGGCACTGACACTGACGCTGGCACTGACACTGGCGCTGACACTGACGCTGGCACTGACGCTGACACTGTCGCTGGCACTGACGCTGACACTGACACGGTCCCCGTCGCCCCCTCCACCCTCACCGGCCCCTCCCGCATTCCTCCCGGCGCCCAGCTCGCCCTTCGCATCGACATCAAGCGCATTCGCGAGTCCCCCCTTGGCCCCGATGTGACCAGCTTTTTGAAGGGCGTTCCCGACTGGCAGCTCCTCCTCCAGGGCTCGGGGATCGACCCGGTGGCCGACCTCGATCGGCTCTTGGTCGCGACACCCAATCTGCAGCGCTCGAGGCTCGTGCTCGCCGGACGGCACCGACGAGACCAAAACTTTGCGCGCAACAGCGTGAAACGGCTCGCGCGCTCGCGAGGCAAATCCGTGCGTTGGCAAAAGCGTCACGGCGTGGTGACAGCGCAGTGGCACAACCTCGACCCAACACCGCGCACGATCGCCTTACTGAGCCCGCATCACTTCAGCATCACACGCCGTCAGGATCTCGAGCGCCTTCTCGCGATGGCAAAGGCACGCGAGCTTCGAGACCGAGAGAAGGAAGGGCTCGTTGCAGCGCGTGGTCCCGACGTGTTGCTCTCGATGGGACCGGAGGAAGCGGTCTCGCTCGAAGTCGAAGGAGTTCACCGTTTCGTGATCGGAAGCATCAAACACGTGCCGGTCCGTTTGCGAGTGGCGGTGCGTGAGACCGGTCCGGACGAAGCGACCGTCAGCGTGCTGGCGACGTACACTTCGGACCAAGATGCACGCGAGGCCTCCGTCTACTGGAAGAAAGTCGCGACCTTCTATTCGCAGCAACTGATCATGACTCTCGCCGGCTTTGGTAGGCCGCTTCGGCGAATGGAGTTCAAGCCTGAAGACGACCGAATCCAGGTGTCCTTCAAGCTCAGCGCTGATCAGATTCGCTTCATCCTCAGCTATGCCGAGGGCCGTTTGCGCGGTACGGGAGGCGCGACGCGCCCGCGACGGCCTTCACAACGCGCTCCGACTCAGGCGTCGCCAACGAAAAAGGGGCCCTGAGGGGCCCCTTCTTCTCGATTCGTTGGCTCGGTGGCTCAGAGAACGAGGTCCTTGAGCTTTTTGAGCGGCGTCGCGCGGATCTTCTTGGACGCTGGCTTTGGCGGAAGCATCATCTCTTCGCCGGTTGCCGGATTACGTCCCATCCGAGCGGGCTTCGCCGGAATCTTACGAACCTTGAGCTTGATCATGTCCGGAATGACGAACTCCCCCGGGCCACGGCGACCAAGCTCTTTCTTGACGAGGTCTTGAAGTGCACCGAAGACGCTCGTGATTTCCTTCTTGGTGAGGCCGCTCTTGTCGGCCAGCTCGCTCATGATCTGGGCCTTCGTCATTCGCTTGCCCGCTACCATAGTTCCCTCCTAACTCCGTGGCCTGTCCTTCGGTCCAAAAAAGGCCCCCAAAAAGAAGCCCCCAACAGGCACGGCGCCATCTATGCCTGGGGTTTTCCTTGCTGACAAGGGCCTTTGTGCGGTTTCGCAAACAAATTTCTAGGGGTTAAGCGATCCGAGATGGGCCAGACCCGGCCCCCCCGGGTCTGAACCCATCGACGCGGTGCGGTTACCCACAAGCGGTCCACAAGCTCCCGAGTGGTTGAGGACAGGATATACGGTCAGCTGGGTTCAGAGCCGAATCAGCTTTGGTTTCAAATGGTTGCCCGACAAAACACAGCCGATACACGAAGATCTCGTCCCCGATTTCATCGGTCTCGACCGTGGTTTTCCACAAGCACCGGGGGCTAGCGAGCCGCCTCGACCGCGGCCAAGAGCTCCTCTGTCTTCGCCTTCATTTCCTGCTCCTCGAGCTTGGTGGCGTGATCGTAACCAAGGAGGTGAAGCAGCCCGTGGGCGAGCAAAAACGTCACTTCTCGAATGATCGAGCGATCGCGTTCGGCCGCTTGCCGGGCTGCGGTGGGCAAAGAGATCACCACATCGCCGAGCAGACCCGGGTGCGATGCGGGCCCTGGGCCCTCCTGCATCGGGAAGGCGAGGACGTCCGTTGCCTTGTTCTTCTTACGGTAGCGGCGGTTGAGCTGGCGAATCGTTCCTTCGTCACAAAGCAGAATCGAAAGCTCCGCATCGTCGAGGCCCAACGACGCCAGCATGGCCTCCGCACGCCATGCCAAGTCTGCATGGCGAACCGACCGGCGTTCCAACCCACGAGAGCGCAGCCACACCGCCATGGCTTCGCTACTGGCTTCCGCGTAGGGTTTGGTCAAGTCGGGCCGCGGGGTGCCTGGGGGGAGTCGATTGCTATGCTCTGCCGGTGTTCGACAAAGTACTGATCCTCAGGCGCGGAGAAGCCGCCACCCGTGTCGCCCGTACGTGCCGGCGGATGGGGGTGGAGTCGATCGTGGTCGCGCCGAAAGACGAGCCGGCGAGCCGCCACATCGAAGCCGCCGATCAGAGCATCGAGGTCGACTTCGAAGAGGCCGACGCGATCCCGACCGACCAGCTTCCCACGATTCTCGAACGGGCAGGCGCAGACGCGGCGCATCTCGGCTACCAGGGCCAGGCCGAGATGTTCGAGCTTGCCAGCGCCGCCGAAAAGGCGGACGTCGCCGTCGTTGGGACCGATCTCGACGTATTGGGTGCGCTCACCGATTCGGCCACGATCCTCGCCGCAGCCGAACGAGCACAGGTGCGAACCATCCGTGACGCGGTGGATTCCTCGCGGCCTCGCGAGATCGGCGTGCTGGTCGCCGCGGACTCGCACGGTGAAACGGCTGCCATTGCAGAATGCGATCGCAGCCTGTCAGCAACCGAGCACACGCTCATTCACGAAACGCCATCGCCCGAGCTGCTCTTCGAAGCCGACGGCGAGGCGTTTCGGATGGCGTTGTTCGAGAGCGCGCGACGGTTAGCTGCCGAGCTTCGCTACGCGGGACTTCTCGAAGTCCGGTTCCACGTCGATCCCTCCGGCCTTTCCTGGGTGTCCGACGTGACGATCGGTTTGCCGCGGCACCACACGCTCATCGAGATGGTCACCCGGGTGGACTTGGTCGCGCTGCAGCTTCGAATCGCCTCAGGCGAACCGATTCCCAAGGAGCTCGAAACCATCGAGCCCCGAGGACATGCGCTCGACGCGTCAATCCTGGCGCTCGACCAACAGGATGCCGTCGTCTCTTCGTATTCGGTTGCGCCCGCTCCCCAGGGCCGCGTGCGTGCCACGTCGTCAGCGACGGTCGGGCTGCCGTTGCCGGTCGACGACCGCCCCCTGATCGCGAAGCTGACCACCTACGCGCCCATCCGTCACCGCGCCCTCCTCTCGATGGACCGGATGCTGGCGGAGATGCGCGCCGAGCCTTTCTCGACGAACGTGCAGGCGTTGCGGCGTGTCCTCAGCGACTACGCGTTCCGAGCCGGGCAGTACGACAGCGAGTCTGCCTCGAGATTTGCTACCGGCTGAGGCGGGCTCCGGGTCAGGCAGCGAACGTGGACTTGGCCGCGTAGACCGCCCCGTCCCCGAGCTGCTCTTCGATGCGGAGCAGCTGGTTGTACTTCGCGATGCGGTCGGAGCGCGACGCCGAGCCGGTCTTGATCTGGCCGGCACTGGTGGCGACCGCGAGGTCGGCGATGAACGTGTCCTCGGTCTCGCCGCTTCGGTGCGAGATGATCGATGCGTATCCGTGTAGCGCGCCAAGCCGGATCGTGCTCAAGGTCTCGGTGACGGTGCCGATCTGGTTGACCTTGATCAGGATNNACGAAGAGGTCGTCTCCGACGAGCTGAACCCTGCCCCCCAGGGCGTCGGTCTGAATCTTCCAGCCATCCCAGTCGTTCTCGTCCATGCCGTCTTCGATGCTGACGATCGGGTACTTGGAACAGTAGTCGGCGTAAATATCGACGAGGCCCGCAGCATCCACCGGCTTCTTGTCGAACGTGTATGAGCCCTTTTTTCTGTCGTAGAACTCGCTTGCGGCGCAGTCGAGTGCGATGGCGATCTGCTCGCCGGGGCGATAGCCTGCGGCTTCGATCGCGCGCGCGACGAACGACAGCGCTTCCTCGTTGGTCGAAAGGTGCGGCGCAAACCCGCCCTCGTCGCCCACGCCGGTTGCGTGCCCGGCTTCTTTGAGAAGCTTCTTGAGGTTGTGGAACGTCTCGGCGCCGGCGCGGAGCGCATCGGAAAACGACTCGAAACCAACCGGCACGACCATGAATTCCTGGATCTCGAGGCCGCTGTCCGCGTGTGCGCCGCCGTTGATGATATTCATCAATGGCGTCGGGAGGACGCGTGCTTGTGCGCCCCCAAGGTACCGCCAGAGCGGAAGGCCGACCGCATCGGCCGCAGCGCGCGCGACGGCCATCGAAACTCCGAGGATCGCGTTGGCCCCGACCTTGGCCTTCGACGGCGTGCCGTCATAGTCCAACATGGCTTGATCGACAGCCGTCTGGTCGAGCGCATCGTGGCCGATTACCTGGGGAGCGATCTCGTTCACGACGTTTTCAGCAGCCTTCAGAACGCCCTTTCCGAGGTAGCGGCTGGCGTCGCCATCGCGGAGCTCGAGTGCTTCGTGCTCGCCGGTCGAGGCTCCCGATGGGACGGCAGCTCTCCCGGTCGCGCCACCCATCAATTCGACGTCGACTTCGACGGTGGGATTACCCCGGGAGTCCAGAATCTCTCTTGCGGCTACGGCGATGATCTCGGTCATGATTTCACCTCGCGCTGGCCTTAGCGGTTGTCCGGGGGCGACGCAAGGATGTCGATGCTAGGCTCGGCCGCCATGCACGCCTTGCTGTTCATTCCTTGGTTTCGTCTCGAGTCGTGGGACATCCCGCTCCCGTTCTCGCTCCCGGTGTTGGGAGACACGCTGTCGATCCAGCCGTTCGGCGTGCTCGTGGCGACCGGCGTGCTCCTCGGCGCGTGGGTTGCAAGTCGGTTCGCGCAACGCAACGACCTCGACACCGTCGCGACCGGCGACCTGGTGACCTACGCGGTCGTGACCGGCTTCATCCTTGGTTATTTCTTGAATGGTGTTTTCTACGAGCGCGAAACCCTCGTGGAGATTCTGCACAAACCCTCGTTGTTCTTTTCCACCTGGCTCGGCCTTTCGTCGTACGGGGGCTTCTTCGGGGGCATCCTCGGTTGTTTCATCTGGCGATACCGCAAGAAGATGCCGCTGCTACCCTATGCAAACGCGGTCTGTTTCGGGTTGCCATTCGGCTGGTTCTTCGGACGGATGGGTTGCTTCGTCGTGCACGACCACCCCGGCAAGATCTCGAACTTCGCGCTAGCGGTGTCCGACTATCGGTTTGGCGCCCCTCCCTACCAGCCACGCCACGACCTCGGCCTCTACGAGATGATCTACGCTGCCGTCATCATAGCGTTGTTCATCGGTCTCGAACGTCGAGGCCGTCGGCCAGTCGGGTTCTACTGCGTGCTCCTCCCGCTGGTTTACGCGCCGGTTCGCTTCTTCCTCGACTTCCTACGGGCCACACCGCTCGAAGGCGGCGACGTGCGATACGGGGGTCTGACGCCAGCGCAGTGGTCCTCGATCCTGATGATCGGCGTCGGCCTCGCGGTCTGGCAGTTTGGCGTCAGGCCCCGCATCGCCGAAGGCAAACCGCAGAACGCCAATCCATAGCCACTACTTGAGCGACACGACGGTCACCTGAGGGCCACCTTCATCCTGGGTGGCTTGGCGAAATCCCGCAACGTAGCTCGTGTCGCGCGATAGGTGCTCGTGGATCGCCTCTCGAAGCGCGCCGCTTCCCACCCCATGGAGGATGAATGCGCTCGACTCGGCCGCGCCGTACATTCGATCGAGAAACGCCTCGACTAACGCGACGGCATCGTCCGCGCGAAGGCCGCGCACATCGAGCGTATTGTCGCTCGTTCGGACCGCCCGCTCCGGTTTCGGGTGCGCGCCCGAGACCTCCCTCGACGCTCTGCTCGGTGACTCGGGGACTTGCTTGAGCGCACGCAGGTCGCTCACGTCGACCCACAGCTTCATCATGCCTGCCGATACGCGAACCTTGCCGCGTGCAGGGCCCTCGATGACGTCGGCGACACTGCGAAGCCGTTCAACCCAGACGCGGTCGCCGACTCGAACTGCCTTCGGATCGATCGCCGCGGTGTCGACCGGCTCGGGCTCCAATGACAAGCGATGCGTGTCGATCTCGGCGAGGAGCGCGCTCCCGTCGTGCAGCACCGCGGCCGCTGCCGCCACCGACTCCGCTTCGGAGCGCTTGCGAAGCTCTTTCTTTGCGTGGTCGAGCCTGCGCTGAAAGTCTCTCACCTGATCGACCAGCTTCTGAGCTTCTCTTCCGAGCCCCTTGGCCTCGCGGGCCTTGAACTCTTGCCGGCGCACCTCGAGCTTCGTGCGCTCCTGGGCGACCTTCGCCCGCTCGTCTTGGAAGGATGCCTGCTCTTCTAGCGCGGCCTTCGTCGCGGTTTCGAGCTTCGCCACCAGGGCCTCGAAGCTTCGGGAGTGCTCCGGAAGCTCGCCGCGCGCTTCGTCGATGACCTCTGCAGGAATCCCGTAGCGTCGTGCGATCTCGAGCGCGTTCGAGCCGCCGGGAACACCCATCGTCATTCGGAACGTGGGCGCCATGTTGTCGAAGTCGAAACCGACTGCTGCGTTGTGCATGTCGTCTCGCTCGGCGGCAAGCGCCTTCAAGGCCTCATAGTGGGTGGTAACCGCGACCGCGGCCCGCCTCTGGACCAGCGTCCTCACGACGGCGCAGGCCAGCGCGGCGCCGGCTTCCGGATCGGTCGCGCCCGCGAGCTCGTCGAGCAGCACCAGCACGCGCTCGGAGGCCTGCTCGAGCACGCCCCGCAGCGTGACCAAGTGCGCGGAGAACGTCGACAGGCTTCGGGCGAGGCTCTGCTCGTCGCCCACCGCAGCAAGCACGGGGGCAAAGAACCCGCAGACGCTTCCCTCCTCGGCTGGAACGGGCAAGCCCGCTCTGGTCATGAGGGCCGCCAACCCGAGCATCTTGAGCGCGACGGTCTTGCCACCGGCGTTTGGCCCCGAGATCACCACAGCCTCACCACCCGAAAGCTCGATGTCGTTGGGAACCACATCGATGCCCCGCAGCACCAACAACGGATGGCGGGCGGCGCGCAAGGAGATCCGCGGCTCCTGGCACAGCTCGACGAAGTGCGCCCTCAGGTCGACCGCCAGGCGGGCGCTTGCGCCTCGCAAATCGGCATGGTCGAGCGCCTCGGCAGCGGCGCGGAGCTGCGGCACGTACTGACGCACCAGGTCCGAGAGCGCGGCAAGGATCCTCCGCTCCTCGCGTTCGAGCTCGGCTTGGGCCATCTTGAGGCGGTTGCCACGTTCGACGAGCTCCCGTGGCTCTACGAAGATCGTCGCGCCACTCGCACTCGAGCCGTGGACGATGCCGTGGAAGCGCTCGTGCGCATCGGCGCGAACGGGCAGCACGTAGCGGCCCTCTCGAATCGTGTAGAACGAGTCCTGCAGGATCGCGCTTCGCTTGTGGATCAGGTCTTCGAGCTTCCTAATGATCCGCGCGCGCAAGTTTCCGACCTCCTCTCGAAGATGTGCGAGCTCGGCACTGGCGGAATCGAGGATCGAGCCGTCATCGCCGATCGACATTCCGACCTCCTCTTCGAGTCCGTCGAGTGTGGGGTCGATGGCACAGGCGCGGTGCAGATAGGGAACGCTATCTTTGCGCTGACCGAGAAATCGTCGGAGCGCCCCGGACGCTCGCAACGTCATCCGGATGTCCTTGAGCGCGCCGCTGTCGAGCACGCCTTCTCGTTCGAGGTGTTGCAACGAGGTCGCGATTGCGAAAACACCCTCCAACGGCAGCGGGTCATCGCGATCGAGCAGCGTCCTTGCTTCTTTCGCTTCGGCGAGCCCGCGCTCGGTCTCTTCGAACGACTCGGCAAGCCGCAGGGAGAGCCCCTCCCGCAGCGGACCTCGACACCGATCCGCAACGGCCCGCTCAACCTGGTCCCACTCGAGATCGGCTAGCGTCTTGTGCTCGGCGCCGCTCACTGAGCCCACTCGGGGACCTTGAGGTCCGAGGCGCGGGCTGGCCTCTCGCGCTTGCGCTTCGGGGCCTGTGCATTGCGAGGCTTGGCAGTGGATTTCTTGGGGGCCTTGAGCTCGATCAAAACGGTTTCCTCTCGGGTTGGCGTGATCGCCGCACGGCCCCTCCGTTTACCAAGCTTGGCGCGAAGCACCAAGGTCGACCCCCGCGCCGCCTCGAACGTGCACGGCGTCACCGCACACGCCTCCGAGCCATCGCCGAGCAGGATTTTCGCGCCCGCGGGACTGGTCGCCACGTGAACGTCGACGAGCGCGGGCGCAGGCTCGACGTCCGCGAGAGCGAGCTCGTCCTGCGCGGACTCGATCACCTGCTCGTCCGGTTCCCTCTCGTCCAATGCCTCGCTTGCGTCCGCTTCGCTCCCCGGTCCAGAGACGGGACCAAAGGCGACCCAGCCGAGCGCAGCGACGACACCCAAGATGGTCGCCGCCCAGATCCAGCGCGACGTCTTGCGGCGCGGCACCGGATCGAGGGAGGTCAGCGGCGCGGCGCGAAGCGCAGATGGGGGGGTCATCGCGGTCGCGCGGCTCAACCGCCCTTCGAGAGCGCAGGTGATCGCCTCGGCGAGCTGTTCGGTGTCCTGATATCGGTCGTCAGGATCTTTGGCGAGCGCTTTGCGAATCACCAGCTCGAGCTCTGGGCTCACCTGGGCATCCGCGTTGAGGTCGTCAATGGCCGGCACCTCGGAGAACAAGTGCTGGGTCAGTACCCCCATGAACGTGTCGCCTTCGAATGGCACGCGGCCCGCGAGGCACTCGAAAAGGATAATCCCCAGGGCATACACGTCGACCCGGTGGTCCAACTCTTTGCCGGCCGCTTGCTCGGGGGACATGTATTCAGGGGTACCGAAAATCATCCCAGTCTTGGTCAACTTGCGGCCCGGCGCGCCGTCCGTTTCGATGTCGCTCATCTTGGCGATACCGNNTCGCGATGAACGATCCCTTTGGCGTGTGTCGCCGACAATGCACGGCAGCACTGAAGCACGATGGCGCACGCTCGCCCGGCCTCGACGGTAACGTCCCTGCCGAGAACCATCGCGAGGTCTTCACCCTCGAGGAACTCCATCACGAAGTAGCTCGCGCCGCGTGTCGTCTCACCGAAGTCGGAGATGTCGACGATGTTCTCGTG
>JABAOG010007258.1_pt2 | contig 10965 bp, 12 predicted proteins | sample 7062131 | NCBI WGS metagenome assembly JABAOG01 (sample SAMN14538629, study PRJNA623070) | marine sediment metagenome | biome: marine biome [ENVO:00000428]; feature: marine pelagic biome [ENVO:01000023]; material: deep marine sediment [ENVO:00002113] | place: India: Arabian Sea | collected... | reverse complement strand
GTAGCAGGTAACCGGTGAAGTTGGCAGCCACGATCAGCAGCATCAAGGACAAACCCATTGCCCAATTGAATTCACGCGGCTTGCTGAACCCGGCGGTGAAAAACACCCGCAGCAGGTGCAGGATCCCCACGATGACCATCAGGTTGCCCGACCAGTGATGCAGGTTGCGGATCAGGTTGCCAAAGTAGACTTCGGATTGCAGGGCGATCATGCTGTAGTACGCAGCTTCTGGTGTGGGCGTGTAAACGAAGATCAGCATCACGCCGGTGACAGCCAGGACGGCGGTCAGCAGCAAGAGCAGTCCTCCCAGTCCAAAAGTGTAGGTGAACTTCAAAGCCGGTTTGGATACTCTGGAGGGGTGAATGTGCAGCACCAGGTTGTTCATCACCAGCTTCATCCGGCCTCGGTCGTCTTCCGGTGGGAGTGGATCGCGCTGGATCGAGTGGCGGATGCGGCTCAGCAGGGAAACCTTATTTTCCGGGGAAGTGGGTTGTTCTGTCATGGTGGTCTTTGTATAACGGGGGATTTCAGCAGGGAGCGATGTCTCCCTGCTGATCGGTTGTCATTCTTCTCGGTTTAGTGATTTCCGCCGCCAAAGCCGTTTCCGCCCTGGCTGCCCATCTGGTTGTTCCCCTGTCCGCCACTGCCGTTGCCCGGTCCGCCCCACAGCGGTCTGCCGTTGGGATCGCGCAGCATCACTCGAAGTCCTGTGGAGACCTGGGTGATCTCTCCCGCAGTGAACTGCTCTCCCTCATAAAAACCGAGTACGGAGATCTGGTCGCCGACCTGGAAACTGATCCCCTGGTCTGCGAAAAAGCGCGGCTGACCGGTCTGGAAGGCCAGCACCTGGCCGTCAGAAGCCGCCATGGTCATGCTGCCGCCCTGGAAAGAAAGCAGTTCACCTTCGATCGTTACCCATTCGTCGACCTGGGCCTGTGGGTCGGGAGTATGCTCACCGTCACCCTGANNCCTGAGCCTGTGGGTCGGGAGTATGTTCGCCGTCACCCTGCCCCTGCCCGTTGCTGATGCCGCCGCTCCATAACGGCTGTCCGGTTTCACTGCGCACCTGCAGTTCCTGCCCATCATCTAGCGTGATGGTGGCGGCGTGGAACATGCCGGCATTGCTCATCCCGTCCACACTGACCTGCTGACCAACTTCCACAATAACGCCCTGGTTCTGCCAGTAATCGGGTGGGCCTAATTCCACGTAGACAGTTTCCCCGTCTGACATCTGCAGGTCAAAGCCGAAATCATCAACCTCAGTGATCGTCCCGCTTGCCTGCCATGGTTCTCCGGTAGTGGCGGAGACTGGTTCGATATCTCGATCATTTGCAGTCAGATCGCTCTGCTGCCCATCAACCTCATCCAGGGCTGTTTTGCCTGTGGATTCCAGGTTTACGGAAGCAGAAAGCGGTTCTGGCATGCCAGATGCTGTCTCGCTGTTTTCATTGGTCAGCGCGTAGGTCACCGCGGATGCCCCTGCAGCGACGACTGTGACCAGCANNGCGTAAGTTACTGCGGATGCCCCCGCACCCACGACTGTGACCAGCAAAATCCCGATAATAATTTTCTTCAACATGTCTCAACTCCTTGATTGATGTATGCGGATATATGCATAGTTTTCTATTAGATGCTGATTAGTTTAAACCCGAGTTGTGAATAAGTTTTGAAGATAATATGAACGGTTTATGCAGAATCTCGACCGGAAATTGGGCTACAATCCGGGAAGTGCTGAATGCCGGCCAATGGACCCAGATGTAGTATGATTGAATATGCCTGTGCGGAAACTTCCCAAGTTAGCGATAGGTTGAAGTAAACAGATTTCATTCCCGCCGAAGGCTCACTTCTTGGTTTTTTCCCCGCATTGCATTTTGTATCCGTATTTTTGATATTAGGTAATTATTTTATACCAGAAGGATTTTGAGGTTTGTATGTCTGAGGTCAATTTTCAGAGAACATATCAGCTAAGGGATGAATACGAAACCATTAAGGAGCGAGCAGAACAGGTATTGGGTAATTATCTGGAATATCCAGATTTAATTACCTTCCGCGATGTGAATCGGAGCGTCATATTTAAATCAGAGAGATTGATCCCCACCGTATCAACCAATCGCCCCAGGATAATTTTCCTGTTTTCGAACCCTCATCCTCACTCTGTTCATCAAGGAATGTTTCTGTCGCCAAATATCAAGGGAGGTGAAAATCCTTTCTGGTCCACTATGAGAGACGCTGGTTGGATCTCTTTTACACAAGAAATTACAGGTCCAGAACAGCTCGCTGACCTGTGCCTCCGGGCACGATATGATGGTCCATTTGAATTTGTCTTTTATTGCTATTACGCTTTTCCAACTCGATACCCTAAAGATATCAAAAAGATCTTCGGGAGGAAGTATTTCAACCAGGAAATTGAACCGGAAGACCGCGAAAATTTCAGGAGGACAATCGAAGAATCAGGTGTACAGGCGGTTGTCACATTCAATAAAGGTATTTTCAATCAAGTTTCTCGAGACCCGGTAAAACGCTACATCGATAACCTGGTGAGAAACGAACTCGTTCACAGCCGTGTGAAAGCTGTTGATGTTGAAATTCCCATCTACTTAACTTTTCCTACCGGTTGGCATTATCACAAGCAGATTACCCAGTTGCGAAAAACCAGCCTGAATTCAATCGAGACCGCTATTTGGATGAATTTAGATTAAATGATGATCAGGGGATGAAATTCAATCCTCCAATTTTTGTTTGTCAAAGAGTGAATTTTGTGAACAGGTAGTAATGAATTGTACATGTGCACTTTGGGAGGAGAAAACCATGGGAGAAATATTTATGGAAACGGGATGGATTGAATGTGAGACGCGCGGCGACAGGTGTTGATGATAGTGTATTCACCCGAGGTAACCCTGGACACAAGGATGATTGGCACCAGATGAGCAGGACATTTAACTAAAACGCACAGTGATCCTTCATACGCTGGATTATGGTTATTCAAGGTTCGCATCTCGTGCCGCTCCTCAGGATGACAGATTAAGAAAGTCAAATAGGTTTGTCATGCTGAGCAAAGCGAAGCATCGCTGTTCCGCTCAGTTGGTTTTTACGCTCATGTGATGCGAGGAGGAGAGATTCCCGGAGCTTAACCTCCAAGCCCGAGAGAGGTATCAACCCAAACAAAACAAGGGCAGGACTGCGCCTGCCCTTGCATATTTTTTAATTCAGCTCAATAATCGTTACTCGGAAATCTTAACCTTTCTTACTTATGCAACTCCAGGAACGTCGGTGTACCATTCTGGGGGCTCTGGAAATAACTAATTTCCATATAAGCTTCACCCCGTACGTAAACGTTATTTCCAACCAGCGCCGTGTTGAAGCCAATTCCGACTTCACTTCCCCGGGCTTCAATGTCTCCATCCGGGGCGTAGACTATCCCGGTATAGGTTGACGACGAATTGCCGGTCAAGATGACCTGGTTCGTATTTCCTGGAGCCATGAAGATGAGCACATCCGGTATCGCCGGTGATGGATTGGGTGATACTGGCGGTGCATAGATGTTGACTTCATTGGACCCCTGGGTGGAAAAACCGCCAGAGATCAAATAGATCGTCACACCGTTAATACCATTGTAGGGATCGACCCCAAGCGTTCCGTTGCCGGCGATTACAAAATCTCCTGTCAGGCAGTACAGTCCACTCTTCATCACGGTCGGGTGTTCTACAGTAATATTGGTATATCTGCCCGGCTCAAGCTCCCATAGCGGCTGGCTTCCTCCGGTTTGAAAATCTCCCAGGTCTGGAACAGCGGAACAATTTGGTTCCGGGAAGACATCGAATGTATCAGGATTGATGGGCATGCCGGGTTGTGGGCTGGGTGTGAATTTTTCCGGGTGTGTGACCTGATTCTCCTCACCGTAAGTTACCTCGCCGCTGTTAACATCAACAATTAACGCGTTTCCTTCCCCGGTCAAACAGCCGTTGGATAGCACCCCGCCGCCGGTTAAGTGAACTTCGCTGTCCCCGGTAAAAGTGGCGCCGTTGGTTCCCAGATCACAGACTTCTTCATTCAGGGCAACGATCGCATTTCCAGATCCGAAAGGCAGTCGTGCGTATACCCGGGTTACAGCTTCAACAGTTTGTTCCAGCGGTTGGTCAAATAGCAGGTGGGCAAACGAGGTCCGGGTTTCAGCGGCAACCTGGGTGATCACATCAATATACTTCTTTGGGTAGCTGGAGCACTGAGCGTCCACGCCGTTTTGATCAGAAAGATCATAGTCAATGACAACATCATTGCTTGATGCCCGGCTGATAGCCGTGTTTTCGGCAATATTCATGGCGTTAATCACGTTTCCACTGCAGTTCCAGTTGGAGTAATGAATGTTATTGGCCTCCAGGTACTGCGTCGCTGCCCCTCCGCCGGCTAATGAAGCCGCGTCAGCAGCATTTTGCCAGTGCCTTCGGTTGGAAAACAATACACCGCCATCAATTGCCAGGGCTGTGAATCCCAAAAAAACCACCAGACCCAGAGCAAACAACACAAGTGCTTGACCATCTTCATGTTTCGTTTTCATCGCTAATTTACACCTCTCAAATGCTTGACCTCAGCTAGGGACATGCCGGGGTGATGATCGTATCGATGATCGATGCCCGGATCGGGATGTGCTGGGCACCCAGGATCGTCCCCAGGAAGGGCATCGTGATCGGGAACTTATCATACGTCACGCTCACCTGCACACCATTTCCATAACAGGCCGCGCCCAAATAACTCACCTGCACTGTCAGGGGAGGCGGAGTTCCACCGCCAACTGCCAGGTCATGCACCAGGTCAGAACTGTTGACCACCCGGTTCTTAATCGATCCCGTTGCGGTTGGATTAATCGACGCGTACAGTGCTCCCTCCTGGGCGGCATCCCGCATCGCGATATAAGTAAACAATCCGCGACCCAGATCAGAAATCCCTGCGATCAGGATCAGCAGGATCACCAGGATAAGGGAGAATTCGAGCATGCTCTGGCCTCTCTCGCTCCGGGTGAATTCCTGCGGAGAAACCTCTGCAGGTGCACCTGTTGATTTGTTGGTTAATTTTTTTTGCATAGTCTTATCTTCCTGATTCCCTGTTATCCGACCAGCATAAATAATAGATCCTGAAACCTCAAGGGTACGCTGGTAGGGGAGTGCCCTGCAGGGTAATGTCTTTGAATATTGTCCGCGCTGAGCTCGATGAGATCGGTATCGGCGGGATGTTGACAATCGGGACAACCGGCTGGTAATGGGTGGTGATCTCTACCAGGATGCGATCGCCCAGTTCAACTGATTGGGTTGGTGGGCAGCTTGTCGAAAAAGCCCCGCCGCCCCCCGGTCCGTGGTCGTACTGGATGGTGATATTGCTGTCGTTCACCCCGGCCAGACCGCCGATGCGCTTGGCGGCATCACGTATGCCGTTGCAATCCTCATAGTGGGCAACGAATCCACCAACATCCCCGGAAGCAGAACCGTAGCGAACGCTTTCACGCACAGCGGAGTACACCATGCTGTATGTGAACAGCAGGCGGCCAACCTCGATCACGCCCAGCATCAGCAGTAGCAAAAGCGGCAGAACCAGTGCGAACTCAACCATCGCCTGCCCTCTACTGGACTTCGAATTATGATGGGGATTATTCTTTCCTATTCGTACGAAGTTTTTCATAAATAATGCCTGTGTCCATCGAACTTAACACGTCAAACGAATCTATGTGTTCAGATTCTAACTGATGGGAAATGGCAGCGAACTTTCAGATTTGTTATTAACAGGGAAAATGAATGCAACTTTCGTACCTGTAAGGCAGGTCGATGACGGGAGGATACCCAGGGGTGATTTCACAGGTGATTTCGCCTCGATCGGGCTCAAAAAATAAGCTAAAATTCAGCTCGAACCACTGCTTCTGGATTGTTTTCAAAGATCAAAATACAACCGGATATCACAATGAATTTCCCCGAGCCGTATACACTTTAACACCGCGCAGCCTCCCGCTGTGGGTGCTAATAACTTCCCCGAAAGGCCCAGTGAAATAACAAACCCTGGTTGTTATCACCAGGGTTTGGATCAGGAAAAGAAATTGGGAAAACTCTATCGGATCTTACTTGTATAATTCCAGTTTCGTAGGATAGCCGTACAGAAAACTCTGGTAATAATCAATCTCAAAACTGGCATTCCCAACAATAGTTNNGTGTGGAAGCTAATCCCGGCTTCATTCCCACCGGCTTCAATATCTCCATCCGGGGCAAAGACAATCCCCTCATAGGTTGAGTCTGAAGTGCCGGTCAATACTACTTCGCCGGTGTTGCCTTCTGCCAGGTAAATGAGTACACCTGGCAAAGCTGGATAAGGATCTGATTCTTCTGGCGGTGCGCTCAGGTTGATCGTACTGTTGCCCCCGGTCGTAAAATCGCCGGAAATCATATAGATGGTCACATTATCCCCATTTAAAATCCCTCCGCCTTCCACGCTGAAGTCCCCTGTAAGACAGTACAGTCCTCCATCCAGGGTGGCTTCACCATCTACTCGGATACTGGGATAGTTGCCAGCTGGGATCTGTCCATCGCCATGTTGAATTGCATCATAGTCGGTATTTTCAGAACACTCTGGCGGCGGGATATCAAATTCATCAGGATCAATTGCATCCCCGAGCTCAGGAGTTGGGATGAAACCTTCCGGGTGGGTAACATTAAAGCCATCTTCTCCCGCATAAATGATTTCACCATCTGTAGTGTCAACCAGCAGTTGGTTTCCATCCCCGGTTAGACAATAATTTGTGTGAACCCCGCCGCCGTTTATGATCACCGTACTGGACCCGGTGAAGATGGCTCCGTTTTTATTGCCGCTGCAAGCCTCTTCGCTGAGGGCAAAAACAGCATTTCCCATACCGAAAGGCATGCTCCCATACACACGAGTTACCGCTTCAACATATTGTGCTACCGGTCCATCGTAGAGCAGGTGGGCGAAGGATGTCCGGGTTTCACCGGCAACCTGGGTGATCACATCGATGTACATGTTCGGGCTGCCGGAGCATTGAGCATCGACACCGTTCTGGTCGGACAGATCGAAGTCAATCTCAACATCATTGGTAGAAGCACGGTTCCTAGCAGAATTTTCTGCCGAGTTTAGCGCTCCGATAACATTTCCAGTGCAGTCCCAATTGGAGAAATCGATCCCATACGTATCCAGGTATTGAGCAGCGGCACCACCGCCCGCCAGGGAGGCCGCATCAGCAGCATTTTGCCAGTGCCTGCGGTCGGTGAAGATCATTCCACCGTCAATTGCCAGGGCGGTAAACCCCAGCAAGACCATAATGCCCAGGGCGAACAGCACCAGTGTCTGACCATTTTCGTGATTATTTTTCATCGTTACTCTCCACCTCTCAACTGCTCATCTGGGGGCATGCCGGGCTGAGAATAGTATCAACGATCGAGGCCCGGATCGGTACATGCTGGGTGCCCAGGATCGCCCCCAGGAACGGCATCGTGATCGGGAACTCCTGGTACTCCACCGTAACCTGTACACCGTTATCAGGGACGCCATTGTTGTTGCAGGCATCCCCGGTATAGCTTACAACCACCGTTATAGCAGGCGTTGCCCCGCCGGTTGCCAGGTCATTGATCAGGCTGGAACTATTGATCACCCGGTTTTCTATCGCTCCCACCGCCGTCGGGTTGATCGAAGCGTACAATGCTCCTTCCTGGGCGGCATCACGCATCGCCAGGTAAGTAAACAGCCCGCGACCGAGATCAGAAATCCCTGCGATCAGGATCAGCAAAATCACCAGCACAAAGGAGAATTCAACCAGGCTCTGCCCTTTTTCCCTCCGGGTGAATACCTGCGGAGTAGTCTTCTCCGCTATACCTGTTGTTTTTTGTGTCATCTTTCTTCGCATAGTCTTACTTCCAGTTACCCTGCTCCGTGACCCTGAAACATCACGGGGAAGCCGGTAGGGGAGTTCCCTCGAGTGTTATATCTTTGAAAATCGTCCGGGCTGCGCTGGAGGAAATCGGGATCGGTGGGATGTTGACCAGGGGGACAACAGGTTGGTAATACGCGGTGATCTCGATCAATATCCTGTCTCCCAGCTCGACCGACTGGCTGGGTGGACAGCTCGTTGAAAAAGCACCGCCAGCTCCCGGTCCATGATCGTACTGGATGGTGATACTGCTGTCATCCACACCAGCCAGGCTGCCGACNNTGCCTGTACAATCCTCGTAGTGGGCGACAAATCCACCCACATCTCCGGAGGCGGAGCCGTAGCGTGCCGCTTCCCGAACGGAGGAGTACACCAGGCTGTAAGTGAACAGCAGGCGCCCAACCTCGATGATCCCCAGCATCAGCAGCAGCAAAAGCGGCAGCACCAGCGCAAACTCGACCATCGCCTGGCCTCGCCCGGCGGGTAGAGTGTGTTCGGGATTATTCGCTGGCAGCCGCATAAAAAATTCCATTTCTAATACCTGTTTCCATTAAACACAATCCAAATAGTACTTATGTACTAAAATTTTAATTGACACTGACGTGATTTTGTCTTTCAGTTTCATGTTGAATACAGAATGGGAATGCAACTATCAAATCTGCAAGGTGTATCGACCTACCATTGGGTGTGCGGGCAGGTTCAACATCCCAGGGGATGGGAACGGCTGTGCAAAGGTTCGGCATCTTGCTTCGGGGATGGGGTCCGGCAGTTATCCGGGCAGGGGATAGTGCATACCATTAAATTTTAAATCCCCGAAGTATACCCCGTATCCTTCAAATATTCAAATTAGCAGGGAATTAGGATGACTAATGGTCTTCAACCCCGTTGATGAGGTGTTTGACCTCACCACCGTCTGCCTGTCAGCACCGGCTTTGATTTCGCGAGCAGTGATTTTTTTTCATCGCCATCTTTCGTGCCGAGAGCAACATCCCGCCAGTGCGAGAAAGTCNNTCCCGCCAGTGCGAGAAAGTCAGGCTCTGCGTGACGCCACCACGCACATCCGCATTGGAGTGCAGATACCTGTCCTGATCACCTTAGTTCTGGGACCTCTCGTCATCGGTCGAGACGCCAGACCTGGCGTCTCCCTCACCCAGTATCACAGAACCCGTATCTGCTGCCGCTGACTGATTAAAAGGCCTCTTCATGTAGCCTGGGGGATACTGACCCAGGCACACCATCTATCTACTCCCCACCCCGGCCGTGATCTCCAGGGCGTGTTCAATCTTTCCTATGGCTGTTTTAAAATACATAAGTTACAAGTGATATTCCCTCTCTTTACATTTGAATATCTTACCCACATTCAAATGTGCACAATAACTTGACTGGTTGGGCTTGTCCAGATATTTTGTTTCCCCTAAGTACATACTTTTGACCAAATATATTCTCATCATACTCAAATATTGATCTCACCAAATCCACATGCGATAAATGCGATTAGTTATTCAGGGTCAGTGGTAAAAAGACTTGGAACTGTTGGTAAGCAATATTCAAATCACCACCGGATGGGTCAATAGTTCCGAAATATGCAATGGTGGACAACCCGCTATCGTTGATCGCTAATGACATGTAATCACCCTGACCGATCCCAAATCCAATACTGATTACATCACATTGCCATGTGTAATTTGGAGTGGCTGGACCACAATTACCAATGAGCTTATCTAAAGCCTCGACCGGTCGCGCAATTTTAAGGATGCTATCCCCGAATTGATATGCGATGATTGGAAAACCCGCTTCATCTAACGCCAACGAAATTCCTTTTGGATGTGTACTGGAACCCATGAAATCAATTTCATCACATTGCCAGGTGTAAACCATGATCCCGTTCAACCCACAGTTGCCATCATGACCAACATAATAGGCATATTCCAACGTGTCATAATCGCTTAAATAGGCGATATGCGGCATATCGCCGTGATTGACATCAATCGCTAAAGAAGCATATTGTCCAGCAGGGTGCTCAGCAGAACCTACTCTTATCTGATCTATTGTCCAGTCATCAAAGGTGTAATTGTAAACAGCAAACAGCAGCGTGCCATTGGTCCCATCGTAATAGGCAATGTTAGGTTGGTCAGCACTGTCAAGAGCAAGCGAAGCGTATTGTCCCACTTTTTCACCGCTGTGGACGAAGCTACAATAGTAATCCCCTCCCCCACAATTCCCATAGCCACCGCCAACATACATGGCATATTTCAGGCTGTCAATGCTCAGAGCTTGAGAAAAATAATAAGCGATGCCCACAGCCACAGTTTGGTTGGTAGCCAGAGAAGCAAACCGCCCAGCATCCGACAACATTGGGTCATCAATGGTCTCGATATTCCAGCTGGATGAATTATAAGTCGCTAACTTTAGTGCGTTGTTGGTATCGTCGTAATAGGCAATTTTCGGAAGGTCATCCAATGGGTAAATAGCAATCGAACTGAATTTCCCAACATTGGNNCACACGCCCAGTCGTTATTTGTTCCGCAGTTACCACCAGATCCAACATACTTCGCCATTTGTAGGGATTCGTGATCTGCATCGTAATAACTGATATAGGGAGTTGCATTTGAACGATCGAGTGCGATTGATACATACTGGCCAACATTATAAGTAGAGTCAACTGTGTCGAAAAACCATGGAGTCGAAACGGTTAATGATGTATTTGCACTGCTATTGCCAAAATCTTGGATATTATTTAAACCTCTTGCNNTTCGCATCACCTTCTCTCCATATATAATGTTTCGAAGTTGCCACCCACCGATGAAAGAATAATGCGTTGTAAGCCAAATGCACCAATAAATACCATATAACTTGCCGTTGCATAATGGCTTAATTTAGTCCGTAAATGTTGAATTGCACTGTGAAATCACCAGCATTGTTTTGGAAAATCCTGGTGATCCAGGCATTCATACCGGTATTTTGCCTAAAATCATTGTAACAATATTGACCAAGGTATGCAAGCAAAATTGGCTTTGAGGATGACTAGCCAAAAGGTGCTATCGATC